>Ga0081539_10000560_pt1 | contig 76655 bp, 57 predicted proteins | sample TabmetS4T2R2_FD_71023 | JGI IMG/M metagenome (GOLD analysis project Ga0081539, IMG submission 71023) | Tabebuia heterophylla rhizosphere microbial communities from the University of Puerto Rico - S4T2R2 | ecosystem: Host-associated > Plants > Roots > Rhizosphere ...
GCAGGCGCGGTCAAGGTGGAGCCCCCCACGCGCGGAACGACCTTGACCGCGCCGAGCACCGGCACACCATCAACGATGGAGGAACCGTCACCTTGACAAACAGGGAAGCATCGTTCCTTCCATGTGCTCTACGCCGGTTGCAACCGGCGCAACGCAACAACAAACGAACGTGTACGTTCGTTGTCTGCCGGAGGGAATCACCCATCAAGGTTCGGCAAGGCCACCGGGCTTCCGATGTCAGGGTCAGGTGCCGGCAACGCCCTCGGCAAGGCTCTCGCCAACGCTGTCGTCGGCGCGGCCGATGACCCAGCCGAAACGGCCGACATCGGTGAAGGACAGTGCCGAGTCGGCGGGCAGCACGTCGCCCACGTTGTACCTGACCGAGTTGGACAGCAGGACCCGGGACTCGGAATTGAGCAGGACGCACACGCTGTCGGCCCGTGCCAGCCACGGAGAGACGGCGCCCTCGAGGTTGGCGACGCGGATGTCTGCGGCCAGAATGCCGACGAAGGCGCCCTTGCTGGTGACCGGCACGGAGACGGTGACCAGGTAGTCGTCGACGCCACCGAAGTCGATGTACGGACCCATCGCGCTGGGCTCGCCGGTGTTCCTCGGCTGCGTCATGTAGCCCTTGGAGCCGTACTCGTAGAAGTCGTCACGGGCGGGGTCGAGCTGGTGGCTATAGTCCCGGTCGAACGTCCCGTCGGCCGTGCGCTGCCACCACGCGATCAAGTAGCGTGCGTCAGCCACGGCACCGGTCTCGGCCATGAAGCCGACGCCGTGGATCACGTCGTCGAGCCTGTCGAGGTTTGGCAGCACGCTCCGGGCGACCGCGACATTGAGTTCCCGGGCCGACGGCGGTTGATCGAAGGCGCCGGCGACCTCGTCTGCCATGCTTTCCAGCAGCGCCACCGCCCGATCGAAGATCAGCCGGAGTTCCGAGGCCAGGTCGCTATGGTGCGTTCCGGGTCCGGGCTCGGCCCGGCGTGCCGCGATCGTCTGCATCCTCGCGCGCATCAGCTCGGTGACGAGGTAGGACACCATCCGCTCACTCGCCTGCCACGCAGCAGTGGCATCCGCAGCGCGGAGGGCCATCGCGATGGCCCGCATGGTCTTTGCGACGGCCGCGCGGTGCACCTGATCCTGCAGCAGGACCTGGACCAGCCAGTCGAACTCCTCGTGCACGGCCAGCTCGGCGCGCGTGAGCCGCATCGACTGGGCTCCGGCGGACAGCTCGACATGAAAACGGCCCAGCGCTCTGCGCGCGGCGGCCGCACTCTCGGAGGCCGACATGCCATCGGCGCACTCCACCAGCCGATCGCTGATGATCTCGGCTCCCCGCTGGGCGGCGAGCCACGCGGCGTAGGTGGTCAGCGCCGCCTGCCAGTCGCCAAGGTCGCGCAGCTCCGTGGCCGAGAGCCGCACCAGCTCCTCGCCGGCCATGGACTCCCCGTCCGGCGGGTGAGAGACGTAGCTGCCTCCGTTCTTTCCCACCCGCGTCAAGATCAGGCCCTCGCTCCGTAGCGTGCTCAGCGCCTCGCGCAAGGAGAAGGCGGTGACCCCCAGCTGCCGCGCGAGGTCTACCTCCCGAGGGAGCTTCTCCCCGTCGGAGAGGAGGCCGAGGCCGATCGCAGTCCGCAGCCGTCGCGCGACGCCGGACGCCGCGTCCTCGGTATGCAGGTGCCCGAAGAGCACCCGTTTGGTGGTGGCGATGGTGGTGGACCGCCTGTCGAACGGTCGCAGCGGGTCCTGGTCAGGCAATGGCGAAGGACGCGGTTCGACGGCGTCAGTGCCGGGCACGCCCAGAGTCATCTGTCGATTCCTTCGGTTGTGTCAGTCCGTCCGCTCACCCCGATCGTGGACCAACCAGTTGGAGTTCAAAAATATCTGTCAGCGAAGTTTCGCAGCCTGATCTTAGGCCCGGCTGGCGTGAATCCGCCAACACTCCCGCGGTATCGACCGACATGCCCAGGGCCAGGTGCGAACGTCGGCGACTCCATCACCCGCCCACCGGTTCCCTGAAAACAGGTGTCCTCCCGGCCAGTAAGGACCGGGAGGACACCATGGCTCGATTAGTTCTTGACCATGCCGTGCGGGTCGATGACGTACTTCTTGGCGGCGCCCCTGTCGAAGTCCTGATAGCCGTGTGGCGCCTCGTCCAGACCGATCGTCACAGCGTTGACCGCCTTCGCGATGTGCGCCTTGTCCGCCAGGATCAAATTCATCAGCTGCCGGTTGTACCTCTTGACGGGGCACTGGCCGGTCGTGAACGCGTGCGACTTCGCCCAACCGAGTCCGAGCCGGACTCCGATCTGGCCTACCTTCGCGTTGTCGTCCACCGCGCCCGGGTCACCTGTCACGTAGAGGCCGGGAATGCCCAGTGACGCTCCAGCGCGGGCGAGGGTCATCATGTCGTTGAGCACCGTCGCCGGAGCTTCCCCGGCCCCCGCGCCGTGTCCGCGAGCCTCGAATCCGACGGCATCCACGGCCGCGTCGACCTCGGGCTCGTCGAGGATGTCGGCGATCATGTCCGTCAACTCGTTCCCGGAGCTCAGGTCGACCGTCTCGCAGCCGAAACTTCGGGCCTGGCCCAGCCTGTCGGCGTTCATGTCACCGACGATGACAACCGAGGCGCCCAGGAGTTGTGCGGAGTAGGCCGCGGCGAGGCCGACAGGCCCGGCCCCGGCGACGTAGACGGTGGAGCCACTGGTGACGCCCGCGGTGTAGGCACCGTGATAGCCAGTCGGGAAGATGTCCGACAGCATGGTCAGATCGAGGATCTTTGCCAGCGCCGCGTCCCGGTCGGGGAACTTCAGCAGGTTGAAATCTGCAAAGGGAACCATGACGTACTCGGCCTGGCCGCCCAGCCAGCCACCCATGTCGACATAGCCGTAGGCCGCGCCGGCGCGGGCGGGATTGACGTGAAGGCAGATCCCGGTCTTGCCCTCGTTGCACATTCGGCAGCGGCCGCAGGCGATGTTGAACGGCACCGAGCAGATGTCGCCCTCCTTGACGAAGAGCACGTCGTCGCCGGCCTCGACCACTTCACCGGTGATCTCGTGACCCAGCGTCTGACCGATCGGTGCCGTCGTACGACCGCGGACCATGTGCTGGTCGCTGCCACAGATGTTCGTCGTGACCAGTTTCAGCACGACGCCGTGCGGCGCCGCCTTCTTGATTCCCAGGCCGGTGACGACGTCGTCCGGCAGCTCCAGCTTTGGGTACTCGATGTTCTCCACCGCCACCTCGCCCGGACCCCGGTACACGACGACTCTGTTATCTGCCATGACTGTTCTCGCCTCTCGGAACGTTCAACGTTTGCCTGCCTGACCGGCGGGTAGCACACGTAGCTTCGTGTGCCACCCGCCGGATCCCTCGATCGTGTCGCGAGCCGTAGCTGTCAGATCACGACTTCTTCAGGTACGCCACCAGCTTGGCCTCGTAGTCGGGGTTCTCCTTGAGCCAGGCTTTGGCCGCCTCTTCCTCCTTGCCCTTGCCGAATTTGTTGACGACGGTGTCCTCGAGGGTGCCGTACTGCTTGTCGTCGAGCTTGAAGTTCGCCAGCATGTTGGCGAGCTCCGGGTGGTCAGCCGCGTACTGCTTGTTGGCGACGACGTGCAGGTTCTCCGGATCGCCGAAGCCCTTCTTCGGGTCCTCGAGCGCGCGTACCGGGAAGGCTGAATTGGCCCAGAACGGCTTCCACAGCGTCACCACGATGTCCTGCTTGGCATCGGTGGCCTTCTTCAGCTCTGTGAGCATGGCGGTCGTCGAGGACAACACCAGCTTGAAGTCCTTGTCCAGCCCGTAGTCCGGCATGACCGTCTCCTTGGTGATCTTGGTCAGGCCGGCCCCGGGCTCGATGCCGACGATCCGGCCGCCGAGCCCGCTCGCGTTCGCGGGCAGGTCGGCAATCGACTTCGCCGGGGAGTAGTCGGGCACGGCGAGGAAGAGCGAGGCGCCTTGGTAGTAGTAGCCGAGATCGGTGAGGTCCTTGCCGTACTTCTCCCAGTAGCTGGCGTGCGTGCGCTCCTTCCACGAGGAGCCCAGGACGTCGATGTCGCCCTTCGCGAGTCCGGTGTACATCGGGGCGTTGTCACTGACGTCGGTGACCTTGACCGTCCAGCCCTGGTCCTTCAAGATCACCGAGAGCAGGGCCGCGGTGCTGGTGTAGTCGGTCCAGCCCTGGATCACACCGAAGGTGACGTTCTTGTCATCACCGCCGCCGCCACCGCCTCCTCCGCCACCGCCCTTGCTGCCGCCGCAGCCGGCCAGGGCCAGCACGAGCGCCGCTAGTGCTGCGACGAGCCGGATCGGCTTGATCAGGTTTCGCTTCTTCATGTCTTCCTCTCGAGTCGTGCAGGTTGGATTAGCTGTGGATTCGTGCGACGCTGTCGAGCGTTTCCGGGGACTCCTCGACTGGGATGTCCTCGACCACCTCGTCGGCGGCCGGCTGCTCCTCCGCGGCCTCTTCCCGCCGCTTGCGGGGCAGGTATCTGAGCAGGCCGTGTCTGGCCTTGCCTTGGCCGATGGCGGCGGTGAGGCGGTCAAGGAAGATCGCGAGGATCACGACCGAGATCCCGGCCTCGAAACCCAGACCGAGGTCGAGGGTCGCGATGGCCGATGTCACCTGACCGCCGAGTCCCTCGGCCCCGACCAGGCCGGCGACGACAGCCATCGACAGGGAGAGCATGAGCACCTGGTTGACGCCGGCCATGATCGTCGGGAGGGCCAGGGGGAGCTGGACGCCGAAGAGGGTCTGGCGCGGGGTCGCGCCGAAAGCGTTGGCGGCCTCGACGATCTCGTGGTCGACGTTGCGGATGCCCAGCTCGGTCAGGCGGACGCCTGGTGGCAGCGCGAAGATGATCGTCGCGATGACGCCGGGGACGACGCCGATGCCGAAGAGAGTGACTACAGGGACCAGCCAGACGAAGGCAGGCATCGTCTGCATCAAGTCCATGATCGGCCGCAACGCCGCGCTCGCAGCCCGCTTGCGTGCAGCAAGGATTCCCAGCGGGATCGCGATGATGATCGCAACCACGGTCGACACCACGACGAGCGCGAGCGTCTGCATCGCCGCGTCCCATTGGTCCATGCTGATGATCAGCAGCAGTCCGAGCAGCGAGCCGAGAGCGAACCGCCAGCCCTTCACCACCAGCCCGATCAGGGCGAAGAGGACCGCCAGCAGGATGGGATTGGGTGCCTGGAGCAGCCAGATGATGCCGTCCACCGCACCTCCGACGATGCTGCTGACGGCGTCGAAGAACCCGCTCAGGTTCGTGGTGAGCCAGTCGAAGAAGCTGGAGATCCACTTCCCGATCTCGATCTTGGGAATGCCGGCGTCCATGGGCAGAGTCATCGGGCACCACCTTTCGTGAGTGCGGCATCAACGGTGTCGGCCGGCACTGGCTGGGCACTTCCATCAGCGTCGGTCTGGGTGTTCGTCATGCGCTGAGCCAGGGCCTGGAGCACGGTGACTCTGGCCAGCACTCCGCGAACCCGCTTGTCCTTGTCGACCACGGCCAGGGCTTTGGGATTGGCGGCGCTCAACGGCAGCAGGTTGGTGAGTGGCGCGCTTTCGGGCACACTGACGACCTTGTCGTCGACGATGCCGTCCAAGGTTTGCGCTCCGGCGGTTGCAGCTGCGACGACAGCCTCTTCGTCGACCGCCCCCCGCAGCCGGTTGTCGCGATCGACCACGAAGAGTCGGGAGGTCTGGTGCTCACGCATGAGCTTGTGCACCGCCAAGGGGCCCTGGTCGGACCCGACGAGTGCTACCGGCGGCGCCATGACCGCTCCGGCTGTCAGCACCCGGGAGCGGTCGACGTCCAGGACGAACTGGGCGACGAAGTCGTTGGCGGGATTGTTGAGGATCTGCTGGGCCGTGCCGATCTGCACGATGCGGCCGTCGCGCATCATCGCGATGTGATCGCCGAGCCGCATCGCTTCGTTCAGGTCATGGGTGATGAAGAGGATGGTCTTGCCGAGCTTGTTCTGCAGCTCGACCAGCTGATCTTGCATCTCACGCTTGATCAGCGGGTCAAGGGCGCTGAACGCTTCGTCCATCAACATGATGTTGGTGCCTGCAGCGAGGGCCCTGGCCAGACCGACGCGTTGCCGCATGCCTCCGGACAGCTGACCGGGAAACGAATCCTCCCAGCCCTTGAGGCCGACGAGCCGCAGGGCCTCTTTGGCCTTCCGCTCTCGCTCGTCCTTGTCGATGCCCCGGATCATCAGGCCGTAGGCTGCGTTCTCGCCCACCGTCGAATGCGGAAGCAGCGCGAAGTGCTGGAAGACCATGCTGACCTTCTCGCGGCGGGTCTGTCGCAGTTGCTGGGCGTTCATGGTGACGATGTCGTCGCCGTAGAGTCGCAGCTCGCCCGCCGTGGGCTCCCACAGGCCGTTGACCATGCGGATCAGCGTCGACTTGCCCGAGCCGGACAGTCCCATCACGACGAAGATCTCGCCTTCATCGACCTCGAAGGACGCGTCGATGACGGCTGCTGTGATGCCCTCCTTCCGGAGCTCCTCTCGTGTCGCGCCTTCGCGCAGTCGGGCAACCCCAAGCTCTGGCCGCTTGCCGAATACCTTGTACGTGTTGTTGGCAACAATCGCCTTCATGCCGGACTCCCGTCGTGGGTCATGGTGCGCATTCGAGTCGTCGCCACAGGGCCGTAGACCCTGTCGCTGTTCGTGCTCCGTTCCTCGCCGGCCGATCACCGCGCACGGCCTGCTCCAGAAAGCGAAGAGGCCGGGCGTTGGTTGGCTGTTCTGCAGAGCGGGACAGTCTTGCTGTTCGGGACAGATGCTAGGAGGCTATCGGGTGGGTCGTCAAGAGTTTCGAAGACTAAGATTTGATCGCGTTTCTTACGACGCCCTAGTAGTACGGCGATGGCCGGGTCGGATCAGCGAACTGACTCCGAAGTCGTTGGGCGACTCGGCAGGCCCCGAGTGATCTCGGAGTGCCGGATCTGCCGGAGCCTCTCGGCGAGAGGTCGTCGGGTTCCGTTGGCCGCAGGCGGCTGCGTAGCCCTCTTGACGGCGACCAGTCCATGTGCAAATATTCGTACTCAAAATTCTTGATCCCACATTCATGGGTCGAGCCGCCAGGGCGAGTCGCGAACGCTTGCCGGAGCCCACAAGAACCGCTACCCGACGTGATGGAGGCAGTTGCATGACCGTCCAGACCAATACCCCCGCTTCGACGGTCCGCCGGGCCGACGACGCCGCGACCCCGCTGGTCAGCGAAGGCGAACTACCGTCAGCCGGTCAGTTCATCGACGGCCAGTTCCGTCCCAGCTCGTCGGGCCAGACTCTGGACCTCGTCGACCCCAGCACCGAGAAGGCCCTGGCCCAGGTGCCCAACGGGACCGTCGAGGACGTCGACGCCGCGGTGGCGGCGGCCGTTGCCGCGCAGCCGCAGTGGGGCCGGCTGACCCCGAAGGAGCGGTCCCTGGTGCTGCTGCAGATCGCGGACCGGGTGGAGGAGAACAGCGACCTGCTGGTTCGGCTGGAGTCGGCGAACACCGGCAAGCCGCTCGTGGTGTCGCGCGACGACATCTCCAGCACGGTCGACACGTTCCGGTTCTTCGCCGGCGCAGCCCGGGCGATCACCTCCCAGGCGGCGGCCGACTACTACGAGAACCACCTGTCGGTCATCATCCGCGAGCCGCTCGGTGTGGTCGGCGTTGTGACGCCGTGGAACTACCCGCTGCTCATGGCGGCCTGGAAGATCGCGCCGATCCTGGCGGCCGGCAACGCGCTGGTCATCAAGCCGTCCGAACTGACCCCGCTGACCACGATCAAGTTCGCAGAGCTGGTCTCGGACCTGCTCCCGGCCGGCGTGCTGAACGTCGTCACCGGCACCGGGCCGGTCGTTGGGGCCCGTCTCGCCGAGCACCCCGACCTCGACATGATCGCGCTGACCGGATCGGTCAACAGTGGACGCGCCGTCGCCCGGGGCGCCGCGGAGTCACTGAAGCGGGTGCACCTGGAGCTCGGCGGCAAGGCTCCCGTCGTCGTGTTCGAGGACGCCGACCTGGCAGCGGCGGCTTCGGGCCTTCGTGCCGCCGGCTACTGGAACTCCGGCCAGGAGTGCGGCGCCGGCTGCCGGGTCCTCGTCCACGAGTCCGTCGCCGAGGCATTCGTTCAGCACCTGGTGAGCGAGGTCGAGTCGTTCGTCGTCGGCGAGGCCGGTGCCGGGGAGGACGTCGAGATCGGCCCGCTGGTGTCCAAGGCCCACTTTGACCGGGTCACGGGCTACCTCGAGCGCGCCAAGGAGGCAGGCGCGCGGCCCGCCGTCGGCGGGTCCGCCCTCGCCGGGCCAGGGTTCTTCGTGGCGCCCACCGTTCTGGTCGACGTCACCGACGACCACGAGGTCGCCAAAGAAGAGATCTTCGGCCCGGTGGTCACCGTGGAGACGTTCACCGACGAGGAGGAAGCGGTCCGGCGGGCCAACTCGGTGCCCTATGGCCTGTCGGCATCGGTGTGGACCGAGAACGCGAAGCGCAGCCACGACATCGCCGGCAGGCTCGACGCCGGAACCGTGTGGGTCAACTCCCACCTGATTCTCGCCACGGAGGCTCCGTGGGGCGGGTTCAAGGGCTCCGGCTACGGGCGCGACCTGTCGATCTACGCGCTGGACGACTATTCGCGGACCAAGCACGTGATGCACAACCACAGCCGCTAGCCCCGGCTGGTCGAGTCCGGACGTGGGTCCGCCGCAGCTGCCCCGCGCAGGCGCTCGAGGGTCGCGGCGCTGATCTCCACCGTGTCGGGCATAGCGGTGAGCTCGAGGGCCGGGAGGCGAACCTGATGGTTCTCGCGCAGCGTCTGGAGCTGGCTGGCCAGACGTTCGACCGAACCGGGGAAGATAGCCGTCGCGTCGACGCACAGGCCGAACACGCCGATCCCCGGTGAGCTCGTGCCCGTGTCGAAAGGTGCGGCGTCCGGTGAGAACGATGCCCCGGACAGGGTGGCGAGGATCTCCACGAGCAGAGCGACGTTGCCGCCCCGGTGACCGCCGAAGGGCAGCAGCGTGCCGAGCAGAGCCGCTCCGGCGTCCTGGGTCTGCCTGCCGTCGGGGCCAAGGGCCCATCCCGCCGGGATCGCTTCACCTGATTCGGCCGCTCGGCGGACGTTGACGAAGGCGGTCGAGGACGAGGCCTGGTCGATGACGACCGGCAGCATGCCTGGCCGCGGTACGCCGTACGCGAGCGGGTTGGTGCCGAGGACCGACCCTGGCGCACCGCCGAGTGACATCAGTGCGGGGCTGTTCGCGGCAGCCAGGGCGATGAAGCCCAGCTGAGCGATCCGCCGTGGGTAGTAGCCCAGCTCGCCGCACGTGAAGGAGTTCCTGATCCACAGCGCAGCGACTCCGCACTCCCGGGTCGCCACCGCGAGCTGGTCGAGCGCTGCGACGAACGCGCTCTGCGCAAGACCGCCGCCGGCATCGACGTCGACCACAGCGGGCGCCGCCCGGCGGACGACTGGCCGAGAGTCCTTGGCGATCCGACCGTCCCGGTAGGCGTCGAGGTAGTCGAAGAGGTGCGCCACACCAACCGCCGGGTTGCCGACCCGCTCCGCCTCGACGGTCGCCTCTGCGAGAATCTTCGCGGCCCCATCGTCGGCACCGGCCCGCAGGACGGCATCTCTGCACAGCTGGGTCAGCTCGACGTAGTGAACGGAGACCATCAGGAAAGGATCCTCTCGGTGGCAGCGGTGTCACCAGCGCGGCCACCGCTGTGAGAACCGAACGTGCACGTTCGCTTCATGCACGCTGCGCCGGTTGCAGAGCTTGTTGCAAAATGGAAATCTGCGCCAAGTTGACGACGAATTCTTCGGTTTGACTGGAGTTGATCTTGGAGTCAACCACTCCAGGACATGTCGGAGGCTTCTGCACCGCAAGATTTGCGGCAGCGCTCACAGCTTTCTCCATTTTGCAACAGCCTCTGCAACCGGCGTAACGCGACAAGACGCGGCGTGCACGTTGGTTTCCGACGATCGAACCGCGGGGCGACGTACATCACACGGACCAGCCATCCGCGGCGCTTGTAGCAGCCTCGGTACTGACGTTACAATTTGTCTACCATCTCACAACAGTTTCGTTCCGCGAAACTTGCACCAATACCGGTCGCCTCGTAAGGACGACCACCCACCGTCGGGAAGGAGTTCCCGTGAGCTTGACCACCACCCTGACCCCACCCCTCGAGATCGAGTCGCTCGTCAGACGGCGCGCGGTGGGCTACAGCCTCGAGGCGCCGTTCTACACCAGCCAGGAGGTGTTCGACCTCGATATCGAGGCGATCTTCGCCAGGCACTGGCTGTTCAGCGCCGCGGAGGCTGAAATTCCCGACGCCGGCGACTACGTCACGATCGACATCGGCCCGTACTCGGTGATCATCCTGCGCGACGACGACGAGGAGATCCGGGCGTTCCACAACGTCTGCCGGCACCGCGGCTCGCGCCTGCTGAAGGACTCGTGCGGCTCGGTCGGCAACATCGTCTGTCCTTACCACCAGTGGACCTACCGGACCGACGGCAACCTGATCTTCGCCGAGTCCCAGCCGCCCACTTTCGACCGCTCCCGGTTCGGCCTCAAGCCCATCCACGTCCGGAACGTGGCCGGCCTCCTCTTCATCTGCTTCGACCAGAACCCGCCGGCCGACTTCGACGAGGTGGCGGACTACGTCGAGCCGTGGCTGACGCCGTACGAGCTGGCGAAGGCCAAGATCGCCCACCAGATCGACCTGCCCGAAGAGGGCAACTGGAAGCTGGTGATGGAGAACAACCGGGAGTGCCAGCACTGCGACGGGGCACACCCAGAGCTCGTGTCGGCCTACTTCCCGCTCTTCGGCTACTCCGAGGATGACATCACTCCCCGGCTGCGACCGACCTTCGAGCGCTACGTCGCTGCGGCGGCCGATCTGGAGCGGGTCTGCTCACTCCGCGGATTCCCGCGCAACGAGCGTCGTGAGCTGGACAACCGCCCGACCGGCTTCCAGCTCACCCACCTGCCGCTGGACGGCAGCGGCATCAGCTTCGCTCCCGACGGCGCCCAGGTGTGCAAGAGGTTGATGGGATCACTCACCGAGCCGAAGTTCGGCGATCTCTCCTGGCACATGCAGCCCAACGCGTGGTTCCACTTCCTCAGCGACCATGCGGTCGTGTTCCGGGTGCTGCCGCTCTCGGCGGACAAGAGCATCGTCCGGACCACCTGGCTGGTGCACCCCGACGCGAAAGAGGGTGTCGACTACGAGGTCGACTCCTTGACCGCGGTGTGGCGGGCGACCAACAACGAGGACCGCGAGCTGGTCATCGGCACCCAGAACGGCGTCACCAACCCCGGCTACGTTCCCGGCCCGTATTCCATGGTCGAGGACGACGTCGAGGGGTTCGTCAACTGGTACGTCAAGCGTCTCGACGCCTACTTCGGGTCCTGACCCAGGGCACTCCGCCGCCCGGTCTTCTCATCCGATGCTGGGCGGCGGTCGCCTATTCCGGACCCATCCACCCAATCTTCGGAAAGCCTCTCCCATGACCATCGCCCTGGACCGCGAACCAGCCGGATTATTGGTCCCCCCGCCGTGGGCGCCGGACTGCTGGGGGGAGGAGGATCGCGCCGAGCTCGTCTGCCGGTCCGTCCTGGACATCACCCACGATGTCAAGACCTTCGTCTTCGCGCCCGAGGGCGACAAGGTCTTCCACTTCGAGCCGGGGCAGTTCGTCACCCTCCAGCTCGAGATCGACGGCCAGCCGATCAGCCGCTGTTACACCATTTCCTCACCGCCGACCAGGCCGCACCTCATCACGATCACGGTGAAGCGCGTTCTCGGCGGGCCGGTCTCGAACTGGCTGCATGACAACGTCATACCTGGCACGCGGATTCCCGTCCTCGCGCCGTTGGGCCAGTTCACGCTGTCCGGACCGCCGGCGCCGAAGTACCTGTTCCTGTCCGCCGGCAGTGGCATCACCCCGGTGATGTCGATGACCCGGACCTTGTTCGACCTCGGCTCGGATGCCGATGTGTTGTTCGTGCATGCCGCCCGTACGCCAGCCGACATCATCTTCCGCCGCGAGCTGGAGGCCATTGCCGCGGTGGCGCCGAACATCCGGGTCGTGCACATCTGCGAGGGCGACTACCCCTCCGAACGCTGGATGGGCCTGCGCGGACGGCTTAGCACCGCCGCGCTGCAGGCCATCGCGCCGGATCTGGCGGAGCGGGTGACCTACACCTGCGGCCCGCCGGCGTACATGGCTGTGGTGCGCCGTCTGCTGGACGAGGTCGGCTACGACATGGCCAACTATCACGAGGAGAGCTTCTCGTTCGAAAGCCTGCTGGTGACCGACCAGATCGCGGCGGACCCCCTGCACCTGGCGCACGAGGCCGGCGACGGCGAGCCGGGGATCGCCGAGTCGGCCGTGGCGAGCTTCACCGTCGAGTTCGTTCGCAGCGGCCGTACGATCACCTGCCCCGCGGACACCTACGTCCTCGACGCCGCCACGGCGGCCGGGATGCGGCTCCCGTCCTCGTGCACCCAGGGCATGTGCGGTACCTGCAAGACGACGATGCTCGCGGGTTCGGTGGACATGCAGCACAACGGCGGCATCCGGCCCAAGGAGATCGCCCAGGGCAAGGTCCTCATCTGCTGCTCCAAGCCGCTCAGTGACCTGCGGATCGAATCCTGATCGATGGCGATCGTGGTGCTGCCGCCGTCCGACGCCGTACTGTCGGATCACCATCCCGGACACGAAGGCAACCGCATGAAGGATGTCGTCATCGTCGGCGGCGGGCTTGCAGGGCTGGCGGCCGGCTGGCGGCTGCGCCACTGGGACACCGTTCTGCTGGAGTCGAACCACCGCGTCGGGGGTCGGGTTCGCTCCGAGCGACGCGGCCCGTACTGGCTGAACTGGGGCGCCCACGTCTTCTCCGGTCCCGGCACCTCGACGGACGCCCTGCTGAACGAGGTCGGCATCGTGGCCGTCGCCGTCCCCGGTTCGTTGAAGGCTTTGTCGATGAACGGCAAGTTTCTCCGCAACGGCCGCATCGAGACCTATCCTTTCCGTCTGCCCATGTCGATGGCCGCCCGCGCGGCCGTGATCACCAAGGGGCTCAAGGTCGGCAGTGGGGTGCTGCGCTACGCAAGGGTCGTGCGGCAGCGGGACGGGGAGTCCGGCGCGGCCCGGCAGCAGCGCATCTACGACTTCGAGAACAAGCGGTCCTTCTCCGACCTCGTCGGCGACATGCCGGAGGACGCGGGTGCGCTGTTCAAGGCCACGGTGACCCGGTCCGGTGGTGACATGGACGAGATCTCGGCCGGCGCCGGTATCGGCTACTTCAGCCTGGTCTGGAACGTCGGTCAGGGTCTGAATCGCGGTATCGTCGGCGGCCCGTCGACGCTGGCCGAGGCGATCTCGGTCGCCCTGGGTGACCGGGTACAGCTCGGCGCCGACGTGCAGGAGATCATGCACAAGTCGGATTCGGTGGTGGTGCGCTATCGCCAGGGCGGCGCCGATCGCGAGGTAGAGGGCCGTTGCGTTGTGCTCGCCACACCGGCCACGGTGGCGCACCGGATCGCGGTTGATCTGCCCACAGACGTACGGGAGGCGCTCGGCAAGGTCGTCTATGGACCGCACGTGGCCACCGCGTTCCTCACCAACGAGACCTCACCGCGTCCGTGGGACGGCCTGTACGCGATCGCGTGCCCGAAGCGGTCCTTCGCGATCGCCCTGAACCAAGCCAGCCTCGTGCGGGGCGCCGAGTCGGTACGTCAGCCGGGTGGCAGCATGATGACCTTCGCCTCGGCCAGCCTCGGCCGGGCGCTGCTGGACTCCTCCGACGAGGAGATCGTCGACACCCATCTGGCCGACCTCGACCAGGTTCTCGGCCGCGGCTTCGCCGCCACCGTGGTCGAGGCAGAGCCCGCCCGCTGGCACGACGGCTCGCCGTACTGCTTCCCGGGCCGGGGCAAGCTGCAGCCGACCCTGATGCGCCGGTCCAGCCGGGTCTTCCTGGCTGGGGACTACCTCGGCTCGCTCTATACCGAGTCGGCGATCACCACGGGGTTCTCCGCCGCCCAGGAGGCGGTCAGCCTGCTGGCCACCGACCGTCAGCAGGGCCGCCGCCTGACAACCAGCGCCGCCTCTTCTCGACCCGACCTCAGTGGAAGGACTTCTCGATCATGACTACATCCCTTCGCGGCGTCCTCGTCGCCCTGGCGACCCCGTTCGCGCCCGACGGCAGCCTCGACGAGTCGCGACTGCGCGCCCTGGTCGACCGCACCATCGAGGGCGGCGTCCACGGCGTCGTCGCCTGCGGGTCCACCGGAGAGTTCAGCGCCCTGACCGGGGACGAGCGCCGGCTCGTCGTCGAGACGGTCGTCGACCAGACCGCGCACCGCGTGCCGGTCGTCGCCCAGACCGGGGCCACGAGCACCGCCGAGGCGATCGCGATCGCCCGGCACGCCCAGGCTGCCGGCGCCGACGTCGTCATGCCCGTCGCGCCGTACTACGAGCCGCTCACCCTGGCGGAGACGACGCACTACCTCCGCCGGGTTGCCAGCTCGGTCGAGATCCCGGTCATGCTGTACAACCTGCCGGGCGCGACGGGGGTGGATCTGCCACCCGACACGGTCGCTCAGCTTGCCCGAGAGGTCGACAACATCCGCTACGTCAAGAACACCTCGCCGGACATGGCGCAGGCCGCCCAACTGATCCACTACTACGGCGATCTCGTTGGCACCTTCGTGGGCTGGGACAGCCTGATCCTGTCGTCGTTGGTCTCCGGCTCCGCCGGGGTCATGGCCGGCACTGCGAACGTCGTACCGGCCGAGATCGTCGCCGTGCACGACGCGGTCAAGGGGGGCGACCTCCAGGCCGCACGCGATGCATGGGGCCGGATCTATCCGCTGCTCGACACGGCGCTCAGCACGTCGTACGTCGCAGCGGTCAAGGCCGCGCTCGATGCCGTCGGCTTCTCTTGTGGGCCGACCCGTGAGCCGGTCCTGCCGCTCGAGCCTGCCGATGCCGCCCGTATCGCCGAGCTTGCGTCAGCCTTCCGCCCCCAGCCCGTCGCCTGATCGCCCCGCCGAAGCACTGCTGATCGACCCTGGGAAGTCCGATGGTTTCCACCTGGACGCCTGCCCGGTCGAAGCGTCCGCGGCCGCCACAGCCGCACTCGGTCGCCTCAGCCGCCGACCGCAGGACCTGGCCCCAGGTGGACGCCGGCCTCGCTCGCGGGGCGGTGGAGTGGGCGCTGACGCGAACCAGGGCAGCGCTGCGCCGGCACGAGATCGCCGCAGCGCTTCTGATCGATCCGGTGAACATCCGCTATGTCACGGGCACGTCGGTGATGGCGGTCTGGACACTGCACTCCATCGACCGTTACCTGCTGGTCCCGGCAGAGGGTGACCCGGTCCTCTGGGAGTACGCATCGGCGCCCGCCGAGTCGACCTCGCTGGACGGGGCCCTCGAAACTCGGACCGCCACCAGCTGGTCGGTCTTCGGCTCTGGCGAGCACAGCGCAGGCCGGGCCGCGCGGTTTGCGGCGGAGATCGTCGGTGTGCTGCGCGACTGGGGGATCCACGACGGCCGGATCGGGGTCGACCGCCTCGATGCGTACGGCTTCCTGGCCCTGCAGCAGGCGGGCCTGCACCTGGTGCCTGCGCAACTGGCGATCGAACAGGCTCGTGCGGTGAAGGGACCCGACGAGATCGAGCTGATCCGGCGCTCGGTGCGGGCGTGCGACGCCGCAGTTGCTCACCTGTACGAGAGACTGCGCCCCGGCATGACCGAGAACGAGGCGTGGGCCCGGTTCGTCGGTTCCGCGTTCGCCGCCGGCGGCGAGTACGTCGAGTGCCGGCTGCTGTCCTCCGGTCCGCGGACGAACCCGTGGTTCCACGAGGCCAGCGCGCGGCGGATCGAACGCGGCGACGTCGTGTCGTTCGACACCGATCTGATCGGCCCGGCCGGCTATCTGGCCGATCTCTCGCGCACCTATCTCGTCGGCTCGACGAAGCCCTCGTCGCGGCAACGCCGGCTCTACAGTGACGCTCAGACGTTCCTCGCCGAGATCATGAGCGAACTGAAGCCGGGCGCCGCCTTCGACGAGGTGGGGGAGCGGCTCAGCCGCCGTTTCCCGGCGCAGTATCACGCCCAGCGCTACCCCTTCATCGCGCACGGCAGCGGCCTCAGTGACGAGTACCCGGTCATCTCCTTCGCTGATCATCACGACGGTGAGATCACCGAGGGAATGGTCTTCAGCGTCGAGGCGTACGTGGGCGTCGAGGGCGAGGACGAGGGGATGAAGTTGGAGGAGCAGGTGCTCCTGACGTCGTCAGGGGTCGAGGTTCTCAGCCACGCACCACATGACGAGCACCTGTCGATGGAGTGAGCGACATGCCCTGCCCGGACCCTGATGATCCCGACCCACGTGCGCTAGAGTTTCACCATGGTAGACGGTGCCGCTAAGCGGGACATGTCGGTCAACTCCGTCAACCGGGCCGTCTCGATCCTGCAGGTGCTGGCCCGCCGCGGCCCGACGGCCATGACGGACATCGCCACCGAGCTCGGCATTCACAAATCGACCATCTTCCGGCTGCTGTCGACCCTGGAAGCTCGTGGTCTGGTGGACCAGAACAACAACCGCGGTCATTATCAGCTCGGCTACGGTGTCGTGCAACTGGCGGCCGGTGTGACGCGAAAGCTCGATCTGTCGGTCGTCAGCCGCCCGATCTGCGAAGCCCTGGCCAAGGAGGTGGGCGAGTCTGCAGACGTCGACATCCTCAGCGACAACGCTGTGGTGACGATCGATCAGGTCATGGGCGCAGCGGACATGACGACCATCAACTGGGTCGGCCGCCGAACCCCGCTCCACGCGACGTCTTCGGGGAAGGTGTTCCTGGCTCACATGCCGGTCGACCGGCGCGCTGCCTACCTGACCGGGAAGCTGGAGCGTTTCACCGACAACACCATCACAAGCCGACGGCTACTGGAGGAGCAGCTCGAGGTCGTACGGGACCAGGGATACGGCTTCACAGTCGAGGAGTATCAGATCGGCCTGGCTGCCGTGGCTGCTCCGATCCGCGACCTCGACGGACGGGTGATCGCCGGAGTCGGCATATCTGGACCGAACTTCCGGATCAACCGCGACACGATCCCTGGTCTCGCCAAGCGGGTCGTCGCGGCAGCGGTGGACATCTCGCAGCGCATCGGTCAGCCCAAGCCGGGCTGACTCGCGCTTGGCGCACTTCAAACCCCTCGCTCCCACCTCGCACCCGCTGCAGGCGGTATGAAGACGGCGTATGGGCGCGAGGACGCGGATGGCTTGGCGGGTCGGTGTGCTGCCGGCCGCAGCGGCGCACCGTGGACATGCCCAGGGCCGCTCGGCGCACTCAGGGAATCTCTGGCGCCTTGAACTCGGCCATGGCGTCGAGCAGCCAGCGCCCCAGGAAGTCGGCGAAGGAGGAGCGGGGCAGGATCCGGTAGGTCTCCTCCTCGACCTTCCACAAGATGACTGGGACCGAACCGATCAGGGTCAGGTACGCGCTGCCGGCGGCGAACTCCCGGGGATGCAGATCGAGCGGGCAGCCCTTCTCCAGGACGGCTCGCGCGCTCGGCCCGCTCAGCTCGAGTGTGGTGCGGTTGGCCGAGAGATCGACCGCCGAACCAGGCTCCTCACCCAGAGCCTCGACGAGCAGGGCGGTTTCGGCGTCGGGTTCATCGCCGGACTGCACCAGGAACTCGTCCGGCGACAGCCACAGCACCGAGCAGCCCTGGCCCGCGGCGACCTGCCCGCACCGGACGGGGAGCGTCGTGCCCAGCGCCGCCTGCACTCGGCCGGCGGCGACGGTCCCGGGCGTCACCCGCAGCCCGACCATGGTCTGGAACGGCCGTTCCTGGAGCCGGACGGCCCGGCGACCGGTCACCTCGGCCGCGGCGAAGCGTTCGGCCAGGTGTGCTGCCGGACTGACTCGGGTGATCACCGCTGCTTCAGCCATCGCGTCGCGCTCCTTCGGGGTCGTAGAGGACGGTTTCGCCCACGACGACGTCGACCACCTGGTCGCCGACAGCCGCGGTCAGGGTCTGGCCGATGAGGTTGCGGCCGTTCTTGATCAACGCCAGCGCGAACGACCGGCCTAGGGCCGCGCTGTGATAGCTGGAGGTGACGTGGCCGAGCATCGGGACGGGCTGGCTGCCAGGATCGACGGCTGCCGTGTGGCCGACCAGCTGGGTGCCTTCAGGCAACCGGAGCGTGGGGTCGGCCGTCAGCACCGACACCAGGTGCTTGCGGTCCGTCCGGGCCGTGTCGGAGCGGCTGTACGACCGCCTGCCGAGAAAGTCCTTGACCTTGGAGACCACCCACTCCATGCCCAGGTCCTGCGGGGTCACGCTTCCGTCGGTGTCCTGGCCGGCGATCGGGTAGCCCTTCTCGGCGCGCAGCACGTGCATGGTCTCGGTGCCGTACGGGGTGATGTCGAACTCACTCCCCGCGGCGTATACGTCCTCCCAGACCTGCTGGCCGTACCAGCCGGAGACGTTGATCTCGAAGGCAAGCTCGCCGGAGAACGAGATCCGGCAGACGCGGGCGGGGATGCCCGAGGCGAGCGTGGTCTGCCGGAAGGTCATGAACGGGAAGGCGTCGTTGGAGACGTCCAGATCGGGCGCGACCTTTGCGAGAACCGCTCGGGACTTCGGGCCGACGACGGCGACGGTGGTCCACTGCTCGGTGACTGAGGTCATGGTGAGGTCGAGGGTCGGCCACTCGGTCTGGTGCCACTCCTCGAGCCAGTCGAGGACCCGGGCCGCGTTGCCGGTGGTCGTGGTCAGGAAGTAGCGGCGCTCGTCGAGGCGCAGCGTGACGCCGTCGTCGAACATCATCCCGTCGGGCGTGCACATCACGCCGTACCGGGCCGAGCCGGGCGCCAGCTTCTTGAACGCGTTCGTGTAGATGCGGTTGAGGAACTCGCCGGCGTCGGTGCCCCGGACCTCGATCTTGCCCAGCGTGGTGGCGTCCATCATCCCCACGGAGGTGCGGGTGGCCGCGCACTCCCGCAGCACCGCCTCGTCCATGGACTCGCCGTCCCTGGGGTAGTAGCGGGGCCGCAGCCACTGGCCGATCAGCTCGAACTCAGCGCCGTGAGCGACGTGCCAGGAGTGGATGGAGGTGAGCCGGGCGGGATCGTACAAATCCCGTACGTCGCGACCGGCGAGCGCTGCGAAGGCGACCGGCGCGTACGGGGCCCGATAAGTGGTCGTGCCGACCTGGCGGGGAGTCGCGTCGCCGTTCAGCGCGGTCGCGATCACGCCGATGGCGTTGACGGCGGATGTCTTGCCCTGGTCGTTGGCGGTGCTGATCGAGGTGTAGCGCTTGATGTGCTCGACGCTGCGCATGCCGGCGCCGGTGGCCCGGAGCACGTCGTGGACCGTCTGGTCGCGCTGCAGGTCGACGAAGTGCGTGTCGAGACCGGCCAGGTCGCCGTCGCGACCGCGGACGACCCAGAGCGGTCGATTCAACCCGGGGGGCTCGGGGGGTGCCCCCCCGGAATCGGACACAGTACCGGGGGAGCGCGGGGGGGCGGTCCCCCCCGAAGTCGACACAGGTTCGGGGCGTGTCGACGCGGGATCTGACATAGCCCCGGCGGGTCGTGGGACCTCGATGTCGATGGAGAATGCCTGCGCGCCGCGCTCGGTGACGAAGCCGGCGTTGAACGACGCGATCGCCCCGGCCCGGGCACCCTCGGCCAGGCAGGCGTCGAGCGTGAAGCTGCCGCGGGCGGCGCCGATGATCTGCTGACCCTCGACGTCGGCGGCCGGCACGAAGGCCACCAGGTCGTCGTCCCAGCGCAGCCGTCCCTGCCGCTGGCTGTGCAGGTGCACCACCGGGCTCCAGCCACCCGAGACCGCGACGAGATCGCAGTCGATCACGGTGGCTGGTCCGGCCGGCGTTCCGTCCGCGTCGATCTGGCTGATCGAGGCGGAGCTGACGCGCGGGGCGCCACTTGTGTCGATCACGGTTGCACCCAGCAGGACCTCGATGCCGGCTTCCCGGGCGGCTCGGGCAGCATCCGACAGCGACGTACGAGCATCCGCGACGATCGCGATCTCGACTCCGGCGGCGATCAGCTCGGGCAGCATCGGGTAGACGCTGTCGTTGGTGGTGGCGAGCACGACTCGGGAGCCGGCCGCCACCGCGTACCGGTTGAGGTAGGTGCGGACCGCGGAGGCGAGCATGACGCCGGGCCGGTCATTGTTGGCGAAGACCAAGGGCCGCTCGTGGGCGCCGGTGGCCAGCACCACCTGGCGGGCGCGGATGTGCCAGAGGCGCTGGCGCGACACCCCGGCCAGCTCTGGCGCAGTCCCAGCGGCACCGAGATGATCGGTGCGGTTTTGCAGCGCCACGACGTAATTGGAGTCGTAGTTCCCGAAGGCGTTCGTCCTCAGCAGGACGGTCACCTCCGGCTCGGCCCGCAGCTCGGACTCGATCCGGGCCACCCAGGCCGCGGCGGACTCGCCGTCGACAGTGGCGCTCAGCTCGGACAGCAGCGAGCCACCGAGCTCGGGTCGATCATCGACGAGCATGACCCGCGCGCCCGTTCTCGCGGCCTCACTCGCAGCGCCGAGGCCGGCTGGACCCGCGCCGACCACGAGGACGTCGGTTTGCACGTACTTCTTGTCGTAGACCGACGTGTCGTCGCCGGGGTCGAGCTCGCCGACCCCGGACTGGTAGGTCGCCTGCAGACCGTCGATCAGCTCGACGGTGGTGGCCGGCAGCATCGACTCCGTGACCGAATGACCCGGCCGGCGGACCTTGACGAGGGCGTTCGGCTCCTCGACGCCGGCGGCCACGATGCCCCGTGGCCGGCCGCGGTAGATCGACGGGGCCGTCTCGATCACGCCGTTCGCGAGCAGGGCCGATGCGAGTGTGTCGCCGGGATGGGCCGAGAGCCGGCGGCCGTCGATGGTGAAGGACACGTCGGTCGAGCGGTCGATGCGGCCGCCCGCTCGAAGTCGGCGGGGTTGGGTGCTCACGATGACTCTCCAGGCAGGGTGGGGCGGGGATCGCCGAGCCGGTAGACGGCGGCGATGCGATAGCTGGCGGTGTCACGGAGGACGTTGAACCACTTGCGGCATCCGGCGGAGTGGACCCACCGCTCCGCGAACAGACCTCTCGGGTTCTCGCGGTAGAAGAGATAGCGGGCCCACTCATCGTCGCTGAGCGCCTGCGGGTCCTCCGGGTACGGCACGTGCGCCTGACCGCCGTAGTGGTACTCGGTCTCGTCCCGCGGGCCGCAGTTTGGGCACTCGATCAGAAGCATCGCGAGGTCCTTTCAGTGCGCGACGCCGGCGGCGCCGTGCTCGTCGATCAGGGCCCCGCTGACGAACCGCTCCAGGGAAAAGGGAGCGTTGAGGGAATGCGGCTGGCCGGTGGCGATGGTGTGGGCGAAGGTCCAGCCGGCGCCGGGCGTCGCCTTGAACCCGCCGGTTCCCCAGGCGCAGTTGACGAACATGTTCTCGACCGGGGTGCGGCTGACGATCGGCGATGCGTCGAGGGTGACGTCGACGATGCCGCCCCAGGTGCGAAGCAGATGGGCCCGGGCGAAGATCGGGAACAGCTCGACGGCCGCCGCCATCTGCCGCTCGATGACGTGGAAGCCGCCCCGCTGGCCGTACCCGTTGTAGGCGTCGATGCCGGCGCCCATCACCAGCTCACCTTTGTGCGCCTGCGAGACGTACACGTGCACGTGGTTGGACATCACGACGGTCGGGTGCACCGGCTGGTGCAGCTCAGAGACGAGCGCCTGCAGTGGGTGGGACTGGATCGGCAGGTCGAAGCCCGCGAGCTTGGCCAGCACGCTGGAATGCCCAGCGGCGGACAGTCCGACCGTCCCGGCGGAGATCCTGCCGCGGCTGGTCTCGACGCCGACGACCCGGTTGCCGTCCTTGACGAAGCCGATGACCTCGCAGTTCTGGATCAGGTCGACGCCGAGCTCGTCGGCCTTGCGGGCGAACGCCCAGGCGACGTGGTCGTGCTTGGCGATGCCTGCGCGCGGTTGGAAGGTGGCGCCGAGCACCGGGTAGCGGCTCTTGTCGCTGATGTTGATGATCGGGCAGAGCTCTTTGACCTGCTGTGGCTCCAGCCACACGGCGTCGATGCCGTTGAGGTTGTTGGCCCCGACTCGGCGCACCGACTCGCGGACGTCGCCTAGCGTGTGGGCGAGGTTCATCACCCCGCGCTGGCTGAACAGGAAGTCGTAGTCCAGCTCGGCCGGCAGCCCCTCCCACAACTTCAGCGAGTGCTCGTAGATCGCGGACGTCTCGTCCCACAGATAGTTGGATCGGATGATCGCGGTGTTGCGGGCCATGTTGCCGCCGGCCAACCAGCCGCGCTCGAGGACGGCGACGTTGGTGATCCCGTGATTCTTCGCGAGGTAGTACGCGGTGGCCAGGCCATGGCCGCCGGCGCCGACGATGACCACGTCGTAGGAGTCTTTCGGTTCCGGGTTGCGCCACAGGAAGTCGGGGTGGGCGGGCAGCGGTTCGGCCATTCGGCTCACTCCTGCAAGCTGTCGTACGGTAGTATCTAACTCATATATCAATCGGTTAGAACGAGTATGATTCGCTTGCGACGTGATGTCAAACGTCGCCGAGGAGGGAGCTATGACAAGCCAACCGGTGCAGGAGGTTGTCGAGGAGACCGGGCCGGTCGTCTCCCTGGCCGCCCACGCGTACGAGCGCCTGAAGGACAAGTTGATCATGCTCGACATTCGGCCGGGCGAGCCGATCAACGACGTGGCCCTGGGCGCCGAGCTGGGGGTGGGCCGGACGCCGGTTCGTGAGGCGCTGAAGCGGCTGGAGACCGACCACCTGGTCATCAGCTATCCGCGGCGAGGCACCTTCGCCTCAGTCGTCGACGTCACCGAGCTGGGCGCCATCTCCGACATCCGCCAGCTGCTCGAGCCGCACGCCGCGCGCCGAGCGGCCGAGTACGCGACCGCCCCGATGCGCGCCGAGATGCGCGCCAGGGCCGAGGAGATCCGCGACCTGCAGGTCGCCGATGGCGACCGTACGACGTTTATCGGCGAGGACATGGCTGTCCACCGGCTCATCTACCGGGCCACGGGCAACCCGCACCTGGAGGACGTGCTCATCCGCTACGACAACCTCGCCACCCGGATCTGGTGCCTGGTGCTGGACAAGCTGCCCGATCTCGCCGAGCACATCCGCGGCCACGCGCAGCTGCTGGTTGCCATCGCCGACGGCGACGCCGACCTGGCCGCCCGCCTCACCCTCGACCACGTTCACAGCTTCGAACAGGCCATCCGCAAGGTCCTTTAAGCCTGTCCCTGTGAGGATTGTGCACGGTATGTCCGCGTAGTCGCGGTCAAACCTTGCACGATCGTCATGTTGCCTCAGGTCGTACGGAGGCGCATAGTGCGGTCATGTACGGGTGGTCGGACGCGGACTGGCTCACGCTGCAGCTGGGGCCGGTCTGGGTCATCAGCGCGCTGATCGGCCGCAACCACTTCGATGAGCTGGAGCGGGAGGCCTTCTGGGAGGCTGTGGCGGACGCGCCGCGCGGAACGTCCGCCCTGAGCTGGCAGCTCGCCCAGTCGATCTCCCGCAATCGAGAGTGTCTCTTCGACGAGTTCCTGCTCGACGACCGGTCCATCGTTTCGGGCCTGGGTCGGGTCACCCGCTTGTTGGAGCGCGCGCAGCCGGAGGTCAGCCGGGAGACTCGCGAGTTCATGCTCCGCATCGGCGCCGCCGTAGCGCGGGCACGCGGCCCGTTCGGGCGGCGGATGACCGATCAGGACTCGCTGACTCTGCAGCTCGTGGAGCAGCTTCTCGAGTCGGATGCGGAGACGGCCGAGAACAACCCGCTCAACGCGGACATCGCTATCTGACCCGCACCTGCGCGCCTTCCATGAAAGGTCTGAGGGGCCGGCTTCAGCTTGCGCTTGGAGGAGAGCTCGAAGGGTCTTTGCGGCGACCCAGATACCGCAGTGTCGAGTCGACGACCGACGGTCGCCGTGGCAGTCAGCTGCCTTCCTGCACCTGGTAGATCTCGTCGGCAACCAGGCCGTGCGCCTCGCGATGCACCGTGATGGCCGTCTCGGCATCCGGTGCCTCGACCAGGCAGAAGATCTCACCCCTGCCTTCGTCGACCCAGTACTTCAGATAGTTCACGCCGTAGCTGCCCTGGGTCGCCAGATCGGCCTGATGAGCCTTGGCGACGTCGTCCATGCTGACGCCTCCGGAGATGGAGTGGAGATCCATGAATAGCGCCATGTCGTGCATCCCTTCTCGAAGGTTCGGATGCTTCGATTTCATGTCGCCGCGAGGTGCCGGTCATGGGCATGGCATACCTATTCGCGCCGGCCCAGGTACCTAAATCCGAGCTGCGACTACCGATCCCGCGGCCAGCGCCGCTTCCTGCCGAGAGCCCACTCCGAGCTTGCTCAAGATCGCGGCGACGTGATGCTCGACAGTGCGCCGCGATATCACCAGTCGCGCTGCGATGGCGGCATTCGACAGGTCTTCGGTCAGCAGCGACAACACCTCGGCCTCCCGGGCGGTGAGCACTACCGGTTCCCGCCGCCGGCCCGGGCGAACGATCGGCGGCGCCGCCCAGCCGTGCGCTCGCAAGACTGACCGGGACCGCGCCGCCGGTGCCGCAGCGCCGAGGGCGTCGAACAGTTCCACTGCTCTGGTGAGCGCGGCGCGCTCGACACTGCGAGCCAGCGCGAGTGCCTGATCGTACGGGCAACCCAGTTCGCGCCAAGCCTCGGCGGCATCCAGCCAGCGACCCTCGACCTCCAGCGCGTACGGCGGAGCAAGCCGGTCGGTCGGGACCTCGAGATCACCGTCCAGCCAGGTTGCGATCGAACCCCGGTTCCACGGGCAGTCGGTGTCCGTGGCCACCGGCCAGGCCTCCGCGGCTGCTCGATGCGCGGTCGCCATGTCATCGGCGATCCACGCGATTTCACATCTGGATGCGGCGGCAGGCGCGACCCGCTGCAGCTCGCCGGTAGCGGCTGCCAACGTGGTCGCGCGTGCGAGCGGCTCCTCCCAGTCCGTTCGCCCGGATCTGGCCCGCACCCTGGCTATCACGGTGAGCGGCTGGATCTGACCGACTGGCGTCAAGCCGCGGTGTCTGAGCACGGCCTCGGCGCGTTGTTCCGCAGCGGCGAGCTGGCCCTGATCGAGGGCCAGCTGAGAATCCCACCCCTGCAGGTACAGCGTCCAGGAGTCGAGGTCCCGATCGGTGCAGTACTCCAACCCGGCATCCAGGCCCGACTGCGCGTCCGCATGCCGGCGCTGCACAACCGCCGAGGAAACCAGGTTGCAGTAAGCGCGCGCAGCGTGCTCGTGCAGATCGGCCGCGCGCGCCTGATCCAGGCTGCTGGTGAGCATTCGGAGGCCGGTGTCCTCGTCGCCCAGTGCGAGCTCGGAGGTGCCCAGGTTGTTCATCGCGTGGACCGCCACCTCGGTACGTCGCGGGTCCGGGGGCAGATGATCGAGCACGCCAAGAGCCCGCCCGCCCCAGTCCCGGGTGCCCTCGAGGTCGGAAGAGAGCATCCGCAGCTGGGCCACATTGCTGTACGCCATGGCCAGCTCGATCGAGTCAGCACCCGAGAGCGTCTGCACGGCCAGCACGGCCTGCTGCTCGGCCACATCGTTACGACCCGCCCACCAGTTGAGTCGGGACAGGCAGCGCCACGAATCGCCAACTCTGAGCGTTTCCCCGGCTGCATCCCAGATCCGCCGCGCCTCTCCTATCGCTTCGAGCGCGTCGTCGATCTGATCGGTGAGGTAGCACTCGTAGCCCAGGCCCCAGAGCATGTCGGCACGGCGAAGGCTCGGCAGGCTGTCGGCGTGGCGAAGAACGCGTCGATACTGGCGCACCGCCTCCCGATGGGCACCCAGCGCTGCCGCTTGAGCTGCCGCCTCAGGGGCGTACGCGAGCACCGCCTTCGCGTCTGCCGCCGCCTCCGCGTGGTGCGCCATCCGTGCCGGATCAACGGACATGCCGCCGGCCGACCGGTTACGCAAGGCGGCGAGAATCTGCCGGGAAATCGAGATCCGCCGGAAAGCCGGCACCTGATCGGCCACCGCCAGTCGGGCCAATTCATGCCGGAAGTGCACCTCGTCGGCGCTCATCAGCAATAGTCCGTGCTCCAGCGGCTCGTCGATCTCTGACAACCCATCGCCGAGAATGGCCTCGAGCAACGGCACCTCGGCACGCGCACCGGCGAGCGCGACGACTGCCATGACGTGTTGGGCGGGTCGGGACAGCCGGGCTGTCCGAGAGAGCACGGCGTCACGAACGGTGGTCGGCACCTCTGTCGCGCCGGCCGACAGCGCCTCGGTGACGAAGAACGGATTGCCCCCGGTGACGGAATACAGCCGCTCGACGTCCGCGGTCGCCGCGTCCGGATGCGCTCGGGCATGTTGATCGGCGAGAGTCCGAACGGCGTCGCGCGACAGTGCCGAGAGGTCGAGCCGTCGGGTGCCGGTCGCGGTGGCGGCGTCCCCGAGGATGATCCGCAGCGGATGGCTCGGCGTCGTGTCCTCGGGCCGATAGGTGACGAGGAGCAGGGCGCGGCAGCCATGCACCCGACGACCCACGTGGCGAATCAGGTCCAGGGTCGCCTCGTCGGCCCAGTGCGCGTCCTCGATGACCAGCAGGTAGGGCTCCCGCTGCCGCGGTTGGCGCAAGGTTGCGACGAGGTGGGCGAAGACATCCTGCCGAGTGGCGTCCGGCGGCCAGATGTCGGTCGGCAGCTGAGGCAGCATCTCCAGCAGCGGGCCGAGCGGCGCGGGTGTCGCCGATCCGTCGCAGGTGCCGTGCGCCACCCTCGCGGAGCGGGCGACGTCGGCCAGCACCTGACCCACAAACATCGTCTTGCCGATGCCTGCCTCGCCTGCGATGAAGACCATCCGGCCATGGCCCTCGGCAGCCTCCGCCAGATATCCGGCGACCGCTTGCAGCTGGGCCTCGCGCTCGAGCAGCGCCACACATCGATCGTACGAGGCGCCGCGGCTGAGCTCAGGGCCGGCGGTGGAGGCTTGACCGGGGCCGGCGGGCGACCTCCGCAGCTGCAAACGAACAGCGTGCAAGGTTCGACCCGGTAGTCGCGGTCAAAATTTGCACGGTCATCGACGCGTCAGAGTGCTTGCTCGACGTAGATGGGCAGCATCTGCCACCAGGTCGGCCAGTCGTGGTCGTAGTCGGGACCCCAGTCGTCGACCCGGTTGGGTACGCCCTTGGCGCCGAGGGCGTCGGCCGCCCGCCACGACTCGCCCGCGTCCTCCCAGGCACCGGAACCGGTCGGCAGGTAGACGAACCGTTGCCGCAGCCGGTCCAGATCGGGTCCCTCCATCCCGGGCAGGAACCGGAGCGGGGACGCGAAGAACAGTTCCGGGCCGTATCCGCCGAGAAACCGCTCGATCTCGTACGTGCCGCTCATGCATATCGCCGAGCGGAACAGCTGCGGCCAGCGGCAGATCAGCGCCAGCGAGTTGAAGGCCCCGATCGACGAGCCCGCGACGATCACCTCCTGCGGCCCGGCGGAATCGGCGTGGATCGCCGGCACCACCTCGTGGGCCACGGCGTGCTGGAACTGGTTGAACAGCCAGCAGCGGTATTCGACGGTTCCGTCCCCGGCGGTCATCGCCCGGCCCGCGACACTGTCGCAGGAGTAGACCTTGATCCGGCCATCCTCGACCAACGGCATCAGGTGACCGAGCAGTTGGTGTCGCTCGATCTCCTCCGCGTCCCCGCCGGCGGTGGGGAAGACCAGCACGGGCACCCCGTAGTGCCCCCACCTGGCCACGGTGATCGGCTGGTGCATGCGGTCCGATTCCCAGCGCTCGAGCGTTTTCCAGTCAGCCACGCCGACCTCCTCCGGGAATGCCGTTCGCCGCGTCGAGCCCGCCCTGCGCCCTCATTCGTACACGAATTTCTGCTCGCCGGGATGCAGCCAGGTCAGGCCGTCTCGCAGCCGGTCGCGCCAGTTCTCCCAGTTGTGCCCGTCGCGCGACTCGACGTAGCGCACCTCCATGCCGGCCTCCCGGAAGGTGGTGACCATGGACCGGTTGGGGGTGATCAGCGGCTCGTACATCCCGCAGGTCATGAATATCCGCTCCACGATCCGCCTCGGCCGAGCCCGGTAGGCGTTGACGAACCTCACCACCGGGTCGAAGACGTGGCCACCGCCGTGCTCCGCGCCGATGTCGGTGAACACCAGCGACGCGGACTCGAGAAAGAGCGAGCCGAACAGTCCCGGGTAGCGGGCGGCCGTGGACACCGACGCCACCCCGCCGAAGCTCGATCCCATCAGCGTTCGCCCCTCGGGCGTCGGCAGAAGCGGGTAGGTGTCGGTCAGGTACGGCGTCAGCTCGCGTGCGACGAAGCGGGCGTACGGCGCGTGGTTGGCATACTCCACCAGCCGTTGCTCGCCGGCGGGGACGAAGGCGACCATCATCTCGGCCACCTCGCCGCGGTGGATCAGGTTGTCCAGGACGGTCTGGAACGTGGTGTAGTCGAGGTAGTCCCGGCCGTCGTGCACGATCAGCAGCGGGTAGCGCACGACCGTCCGGAACCGGGCCGGGAGGTAGAGCCACAAGCGCACGTCGCGGCGTAGCGCCTTGCTCGTGAACACGTGCTCCACGAGCTCTCCGGGGCGCGCCTCCGGATCGGGCCGGCACCAGTCGGGCACCTCGTAGCCGGTGGCGGACAGCACCGAGCTCGCTCCGAACGGCCCGTGCGCCAGCTTGGGGTTCAGCGGGTCGTTGACGTAGGACTGCCGGTGCTCGCCCCACACGACCTCGAACTGGTACTCCACCCGGGAGCCCGCGGGCAGCTCGGCGGTGACGTACCACAGGTCGGTATCGGGGATCCGGCGCAGGGGCAGCGGATCCGGCCAGCCGATGACCCGGTGCCGGACCAGCACCTGGTCGGCCTCGCCACGCCACAGAAAGGTGGCTCGATCGCCCTCGACGATCGGTGCGCCGTACCGCTCGACGAAGCGGTCGACGGTGGCGCTGTCCAGCGGGCGCCGGTCCATCAGGCGGTTGATCACAAGCTTGCGGCGGCGCTTCGGAATCGCACCGGGAATGGCGGTCACGACGGCTCCTGAAGGTTGTGGACTGCGCCGTCGTCGCCGATCACCCGGGCCCCTGCCGGCAGCTCGCCGGACGGGCCGAGGTCGACCCGGGCGCCGTCGTCCAGCAGCAGGCAGCGGGCGTCGGCGAAGCGGCGGACTAGGACCCGGAGCACCATCGGGTCGTCCAACCGCAGCCGGCGACGGGCGTGCGGCAGCGCGACGATCCGCGGGGCGCGCGAAAGTCCGCGATCCCAGACCTCTGAGCCGACCGCTCCGCGCGGTCCGAAGTCGTTGTAGAGCACGACCCGGTCGGTGAGGCACATCGCCCCCGCGGACCAGCCGATGACCGGCAGCTGCGGCGGCGGGTCCACGTCGAAGAGCCTCAGGCAGCGCAGGAGGACGCCGACATGCCCGCCGCCGATCGCCACCGCGGCAGCCTGCCGCAGAGCCTCGGCGACCTCGGCCCGGTGCCGCGAGATCGGCTCGCTGTCCTCCGGCGGAGCGGCCGCCTGGAGCTCTCCGTACAACTGGTCGAGGGTCTCCAGATACCACCGGTCGATGCCCCGTACGACCCGGACGCCGTCAGCCAGCGCTGCCTCGGCGAGGTCGGGCCGATGCCTTCGCCGCTGCACGCTGTAGACGCTCTCCAGGGCGCTGTGCAGCCGGGCCGAGTAGATGCCGGCGAGCTCGTCGACGGCGTCCCGGTGGGCCAGCGCCGCCTCGGCGAATCGTCGATCCGTCTCGAGCACGTCGGACAACCGTCCGTAGAGGTTGAGGTGCCGGCCGCGCCCCCCGAGAATGGCGTCGAGCTCGCCGGTGTTGCCCTCGCGGTCCTGCCAGCCCGCGGTCACGGTGGCGACAGCCCCGTCGGGCACGACAGCGCCGATCACCTGACCGAGCGTCGTTCGAAACCGCTGCGGCCCGAGGAGGACCGTCCTCATCCGGCGGCTGTCCTGGACCTCATTCGGCGTACACCCGCACCGTGCGCCCGACGTCGTCGAGCATCCCGCGCAGGGTGTCGTAGTCGGGGTGCTTCATCCGGACCCACGCATTCGCCATGTAGCCGGCTGCCACGGGCTGAGTGCCGGTGCCGACCTCCGGCAGGTGGGCGTCGATGATCCACTGGCCGTGCCGCTGCTGGATCTCGTCCAGGCCGGAGTAGCCGCTGATCCGGCCGTCCTGGCTCGGCCGGAGCGCGACGATGCCGGCCGAGTACGCCCGCGACAGCGGGCGCTCGGTCGAGCCGTGCACGATCGCGTGTGCCCACTCGCGATAGACGTCCACGTCGTTGGCCGCCGAGTAGAGGTCCCAGCAGCCGACGCCGGGCGGGCGGCAGCCGATCTCGGAGAACCGCAGCCCCTTCGGCCCGTAGAACCACTCCATGTGGGTCGCCGAGGTGCCGATGCCGAGCGCCTCGATTACCCGGCCGCCCAGCTCGCGGACCTCGGCGTAGAACGAGGAGTCACCGATCCGGTTACTGGTGACGAACTGCGGTGAGATCCAGCGCTGCCGCATCGCCTCCAACACGTTGGGGTAGTAGTGCGTGATCCAGTCGTGGGCGATGTGTCCGTCGATGGTGATCGTGTCGTAGAAGCCCTCGTGGCCCTCGACGAACTCCTCGACCGCGATGGAGTCGTAGTGCCCGAAGCTCGTCAGGGCCTGGCGGAGGTCGGCCATCGAGTCGACGCGCGTCGTGTCGAGCGCACCGGCGCCCGCGCGTGGCTTGAGGATCAACGGGAAGCCCACGGCGTTCGCGAAGTCGACGACCTCGTCGACGGTGTGCGCGGCGGTCGAGGCGGCTGTCGGCACGCCGGCCGCGCGCAGCGCCTCCTTCATCGACGGCTTGTCCCGGCACAGCCACGTGGTGCGCACCGACGTGCCGGGGATGTGCCGAGCCTCCCGAACTTTCGCGGCCGCCATCTGGTGGGACTCGATCGTCGACTCCATCCGATCCACCCACATCAGGTTCTGCGCCCAGAGCGCAGCGTCGTTCAGCTGTCCCTCGTCGGTGACGTTGGACACCTTGTAGTAGGCGCCGAGCTGGCTGCGCAGCTCGTCTCCCAGGTCGTGCTCGCCGTACTCACCGACCCCGATCACGTTGGCGCCGACACCGGCCAGTGCCGCGACGAACCTGCGCTGGTTCTGCGGGAAGAACGGTTCGACGAAGATCACGTTCACGGCGACTCCTCGGCGGCGGTCTCGCGCCTTGCCGGATGCAGGCACAGTGCCGCAGGTCGTCCGGGCATCGTAGCTGGTCAGCCGAGGTCCGACAGAGCCGGGGACGGGTCCTCCGCGACCGACGGGCGGGGCCCGGTCCGGTCGCGGAGACGTTCGACGGGGCGGGAGCCGACCGGTAGCCTCCGGCTATGGTGGTCGGCGCATTCGTCGCTCCGTATCTGCTGGCGGCCACCGCGCGGTTCGCGCTCTCGGCGGCGCGGTTGCCGGGCGTTCGCCTCGCGCTGATCACGACCGAAACCCGCGGCGAACCTGCCCCCCGAGCTGCGGGATGCGCTGGCGGGTCACTGGCAGGTTGCGGACGCGCTCGGCGTACGCACGGCCGTCACCCACCTGGAGTGGTTCGAACGACCGGGCGGCTCGGTGGCGGTCTCGGAGGTGGCGGCCCGGCCGCCCGGCGGCCAGCTGTCGTCCATGATCGGCTTCAGCCACGACATCGACTTCTACGCGGCGTGGGCCGAGCTCATGCTGTTGGGTCGTTTCGACGTGCCCGAACGCCGGTACGCGAGTGGGACAGCGTTCCTGCGCGGGCAGGGTCACGGCCGGGTCCGCGCGGTGCACGGGGCCGAGGAGGTGCAGCGCGACTCGGACACCTCGTCGTCGCAGCACGGCTGCCGCAACCGGGGCAGGCGGCGTCCACCTCATACGAGGGCGAGGGGTTCGTCACCGTACGACACCAGGACACGGCCGTCGTCCAGGCTGCTCTCGACCGGATCATCACCGGCATGCGGGTCGAACTGATCGTGGCGCAGTAGGGGGGCGACGGGGTGAACGTGGTCATGGTGTCGCCGGGCTTCCCGTTGGAGATGGCCTACTTCACCCGGGCGCTGGCCCAGGCCGGCCCACGGTGATCGGTATCGGCGACCAGCCGGTGGACGTGCTGCCCGCCGAGGCGCGGGATCACCTGGCCCACTACGAGCACGTCTCGCTGGCCAACGAAGGTGCGGTGCTCGCTGCCCTGCACGGCCTCGCCCAGCACGCGCGGGTCGACCAGGTGGAGTGCCTGTGGGAGCCGTACATGGTGCTCGCGGCACGGATCCGGGAGTCGTTCGACCTGCCCGGCATGACCGTCCAGGAGACCCTGCCGTTCCGGGACAAGGAGCTGATGAAGCAGAAGCTGGACGCGGCCGGCATCCGCACGCCGCACCACGCCAGCGCCTCGACTGTGCAGGGGATCTGGGAGGCGGCGGAGCGGATCGGCTATCCGTTGATCGTCAAGCCGATCGCCGGCGCCGGCTCGGCCGACACGTACCGCGTCGACTCAACGGCGGAGCTGACCGACGTGCTGCCGATGGTCCGCCACGTCGACGTGGTGAGCGTCGAGGAGTTCATCGACGCCGAGGAGTTCACCTTCGACACCGTCTGCGGAGCCGGCGACATCTTGTTCGAGAACGTCAGCTGGTATCGCCCGCGGCCGCTGGAGGCGCGCAGCCACGAGTGGATCAGCCCGATGACCATCGCCCTCCGCGACATCGACGACGAGCAGTACGCCGCGGGCCGGGCGATGGGCCGGGACGTGCTCGGGGCGCTCGGCTTCCGGGCTGGTTTCACCCACATGGAGTGGTACCGCAAGGCCGACGGCGAGGTCGTGTTCGGCGAGATCGGCGCGCGACCACCGGGCGCCCGGACGGTGGACATCATGAACTACGCCACCGACGGCGACCTGTTCCGCACCTGGGCCGAGGCGATGGTCACCGGCACCTCGGCCCCGCTGACCCGCCGTTACAACGCGGCCAACATCTTCAAACGGGCCGAGGGATCCGGTCGCATCACGCATATCGAGGGACTCGACTGGCTCCTTGCCGAGTACCGGGACAACGTCTGCGTCGTGGATCTGCCGCCGATCGGCGGCCACCGCCGCGACTGGCGCGCGACCCTGCTCTCCGACGGCATGGTCATCGTCCGCCATCCCGAGCTGGACGGCCTGATCGAGATGGCCGACCGCTTCGCCCGGGACCTGCGGATGTACGCGGCCTGAAAGTCGCAGAGCCGCCACGGACGAAGTCGTCATGCGGTGCTAGCTCAGGCCGGCTCGAGGACCACGGTCGAGAGGAATGAGCGTTCGGCACCAAGGACGAGGCGCGGACTCCCTACCACCGTGAGCGACCCCTCCAGCGCCCGATCGTCGGAGTCGCATCCGACGAACACGTCGACCCGGGCCGGCTCGACCGCCATCTCCCGGGCAACGTTCGTGTAGGCAAGCTGCGAGGCGTCGACGCCGAACGTGACCCGGCGCCGCTCTCCGGCGGCGAGTTCAACCCGGGCGAACCCGGCGAGCTGCTGGGCCGGCCGGGTTGCCCCAGTTGTGTTGACCCGCAGGTAGAGCTGGACGACGACGGCGCCATCGCCATCGCCCGTGTTCGTCACCGTCGCGCTGATCCGCGCCGTGCCGGACGTGCCGATGTCCGGGCCGCAGTCCAGATCGCTCACAGTGAACATCGTGTAGCTGAGCCCGTGCGCGAACGGCCAGAGCGGTGTCGCCGGCAAGTCGAGGTAGTGCCGGTCGACGCCGGGCGGTAGCGGGGTGCGGTATCCCGAGCCGGCGTGCTGATGGTGGTACACCGGGATTTGGCCGCTGTGTCGGGGCACGCTGTAAGGCAGCTTTCCGGACGGGTTGACTATGCCGAAGAGCACCTCGGCAATCGCCCGCGTGCCGAACGGTCCGGCGTACGGCGCGATGACGATCGCGGCCGCGTCCCGGATGACTGCCGGCAACGCGTACGCGCGGCCCTGCACGAGGACGACGACGAGCGGCTTGCCGGTCGCGGCCACCACCTCGGCGAGGCGCACCTGGGCGGCCGGCAGGGAGATATCGGCCGTGTCGCTGGCCTCACCCTCGGTCCGCTCGCCCGTGAACCACAGGCTGGCGCCGCCGAGGGCCAGGACGACCACGTCGGCGTCACGCGCAGCCGCCACGGAACGCTCGATCGCCTCCTCGCCCAGGTCACGCGTCAACCGACATCCGGGCTCGGTCCGGACCCGGCGCGCATGCTGCCCGATCGCGGCGGTGAGCGCCACAGCCCCGTACTGCTCCAATACCAGAGCGTTTCCGTCCTGCCCGTCGGAGATCGCCTCGTACCAGGAGGTCACCACGTCCTCCGCGCCGTTCATGGTGCCGAGCTCCCCCCGCAGGACAGCGTCGCTCGCCTCGCGCCAAGACGCGTAGGTGTAGGTCGGAAACTGCAGCGAGGGCGCGTCCGCGTGTGGGCCGATGACCGCGATGTCCAGCGCGTCCGGGCTCAGCGGGAGGAGCCCGGAGTTCTTGGCCAGCACGATCGAGCGACGGGCCAACTCCCGGGACAGGTCGCTGCCCTCCTGCACAATGGCAGGGACATCAATTCGTTCGCGCGGATAGGGACTCTCGAAGAGCCCGACCTCGAACTTCGCGCGCAGCACCCGCCATACGCAGCGGTCGACATGTGGGACGTCGACCGCGCCGCGCTCGACCTCTGCAGCGAGCACGTCGCCATAGGCGTACGGGTTGGGCATCTCCACGTCGACGCCGGCCTCGATGGCCAGCCGGCCCGCCTGCGCGGCGTCCACGGCGACTCGTTGCCGGTCGACGAGCTGGTCGATGCTCGCGTAGTCGGAGGAGATGAAGCCGTCGAATCCGAGCGTGTCCCGCAGGAGGTCTTGTAGCAGCTCACGCGACGCACCGGCAGGGATGCCGTCGACGTCGGCGTAGGAGTTCATCACCGACTTCAGCCCGGCAAGCTGGATCGCCGCCTCGAACGGATAGGCGAACAGGTCTCGGGTCCGCCGGGCGCCGGCCTCGAACCCCGAGGCGTTCAAGCCCCCGGACGACACTGCGTAGCCGAGGAAGTGCTTGCCGGTCGCCATCACGGCGGAGGCGGGGTCGTTCCCCTGCAGTCCGTGGACGTATGCCACACCCAGGGCGGCGCAGAGGTACGGGTCCTCGCCGAATGTCTCGTGCACCCGGCCCCAACGCGGGTCCACAGCGACGTCCAGCACCGGCGACAGAGCGTGCAACACTCCCGTCCGGCGCATCTGCCGCCGGATGAGATCGGCCATCTGCCCGACCAGCTCCGGACTCCAGCCTGCCGCCAGGCCTGTGCCGGACGGAAACACCATGTGCCCGCCCGCGAGGAAGCCGCTGAGGGCCTCGGCGTGGAAGAGCATGGGGATGCCGAGTCGGCTCCGCTTCAGCACCTGTCGCTGGATGGTGCCGACCATCGCGGCCAGCTGCGCGGGGTCGTTCAGGATGAGCTGGGCGACGTGACCGGGCGGATTGCGAAGGATCGTTTCGACCCCGTACGCGTCTGAGCCGTCCGGGTTCACGAAGGCCCACGGCATCCGCGCGGTCAGCTGGTGGCATTTCTCGGCCGTGGTCATTTCGGCCAACAGCAGCTCTGCCCGGTGCCCGGGCTCGAGGTGTTGGTCCCGCCAGGTGCCCTTGATGGTCGTCGTCATGGTTGTCATGGGTGGTCCTTTAGGCGCCACTCGTCGTGCCAGTCGAGGAAGGCGCGTTCTCCCTCGAACCGGAAGGGAAGCCAGACATAGTCGGCGATCGAGGTGTCTATCTCGGTCAGTTCTGGCCAGGGGTCGTCGTGACGGGCGCCGCCCGGCCCGAACCGTGCGGCGTGCTGGGCGATCGCAGCCTCGCTGGTCGCGGTGTATCGCGGCAGCCAGCGGTCGGCGAGGGCGATATAAAGGTCCTGCTTGTGCGGGTGCCGGAAGACCGAGCTGACCTGGGAGTGGTACGAGGTTCGAGTCGGGTCGTCCGGGTGCGGGTCGTTGAGCATCTGCCACGGCCCGTGATAGCTGGATGCCACCGCGACCTGCGATGGGTTGGGGTAGTAGCCCGTGGTCCCAGACGTGACCAGGTAGTGGCGGCCCTGCCGGGTGAAATGAGCTGGAGCCTCGCGGACGTACGGCGGCTGGACCAGCGGGAAGTGGGTGGAGTAATAGCCGGTGACGTCGGTGTAGTCCTCGGTCAGGTCGGCGCAGATCAGTTCACTGTGCACCCGCTCGAAGTAGTAGTAGCCCTTGCCGTCCGTCGGGTCCACCACCAGGTCGAAGTCACCGGCGTTCATGCCCACCGGCTTCAGGTCCTGTCGCACGATCTCGTACGGACCCAAAAGATCTTCAGCGACCAGGACGGTGGAGCGCTGGCCGAGCGCCGACACGACCTTTATCCAGCAGACGTACCTCCCTGAAGCGGGATGACGAAGGATGTGCGGACGGTCCATCGACATCGCCGGATGCAGTGGAGAGGTCCGGTCGTCGACATTCGGCGGGATGATCAGCCCGCGGTCGGTCCAGTTGTACAGGTCGGTGGAGGAGTAGCAGCGGACGCCCCAGTGCCAGACGCCGCTCCCGGGCGTGGAGCGTTCCTTGTTCTCGCCGTACCAGTAATACGTCCCGTCGGCCCCGAGGATCGAGCCGCCGTGGGCATGGATCCGGTTGCCCGTGGTGTCGAGCCAGACTTGGCCCGGCGTGATCGAGGTGCGCATCAGGCCGCCACCAGCCGGATGGCCTGGTAGGGCTTGGCGGGCAACGGCACCAGTACGAACGTCTCGTGGACCCCGGGCAACCGCTCGACCGTGCAGTCCCAGGTGTCGAGCACGTCGACGTGCCACTGCCCGGGCGGCAACAGGACATGCCGTTCGCGCGGTCGCCCGATGCCCAGGTAGTTGATCAGGTACCGGTCGGGGACGCCGGCCCACAGCCCATCGAAGTCCGAGGGCAACGGCTCCAGCACCCCGGTGGGCGAAGCGGCGACGACCTCCTCCAGGAAACCGATTCGCGCGTGACTGGCGCCGACCAGCTGGCCGCCTTTGGACCACCAGATCCTGTCGTCGGGGTCCCAGTAGGTCTCACCGTGGCCGACGTAGCCGCCGCGGACGGCGCCCTCCCAGCACCTGCGCAGCAGTTCCTCGCCGCTGAGGTTGCCCCACTCGTACTCGAGGTCGCCCTCGTACCCGCACTCGTCGACCACCACCGGCTTGCCCCACCGCTCCCGCCAGATGCCGGTCTTTTCGACGGCCGCCTGCTGGATGCTGGCGTGAGTGACCCAGGACTGGCCGTGGTCGTAAAGCTCCATGCAGTTGTGGACCGACACCAGATGACCGTGCGGATCCTCCCGAGTCACGAGCTCGCCCAGCCGGACCCAGTCGGCCCCAGCCTTCGGGTACACGAGGTCGTACTCGTTGGCCAGCGAGAACCAGACGTGCGGGAAGCCCGCGAGGCGGCGAACGACATAGCGGAGGAGGTGTTCGTCCACGGCCGGGCCCAGGTTCGAGAAGCCCCAGCGATCGTACGGATGGAACAAGATCAGGTCCGCCTGCACGCCCAGTTCGCCCAGGCGCCTCACCTGCGCGTCGAGCCGGGCGAAGAAGTCGAGGTCGAAGCGGGAATGGTCGAACGACCCGGTAGCGTCGCGCGGGAAGGGGAAACGCTCGGGCTCGTCGGTGTTGTAGACGAAGTGCTTGGGGAACAGGCACATCCGCAGCTTCGTGAACGGCGAGCTGGCCAGCGTCTGGAGGGTGGCCTCCTGCTGCGAGTCGGTCTGGTGGTTCCAGGCGTAGGCAGTAGTGCCCCAGGGCCGATACCGGGTTCGGTCGGCGTGTCGGAAGTGGAAGCCGTCGACGCGGACTGGCCCGTGAGCTCCGGGCGCCGCGGCGCCGACAGTCACCTCTCCGCACACCCCGTCGAGCGCGGGCGCAGAAGACGTCGTCGCGAAGTGCCAGGTGCCCTCCTCCTCTGCAAGCGCGCGTAGCCGGTAGACCCCATCGCCGTCGTAGAACCCGCCGACGGTACAAGTCCGAGATCCGCACCGAAACTCTGCCGACAGCTCAACGTCGACGAAGGGGTTGCCGTCGGACGGTCCGGACAGCGTGATCTCGAGCAGCCCCCAGCGGGTCGGCTCCCCGACCAACGCCCAAGGCGCCGAGGCCCGCGGTGCCGCCAGGTCCGGAGCGGCTGCCGCGAGACTTTCGGTATGCGGCCGGAACAGGACCGGCGCCATCACCGCGTCGACCTCGGCCCAGAACCGCTCCATGGCCTGCGGATCGTCGCGCAGGCCCGGCGTGACCCGGAGGAACAGCTGGAGCAGGACCGGCCGAAGGTCTGCGCTGGCGGTGGACGTGGCATCGGCCAGGTATCGCTCGAGCACGGTACGTCCGCCAGGCGCGTCGAGCACCTGACCGAAGGTGAGCAGGGGCGTGAGCAAGAAGACTCCTCTATGGGCGCACAACGACGCGCACTCGATCGAGGTTCTCGACCTGAGCGTACGGCTCAGCTCGCCCGGAGCGGGATGAGGCCACCCTCAGCGCGACGAAGTACGTGCCGGGCTCGACGATCCGATGACCGCCGTTGAGCTGGAGCGTTGACTTCGGCCGACCGATGCCGATCGGGGTGAAGGTGCCCGTTCCGGTGAAGTCCCAGCCGGCGGAGACGATGTTTCCGGTGCCCGGCGGGACCTGAGCCTTCGCGGAGAATCGGACTCGCTGGCCAGCCTGAACGGTGATCCGGTCGCCACCGCGAACCGTCAGGTCGACCACCGGCTGAATCCCGCGACGCTGGGCGGCCATCTTGGGAACGACGACCTGAGCATCCACCACCTGGTAATTCGTCGATCGCGGCGGGGTCACGCCCCGCTCCGCCCAAGCGGCCAGGTCGCGGAGGGCCCGCTCGACGATCGGGTCGTAGGAGACGATCCGGCTCGCCTTGGTACCGGTGACGGGACCCTCGAGGTGGTCGGCATGATCGTTGTAGTAGAGGCGGTAGTTGTCGACGAATGTCCTGTCACCCAGTGCCGCCTTGACGCGCTTGGCGTACCAGTCGGCGTGCCAGGGCAAGGCATCGACGTCGTAGAGGTTGTCGACCACGATCACTTTTGCGGAAATGTGACCGTCGTAGGCGGCACCGCCGCTCACGGTGCCGAAGATCAGCGGTCCGACCAGCAGCGCCCGCTGCGGGTATTTCGGCGTGCCGTCGGGGTTGCGGAACTGGTCGAACCCGTAGTACCGGTCACTGAGCGGCGGAACCTGGTGCCGGTAGTACGACCGCAGCGCGATGTCCCACCGGTGGTCGAGAGTGTCCCCCATCTCGGCCAGCGCCGCGCGGACCACATCTCCGAGCGGCGACTGCTCCGTGCCGAGGTAACCGGGCTTGGTCCAGAAGTCGTCCGCGTACGCCGGGTCGATGCCACGGACGACGGCGCCGAATCCGAGCAGGCCATCCGGTGCGGACAGACCGAGCAGGTAGTCCGGGTCTTCCCATGCACGCAGCGGAACCCCGAACGCGGTGAGCTCGGTCAGCATGGTCCGCTCGCCCTGGTTCAGCCCGGCGTAGGGCCTGCCGCTGCCGCCCGGGCGAATCGCGTCCGCGATCTGCTCGGCCTTGTCGGCGAGCACGAGGCGGGCCATGGCGCGGATGAAGAAGGTGTAGGGACCAGACATCGGCACCCCCTGAACGGTGGGCACGAAGCCCTCCCAGACCCCGGAGGTGTTCTCGGCCGCCCCGGTCGTCTGGAAGGAGCCACCGCTCGGCCCGTACAGGTAGCCGTAAATCCTGCGGTTGCCGGAGTGGTAGTAGTCGGTTGCGACCTTCTCGGCGAACTTCGCCGCCGCCGCGGTGTGTCGGTACCCCAGCGAGTTGCTCGCGTTACCAGCCTGCACGGCGTAGCCGCCGCTCGTGATGGAGAACCCGATCCTCCGGTCGTTCGCGACCGACGTGTCTTCTGCGGGGGTGAAGGCCGTTGGGTAGGTGTACTGGAAGAAGCGACCCTTCCATTGGCTCGCCGGGGGCAGGTAGATGTTGAACCGGATGTCGGTTCCCTCGAAGTGCCCCGACACGCGGTGGTGGACCACCGGCGTCGTGAGGTCCTGCTCGCCGTCGATCATCGGATGGGCGTAGAGCGGATCGATGCAGTTCGGGGTCACCTGAACCGGCCCACCGGGGTGGTCAGCGGTGCACTCCGGCGGCGCCGCGAAGGCGACATCGACCGGGAACAGGACCGCGCCGAGCGCGAGCGCACATCCGGCGGCGGCGCTGCGGAGGCCGCGACCAGTCGCGTGTCGATCCGGTGGTGGTGCGGCAATCATGGTTGCTCCTCAATTCGGTGAGTGGCGATGGGCATGGGGGTGATCAAGATGCGTCACGGATCGCGCGGTCTTCCGCCGGCCGGCCGAGGAGGCGGTCGACCGCCTCGCGGAGCTCTCTCGCGGCAGCAGATCGATCGTCAGGGGCGAGGGCCGGGGCGACGAGGGTGGCGGGCGTCTCGAGGTGATGGGTGAGCATTCGGGCGGCCTGGGACTCGCCCTCCGGAGCGATTCCCGTACGAGCGGCCGCTTCGGTGACGCCGGACCACACGGCGGGGTCGTCGAGCAGGTCACGGATGGTGGCCCGGGACCAGTCGGTGCGAGGCCCGTCGGGACTCCCGATGGGATCGCTCGCCTCCCAGCGATGGTGACCGTGCCCGACCGTTTCGCTGCCGCCCGCGCCTGGCATGAACACCTCCGCGGAGGTGCCCACGGGCACCTGCACATTCAACCGGAACCGGCCGTCTGTCCGCTCCCAGCGCACCGATGCCATCCCATACGGAGTGAGGTGTGCGGCCGCCGCCCGGGTCAGTTCCTGATGGGGCCGGGGCCGGACGACGAGCGACCGGTAGCCAGGTGCGCCCGGAGCGAGGCCGGCCACCGTGCGATGGAGCCAGTCCGCCACGGCGCCGAGCGCGTAGTGGTTGAACGACGTCATGCCGCCGGGGTTGACGCTGCCGTCGGGCCGCAGGCTGTCCCAGCGTTCCCAGACCGTGGTGGCTCCCATCGTGACCGGGTAGAGCCAGGAGGGGCACCGGGTCTGCAGCAGCAGCCGGTAGGCGACCTCGACGTGCCCGGTGTTGGTCAACGCGTCACATACCAACGGCGTCCCGACGAAGCCGGTCGCGATCCGGAACCCGGCCGTCCGGACAAGATCTGCGAGCCGTCGCCCGGCCTCGACCCGCTGATGCGCCTCCGGCAGCAGGTCCCACTCGATCGCCAGCGCATAGACGGTCTGTGCGTCGGAGAAGATGCGTCCGGACGGTGCCACGAATGCGTGCGCGAAGGCGGACCGCACTTCCTGGGCAAGCCTGCTGTACTTCTCGGCCTCGTCGTCGCGCCCCAACAGGCTGGCCGTCTCTGCGAGAACCCAGGACGAGCGGGCCAGGTGGGCCGTGGCCACCACATCTGGGTCCGCCTTGGCCCGACTGGCCTCCTCCGGTGGTGCGGTCGGGTCCAGCCAGTCTCCATATTGGAACCCTCCGGTCCACAGCCTGTCCGGACCGGCGAGCGCCGCGATCCGGTCGACCCACGCGCGCATGCTCGGTAGCTGACGCTCGAGGATGTCCAGGTCGCCGGTGCGCTGATAGAGCGTCCACGGCAGGATCGTTGCTGCGTCGCCCCAGGCGGCGGCCGGCGTGAAGGCGAGCGCGTTGCGGTTGACGTCCGGCACGACGTGCGCGACGGAACCGTCGGGCAGTTGCTCGGCGCTTAGGTCCGCGAGCCATGAGTGAAGCAGACCCGTCGTGTCGAACAGGAACGTGGCGGTCGGACCGAAGATCTGGACATCGCCGGTCCAGCCCAGCCGCTCGTCCCGCTGTGGGCAGTCGGTCGGCAGGTCCACGAAGTTGCCGCGGGTGCTCCAGACCACGTTCTCGTGGAACCGGTCGAGGAGCTCATTCGACGACGAGAACCAGCCGGATCGGCGCAGGTCCGACCCGATCACGACCAGCTCCAGGTCCTCCCGACGCAGATTGTCGGCGCCGGAGATCTCGGCGTACCGGAAGCCGTGCAGGGTCAGCGTCGGTTCGAGGACCTCCTCAACCCTGCTGTTCGGGGATTCGAGGGCGGCGGCGTCCCCCCTGCTGGTTCGATGTGCTCCAGCGACGATCCAGGTATCGGTGGCCGCGGCCGTCCGCAGCGGACGGGTGGCGAGCTCGCCGTTCTCGAGCACTTCTGCATGCCGGACCACGATCTCGGTGCCCTCGGGAAGGCCCCGTACGCGGAGGCGCACCCAGCCGACGGCGTTCTGGCCGAAGTCGACCAGAGTCTTACCCGACGGTGACGTCCACACCCGCCGGGCGGGCAGCACACTGGTCGGCCGGATCGGCGGCCCGTCGGCCGCGACGAGCCTGGACAGGTCCGCGTCGACCGCCTCGGCAACCGCCATCCGGCCTGGGACGCCCCGTAGCCGCAGATCAGTCGTCTGGCCGTCGTACAGATCGTCCGCGAGGATCTCACTCTCGTAAGCACGCCAGGTGTCGTCCGTAGCGAAGACATGGACGACGCCGTCGCCGGTGGTGACCTCGAGCTGAGCCAGCAGGGCCAACTTGTGTCCGTACAGAGCGCGGTCTCCTGTGTAGCCGAGCCGGCCGCGGTACCACCCGTTGCCGAGCAGCACTTCGACGATGTTCTGTCCGCGTTGGAGGAGATGTGTCACGTCGTAGACGTGGTAGCGCAGCCGGTGCTCGTACGACGTCCAGCCCGGGGCGAGGACGGTGTCGTCCACGCGGCGGCCGTTGATCGACGGCGCGTAGATGCCGTGGGCGGTCGCATACAGCCTTGCCCTGCGGATATCGCCGGGCACCTCGAACCTGCTGGACAGAATCGGCGCCCGGTCCCCTTCAGCTCCGATACCGACCGGGCTGATGAAGCGCGCAGTCCAGTCCGACGGATGGAGCAGGCCGGCCTCGACGGTCGCCGGCTCGCTCCACGGGCTCCAGGTCCTCCCGTGGGCGACACGGACCCGGACCTCGGCCGACTCGCGGGACTCCAACGGAGCCGCAGGCCAGGGGACGAGCACTTGCTCCCGGCTCGGCACCCGGTACACCTGCCGCGTCTCGCTACGGACGACCTCGACCTCGTACGCCGTCTGCTGCCAATCGGGATCGGCCCGATCGATGATCCAGGACAGTCGGGGCGCCGACGAGCCGATCCCGAGCACCGGGGACCTGTCGGTGCGGTGCTCGAATCGGAGTACGCTGGGCGCGGCCGACGTAGCCATGGAAGACCTCCGGGCAGGGCGGTTCAGATCGATCGGTCGACTAGACCGCGGTGATCGGGGCTAGGCCGGCGTCGTGCGGGCCGGCGGCGAGCAGTTCCAGCCGCAGCTGTCGCCGCTCGCGCTGCTTCTTGGGGTCGGCGATCGGCGCTGCCATCTGCAGGCGGTGGGTGTAGTCGTGCCGCGGCGCCGTGGACACCTGATGCGCATCGCCGAGCTCCACGATCTTTCCGCGGTAGAGCACGGCGATCCGGTCGCTCACGTCGTGCACGACTCCGAGGTCGTGGCTGATGAACAGGTACGCGACGCCGGTGGCGTCCTGCAGGTCTTTGAACAGCCGGAGCACCCGGGCCTGGGTCGTGACGTCCAGCGCGCTGGTGGGTTCGTCGCAGACGATGACAGCTGGGTTCAGGGCGAGGGCTCGGGCGATCGCCACTCGTTGCCGCTGCCCGCCGGAGAACTCCCTCGGGTACCTGGTGGCGGCGTCGGCCGGCAGTCCGACAGCGTCGAGCAGCTCGCGGACTCGGCTGCGCCCGCCGGTGACTCCGGCGGCGTGAAGTGGTTCGACGAGGGTGTCTCCGATCCGCATGGCCGGGTTGAGCGAGGAGTACGGGTCCTGGAAGACGACCTGGATCTTGCGTGCCAGCTCGCGCCGACGCGACCGGGGAACGTTGCTGATGGTCTCGCCCCCGAAGGCGATGGTTCCCTCACTGACCGGAGCCAGGCCTAGGATGGCGCGCCCGATCGTCGTCTTCCCGGAACCGGATTCCCCGACCAGGCTCAGGGTCTCGCCCGCGGCGAGGTCGAACGACACGCCGTCGATGACGGTGACCGAGCTGCCGCGGCGCCCGGAGAACCGGACTACGAGGTCCTGCACTCGCAGCAGCGGCTCGCTGAGAGGGGCTTTGGCCTGGCTCGACGTGTGATTCACGATGCGATCTCCATCAGTTCGACGCTGCGGGACGACGAGAGCAGCTCTTGGGTGTAGGCCTCGCGCGGCGACGCGAAGATCGTCTCGACGTCTGCCCGCTCGACGATCAGCCCTTCCTTCATCACACTGACGGTGTGGCACAGGTCGGCGACGACCCCGAGGTTGTGGGTCACCAAGATCATCGCCAGGCCCCGTTCCTCGCTGAGCTCGCGCAGCAGCTCCAGAACCTCGGCCTGGACGGTGACGTCGAGGGCGGTGGTGGGCTCGTCGGCCACGATGATGTCCGGATCGGAAGCCACGGCGCCGCAGATGAGGACGCGCTGCGCCATGCCGCCCGAGATCTCGTGCGGGTAGAGGGCCATGACCCGATCCGGGTCGGTGATCCCGACCCGGAGCAGCAGGTCGGTCAGCACCTGCCTGGCCTGCGGCTTGGGCATCGGACGAGCGGCCAGCAGGCCGCGGGACAGCTGGGAGCCGATCGTGAACGACGGATCGAGGTTGGACATCGGCTCCTGCGGCACGTACGCGATCCGCCGACCGCGCGCCGCACGCATGGCGTCCTCGTCCGCGAGCAGGTCCTCGCCGGCCAGCAGAACCCGGCCGCCGAGCACGAGCGCCTCGCGAGGCAGGATGCCGAGTACCGAAAAGGCGATCTGTGACTTGCCGGAGCCGGACTCTCCCACCAGACCGTGGATCTCGCCACGACGGAGGTCGAGGTCGACCCCGTGCACGACCTCGTTGACTCCACCTTCCGATCTCGGGTAGGCGATGCGAATGCCACGCACCGACAGCAGCGCCCCACCCTCGGTCTCGTCCGGCACCGGAGCGGGCTCCACATCGGTCAGCAAAGAACGGCGGGCAGCGGCGAGCTCTGCGCGGCGCCTGCGGGGCGGCAGAACCTTGCTCCGCGCGGAAGATTGCAACACGTCGCTCAGGGCGTTGCCGAGCAAGATCAGGGCGAGGATGGTGAGGCAGGTCACGAGCGCCGGCCACACCACCCCCCAAGGATTGTTGTAGATGCTGCTGAACGAGCGCTGCAGCACGATGCCCCAGGAGGAGTTCGTGGGGTTGCCGAGGCCCAGGAACGAGATACCAGCCTCGATGGAGATGCCGGCGGCCATGATGAAGGAGCTGTGGATGACGACCGGCGCCCGGACAGCCCACAGCACGTGGCGACCGACGATCCGCCAGTCCGGCAGGCCGACCACCCGCGCCGCATCGACGTACAGCTCGTTGCGCACGCCGATCACGACGGACCGTACGAGACGGTAGTAGCTGGGGGCGATGATCACGCCGAACACGGCCATGGCGGCCGAGATGTTGGGGCCGGTCAGTGCGTACAGGGCGATGAGCAGCACGATGCCGGGCAGCGACATGATCACGTCGGACACGAAGCTGGCGACGGCCTCGAACCGGCCGCGATAGAAGCCGGCGATCAAACCGGCGGTCACTCCGAGCACGACGGAGACGACGACGACGATCAGTACCGCCGTGATCGACTGCCGGGCACCCCAGATGAGCCGGGACAAGATGTCCAGGCCGGCGCTGTCTCCGCCCAACGGGTGACCGGGGGTCAGCGGCGGCGCGTTCGTCGCCGGCAGATCTGTCTCCTGCGGTCCCCACGGGGCAAGCAGCGGTGCAAGGACGGCGACGAGGACGACCAGGGCGAGATACGCGAGACAGATCCCGGCCTGTGGGTTGCGGAGCAGCAGGGCGAACACAGACCGGCTCCGCAGTTGGGTGGTGCCGACGGCTACCTTGTCGTCGGCTTCGGTGATTTCGAGTCCGATGCTCATCGTTTCCTAGCCTTCGGGTTGAGCAGGGTGATACCGACGTCGCCGAGAAAGTTCACGACCAAGACGATGACGATGGTGACCAGCACGGTGCCCATGACCATCGGCACGTCGTTGATCTGCGCCGACGCGTTGGCCAACTGGCCCATGCCCGGGAGTGCGAACACCTGCTCGATGAACACCGCGCCACCGAGCAGAGCGATCATCGTCAGGCTGAGGGCCGTGAGTCCCGGCGCGGCGGAGTTGCGCAGGACGTTACGGAGAATGACCTCGCGCTCGCTGATACCGCGGGCCCTCAGTGTCCGCACGTAATCGCGGCTCAGTGTGTCGAGAACTGAGGTGCGGAACTGCTGCGCCGCGCCCGCTACGGCACCGATAAGCAGTGCGGTAACGGGCAGGACCAGGGAAGCGGCCCACCCGACCAGGCTCACGTCCGGCGACACATAACCGGTCGCCGGGAAGACCTTCCAGCGGATGGCCAGGATGAACACCAGTGCGATGGCGATGATGAACGCCGGCACCGCGGTTCCCAGGACCGACACGATCTGGAGCGTCCGGTCGACCCACCCTCCCCTGACCGCCGCCGTGACCCCGAGGATCACGCTGAAAACGGCCGTCAGGAGAAGAGCGATCACGATCAGCGCCAAGGTGACCGGCACCCGGTTCGCCAGGGCGCTCGACACCGACTCGCCGGTGTAGAACGAGCGCCCCAGATCACCGCGTACCGCGTGACCCAACCAGTCGACGTACTGCACGACCAGAGGCCGGTCCAGGCCGAGTTTGACGACCTCCGCCTGGACGGCCTCCGGCGTCGCGGACAGTCCGAGAACTGCCTTTGCGATGCCGGGGCCGTTGCCAAACATCAGGCTGAAGGTGGCGAAAGTGACCACCAGCAACACCGCCAGGGAACGGAGCAGGTTCTTCGCCAATGAAAGCCACATCGTTGGTCTCCAGGCTCGGTGCGGGCAGCCGGACTGCTACTTGAAGTCGCGCAGCTTGGGGGTCAGAGCTTCCTGATCGGATTCGGTCGGGATGGCGACCTTGTCCGCCTTGTAGGCGAAGTTGGTGCCGGTGTAGACCATCGGCGCGAACCAGGCCTGGTCCACCTGGTACTGGTTGATCTCCTGCTGCAGCTTCTTCGAGGTGGCCGCATCGGCGGTTCCCAGCTGCTCCCACCGAGAGTCGACGTACTTGTCAGGCTGGTGCTCCAGGTCCCACCAGCCTTCCGGCGTGGACTCGATGTAGATCTGCAGGGCCGAGTTGCCGAGGTTGCCCAGCTGCCACAGGACCACCGGGTACTTGCCGCTCAACAGATCACCGATCGCGTTCGCGCCCGACAGCGGGACCTGCTTCGCCTTGATGTTGATCTTGGCGAGCTGCTCGGTCACGTACGGCATCAGGGTCTCGAAGTTCTGGCCGGCGATCGTAGGCAGCTCGAGGCTGAAGCCGTCCGGATAGCCGGCGTCGGCCATCAGCTGCTTGGCCTTGTCGACGTCGAACGGGTACGGGTCCTGCATACCGTCGATGTAGGCGTCGGTGCCCTTGCGGAACACCTGTGGTGTCGGCTCGGCGTTGCCCTGGTAGAGGTTCTTCGCCATCGCATCCTTGTCGAAGACCATGTTGATCGCTTGGCGAACCTTGAGATTGCCGAGTGCAGGCACCTTCTTGCCGAGATGATCGGTCAGCAGGAGCCGGGTGGTCTGGCCCTGGAACAACTTGACCTCCAGGCCGGACCCCTTGATCGAGGCGACATCGGACTGGTTCACCAGGCCGGCGTCAACCTGGCCCGTTCGCATTGCGGCGACCGCGGCGGCGGGGTTGGCGAACACCTTGACCACGAGCTTCTTGTACGGATAGTTCGCGGCGTTCCAGTGGTTCTCGTTCTTCGTGAACGTGTAGACCGACCCTGTGGTCGTCGCGGCAGTGTCGAGGACGTACGGACCGGAGCCGACCGGCACGTCGAACTTCTTCGCCTTCAGCCAAGCCGCCGGGGCGATCTTCGGGTTGCACGCTTTGCTCGCGAGGACCGGCTGTGGCGTGGGCCAGCTGATTGAGATGTTCTGGGCATCCGGCGTGTCGATCTTGATGCCCTTGTAGTCGTTCGTCGCGCCGCCGCTGCTCTTGACGAACTCGAACGAGGCGGCGACGGCGGCCGAGTCGGCCGGGGTGCCATCGGAGAACTTGACGCCCTCCCGGATGTGCGCCTTGATCGTCTTGTTCTGGTCGGTGATCTCGAACGTGTCAGCGAGCCCCGGGGTGAGCTTGCCGTTGGCGTCGCAGAAGACCAGCTGATCCCAGACTGCCTCTGCCTGCCAGTTCTGGTAGCCGGGCTGGTTCGACGGATCCCAGCCATAGACGTCAGTCTCGAAAGCCAGCGTGAGCTGCTCCTTCTCCCCGCCCGACGAAGCGCCGGCTGAGGATGAACCGGTGCCCGTGCCGGACGTGCACCCGGCGGCGAGCAGGAGCGCGAGCGCCGCGGCTGGAGCGGCCAGCCTGGCGTGGATGCGTCGCATGGATTACCCCTTCGTACGTTGATACAGGTGTCCGCTCGGCACGTCGCAGAGCAGGAACGCCGCCACAAGACCAGCCGAGCTGCAGCCAGTGTGCAACGTTCTACAGCGGGACCTTAGAGGGTGACCAATGCCTCCGTCAACACTCCGCGGTCAAAGATGTGTAACGTTTTACATCTCGTGTCGCAGCCACTGTAGAACGTTCGACGGTCGGGTACGCTCATGCCGTGGCCATCCCGACCGAGAACAGCTCCGCGCGCGACGCGATACCCAGTACCGAACCGTCGCTCAGCGCATCGCGGCGCGCCACGATCCAGGACGTGGCTCGCGCAGCCGAGGTCTCGGTCTCGGCGGTGTCCAAGGTTCTCCGGAACGCTTACGGCGTCTCACCCCAGATGCGGGAACGCGTCACGGCTGCGATCGAGGTGCTCAACTACCGTCCCCATGCCGGCGCACGCGCCATGCGCGGCCGCTCGTACACGATCGGCGTTGTCGTCTCGGAGTTCGGTACACCGTTCCAGCTCGAGGTTGCGCAAGCGATTTCCGACGAACTGGAACCGAGCCCGTTTCATGTCATCGTCGTGGCCGGCGGCACGACTCCGCAACGCCAGAAGCCCCGTATAGAAGGTCTGATCGACCGCCAGGTCGACGGCCTGGTCCTGGTGGCGCCGTTCTTGGACGTCGAATCGATCGAGCAGATCGCACAAAGCCTGCCGATCGTGACGGTTGCACTACACGGCACACCGAAGCACTTCGACGCCGTCACCGACGACGAAGAGTTGGGCGCACGGCTCGTCGTTGACCACCTGGTCTCCCTCGGCCACCGTCGGATCGTTCATACCAGCGCGCCGTCGGGGGACTGGGAAGGCGACTTCATCCTCTCTCACACGGCCCGGCGAGCTGGGTTTGAACAAGCGATGCGTGACCACAGGCTTCATCCGGACATCATCGAGACCTACTACTCCGAGGAGGGCGGCTACGACGCGGCGATACAAGCCTTCGAGCGGGACGACCCACCATCAGCCATCTTCGCTGGCGCCGACATCGCGGCCCTCGGTGTACTGCGCGCCGCGGAGGAGTACGGCCTCCGAGTTCCGGAGGACCTGACGGTTGTCGGCTACGACAACATCTACGCGTCCACGATCCACCGCGTGTCCCTGACCACTGTTGATCAATCCGGCAGCCTCACAGGTGCCGCCAGCGTTCGCCTGCTGCTGGAACGCATCAACGGCCGAACCGGACCCCAGGAATTCGTGGTCCCGCCGCGGCTCGTCATTCGCCGCACCAGCGCACCTGCAGCAGGTGCATCAGCCCCGCCCACGACCGAAGCGACAGGGAATCTGCGAGCAGCAAGGTCATGACCGAGTCGGTGCGAGTGATCGCGCGGTCTCTGCCACGAGCGTGCCGGAACGCCCAGCCGTAGAAGTCGATTCGTCGCCTCGCCCACCTTCATCATCAACGAGTCGCACGCCTCTTGCAGAAGATCATCGCGGAGGTAGGCATCCTTGCCACGTGACACAATTCCGGCGACGGTTCTTTGCCCGTGGCAGGTGTTGGGTTCGAACCAACGTAGGCGAAGCCGACGGTTTTACAGACCGCTCCCTTTGGCCACTCGGGCAACCTGCCAAGTCAGCTGCTCGGGCGAGCGGCTGGCCGGGGAGAAACACTATCAACTCTGTTCGAATGCGGCGTCGACGGCGTCGGCGAAGACGGCCATGGAACCAAACTCCAGGTCGTAGGACCATTCCTCGCCCGGCTCCGGAGTTGCGCCCCAGCCGGGCCGGTCGTGACGCCGGTTGATCCACACCGACGGCAGGCCTTCCCGCCGGGCCGGCACGTGGTCGTGGAACAGGCTCTGCGCAACATGCAGCAACTCTGAGCGCTCGACCCCCAGACCGGGCAGCGCGGCGTCGAGGGCGCGGAAGTGGTTCTCGGCAGGCTTGTAGGCACCGACGTCCTCGGCGGTGATGACCGCGGCGAAGTCCCCATGGAGGTGCCGGTTGCTACCGGCGAATCCGGCGCGGTGCACGTTGGACACGATGATCAACTGGTAGTGCTCGCGCAGCCGGGCCAGGGCCTCGGCGGAGTCCGGAAACGCCGGCCAGTCCGGCACCGAACTGCCGAGGCGAGCCGCCCACTCGTCGCTGACCGGCTTGCCGAGCGCCGCGCCGGTGCGGCGGAACCCTTCCGCGAGGACGTCGGGATAGAGAGCTCTTGGCGTCTCCCGCTCCACCGGGGATTCGTTGTCCGCGTACGCGAGGAGCAGGTCCTCGTCGGTCACGTCCAGTCCCTGCTCGGCGGCCCAGGGGACGAGGACTGCCGCGATGCCGGCCTCCCAGTCGATCAGCGTGCCGTAGCAGTCGAAGCTCAGGGCTTTGAAAGTGGTCAGGTCGAACGCGGTGCTCATTGCGAACTCACTTTCGTTTGACGGGACGTCAGACCGAGATGTCGTTCCGGACACTGCGATTCTCACGTCAAGCCGAGCGGTTCCCGAGGTCGGGGCTGCCGTGTGGGTCGATGGCGGGGCTGGGGCTGTTCGGCGGGCCTCGTTGCGAGCGGGTTCAGCGGGGGATGGCCTTCGAGCGCAACGCGGTCGGCGGAGGTGCTCCAGATTGAAGACTTGCAAAAGAGTATGTCGCGATATATCGTGAAACGAACGCGGTATGTAAGGAGAACTGATGCGTGACAAGAATTGGGGTCCGTCGGGAGACTTCGGACCTGGACGACGAGGCCGCCCGGAGCGTGGCGGCGAACACCGTGGCGGTCGGCCGGAGCGCGGCTGGTGGCGCGGTGGACCTGAAGGTGGACCCGAAGGCCCCGGGCCGGAGCCTGGGCGTGGGCCTGGCCGCGGCCGCTGGCGCGGAGGTCCCGAAGGTGGGCCGGAAGAGTTCGGACCGGAGCCTGGGCGTGGACCTGGCCCTGGCTGGGGACCGGGCGGGCCGGAAGGTCCAGGTCCGGAGCCGGGTCGTGGACCCGGTCGAGGCCATTGGCGGGGTGGGCCGGAGGGCGGTCCCGAGGGTCCGCGAGCGGAGTTCGGCGAGCGTCGGCACGGTCACCGCGGCCGTGGCGGCCGAGGCGGGCCTGGCGGCCGCGCCCGAGTACAGCGCGGCGACGTCCGTACCGCCATCCTGCTGGTGCTTTCCGACCAGCCGATGCACGGCTACCACATCATGCAGGCGATGAGCGACCGTACGGGCGGCGCTTGGCGGCCCAGCCCGGGCGCGGTCTATCCGACCATCGCCCAGCTCGAGGACGAGGGCCTGGTCACGACCCAGGAGGAGGGCGGCCGGCGGCTCGTCACCCTCACCGACGAGGGGCGTGCGTACGTCACCGAGCGGAGCGAGCGACTGGGCGACCCGTTCGCCGAGTTCGATCAGACGCAGGCCGGCCCGGATCTCCGCGGCCCGCTGTACGAGCTACAGACCGCAACGCGCCAGATCGCGATCAGCGGCAGCGCGTCGCAGCTCGAGGCAGCGTCCCGGGTGCTGGGCCAGGCACGCCGCTCGCTCTACCTGATCCTGGCCGGCGAGTCCGGGGGCGCTGAGCCGACTGCGACGGGCACGGCCGGCCAGTCCGGGGGTGCTGAGCCGACTGCGACGGGCACGGCCGCCGAGCCCGGGGGTGCTGAGCCGACTGCGACCGGCACGACCGCCGACTCGACTGGGGCCGGCACGGCCGCGGAGACGGACAGCCCAGCCGAGGGCGAGCAGTAAGTCACAGGTCACTCACAGCCCGACCAGAGACCATGGCCAGTCACGGATCCGATGATCATCACGAGTCAAGGATCGTGAGGTCGTGATGGAGGTTCCGGTGAACCGGTCAAAGCCGCATTTCCCCCACCAGCGGCGGAGTGGGTGTGCGCCAAGGCACGTCGCCCTCGGCGTGTCGACGTGCCTTTGCGCACACTCGGGTCGGAGGGGCCGTACGGCGGTGGCGTCGTGACGGCTGTCCTGCAGGCACCGTCGCTGCGGCCGGCGATCGCCGGCAGCTCGGCGCTCGACGCGGATGCCCGGCTCGACCGGGCGGTCCGGCTCGGCGCGACGCTGCTGCTCTGGTTCGGCCTGCTGATCGTCACCTACTGGTGGGATGCCGACGGCGGCGTGAGTGATCTCGGCACCTGGGCCGGCGGGCTCATGTCGGTGGGCCGGCTGGCCGGACTCTGGTCGGCCCACCTGCTGCTCGTCCAGGTGCTGCTGATGTCCCGGCTGCCACCGCTGGAGCACGCGTTCGGCCGGGACCGGCTGGCCCGGATCCATCGGGTCGTCGGGTTCACGTCGTTCACGCTGCTGATGGCCCACATCGCAACGATCATCGCCGGCTACGCCTCGGCCCGCTGGTCCGCGGTGCTGCCGACGACCTGGGACCTGGTCACGAACTACGGCGGCATGCTGCTCGCCGTCGCCGGGACCGCCTGCCTCATCATGGTCGTGATCACCAGCGTCAAGGCGGCCCGGCGCCGGTTGCGCTACGAGTCCTGGCACCTGATCCACCTGTACGGCTACCTCGGTGTCGGCCTCGCCCTGCCGCACCAACTGTGGACCGGCCAGGAGTTCCTCCGCTCGGCCGCGACCACGGCCTACTGGTGGACGCTCTGGATCGCGGCCGCGGGAACGGTCCTGGTCTGGCGGGTCGTGCTGCCGCTGTCCCGCAGCGCGCGCTTCGGGCTGCGGGTCCATGCGGTCGTCCGCGAATCCTCCGACGTCGTCTCGGTCCACCTGACCGGCCGCCATCTTGATCAACTACCGGTGCGGGCGGGCCAGTTCCTCAACGTACGGTTCCTGACCCGTCCCGGCTGGACCCGGGCCAACCCGTTCTCGCTGTCCGCGGCGCCGAACGGCCAGAGCCTACGGATCACAGCCAAGGTGCTGGGCGAGGGGAGTGCCCGGCTCGGGCGGCTGCAGCCCGGCACCCGAGTGCTGTTCGAGGGCCCGTACGGGCGGCTGAGCAGCCGGGCCCGGACAAAGCCGCGGATCGTGCTGGCCGGCGCCGGCGTCGGCATCACGCCGCTCCGGGCCCTGGCCGAGGGCCTCGACTACGCGCCGGGCGACGCCGTACTGCTGCAGCGCTACACCGCCGAGCCGCTGTTCACCCGCGAGCTGCAGACACTGGCCGCAAACCGCGGACTTCGAGTGCTGCCGCTGCCGGGCCCGCGCCGTACGGCGGACTCCGTGCTGGGCCCGGCGGCAGGCATCGGCGTTCTGGCGAGCGAGCTCGCCGCCCTGCGGCGGTGGATCCCCGACGTGGCCGAGCGGGACGTGTTCCTCTGCGGTCCGGCTGCGTGGACCGACGGCGTCGCCGACCTGATGCTGGCGGCGGGCGTCCCGGCCGATCGGATCCACACCGAGCGGTTCGGGTGGTGACGCGATGAGACGCATCGTGTTGTGGTTCGCCGCCACCGTGACCGTCGTGGTGCTGCTCTTCGGCTACCACACGTCGACGGACAAGTCCTCGGCGTCGGTGTCGACCAGCTCCGGCAGCCCTACCTCGACGAGCAGCACGTCGAGCGGCTCCAGCTCGAGCGGCTCCGGTTCCAGCGGCTCCGGCTCCTCCGGCTCGGGAAGCTCCGGCTCCGGCAGCTCCGGCTCGGGAAGCTCCGGCTCAGGAAGCTCGGGCAGCTCCAGCAGCTCGACGAAGACCTACACCGGCTCGGTCGCGCAGACCAGGTGGGGTCCGGTCCAGGTCAAGATCACCGTCCAGTCCGGCAAGATCACAGACGTCACGGTGCTGCAGCAGCCGAACGGCAACCAGCGCGACCAGGAGATCAACGACTACGCGTTGCCGATCTTGATCTCCGACACCATCGACGCGCAGAGCGCCAAGATCGACATGGTCAGCGGTGCGACGGTGACCAGCGAGGGTTATCTCACGTCGCTGCAGGCGGCGCTGGACGAGGCGGGCCTCGGGTGAGCGCCCAGCCCGTCGCCGCGAGCGACCGTACGCGCCGCTACGTCGAGCAGCTGATGGGCATGCCCGTCAGCCTGGCCCTCCGCGGCCGGCATGCGGGCTCTTCCGCCGGTGCGGCCGCATGGCAGGCGGTGGTCGAGGAGCTGCGCGGGGTGGACCGGCTCTTCAGTACCTACCGGGCGGACTCCATGATCAGCCGGCTCGATCGGGGCGAGCTGATCGTCGAGGAGTGCCCGCCCGAGGTCGCCGAGGTGCTCGAGCTCGGCCGCGAGGCCGAGCAGCGCTCCGACGGTGCCTTCTCGATCATGCTGCCGACCGCGAACGGGCGCAGACGCCTCGACCCGAGTGGCGTGGTCAAGGGTTGGGCGGTGCAGCGAGCCGCACGGATCCTGCGCGAGCTGGAAGACACCGACTTCTGCCTGTCCGCGGGCGGCGACATGGTGTGCCACACGGCCGGTCCCGACCGGCCGGAGTGGAAGATCGGCATCGAGGACCCCCGCGGTCCGAAAGGCCTGATCGCGGTCGTGCCGGTCCGATCGGGTGCTGTCGCCACCTCCGGCTCGGCGCACCGCGGCGCCCACCTGGTCGACCCGCGCACCGGCGAGCCGCCCGCCGGCATCGCCTCCGTCACCGTGATCGCGGACTCGCTGACCTGGGCCGACATCGACGCCACGGCCGCGTACGTGCTCGGCCGCGACGCCATCCGCTGGCTTTCCGACCGGCCGATCCGGAGCGCGCTCGTCGTCTGGGCCGACGACACGACCACCCGGGTCATCGGCCGGCTCGGCCTGCCCACAGTTGTGACCCCGGCGGGCACCCCGCCATACGCCCCAGCGGCGGCGGCGCGCTCACAGACCTCTCCAACAACGTCGATCTGAAAGGTTGATCAATGACGGTATTGATTCCGCTCGAAGGGGGCGGGCACGGCGGTCACCCCGGTGGCGGCCCGCACGGGATAGTCGAAAGCTCGGCCTCCGTCCTGCCGTTCGTCGGTAGTGCGCTGCTGCTGCTCCTGCTGCTCGCCGCTCTCACCGCGCTCTACCTGTGGCGGCGCGGCACGTTGCCGGTGCCGGCATTCGCCCGGCCCCGAGCGCCCGAGGACCAGGCGAAGAGCATCCTCGCTGAACGCTTCGCCAACGGCGACATCAGCACAGAGGAGTTCATGGAGCGGTCCGCGATCCTCAACTGGACACCCGGCAGCGAGTCGATCCCGGCCCGGCCGCGCAAGCGCCGCCGCTCGGGCTTGTGAGGCTGGCAGGGTCGAACGTGCCGGCGACGACACCCGGGGCCGCCCGCCATGGCGGTCACGTCCCTGGTGGCGGCTCGGTCGGCGCCTCGGTCGCGGCACCATCGGACCCGGGCCGTAGGACGTTGACGAGGTAGTCCACGCACCTCCGCACGACGCCGTCGATGTCGTCGTGGCCGCTGAAGATGTGGTCCGCGCCCTCGATCGGCACCAGCTCGACCTCCACCCCGACAGCGGCCAGGGCATCGGCCAGCACGACGCTCTGCCGGTACGGCACGACGACGTCGGCAGTACCGTGCACGAGCAGGAACGGTGGCGCGCTCTCGGTGACGTAGCTGATCGGGCTCGCCGCACGCAGTGCGGCCGGATCGCGGCCGCCTGCCATGTGCAGCTCAGGTGCCGTGCGGAGCTCCGGCGGTCTGTTGGCCGCGACCCCGGGCGGCGGTCCCTCCAGCCGTTGCAGCTCCAGGTCGTGGGGCCCGTACCAGTCCACGACCGCGTCGACCGCGCTGGACTCGCCGAGCAGGCCGACGTTGCCCTCCAGCTCGGCCATGCCACCGGTCAGGCCGGCCAGCGCGGCCAGGTGGCCGCCGGCCGACTCGCCCCAGACGCCGACCCTGCTCGCGTCGATGCCGAGGTGGTCGGCGTGGGCTCGCAGGTAGCGGATGGCGGCCTTGACGTCGTGCAGCTGGGCGGGGAACGGCGCCTCCAGGGCGAGTCGGTAGTCGATGGTCGCGATGGCCAGGCCGGCGGCCACCGACTCGGTGAACAGCTGGTTGGGCTGCAGCGTCTCGGGCAGGTAGCGACGGTCCCCGAACATCCAGCCGCCGCCGTGGATCCAGACGACCAGCGGCGGAGCGGTGGCCGTGGCGGGCACCCAGAGGTCCAGCTGCAGCGGCCGATAGCCGAGGGCGACCGCGTACGTGACGCCGTCGTAGTGCGTCGTGCCGTTCTCGTCGGTCCGTGGCTCCGGCGGCGGCAGGTACCGGTCGGGTCCGGTCCACTCGCTGGCCTCGGTGATCTCGCTCATCTCGGCTCCGCTCCTGCGGGTGCTGGGGCCCGGGCATCGAGGCGGTGCGAGCCCGGGCCGAGTTCCTGGTCGGCCAGCCCCGGCAGCCGTACCAGCGCGGTGACACCGTCCGGGACCTCGAGATCGAGCTGGATCGCACCGGCGTCGTCGCTCGTCCAGGAGACGGAGATCCGGCCGTGCCGGGTCCCCAGCGCCGAGCGGGCCCAAGTGATGCCGCCGCCCGGGCTTGGCGCCACAAGCACCTTGCCGTAGCCAGGTTCCAGGGGCGCGATGCCGCCGATCGTGCGGTGCATCCAGTCGGCGACCGCACCCAGGGCGTAGTGGTTGAAGCTGGTCATCTCACCGGGGTTGATGGTGCCGTCCGGCAGCATCGAGTCCCAGCGCTCCCAGATGGTCGTGGCGCCCATGGTCACCGGGTAGAGCCAGGACGGACACTCGCGCTGCAGCAGCAGGCGGTACGCGTCGTCCAGGTGGCCGGTCATGGTGAGCGCGTCCAGCAGGTACGGGGTGCCGGCGAATCCCGTCTGGATCCGGTGCTCGCTCTTCGCCACCAGCTCGGCGAGCCGGTCGCCCGCCTGCGCGGCCTGCTCCTCGTCGAGCAGGGCGAACACGATGGCCAGCGCGTAGGCGGTCTGGGCATCGCTGAGGATGGTGGCGTCATCGGCGACGTAGTGGCTCTGGAACGCGGCCCGAGTCCGTTCGGCGAGCGCGCCGAACTGGCTCCGATCGTCCTCCCTTCCGACCAGCTCGGCCGCCGCCTCGAGCAGCCGTGCGGTCCGGTAGAGGCAGGCGGTGGCGACGACTCCGGTGTCCGCCTTGGCGAGGAACGGCTGGTCCGGCGGCGCGGTCGGGTCCAGCCAGTCGCCGAACTGGAAGCCGGAGTCCCACAGGCCGGTCGGCGACACGAGCGACTCCACCCGCCGTACGTGCGCAGCCGTCGAGTCGAACTGGTCGCGCAGCACCTGCAGATCCCCGTACGCCTGCCAGATGGCCCAGGGCACCCAGACCGCGGCGTCGCTCCAGATCGCCGCGCTCTCGGGGGCCGGGAACTCGGGCGGATGCTCGACGTACTTCAGCACGTCCGGTACCACGAACGGCACCAGCCCGTCCGCGGCCCGCTGCTCGGCGGCCAGGTCGACCAGCCAGTCGCGCAGGAAGTCCTCGACGTCGAAGAGGTAGCACGCGGTGGGCGCGAAGACCGCGATGTCGCCGGTCCAGCCCAGCCGCTCGTCCCGTTGCGGGCAGTCGGTCGGCAGGTCGAGGAAGTTGTCCCGGGTGCTCCAGACGACATTGCGATGCAGCTGGTTGAGCAGCTCGTCGGAGCAGGAGAACTCGCCGGTCCGCCGCAGGTCTGAGGAGACGACGATCGCGGTCACCGCCTCGGGTTGCAGGTCGCCCGGCCAGCCCTCGATCTCCGCGTAGCGGAAGCCGTGGAAGGTGAACGTCGGCTCGAACACGTCCTCCCCGCCGCTGAGGAGAAAGCTGTCGGTGGCCTTGGCCGTTCGCAGCGGCCGGACGCCGAGCTCGTCGCCCTCCAGGACTTCCGCGTGCCGAATGGTGACGGTGGAACCGGCCGGACCCTGCACCCGCACCTTCAGCCAGCCGACCAGGTTCTGGCCGAAGTCGACCAGCGTCCTGCCGGCGGGGGAAGTCCAGATCCGCTCCGGCGCGATCTCCTCGTGCCGGACCACGGGCGGGCCGAGATACGGCGTCAGCTTGCCAGGGTCGAGTTCGACCGGGTGCACGCCGGTCCAGCCGTCGCCCGCGAAGCCGGGTCGCAGCCATTCATCGGACCGCAACCTGGCGTCGATGGTCTCGCCGTCGTAGAGGTCGTTGGCAAGCACGGCAGACGGGCCGGCGGTCCAGCCCTCGTCGGTGCCCACGGTCTGCAGGTGCCCGTCGGCGTAGCTGATCTCCAGCTGGGCGAACGCCCCGAGTTCAGTGCCGTAGAAGGCACTCCCTCCCGACCAGGTCAGCCGTCCGCGCCACCACCCGTTGCCGAGCGCGATGCCGAGCACGCAGGTCGGCTGCAGCAGATCCGTCACGTCGTAGCTGCGATACCGGAGCCGCCACTCGTAGCTGCTCCAGCCCGGGCTGAGCACCTCGGTGGAGACCTGGCGCCCGTTGAGATAGGCCTCGAAAATGCCGTAGGCGGTCGCGTGCAGCACGGCCCGGTTCACCGCGCCGTGACCTTCGGACATCCTGAACTCGGTCCGCAGCAGGGGAGCGCCGGCGAAGTCGTCGTTCGGGGCGATCATCCGGGCGGTCCAGCTGGGCGGCATCGCCATCACCTCGCGACGCCGAGCCGGTGGGCCGCGGCGTTCCAGCGGATCTCGTGCACGAAGCCGCGCGGCTCGGTGCGGGCGCCGATGACGAGCAGTTCGGTGCGCAGCATGTCGGCGAGGTCGGTGAGCTCCTCGGTGCCGACGGCGGTCGACAGTACCGTGTGGTGGGGGCCGCCGGCGGTCAGCCAGCACTCTGCAGAGACCGCCAGGCTCGGCCGCGGCCGCCAGACGGCACGCGCGACGGGCAGCTTGGGCAGCGGCTCGTCGGGCTGTACGACGTCGACCTCGTTGAGCACCAGCCGGAACCGATCGCCCAGGTCGCAGATGCCGAGCACCGTCGCCGGGCCGGAGGCGGCGGTGAACACCAGCCGTACGGGGTCCTCGCGGTTGCCGATGCCCAGTGGATGGATCTCCACCCGCGGCCGGTCCCCGGCGATGGTGGGGCACACCTCGAGCATGTGTGCGCCGAGGATCTTCTCCTTTCCGGGTGTCAGCTCGTAGGTGTAGTCCTCCATGAACGACGTGCCGCCGGGCAGACCGGCGGCGATCGCCTTGATCGTGTGCACCATCACCGACGTCTTCCAGTCGCCCTCGCCGCCGAAGCCGTAGCCGTCGGCCATCAGCCGCTGGACCGGCAGCCCGGGCAGCTGCCGCAGCCCGCCGAGATCCTGAAAGTTGTCGGTGAACGCGCCGAACCCGCCATCGGTCAGGAACTGCCGCAGCCCCACCTCGACCCTGGCGGCGTAGCGCAGCGAGTCGTGCCGGTCGCCGCCGGCCGCCAGCTCCGACACGATCTCGTAGCCGTCGGCGTACTCGGCCACCACCGCGTCGACCTCCGCGTCGCCGACCTGGTCGACGATCTCGACCAGGTCATTCACCCCGTAGGTGTTGACCGAGACGCCTAGCCGGATCTGGGCGTCCACCTTGTCGCCCTCCGTCACGGCGACGTCGCGCATGTTGTCGCCGAACCGGGCCAGCTTCAGCCGATGCACGGCCGCGTAGCCGATCGCCGCCCGCTGCCAGGCCGCGATCCGGGCCACCGCGCGGGCGTCGGACACGTGCCCGACGACGGTCTTGCGGGCGACCCCCATCCGAGACTGGATGTAGCCGAACTCCCGGTCGCCGTGCGCGGCCTGGTTGAGGTTCATGAAGTCCATGTCGATCTCGGCCCAGGGCAGCGCCACGTTGGCCTGCGTGTGCAGGTGCAGCAGCGGGGTCTGCAGGGCGTTCAGGCCGGCGATCCACATCTTCGCGGGCGAGAAGGTGTGCATCCAGGCGATCACGCCGAGGCAGGCCGGGTCGGCGTTCGCGCGCAGCACCAGCTGGTGGATCGCCTCGGAGTCGGTCAGCACCGGCTGCCAGACCACCGGCACCGGCAGCCCGCCGCCGACGAGCGAGTCGACGATCTGCCGCGACTGCTGCTCGACCTGAGCCAGCGCCTCGGGACCGTACAGGCCCTGGCTGCCGGTCAGGAACCAGACCGCTGACGACCCGGCGTCGGGGACGGAGGCGGGCGCACTGCTCATGGACATTCCTTCACCTCTGGCCGTACGCCGTCTGGTAGCGGTGGTAGAGCGCGTCGATCCGGGCCTGCGGGATGGTCAGCGGCTCGCCCAGCTGGCGGGCGATGTGAACGGTCCGGGCGACCTCCTCGCAGAGCACCGCGGTCTTCACCGCCGCCATCGCGCTCGGGCCGACGGTGAACGGGCCGTGGTTCTGCATCAGCACCGCCCGCGACCGGTGCGCGTGCAGCGTCTCGACAATGCCCTGGCCGATGGAGTCGTCGCCGATCAGCGCGAACGGCCCGACCGGGATCTCGCCGCCGAACTCGTCGGCCATCATCGTCAGCACGCACGGGACGGGCTCGCCGCGCGCCGCCCACGCCGTCGCGTACGGGGAGTGGGTGTGCACCACGCCGTTCACCTCGGGCATGTGCTGGTAGACGTACGCGTGCGCGGCGGTGTCGGAGGACGGCGAGTGCTCGCCCTCGACCAGGTTGCCATCCAGGTCGCAGACCACCATGTTCTCCGCTGTCAGCACGTCGTACGAGATGCCGGACGGCTTGATCACGAACAGCTCCTGGCCGGGGACCCGGGCGGACACGTTGCCGGCGGTCCACACCACCAGCCCGTAGCGGGGGAGCTCGGCGTGCAGCTCCGCCACCTCCTGCCGAACCCGGCCGATCAGGTCCGCGATGTCGGCGCTGGTCACAGACAGCAATCCTGCCGCCTCATGAGGGCGCGTCCTCGACCAGGACCGCGACGTCCCACGGACCGAGGGACAGCATCCCGCCGGCGTCCAACGACTTCTCCGCGCCGAGCGGATGGGCCGCTGCCGGCACGCTGAACTCCGCGTGCTCCCAGCTCCAGTTGTGCACGAACCGCAGCAGCTGCCCGTCCGGGGTGACGCTCGACGTGGTCCGTACGGTCGACGGCCAGCTGATGCGCCACGGGTCCTTGGGCAGCGAGATCGCGTTGATCCAGACGGCAAAGGACCGCGCCAGCTGACGGTCCGGCACGGTGCCGAGATAGCTCACCCGGCCCGACCCGTGCGCATGCGTAGTGATGGCGGCGAACTGTCGCAGGTGCGGGTGATCGTACGTCGCGAGCACCTCCGCGCCCTCGGCGATAAGGCCGTCGGCCCAAGCCGTGGCGCCGCCCGCGATGGTGCCCTGGCCGGCCGCGTGCACCGCCACCTCCTCGGTGAGGTTGCTGAACTCCTCGTAGCGCACGCCGGCGGCCCCGCGCAAAGCCCCGGGCATCACCTCGTGCCTGGCCACCGCCTCCTCGTCGGCGTATCCGGTCCGGAGCGTCAGCACCAGATGCCCGCCGGCCGTCGCGTACGCGTCGAGGGCGGCCAGCGTCGCGTCGTCGGCGATGTAGAGTCCCGGCACCACCAGCACCGGCCAGCGCCGCACTGCCTCCTCAGGATCGGCCGGCAGCTGCGACGGTGCGACGATGTCCATCGACAGGCCCGCGTCGAACAGGCCGCGATAGCAGGCCGCCAGAATCCGGTCGTACGACTGCGGGTCGCCCATCCAGCCGGCACCCGGTGCCCGCAGTGGGCCCAGAAACTCCATCGCCCAGCGGCTCTCGGCCGACACGAGCAGCCCGACCTCGCTCCGAGCGTCCAGGTTGGCGATCAGATCGGCGTGCTCACCCAACTCGGCACCGACTTCTGCCAGCTCGGTGTAGATCCGGCCCGGCTGCAGGCTGTGCGGCAGGATCCCGCCCCAGTAGGTCTCGGCGCCGTAGTGCAGCGAGTGCCAATGCCAGTACTCGACGAGCCGGGCGCCGCGAGCCACCAGCGCCCAGACGACCTGCCGCAGCTGGCCGGCGTAGCTGGGGAAGTTGTCGGCCGAGCCGCCGATGGAGGACGCGTTGGTCTCGGTCACCAGGAAGGGCTGCTGGCTGGTGCCGCGGGACAGGTCCGCCTGCAGGTAGAGCCAGGCCGGCCCACCCCAGCTGACGAAGAAGGGGTAGAGCCCGCCGGACAGCTTCTGCGGGCCTGGCAGCTCCAGACCGTCCTGGGTCGCGTAGTAGACGTTCGTGCCCACCACGTCCAGGGGCCGGCCGACCTCGGTGATGTCCAGGCCGACCTGGCCGAGCGCGACGCAGGTGGTCACGAACTGCTCCGCCGGCACGAGGCGGCGGACCAGCTCGGCCTGCCAGGCGATGTAGTCGTGGGTCAATCTGGCCTGGTAGCGGCGCCACGCGAGGTCGTAGCTGGGTGTGGTGTTGCCGTCCGGCGGCCAGAGGTCGGCCCAGTCACTGAGCCGGTGCGACCAGTAGGTCAGGCCCCAGCGGCGATTGAGGGCCTCGACGTCGCCGTAGCGCTCGCGCAGGTACTCGAGGAATCCCGAGAAGACGGAGGGGTTGTAGAACAGCTTGTGCCCGGGCTCGTTGTCGACCTGCCAGCCGATCACCGCGGGGTGGTCGCGGTAGCGGTCCACGATCTTGCGGATCAGCCGCTCGGCCAGGTGCCGGAACGCCGGGTGCGAGTAGTCGACGTCCTGCCTCGCCCCGTACGGGATGGGCACGCCGGTCGCCTTGTACGCCGTCGTCTCCGGGTAGGTGCGACGCAGCCAGGGTGGCACCGCGTACGTGGGCGTGCCGAGAATCGCCGATATGCCGCGCTCCTGCGCGCCGTCCAGCACGGGGGCGAGCCAGTCGAGGTCGAACTCGCCCTCCCTCGGCTCCCACGTCGACCACACCGACTCGCCGACCCGGATCACATTGATGCCGGCCTCGGCCATCAGGTCCAGATCGGTCGCCAGCCGCTCGTACGGCTGGTACTCGGCGTAGTACGCCGTCCCGAACCGGACGCCGCGCGGGACGCCGGCCACTAACTCTCGATCCCGTGGTAGCGGAAGGCTGAGAAGCTCACCTCGCCGTCGACGGTGTACAGGCCGAGCACGCGGCCGGTGAACGAGGCTGCCGTCTCCTGGGACAGGTAGCGGCCGTCCACCCGAGCGACCTCAGTCAACTCCCCGCCACCGGTGCTCACGCCGAGTACGACGATGTCGCAGGTCAGCATGTTGCTGAGATCGCTCCCCTCCGGCGGGACGCATCGCAGGTGCAAGGTGACCACGTCCGCCGGCGCCGGGCAAATCCACTCCTGCCGGATTCCGGCAACGACGGCACGGGCGGTCACCGTGCCGCCGCCCACCTCGATCTCGTAGTGGTGCCACTCGTCGAACCGTACCGCCAGGCCGCCGAGGCCGTTCCCGGGCTCGACGGTCACCGACACCTCACACGTGCGGTGCCGCTGCCGGTAGCCGACGAAGACCGGCCGCAGGTCGTCCAGCGTCGAGCCGTCACCGGTCAGCCGAAGCCGGCCGGAGGTGCTCAGGTCCGCCAGCTCGCCCGGGTAGCGCCGGATCGCGATCCAGTCCGGAGGCAGGCTCGAGCCGACGAAGTCGTCGGCGAAGCTCGCCTCCTGCTCGGCCGGCGCGAGGACGACCGGGTCGATCCTCAGCCAGCCGTCCTCGAATCGTGCCGTGGTGGCGAAGGTCTCCCTGCCCAGCACGGAGAACGCCTGGGTGCCGCCGCCGGGCCGGACCCCGAGCATGATCACCGCCCAGCTGCCGTCGGGGGCCTGGACCAGGTCGCCGTGGCCGGTGTTCTGGATCGGCCGGGAGGTGCTGCGCGCGGAGACGACGGGGTTGCCCGGCCCCGACTCGAACGGCCCGCCGGGCGCGCTGCCGCGAGCGACGCTGATGCCGTGGCCGCGCTCGGTGCCGCCCTCGGCGATCATCAGGTACCAGTAGCCGTCGTGGCGGTACAGGTGCGGCGCCTCCGGGAACTTCAGGCCGGTGCCGGACCACAGCGACCGTGGCGCGGACAACGGCCGGCCGGTCGCCAGGTCCACCGTGACCTGCAGGATGCCGCCGTGCGTGCCGGTCATCCGCTTCTCGGAGGTGGTGTCAAGCCCGGAGTAGGTGATGTACGCCGTTCCGTCCTCGCCCCAGGCGAGATCGGGGTCGATCCCGTGGACTCCCTCGACGACCGTCCCATCGCTCCACGGGCCCTCCGGGCGCTCGGCGGTGAAGATCAACAACCCGCGTCCCATGGCGTCGGTGACGACGACGTAGAAGGTGCCCTCCCGGTGCCGGATGGTCGGCGCCCAGGCGCCGCCGTTGGTCGGGACGTCTGTGGACGCGAGCTGGCCGGGACGTTCGACGACGTGCCCGACGTGCTCCCAGTTGACCAGGTCGGTGCTGTGGAAGACCGGGATCCCCGGCAGGTACTCGAACGTCGAGTTCGCCAGGTAGTAGTCGGAGCCGACCTTGACCACGCTCGGATCGGGATAGAAGCCGGAGAGAAGCGGGTTGGGATACCGGATCTCAGGGGCCGGCCCGTTGGCGCCGGCGGGCGTCATCCGGGCGACATCGCTGATCGAGGTCATGGGGTCACGCCACTCCTTGGTAGACGATGAGTCCTTCGACGACGGCGGGCCGGTGCGTCAAGCGGCGGCTTCGACCTCGCCTGCTTCTGCCTGCTCCTTGAGGAGCCGCCGTCGTTCGATCCGGCGCTTCTCCTGCAGGTCGGGATCGGGCACCGGGGCGGCGAAGAACAGCCGCTTCGTGTAGGGGTGCTCCGGTCGGGCCGTGACCTGGTCGCCGTCACCCCACTCGACGATCTCGCCGTGGTACATGACCGCGACCCGGTGGCTCAGGTGGCGTACGACGGCGAGGTCGTGGGAGACGAAGAGGTACGCGACGCCGGTCCGCTCCTGGATCTCCTTGAACAGCTCCAGCACCCGCGCCTGGGTCGAGAGGTCGAGCGCCGACACCGGCTCGTCGCAGACGATCAGCTGCGGGTGCAGCGCGAGCGCCCGGGCGATCGCGATCCGCTGCCGCTGCCCGCCGGAGAACTCCCGCGGCAGCCGGTCGGCCGCGTTGGCAGGCAGGTTGACCTGCCTCAGCAGGCCGCGCACCCGGCCCACGGCGTCCTTCAGCGGTACGCCGCGGGCGGTGAGCGGCTCGGTGAGGATCCGCTCGATGGTCATCGACGGGTTGAGCGAGGTGTACGGGTCCTGGAACACGACCTGGATCTCGCTGGCGAGCGTACGGCGCTCCCGACGGCCCACGTGGGCGATGTCACTGCCGTTGTAGATGATCTGCCCGCCGGTGACCGGCGCCAGCCCGAGGACCGCCCGGCCGAGGGTGGTCTTGCCCGACCCGGACTCGCCGACGAGACCGACAGTCTCACCCGGCCGGATGTCGATCGAGACGCCCTTCAGCGCCCGGAACGGCGGCTTGCGAAAGCCGCGCCCGGGGTACTCCACGACCACGCCCTTGGCGTCCAGCAACAGCTCGGTCATGACGCGGATCCGATCGTCGAGGTTGGGTTGACGGCTTGCTCGGCGTCGGCCAGCTCGTCGGCCTCCGCCGCCCGAGCCGACACGCTGGCGGTCAGCGGGCCGCGCGGCTCGTCCTCCTCCAGGATGTCGGCGAGCAGCGACTTGGTGTACGGGTGCTGGGCACCGTAGAAGATCGCGCGGACCGGGCCGGTCTCCACGACCCGGCCGTTGCGCATGACGGTGACCCGGTCGCAGATGTCGGCGACGACACCGAAGTTGTGGGTCACCAGGATCACGCCCATGTGGAACTCGTCCTGCAGCGAGCGCAGCAGCTCCAGCACCTCGGCCTGCACGGTGACGTCCAGGGCCGTGGTCGGTTCGTCGGCGATCAACAGGTCGGGGGAGCAGGACACGGCACCGGCGATCAGGACCCGCTGGGCCATGCCGCCGGACACCTGATGGGGGTAGGAGGCGAAAGTGCGCTGCGGGTTGGGAATGCCGACCTTGGCGAGCAGCTCGAGTGCGCGCTTCCTGGCTTGGTCCTTGGAGATCTTGAGGGTGACCATCATCGGCTCCACGAGCTGCGAGCCGATCGTGAATGCGGGGTCGAGGTTCGACATCGGCTCCTGGGGGATGTAGGCGATCTTGGTGCCGCGGAGCTCGGTCATCTCCTTCTCGAGTGCCTCGGCGATGTTCCTGCCCTCGAAGACGATCGAGCCGTTCGTGATGTGGCCACCGTCCGGCAGCAGCCGGAGCACCGACCAGGCGGTCTGGGTCTTGCCGGAGCCGGACTCGCCGATCAGTCCGTGCACCTCGCCCCGGCGCACGGTCAACGACACGTCGTGCACGACGTCCTTGATCCCGCCGCCGGGCTGGTCGTAGCCGATCGACAGGTCGTCGATCTCCAGCAGCACCTCGCCCATCCGTTCCAGCGACCGGGCGTCGTCGGAGTGGACGATGACGTCGACCTTGTGCGGGTCGACCTTGGCCTTTTTTCCCTTCTTGCGCCGCCGAGTGGGCTGGGTGCTGCGCTCCAGCAGATCGCGCATCGTCTGGGCAAGCAGGGTGAGCGCGACGCAGACCACTGCCACCACGAGGCTGGGCCAGACGACGAGCAGCGGGTTTGAGTACAGGTTCGCGAAGCCGTCCTGCAGCAGATTGCCCCAGGTGGGGATGCCCAGGTCACCAAGACCGAGAAAGTCGAGTCCGGTCTGGATCGCGATGGCGATGCCGAGGATCATCGCCGACTGGATGATCACCGGCGCCCGGACGACGCCCAGGATGTGGCGGGCGAGGATCCGCAGGTCCGACAATCCGGCGACCCTGGCCGCATCGACGAAGAGTTCGTGGCGCACGGCGGTCACCGATGCGTACACGAGACGGAAGAACGCCGGGGACATCAGCACGCCGAAGATCGCCATGGCCAGCCACAGCGACGGGCCCAGCACCGCGCGCGCCGCGAGTAGCACGATGATGCCGGGCAGTGCCATGACGAGGCCGGCGAGCCAGGACGAGACGCTGTCGAACCAGCCGCCGTAGTAGCCGGCGACCAGGCCTGCGACGACGCCGATGACCAGCGCGATGACCAGCGCGAGCAGCGCGCCCAGGATGCTGAACCGGCCGGCGTAGAGCAGCCTGGACAGCACGTCGCGGCCGGCGCTGTCGAAGCCCAGCGGGTGACCGGGTGCTGCGGGGCCGAGCACGTCACCGATGGAGGCGAAGTTCGGGTCGGTCGGCGCCAGGAGGGGCGCGAACAGGGCGCTGAGTGCGATCAGCACCAGCACGAGAATGGCTGTCAGCCCGATCGGGGTGCGCAGCAGCCGGCCGAACAGCGACACCTTCGCCGTCTGTTCCGCCAGCTCGGGCGAGACCTCGAGAGGGCTGGTGGGTTCGGTCAGCGGAGTGGGTTCGGTCATGACAGGCGCACCTTCGGATTGAGCCAGCCCTGGGCCAGGTCGATGATCAGATTCACGACGACGACCATGATCGCCGTGGCGACGACCAGGCCCATCACCAGCGGGATGTCGCCCTGGCTCGTGGACGTGATCGCCACCTGGCCGAGCCCGGGGATGGCGAAGACCTGCTCCACGATGACCGCGCCGCCGAACAGGCCGACGAACTGGACCGCCAATACCGCCAGCGCGGGTCCGCCGGCATTGCGGAGCACGTGTCTGAAGACCACACGGTTGAACGGAAGTCCGCGGCTGCGCAGCGTCCGTACGTAGTCCTGGCGCAGCGCGTCGACCACCGCGCCGCGGACCTGGCCGGCCACCCCCGCGATGCCGCCGATCGACAGTGCGATGACCGGCAGCGTGACCGTACGCAGCCAGCCCGCCGGGGACTCTGTGAAGTTCACATAGCCGGTGGGGTCGAACAGGCCAAGCTTGATGGCGAACAGCAGAACCAGGCCGACGGCGATGAGAAAGCCGGGGATCGCGAAGCCGAGCACCGAGATCACCTGGACCAGGCGGTCCACCCAGCCCCGCCGGACCGCCGCCCAGACGCCCAGCACGACCGCGACGAGGGCTGTGATGACCGTTGCACCCAACACGAGGGACAACGTCACCGCGAAGCGGGAGGCGATGCCGGCGCTGACCTGCTCACCGGTGAACCACGAGGCGCCCAGATCGCCGGTCAGCGCGTGGGTCAGCCAGTCCAGGTACTGGGTCAATAGCGGGCGGTTCAAGCCGAGCTCTGCCGCCTTGGCCGCCACGTCCTCCTGGGTGGCCTGCTGACCGAGGATGCGGCGGGCGATGTCGCCGCCACCCAGGTACAGCAGAAGAAACGCCACGGAGGAGATCACGAACAGCAGGACCAGGCCGGACAGAACCCTCCGCAAGATGAAGATCAACATGTGCGCATCCCTCGAGGTGCGGCTGGGCGGGTGGATAGGTGAGCTGCGGGCTCGGGCCGGTGCCGCGCGAGGCCTTGGCGACACCGGCCCACGAGTGCCTCAGCCCTTGGGCACGAAGTTCCACAGGTACGGGTAGGCGTTGCCCACCTGCGGCTGCACGTCCGTCTTCGCGTCGGTCGCGTAGTTCGACTCGATCCGGTACCACGGCGCGAACCAGGCCTGTTCGACGACGTAGGTGTTCAGCTCCTTCAGGGCCGGGGCGGCCTCGTCATCGGTCTTGGCGTCGTGGACCTTCTTGACCAGTTCGGTCACCTTGGGATCGTTGGTGTGGAAGGGGTTGAAGACCGCGTCGGGCGTCAGCTCGAAGTTGATCAGCGGCCAGTCCGGGTCCTGCTGCAGCTGCAGCCAGGTCGCGGGATACTTGGGCGCCAGCACGTCGGAGATGAAGTTGTTCCCGGCGTCGGTGTACTTCACAGTGATGCCGACGTCCTTCAGCTGCTGGGCGATCAGCGTCCACAGCGTCGTGCCGACGGCCGCCGCGCGCGGCATGGCCAGCTCGAAGCCGTTCGGGAAGCCGGCGTCGGACAGCAGCTGCTTGGCCTTGGTCGCGTCGTAGCCGTAGTGGCCGTCCAGGGCCTGGTCGTAGGCCGCGGAGCTGGTTGGGAAGATCTGCGCGGTCGGCGTGCCGTGACCCTTGCCGACCGCCTTGAGCAGGCCCTGCGCATCAAACGCGTAGTTGATCGCCTGCCGCACCCGCACGTCCTTCAGCGCCGGGTTGAGCTTGCCGCCGCGGTCGAGCAGCAGCAGGCCGGTCCAGTCGAGCTCGAACGCGTGCAGCGCGTAGCCGGCACCCTTGACCTGGTCGAGCGTGTCGTTGGTGGACAGCTTGGCACCGTTGAGCTGCTTGCCCTTGATCGCGTTCAGCATGGCGGTCGGGTCCTGCAGCACCTTCAGGACCAGCTTGTCGTAGTGCACCGAGCTCGGATCCCAGTACTTCGGGTTCTTGCTGAAGGTGTACGTGGTGCCGACCACGGTGCCAGCCGTCTCGAGCACGTACGGGCCGGAGCCGACCGGCTTGGTCTTGATGTCGGGCGAGTTGAAGGCCCCCGGGCTCTCCATCATCCCGGCGTTCTGGCTGAGGTGGATCAGCAGGCCGGGGTCGCTCTCCTTGAGCGTCAGCTCGAGGTGGGTGTCGTCGACGGCCTTGGCGTCCTTGAGCGCGCCGAGGAAGGACTTGTTCGGGGAGTGGCCGTCCCGGAACCTGATCAGGTTCTTGGCGGCGGCGTCGGCGTTGAACTTCTGCCCGTCGGTGAAGGTCACGTCGTCGCGCAGCGTCATCTTGAGCGTGGTCTTGGCGGCGTCGTAGGTCCACTCCTTGGCCAGTGAGGGACCGAGCTTGCCCTGCGGGTCTGCCTTGAGCAGCGTGTCGTAGACGGCCTGTCCGTACGGCGACTCGTTGGCGAAGTTCATGTCCTGCGCGGAGAACGTCGTGGCCGGCACGATCAGGCCGAGGGTGAGGGTGCCGCCGCCACTCGTACCGCCGCTGGAGCCGCCGGTGGTGGTCTTGCCGCCGCCGCCACAACCCGCGGCAGCCAGCACGAGGGCTGTGGCTGCCGCGACCGCGGCCAGCGATTTCCGGTGGAGCATTGTCGATCCTTTCGAACTGGCGAACTGCCGGTCGGGGTTGGTCAGCGAGCGCCGAGAAGGTGCTCGAGCGCGAGCTGTTGGATACGGACGAAGCCGAAGCCGTTGCCGTTGAAGTAGGCCTCGGCGTCGAAGTCGGTGATGGTGCCGTCGCCGAGCAGGGCGCTTGGCGTCTCACCCTCGTTCAGCGTCGGCTGGCGCAGCTTGTCGACCCGGGCCGCCGCGAGGGCCTCGTGCACCTCGGGATCGGCGCGGAAAGCGGCGGCGCGCTCCTTCAGCAGCAGGTACATGCGCATGTTCGCGGCGGCCGAGTCCCACACGCCGGTGTAGTCCTCGGTCCGGCTGGGTTTGTAGTCGAAGTGCCGCGGCCCGTCGTAAGCCGGCCCGCCGTCGGGGCCGCCGTTCTCCAGCAGGTCGACCAGCGAGAAGGCGTTCTGCAGGTCGCCGTGGGCGAAGACGAGGTCCTGGTCGTACTTGATCGAGCGCTGGCCGTTCAGGTCGATGTGGAACAGCTTGCCGGCGTCGAGGGCCTGGGCGATGCCGTGGGTGAAGTTCAGGCCGGCCATCTGTTCGTGGCCAACCTCGGGGTTGACGCCGAAGAGCTCCGAACGGTCCAGGGTCTGGATGAAGGCGAGCGCGTGCCCGACGGTCGGCAGCAGGATGTCGCCGCGCGGCTCGTTCGGCTTCGGCTCGATCGCGAACCGGATCTGGTAGCCCTGCTCCGTGACGTAGTCGGCCAGCAGGTTGAGGGCCTCGCGATAGCGCGCCAGAGCGGCGCGGACGTCCTTGGCGAGGTCGTACTCGCTGCCCTCCCGGCCGCCCCACATGACGAACGTCTCCGCGCCCAGGTCCGCGGCCAGGTCGAGATTCACCAGCAGCTTGCGGACGGCGAAGCGGCGGACGCCCCGGTCGTTGGAGGTCAGGCCGCCGTCCTTGAACACCGGGTGGGTGAACAGGTTGGTCGTGATCATCGGCACCACCAGGCCGGTGTCGGCCAGGGCCTTCTTCAGCCGAGCGATCTGGTTGTCCCGCTCGCTCGCGGTCGACCCGAACGGGTAGAGGTCGTTGTCGTGGAAGGTCAGCCCGTACGCGCCGAGGTCGGACAGCCGCTCGACTGCTTCGACGACGTCCAGCGGCGCGCGCGTTGGCACCCCGAACGGGTCCTGCCCGACCCAGCCGATGGTCCACAGGCCGAAGGAGAACTTGTCGTCGCGGGTCGGTTCCGGCGTCACGATTGACCGCCTGCGAAAATGTTCGCGTTGCACAGCACAGTGGGCCTCGAAAAGTTTTCGGATATGTTGCGTGCAGGGTGAGCCTCGCATACGCCGTGAGGTGGTGTCAAGGGTGCAGCCATCACGGCTTCGGAGGCCCATAGATGGCCGCGATACACACAACGGAGGCGCTCCGCGGCCAACCTGATAGTCACCACGCCACCTTTGGTCCACGGATTTCACGCGGGTCGGCCGAAACAGTTGCGCATGCTGTTCGGCTACCGTATACACGGATGTGTGAGAATCGGTGCCGCGTGATCTGGCACCAGGTGGGACCCGCCGCCTCGACCAGTTTCCGCGGAGGTTGCCGATGAACGCGCGATCGAAGCGCATGACTCTGCAGCAGGTCGCGGAACGGGCCGGCGTGTCGGCCCCGACCATCTCGAAGGTGCTGAACGGTCGCCCGGACGTCTCGCCCGAGACCCGGGAGCGGGTGCTCAAAGTGCTCCGGGAGGAGCAGTACCTGCCGCGCGGGGCCAGCAGCCTGCCCATGGCCCACATCCACATCGAGCTGGTCTTCGACGCGCTCGTCACGCCCAACAACCTGGAGATCACCCGCGGCATCGTCGAGGCGGCGAGCGAGCAGGGCGCTCACGTCGCGATCAGCACGCTCCCGGCAGACCTGGACGTACGACCGTGGATCAACGAGTTGGAGCGGCTCGGCCGGGCCGGACTGGTCATCGTCACCGCCCGGCTCTCCGCCGACCAGCAGCAGCAGCTGCAGCGGGCCAGCCTGCCGCTGGTTCTGATCGATCCCCTCTCGGCGCCCGATCCGTCGCTGGCGAGCGTCGGCGCGGGCAACTGGCAGGGTGGGTTGACCGCGGTGCAACATCTGCTCGAGCTCGGACATCGGCGGATCGCGATGCTGCGCGGACGGGAGAGCGTGGCCGATCGGGCCCGCTATCACGGTTACGTGGCGGCGTTGGCGGGGCATGGCATCAACGTGGACGAGTCCCTGATCGGAAGCGGCGACTTCAGGTTCGAGCCGACCGTACCGGTGGCACTGGAGATCTTGCAGCGGCCTGACCCGCCGACCGCGGTCTTCGCCGCCAACGACGCCGAGGCGCTGGCAGTGATCGAGGCGGCCCGCCGGCTCGGCAAGCGGGTCCCGGAGGACCTGAGCGTGGTCGGCTTCGACGACAATCTCATCGCCAGTGTCAGCTCGCCGCGCCTGACCACCGTACGGCAGCCGTTCGTCCAGATGGGCGCCGTCGCCTACCGCGTCCTCACCGAGCTGATGGCCGGTGGCGAGTCGGACGTCGCCCGGGTCGAGCTGGCCACGACCCTGGTGGTCCGCGAGTCGACCACAGCCCCACGCCAACTCGTCCCCGGCCGCCCGTCGCCGCCGTAGCCAACCAGACAAAGGAGTTCCGCCGTGTCAGATGCCACGCCCGACGTTTCCGATCGACACTTAGAGCTGAGCCTGGAGGAGAAGGCTGCGCTGTGCCTGGGCTCGGACTTCTGGCACACGGCCGCCGTCGACCGGCTGGGCATCGGAAAGATCATGGTGTCCGACGGGCCGCACGGGGTACGGGCCCAGCTCGAGCAGGGCGATCACGTCGGACTGCTGGACAGCGTCCCTGCGACCTGCTTCCCTACCGCGTCCGCGCTCGGCTCGTCCTGGAACCGGGACCTGTTCCGGACCGTCGGTCAGGCGCTGGGCCGGGAGTCGAAGAGCATCGGAGTCTCGGTGCTGCTCGGCCCCGGCATCAACATGAAGCGCTCGCCCCTGTGCGGCCGCAACTTCGAATACGTGTCCGAGGATCCCGTGCTGGCCGGCGAGCTTGCCTCGGCGATCGTGCAGGGCCTGCAGAGCCAGGGCGTCGGCACGTCGCTGAAGCACTACGCGGCCAACAACCAGGAGGACGACCGGATGCGGGTGAGCGCGGAGGTTGACGACCGCGCCCTGCGCGAGCTTTATCTGCCGGCGTTCGAGAAGGTGGTCAAGACCGCCCAGCCGTGGACGGTGATGTGCGCGTACAACAAGATCAACGGCACCTACTGCTCGGAGCACCACTGGCTGCTCACCGAGATCCTGCGCGACGAGTGGGGCTTCGAAGGCCTGGTCGTGTCGGACTGGGGTGCGGTCCATGATCGGGTGGCCGCACTTCGGGCCGGGCTGGACCTCGAGATGCCGCCCAACCTTGGCGTCAGCGACGCGGCGATCGTCGCCGCCGTACGGGACGGGTCGCTGGACGAGTCGGTCCTCGACGCAGCCGTGGCACGGGTGCTGCGGCTGGTCGACCGGTCGCAGGCCGCGGTGGCCGAGGGCGGCGAGATCGACGTCGACGCGCACCACGCGCTCGCCCGGCAGGCGGCGCGGGAGTCGGCGGTGCTGCTGAAGAACGAGGGCGGCGTGCTGCCGCTGGCGCCTGCCGAGGGCAGCACCGTGGCCGTGATCGGGGAGTTCGCCCGGACGCCGCGGTTCCAGGGAGCAGGGAGCTCGCAGGTCAACCCGTTCCGGGTCGACGTGGCACTGGACGGGCTGACCTCGGCGCTCGACGGGCGGGCCGAGGTGAGGTTCGCCGCCGGCTTCGGGGTCGGGGCGACCGATCAGGACGAGCAGCTGCTGGCTGAGGCGGTGGAGACTGCCCGGTCGGCGGATCACGTGCTGGTGTTCCTCGGCCTGCCAGGGGCGGACGAGTCGGAGGGCTTCGACCGGGTCCACATGGATCTGCCGGCGAACCAGGTCGCGTTGGTCGAGGCGTTGGCTGGGGTGCACGAACGGCTGGTCGTCGTGCTGGCCAACGGTGGTGTGGTCCGGGTGTCGACTTGGCAGGACAAGGTCGCGGCGATCCTGGAGTGCTGGCTCTCCGGGCAGGCCGCCGGCGGCGCGGCGGTGGATCTGCTGCTGGGGGTGGCGAACCCGTCCGGCAAGCTCGCCGAGACGATCCCGGTCCGGTTGGAGGACAACTCCTCCTACCTCAACTTCCCGGGCGAGCAGAGCGTGGTCCGCTATGGCGAGGGGATCTTCATCGGCTACCGCGCCTACGACAAGCTCGCGCAGCAGGTGAGCTACCCGTTCGGCTTCGGCCTGTCGTACACGACCTTCCGGATAGACGGTGTCGACGTCTCGGTCGCCGGCTCGGTGGCCGGTGGTGATCTTGCCGTCACGGTCACCGCGTCGGTGACCAACACCGGCTCGGTAGCGGGTGCGGAGGTCGTCCAGGTCTACGTCGGCGACGTCGAGGCATCGGTGTCGCGGCCGGTACGTGAGCTGAAGGGCTTCGCCAAGGTGCAGCTGGAGCCGGGGGAGACGCAGCAGGTGAGTGTCGAGCTGGACGACCGGGCGTTCGCCTTCTGGTCGACGCGGTTCCAGCAGTGGGTCGTGGAGTCCGGCGATTTCACGATCGCGGTCGGCAGCTCGTCCCGCGATCTCGCCGAGACCCGGACCATCAGCTTGCAGGCGCCGAAGCTAGCACTGCCACTCGACGCCGACTCGACCCTGCACGAGTGGCTGGACGACGACCGCGGTCGGGAGCTGGTCACCGCACTCGACGTACCCGTGCTTCGCGACCCGGAGCTGGTCAAGATGATCGGCACCATGCCACTGCACACGCTGGCCGCGTTCCAGGGCCTGGGCATCAGCCACGAGCAGCTCGACGAGCTGATCACCCAGGTCTGAGGCGGCCGGAGTGGCCAGCTCGAGCCGGCTGCGGCTGCGGGACCTGGAGATCGATGCGAGGTTCGGTGCCGTCGCCGACGCGGTGGGTCTGGCCGACTCCGACCTGCTCGCGCTGCGGCCGGAGCAGGGGCTGAACCTGGCGCAGGCCGACCAGATGATCGAGAACGCCATCGGTGTCCTCGGCGTCCCGGTCGGCATCGCCTGCAACTTCTTGATCAACGATCGGGAAGTCCTGGTGCCGATGGCGACTGAGGAGCCGTCGGTCGTCGCGGCGGCCGGCAACGCAGCGCGGATCGCCCGGCTTCGCGGCGGCTTCTTCACCTCCAGCACGGGCCCGGTCATGCAGGCCCAGATCCAGCTGGTCGACGTCGCCGATCCGTACGCGGCGCGGCTCCGGCTGCTGGAGGCGGCACCGTCACTGATCGAGCTTGCGAACACCACCGATCCGGTACTGACCGGGCTGGGAGGTGGCGTCCGCGATCTTCTCGTCCGGCTGGTGGAGACGCCGGTCGGCGCGTACGTGGTGGCGCACCTCGTCGTCGACGTACGTGACGCCATGGGCGCGAACGCCGTGAACACCATGGCCGAGGCGATCGCCGACCAGGTCGGCGAGATCGGTCGCGGACGGGCGCTGCTGCGCATCCTGACCAACAAGGCGGACCGCCGGCTCGCGGCCGCCCGGGCCGTCTTCGAGGCCGAGGCGCTGGGCGGGCCGGCCGTGGTCGAGGACATCCTGCACGCCTATCGGCTGGCGGCGTACGACCCCTACCGGGCGGCGACCCACAACAAGGGGATCATGAACGGGATCTCGGCCGTGGTCCTCGCCACCGGCAACGACACACGCGCCGTCGAGGCCGCCGCCCACTCGCACGCCGTCGACCCCTCGGGCCACTACACGTCGCTGTCGCACTTCGAGCGGGACGCGGACGGCAACCTGGTCGGCTCGCTGGAGCTGCCGATGCCCGTCGGGCTGGTCGGGGGCGCGACCCGGGTGCACCCGACCGTTCAAGCGTTGGTACGGGTGCTGGAGGTTGGCACGGCGACCGAGTTGGCGGAGATCATCGTCGCCGTCGGCCTCGCCCAGAACCTGGCCGCGCTCCGCGCCCTGGCCACCGAGGGCATCCAACGCGGCCACATGTCCCTGCACGCCCGCAACGTCGCCATGGCCGCCGGCGCCCAACCCGACGAGCTTCCCGCCGTCGTCCGCCGCCTCGTCGACGACAACGCCATCCGCCAGGACCACGCCGAGCGCGTGCTCGCCGAGCTCCGCGCAACCATCTCCGGCGAGCCCTCCTAGGCGCGGCGCGCTCGCTTCATCGAGCACCTAGATCTCTGGATCGGCACGAGCGGCCATCCGATGATCGGCGCTTGATCGTCACGGCCTGGGTCCTCACGTGCTTCGACGACCCGTT
>Ga0081539_10000561_pt1 | contig 76621 bp, 61 predicted proteins | sample TabmetS4T2R2_FD_71023 | JGI IMG/M metagenome (GOLD analysis project Ga0081539, IMG submission 71023) | Tabebuia heterophylla rhizosphere microbial communities from the University of Puerto Rico - S4T2R2 | ecosystem: Host-associated > Plants > Roots > Rhizosphere ...
TTTGAGCAGGTGCGCGCTCATCTCGCCGCGCGGATCGCGCGATGGACGGGCGATCGCGAGCAGTACACGTCGCCTATTTCCGGCCTGAGCTTCCGTCGGCATACCAAAGCCGGCGCTCCCGTGGACTGTTTGCTGGAGCCCGCCATCGCGATGCCAGTTCAGGGAGTAAAGCGAACACGACTCGGCTCGGAGGTCTACACATACGACAGGCGCCGCTTCCTGATCACCTCACTGGACCTGCCGGTGGCGATGCAGGTGGCGAAGGCCTCACCCGGTTTGCCCTATCTCAGCATGGTGTTGAGACTCGACGGCCGGATGATCAGCGATTTGGTGCTCGAGAGCGGTTTGCAACCTCCAAAGCGGAGGGCCACGGGGAGAGGGATGGTGCTTGGTGATACGACCGTCGGGCTTCTAGCAGCCTTCGACCGACTGGTCGGGCTGTTGGACGAGCCGGAACTGATTCCGACCCTGGCCCCGCTGGCGCTGCGGGAAATCTTCTACCGCGTGCTGCGTAGTGACGGCGGATACCATTTGTGGCAAATGGCGTCGATCGAGAATCAGAACCTCAGCATCGGCCGCGCTATCGAGTGGCTGAAGACTCATTTTCACGAGTCGCTACGCGTCGAAGATCTCGCGGCTCAAGTCGGCATGAGCCCGTCCCGCTTCCACCATCACTTTCGACGGCTAACGTCGATGAGTCCGCTTCAGTTTCAGAAGTGGCTAAGGCTGACGGAGGCTCGACGGCTGATGCTGGTCCAAGGCGCGACAGCGTCGGCGGCAGCGTATGACGTAGGGTACGAAAGCCCATCTCAATTCAGTCGGGAGTACTCGCGGCAGTTTGGGGAATCGCCGCGCCGAGATGTGGGAGGACTGCTGGGAACCGCGCCATGACACGAGGCGTTCGAATTCCTCGCATGATGATGCGCCTGGCGCGTTTCAGAACATCGTGTTCGCGTTCGCCGACGACTTGGGAATCCGCTGGAGCACGTCCCAGTGTTCGACAATTTTGCCCTCATCGTCGAGGCGAAAAATATCAATGCCCGCCCAGTCGCCGTCTCCGGGCCACTGCTGATAGCGGTGCAGGACGACGAATTGACCGTCGGCCAGCACTCGCCGAAACTCGACGCGCTTCCCCGGGTACTCCCGCGCCATGCGTTCGAAGTACGCGACGAACGCGTCCTTGCCGTCGGCGACCGTCGGATTGTGCTGCGTGTACGTTGCGCCGGCGTAGCGCCGGATTGCTTCGGCAGGTTGGCACTGGTTGAACATCAGGTCGTAGAACGCGACGACGTTGATTTGTTCGTCTCGAGATTCATTGCTGGATGCGGCTCCATGTCCGTTGATATTCGTGACGTAACTGGTCGGCCGCAGTGTGTCAGAACTGTGTCACATACCCCCTCAAACCCCCGGTCGACACGGTGATTTACGAGGACACGTCGACACGCATCGATGTTGCGGAAGTTGTTGGATCGGAAGTGCGTTGGTGGGATTTCGTGTGCGTCAGCACGCGCGGACAGAGTCGATTTCCAAGCGTGCTCCTTCAACCACTCGGACATCTCTCCGTCTGGTGCAGAGCTCAATTATAACAGGCGCTCCTTCTCGCCGGCATCAACCCCGATCGTCGGATCGACGGTCATGCCTTGAGCGTGAACTGCGCCAGATCACAGATGCCGAGTGATGCCGAGTGACTTCTCGATCGATGCGACACGATCACCATTTTCTCGAATCCCTCCTCGCCCAAGGCCGCTACGTTTCCTCGAGCGCGGGAACAGGTAATCCTCTTCGAGTTTCTCGTGGTAAACCATGAACGTCCCATGGAACATTGCAAAGGTTTCGACGTCATTCGTACGACGTCGTCGCGAAGAGGAAACATCGACATGGAAAAGCGGACACTCGGAGAGCGCAAGCTCGAAGTCTCGGCGCTTGGACTCGGCTGCATGTCGATGAGCTTCGGCTACGGGCCCCCGGCCGACACGCAGGAGATGATCTCGTTGATCCGGACGGCGGTCGATCGAGGCATCACCTTCTTCGACACGGCGGAAGCCTACGGTCCGTTCGCCAACGAAGAACTCGTCGGCGCCGCGCTTGCGCCGGTTCGCGATCGGGTCGTCATCGCGACGAAGTTCGGCTTCAAGTTCGAAGGCGGGAGGCAGGCGGGCCTCGACAGCCGGCCGACGCACATCAGAGCGGTGACCGACGCGTCACTGAAGCGACTGAAAACCGACCGGATCGATCTTCTCTATCAGCATCGCGTCGACGCGGATGTGCCAATCGAGGACGTTGCCGGAACGGTGAAGGATCTGATCCGCGAGGGCAAGGTGCAACACTTCGGCCTGTCCGAAGCCGGCGTGCAGACGATCCGGCGCGCGCATGCCGTGCAACCGGTTACCGCGCTGCAGAGCGAGTACTCGTTGTGGTGGCGCGAGCCCGAGAAAGAGGTGCTGCCGACCCTCCAGGAATTGGGAATCGGTTTCGTTCCCTTCAGTCCGCTCGGCAAAGGGTTCCTCACCGGGACAATCAACGAAAATACGGCGTTCGACAGTGCCGACTTCCGCAACGTCGTCCCGCGCTTCACTACGGAAAACCGGAAAGCGAACCTCGCGTTTGTCGAGTGGCTAAACGCGTTCGCCGCGCGCAAGCACGCGACGCCGGCGCAAATCGCGCTCGCATGGCTGCTCGCGCAGAAGCGGTGGATCGTTCCGATTCCCGGCACGACGAAGCGGCACCGGCTCGAGGAGAACATCGGCGCGACCGCGGTCGAGCTGACCGCTGACGATCTTCAGGAGATCGATCGCACTTCGTCGGAGATCACCGTGCAGGGCGCTCGCTATCCCGAGCACCTGGCGCGGCTGACGGGCCGCTGAGCGCCCGACCTATACTTGCGCCAGTCAGGGCGCGGTAACCGCACGGCGACTCGATGGCTGAATCCACGACGCACACCGATCCGCTTCGCCCCATGTGCTTCATCGCGATGCCGTTCCGGAAGCGGAACGCCGACGGCGTCATCATCGACTTCGACCGCACGTCGCACTACATTCACCGCGGGGCGGAGGAAGCGGGACTGGAACCGATTCGCGCCGACGTGGAGCCCGCCGGCGGCTTCATTCACAAGCCGATGCTCGAACGGCTGCTGGTCGCCGAATACGTCGTCGCCGATCTGACCATGGCCAATCCCAATGTGATGTACGAAGTCGGCGTGCGTCACGGGGCGAGCGCGCGGGCGACGCTGCTGCTGTGCGCGACATCGTTTGTCGACAAGATGCCGTTCGACTTCAAGCCGTTGCGCATGGTGTCCTACGATCTGGAGGCTGACGGATCGCTGAGCGACGCCTCCGGCGACGCGTTGGCGCGGATCGTGTGCGAGCGGTTGCAGCAGGCGCGGTCCGGGCAACTCCCGGTCGACAACCCGATCATGCAGATCACGGCGTGGAAACCTGCCGGATCGATCGAGCATTCGAAGACCGACGTGTTCCTGCAGCGTCTGCAGTTCACCGGTGACATCGGCGAACGGATCAAAGCAGCGCTGCTGACGAAAGATGCCACCACGGCGATCGACACGCTGGCCGACATCGAGAACGAAGTGGTCAAGCTTCCTCGGGAAGTATCGCAGGTGCACACGGCACTGCTCGGCGTGTATCTCGCCTATCGCGAACGCAAGGCCTACGATCGGATGACGTCGCTGTATGAGCGCTTTCCCAGAGAGCTCAGGCAAACGGCGGTCGCACGCGAACAGTACGCGCTGGCGCTCAATCGCCTGGCCGAGGCGACGGCGAAGGAGGGGCGGCGCGAGGAGGCTGACGCCCTCCGTGCGCGGGCAGTCGCCACGCTCGACGAGATACCGCTGGCGAGCGTTACGAGCGAGACCCACGGCATCCGCGGCCGGATTTACAAGGGCTGGCATGACGCCCTGTCGCAAGGCAGTGACGCCGACCAGCTGCGCGCCGAAGCGATGCTGCAGCGGGCGATCGAGACCTACGAACAGGGATTTCGCAGCGATCTCCGCGATTACTATCCCGGCGTCAATGCGGTCACCCTGCGCCTGCTCCGCAGCAGCGACGAGGATCGCGCGGCCCTGTCGTCGCTCACGCGCGTCGTTCGCTACTCGGTGGCGGCGGCCGCAGCACCGAAGAACAACGACGAGCGCTACTGGCAGACGGCGACGAAGCTCGAACTGGCAACTGCCGACAAAGACTGGACCGCCGCGCGCACGCACCTCACCGAGCTGCTGGCCATCGATGTGCAGCCATGGCTGCACGAGACCACCGCGTCAAATCTCGAACGCCAACGCACGGCCTTTGCCGGCGATGCGACAGCCGCCAGCGAGATCACACGGATCGTCACGGCGCTGCGCGGTTGAGAGGCACTCACAAAACGTATTCGATGGGAATAACCACCGCGGAATCGTGTCAGGTAACTGGCGCCAGCAGATTCGCGTCGCGCACGAGCACCCAGCGACCGTCGGCTTCCTTGCGCAGGATGGTCAGCGTGTACCCCGCGCGTCGCATGGGCGCGCCGCCATCGGGCGTTATCGTCACCTCGATGTAGTTGCGCAGGTACGCCCAGTCGCCGAGGACCCTGAGTTCCTGGATGTCGCTGCGTCCGTCGATACGCACGTTCTTCATGCCCTGTGACGTCGCGGCAAACGCTTGCTTGCCGAACGGCTTCTGACCGGGAACCATGAAGATCACGTCGTCAGCCATCAGGCCGAGAACCGTGGCAAGATCGCCGGCCCTGCTGGCGGACATCCACTTCTCTACGAGCGTTCGAATCGCGCGTTCGTCGTCGGTCATGGCTGAGAGCAGATCTTAGACCGAGCTTCACTTCGGTCGATCACCACGGAGTCAGGACCACACGGAGAACACGGAGAAATCAAATGATCTCCGTGACCTCCGTGATCGACATCTCCGTGGTCGTGCTCGACACAAGCGAGCCGCGGCGAGCTGCGGGATTAGCTTCGACGGGCAACACGAGCGCGTCGACATGAAGCGGTCGCAATCAGGCGTTGCGGCGATAAACAGTGACGCATCGATCCGCGCGACCTTCTGTGCGGCCGCCAGGCGTCGTACAATAGATGTGGCGATGAGGACGGTCAGTCCTCGTGTTTTCGCGAAATCCCCCCAACGCGCGGCCTACCTCTCGGCGTTGGTGGGCGTGTGCATCATCGCCGCATGCAAGGCAGCGACCCCGACCGCGACGATCGCGCCGAATCAACAAACATCGACGACGAACATCGGTACGCGCTGGGCGTTTCTCAACAGTCAGATCGTCCCCACGCGCGGCACGAAAGGGATGGTGTCGAGCACCGACCGCGTCGCCAGCGAGATCGGCGCGGAGATCATCCGTCGCGGAGGCAATGCGATCGACGCCGCCGTCGCCACACACTTCGCTCTCGCCGTGGTGAACCCCGAGGCGGGCAACATCGGCGGCGGCGGCTTCATGATCGTCCGCATGGCCGACGGCCGGACGGCGGCGCTGGATTTTCGTGAGAAAGCGCCGCTGGCCGCCACGCGCCACATGTTTCTCGGGCCCGACGGCTCGTCGACGGACCGATCACTGGTCGGCCATCTCGCCGCCGGCGTTCCAGGTTCGGTAGCGGGCATGTGGGCCGCGCATCAACGATTTGGTTCGCTTCGCTGGCACGATCTTGTACAGCCAGCGATCAATCTTGCCGAAGGACTGGTCGTCCACCAGCGGCTCGCCTCGTCGTTGCGCGAGTACGAAACGCGGCTGCGGAAGTATCGAACGACGGCCAGAGCCTTTCTCCTCGACGGACGCGCACCCAATGTCGGCGACCGGCTCGTGCAAGCAGACCTCGCCGAGACGCTGCGCCGGATTGCCATCGCCGGACGCGATGGCTTCTACCGTGGGCGCACGGCGTCGCTGATCGCGGCGGAGATGCGTCGCGGCGGTGGAATCATCACCGCCGGGGATCTCGCGCGCTACGAGGCCGTCTGGCGCGAACCGATCACCTTTCAATACCGCGACGCACCGTCATCTCGATGTCACCGCCCGCGTCGGGAGGCGCGACGCTCGCCGAGATCCTCAATATCCTCGAGGGGTACGACCTACGCTGCTTCGGCTATCTCTCTGCCGATCACGTGCACGTCTGGGCGGAAGCGGCCAAGCGCGCGTATGCCGATCGCAATGCCTATCTCGGCGATCCCGATTTCGTGTCGCAACCGACGGCGACGATGATCTCGGATAGTTACGCGACACGGCGAAGAGCAGAGATCCGGCTCGAGGGCGCCACCCGGTCCGCGCAGGTTCAGCCAGGACTTGGTCCCGTTCCGGCCAATCAATCAACGACTCGCCGCGAGGGCGATCACACGACGCACTACTCCATCATCGACGCGGCGGGAAACGCTGTATCCGTGACGACAACCATCAACTCGCTGTATGGAAACCTTGTGACCTTGGCAGGAGCCGGGTTCCTGTTGAACAACGAGATGGACGACTTCGCGACCGAACCGGGCGCGCCGAATCAATTTGGCCTGGTGCAGGGCGAGCCCAATGCGATTCAACCGGGCAAACGCATGCTGTCGTCGATGACGCCGGTGATCGTTCTTGGCGGCAAGGGGAAGATCGAGCTGGTGTCCGGCACGCCGGGCGGAGCGACGATTACGACGACCATGGCGCAACTGCTGTCGAATGTGGTCGACTTCGGGATGGACGTGGCGGGCGCGAGCAGCGCTCCCCGGGTGCACCATCAGCACCTGCCCGATGTGTTGTTGTTCGAGCCATCGGCATTGCGCGAAGACGTGCAAACACAACTTCGCAGCCGCGGATACACACTGCGGGAGCGGAGGGAATATTCTGGCGACACGCAATCGATCCAGGTGATGTCGGATGGCACTCTCGCCGGCGTCGCCGATCCCCGGCATGGCGGCGCCGCGGTAGCCGCGGAGGCGCCGATGCGATCGACGCCTTAGCGATCAGCGCGCGGCGACGCGCTCGACCTGCGCCATCACGCGGAGCAGATTCTCGCCGAGCACCTTCGCTACGTCGCGCTCGGAGTAGCCCTTCTTCAGCAGCGCATCGGTGATGCGGGGGAGCTTCGACACGTCCTCCATACCGAGCGGCATCACCGCGCCATCGAAATCCGATCCGAGTCCGACATGATCGATTCCGGCGACTTTGATCGCGTGGTCGATGTGCTCCATGATCTTTTCCCATGTCACCGGCGGGAGGACCCCCGCTCGCATCGCCTCGTGATTGGCGCGTTGCGTCTGCAGGATGGTGCATGCCTCGTCCATACCGCAGCGCTTCTCAATCGCCGCGATCCGGGCACTGAATTCCGCCGGGCGCGGAGCGGCGCGGAATTCCTCGCTGATGAACCCCGCGTTGTAGTTGATCATCACCACGCCGCCGTTTTTGGCCAGCGCCCGCAGCATGTCATCGGTCATGTTGCGAGCGGAATTCGCGATCGCCCGTGCCGAGGAATGCGAGGCGATGACGGGCGCGCGCGTCACCTCCAGCGCATCGAAGAACGTCTTGTCGGTGACATGGGAAATGTCCACCATCACGCCGAGGCGATTCAATTCCCGAACGACGTCCCTGCCCAAAGGCGTAAGCCCGCCGTGAACGGGCTTGTCGCCCGACGAGTCCGCCCACGTCGTGTTCAGCGAGTGCGTCAGCGTCATGTAGCGGATGCCGAGCGCGGCAAGCGTGCGCAGCACGCCGACGTCCTCGTCGATCATGTGACCGCCTTCGAGGCCCATGAGCACGGCAATCTTGTGCGCGGCAGCCGCACGCCTGATGTCGGCGACCGTCGTCGCCAGGACGAGATCGGTGGGATGGAGACGAACGGCTTCGCGAACGCGATCGATTTGTTCCAGGGCTCCCTTTACTGCCGCCGGGCCAGTGACCATCCCCGGCAGCCAGATCGAAAAGAACAGCGCGTCGAGACCGCCCTCGCGCATGCGCGGAATGTCGATGCTGCCGTCGTCATCGCGCGTGCCGATGTCGAAATCCTTCTCGTGGAGCAACCGCTGCGTGGTGTCGTCGTGGGTGTCGACGACGATTGCGCGGTTGTGAAGGGCGCGCGCTCGTTCGGAGACAGGCGCGGAGTCGCTCACCGACTGCGTACAGACGATGACGGGCAGGACGAGGGGCGCGGCAAGCGCAACGACAATCCTCACCGGCTGAAGATCAGGAAATACTTGTCTGGAAAAAGCGCGACCCGATCGACCCTGGTGAGCCCCGCCGCCTTCATCCAGGCGGTTGCCTGTTCCTCCGAGACGACGAGCTCCGGCTGATCCTTGTGCGGGCTCTGCTCGGGACCATAGTCGACGACGACGAATCGGCCGGACGGCTTGAGATAGCGCGCAGCGTTCTTCAGGTAGGTGGCGCGATCCTGAACGTGGTGCAGCACGTCATGCATGAAGGCGAGATCGACGTCGCGCGCCGGCAGCTTTGGATCGGCAAACTCGCCAAGCACCGTTTTGATGTTCGAGAGGTGCTCTTCCCTGGCCTTCTCGTCGATCTGCGCGAAGAAGCCCTTGTCGATCTCGACGGCATAGACGCGACCCATCGGTCCCACGGCTTTGGCAAGCGGGACGCTGAACAGACCGGTTCCCGCTCCGAGATCGGCCACCACCTGTCCGGGCTTGAGCGCGACGCGCGCCACGATCTCGTCGACTTTGAGGTTGTCGACGCGCGAGGGCTGCTCGAGCGTCTTCTTCCACTCCTCGGCGGGACGGGACGCCAGCTGCGCGCGAACCGCAGCCGAAGCGCCGAAAACGAGCGTGCACACGACCACATGCGCGAGCCAGAACTGTTTGTGCATGGCGGGCAGAATACTATGCCTGCCGTGAGGGGAATAGGTATACGGCCGGGAAAACTGCTACACCCGCACGCCGTTGATGTTGCTCACCAATGGCATTATCATCCGCCGCGTCGTGACGACTCTTTGGCCGACGCTGACGGTGGCGGATGTGGACGCCAGCCTCGCCTTTTACTCGAAAAAGCTGGGCTGCGGGTGCGATCTGCGTTTGCAGGACAAACGCGGGAAGGTATTTCTCGGCAGCGTCGAGGTGGGCGACACCGTGATCATGTTTGAAAGTCCCGATCCTCATGATCCGCGCACCGCTGGACGCGGCGCTCGTTCCGGCGTCACGCTGACCATTTGCTTTCCCGAGAACCATGACCTCGATGCGTTGTACGCGGCGTTACGCAGCGAGGATGTTCCCATCGCGTGCCCCATCGGCGATCGATTCTGGGGTAACCGGGACTTCACCGTCACAGATCCGGACGGCTATCACGTGATCCTGGCGCGACCTGTTCGAAAGTGAGGATGACGGTCTGACGAAGATCGTCTTCGATTAGCGCTTGCGTTGGAAACTCCGATACCAGTACCCGAACCGCCCACGTCTGTCTTGACCGCGGCACGCGACCCTTGTAGGCTCGCGCCGGAGGTGCCCATGCGGCGGTGGTTGCTGATTGCCTCGCTGGTCGTGCTTCTCTCCGTCAGCGGCTCCGCGCCCATGCTGCGCGCACAGCAGCCGGCCGGCGGCGCGCCCGAGCTGATTCTCACCAACGGCAAGATCATCACCGTTGACGAGCGCTTCACGATTGCGCAAGCCGTGGCGATCCGCGGCGAGCGGATCGTTGCTGTCGGGCCGACGCAGGAGATCTCCCGTCTGGCGGGATCGCAGACGCGGCGGATCGATCTGCGTGGACGCGCGGTGACGCCCGGCCTCATCGACAACCACATGCACCTGCTCCGCGCCGGCACGACGTGGCAGTGGGAGGTGCGATGGGATGGCGTGGAAACGCGCAAACAGGCGCTCGCCATGCTGCGCACACGGGCGAGCGCGGTTCCCGCCGGCGAGTGGATCTATACGCTGGGCGGCTGGACGATCGAGCAGTTCGCCGACGACAGCAAGCCGTTCACGCGCGAAGAGCTCGACGCCGTCGCTCCGAATCATCCCGTGCTGATGCAGGCGTCCTACCGTGAAGCCTATTTGAACAGCCGCGCATTGCAGGTGCTGGGTATCGCCGACACCGCGAGCGAACCGTGGGTCGGCCGCGACGGGAAAGGCAAGCCGACAGGGCGGATTCTCGAAGCAGGGTTCCGACAACTGGTGGCGAAGCTGCCGACGGCGAAGGACGCCGAGGCCGAAACCAGCACGGCGCGGATGATCCGTGACCTGAATCAGATGGGACTGACCGCGTTCGGCAGCGCCGGCTGCGAAGCCGAGGTGCTGCCGATCTACCGGCGGTGGGCGGAGCAGAGCCGGCTCAACGTGCGCGTGTTCTGCATCGCCGGAGCGGCAGCGGGCTCGCCGCAGCAAGTCGATCAGGCACTGCCGCGGATCGCCGCGATGAAGCTGTTCCAGGGTGACGTCTCGATCGATCAGATCTTCTTCGGCGAGAGCGTCTACGGTCCGCTGCACGACCCGATGTTCATCGTCAAGTCGGACCCGAAGCCCGAACAGCTCGCGCAGTGGCGGCGCATGGCGATGGCGATCGCCGAGGCCGGATTACCGCTGCACGTGCACGCCAACCTCACCAACACGATTGACGCGTTCCTCGACCAGATCGAAGCGGTGCATCGCGAACATCCGATCAAGAACCTGCGCTGGACGCTCGCGCACGTCAATCAGCTCGATACGCCGCAGCTCGAGCGCATGAAGAAGTTGAATGTGTACGCGGCGGTGCATCCGTGGGCGGTGATTAACGGCGGCATCAACCGCGAGGTGTTCGGCGACGCCGCGCTCGACATGGCGCGCCTGAGCACCATTCAGAACAGCGGCGTCATGTGGGGGTTCGGCAGCGATGGCAGCCGCGCCAACCAGATCAATCCGTTCGTCACCCTGGGGTGGGCGGTGACCGGCAAGATGGTGGGCGGGAAGCAGGCGTTGCGGCCGGAGCACACCATCAGCCGCGAGGACGCGCTCATCGCCCATACGCGGCGCAACGCCTACTTTGTTTTTCAGGAAGAGAACCTGGGATCGATTCAGCCAGGGAAGCTCGCCGATCTGGTCGTCCTCGATCGCGACTACCTGACGATTCCGGCCGACCAGATCAAGGAGATCAAACCGGTCATGACGCTCGTCGGTGGACGGGTCGTCTACGACGCGAACCAAACGACTCGAAACACGCAGTAACCGGTAGCTGGGTGGCTAAGCAGTTGGGTAGCTGGGACAGGACACTTGTCTACTTGGCGTCTAGCTACCCAGCAACCCAGCTACCCAGCTACTCAATGGAGGCGTCATGACCCTCGTAGGCCGAGTCGTCGTCCTGGGTGCTCTCCTTCTCTTCCCTGCTTTCGCTTCCGCACAGGAAGCCACGCTCACCGGCACCGTCACCGATTCGACGGCTGGCGTGTTGCCAGGCGTTACGGTCACGGCGCTCCATGAAGCCACCGGCAATCGCTTCGCCGCCGTGACCGACGAACGCGGCGTCTACCGGATTCCGGCGCGCACCGGCAACTACCAGATCGTCGCCGAGCTGACCGGCTTCACCACGGTGGAGCGGACAGGCGTGCAGCTGCTGGTCGGACAGACAGCCACGATCAACCTGCAGATGATGCCGTCGAGCGTCCAGGAGACAGTCACGGTAACCGGTGAAACGCCGCTGCTCAACGTGACGACGTCGACACTGGGCGGCAACATCGATCCGCAGCAGGTGCAGGAGCTGCCGGTGCAGGGACGCAACTGGATGGCGCTGGCGATGCTGGCGCCCGGCAGCCGGATGACCTCCGATACGCAGAACACCCCGATCGCCAATCGCGGCGCCGCCGGCGACGTCCGCCAGTATCAGTTCAATCTGGACGGACAGCAGGTGACCTCCGAGATGGGGTTCGGCAACCAGCCGCGCTACAGCCAGGATTCGATCGCCGAGTTCCAGTTCATCTCCAACCGCTTCGACGCGACGATGGGACGCTCGTCGGCCGTGCAGGTCCTGGCCATCACACGCTCCGGGACGAACAGATACGCCGGATCGGTCAGAGGCAACTTCCGCGACAGCCGCCTCAACGCGAAAAATCCCGTCCTCAACCGCGTCGTGCCGATCGACAACCAGCAGCTCGCTTTCACCGGCGGTGGTCCGATTCTCAAGGACCGGTTGCACTTCTTCGGGCACTTTCAGTACGAACGTGAACCGAAGACGAGCATCTGGAACACGCCGTATCCCAGTTTCAATGTCGAGCTCCAGGGTAAAGAGACGGTCAAGATGGGCGGCGGGCGCGTCGATTACCAGCTGTCGCAAGGCACGCGGCTGATGGGCAAGGTGACCGACTCCGAGCGGTGGCAGCCGTTCACGGCCGGAAACAACAGCCATCCCGCGGCGACCGGGAGCACGGCGGAAACCAACCGCGAGTACCTCGGACAGCTCACCTCCGTGTTGAGCAATCGCGCGCTCAACGAGGTCAAGGTCGGCAAGACGCGGTGGATCTTCCGCAACGCCAACCTGACGACGTGGTCGAACCACTGGCAGGCCGCCAACGGCGTCACCACCGGTTCGCCACGCATCACCTTCACTACCTTCTCGATCGGCGGCAACTCCTTCTATCCTCGCCACGGCGCGCAGGACAACTGGAGCGTCCGCGACGACTTCTCGTTCTCTTACACGGCGCACGGCCATCACGATCTGAAGGTTGGCGCCGATCTGGTCCGCATCATCGACGATGGGAACAATTGCCAGGCGTGCATGGGCATCATCGATGCGCGTGGTGGACCGACACCGGCGAACATCGAGTCGTTGTTCCCCGATCCATGGAACGCCGACACGTGGAACCTGGCAGCTATTTCTCCGCTGGTGCGCACCTATAACATCGGCGTCGGTGACTACACGACACACGACATCCGACCGCAATACGGGACATGGGCGCAGGATGATTGGCGATTCTCGTCCCGGCTCACGCTCAACCTCGGGCTGCGATACGACGTGAGCGTGAATGCGCAGGGCAACAACTACGCCGTGGCGCCGTTCGTCGAGGGAGACCGTCCGAACGACACGAACAACGTGCAGCCGCGTGTGGGCTTTGCCTATCAACTCAACGACATGACGGTGGTCCGTGGCGGCTCGGGAACGTATTTCTCGACCCCGCTGCAGATCGACACGTTCTTCATGGCGCAGATCACCAGGCTCGCGGTGGTGCAGTACACCTATGACGGCCGGGCGGATTTTGCATCCAACCCGACCAACGGACGCCCGCTGCCGACCCTGCAGCAGGCACAGCAGCAGTTCTGTCACGTTCAGAACGTGCCAGGTTGCATCCGGCGGTCGATGCAGGAACTGGTCGCGCCCGCGGAATACTCCACGCAGCTCGCACGTACGTGGCAGACGTCGATCGGCGTGCAGCGTCAGATCGGCAACACGATGTCGGTCGAAGCCGATTACGTCTACAGCCAGGGGCGCCACGAGAAGGACATCATCGACAACATGAACCTGGGGTACAACCCGGCGACAGGCGCGAACTATCCGTTCACCGACATCAGCCGCCGCGCCTACCCGGACTACGGCAACATCTCGATGCTGGTTCGCATGGGGAGATCGAGTTATCACGCGCTGCAGACGGCGATCACCAAACGTCTCAGCCATCGATGGCAGGGCTCGGCCACCTACACGTTGTCCGGACTGTGGGATGCGTTTCCGCCGGCGTTCTCCGGCACACAACCGGTTCCCTTTGCGACGGCGCCGGATCTGGGCGGTGAATGGTCGCTCTCGTCGGCGGATCTCCGTCATCGCGCCGTATTCAACGGCATCTGGCAGGTCGGGCGTGGCTTCCAGGTCAGCGGGATTTACTACCTTGGCATCGGCGAGCGGTCGTCGACGATCTACGGCAGCGATCTGCGAGGGCTCTCCGGCGTCGGCGGACCGGAGGCACAGGTCCGTCTGCGATTGCGGCCGGATGGGTCCATCGTTCCGCGCAACAGCTTCACGCAGCCGACTCGGAGCCGGGCGGATCTTCGCGTTCAGCAGCGACTGACACTCGGTCGCTTCGCTGTCGACGGCATCGCCGAAGTCTTCAACGTGTTCAACTCGTCGAACTTCACGATCAACACGACGGAGAGCAACCGGGATTTCGGCAAGGCGACGGTAGGCGAGAACAGGACCGCGCAAGTGGGATTCCGATTGACCTTTTGAACTCGTCAACGCCCAGCTTCCAACTCCCAACTACCAAACGGTTCGAGCCATTTGGGAGTTGGAGATTGGGAGTTGGGAGTTTTCTGTTCTACCGCTGCAGTCGGAAGACCGACTCGTTCTGCAGCAGCTTCTCGATCCGCAGCAGATCCTCGTTGTTCTCGATGCACTCGTATTCGCGGATCCGTTCGTTGGGCCGCAGCCGGAAGTATTCGTGGGTGTGCCACGGCCTGGTAAACACCTCCGGATCTTCCATCGTCACGTCGTAGCGGATCGTGTCGTAGCTGTCGCGCGTGTAGCGTTCGGTCACGTGCAGCTGCTCGCTGTGGACGGTGCCGACCCCGGCGAGCCACGTCTTGGTATTGAACCCGGTCACGTCGACGACGAGCGTGTCAGCGTCCCAGCGCGCGATCGAGTCGCCGAGGTACGACGGCTCGATGTCGTCGGGATGCGGACGGCCGTCGGTCGGGATGATGCGGAAGGCGTGATGCACCTCGTACAGAAAAACGATCAGACCAGGTATCTGCACGATCTGAAACGGGAGCGGCCGCGCGCTGATGCGCGGCACCCCTGAGATCAGACAGCGAGCCATCGGATCGTCGATGCCGCGGCGGGCCAGGTACTCCTGACGCACCTTCTCGTATTCGGGCTTGTAGGGCGGCGGCTCGGGAGCGGGAAGCGACCGTCCAGCGGCCTGATCGGCTTTGCGAATCGCGTCCGCTTCGGCATCGCCAGCCATCAAACGAATCGCGCCGGTCGCAATCCACACGCCCGAGAAATCAGGCTTGCCGTCCGAGGTGCGTGGAAGGGGTTTTGGTTGAACCTGCGCGCTTGCGGCCGATGCGACGAGCACGACGCCAACGGCGATGACGCGAGACCGCAATCGAGCACTCATGCGCGTCTCCACTACTGTCCGCCGGTTCCGGCTGGAGGTCCCGCGGTCATCTTGCGGCCATCGGCAAATGTAATCTCGCGCGCGGCGCCAAGCGCAGGTTCGAGTCGCGCCTGCCAGCCGGAGACGGTGATCGTGTCGCCCGGCTTCAACGTGACGTCCTTTTTCCAGCCCTGGCGGACGAGCATGTTGGGGGGATAACCCTCGAACCGCCAGTGCACGACCGCGCCGTCAGCGCCTTTCGCATCGATCCAGAAGTGGATGTGCGGATTCGTCCACTCCACGTTGGTGACGGTGCCCGTCACGTTCAGCGGTTTGTTCGCGTCGTACTCGGCCGCGAACGAGTGGTGAGCCGATACCCCTGCCACTGCGACGAGGACGGCAAGGGCAACACCACACGCCGTGTTCATAACCTCAGACTCCAGACGATCGCGACGTCGAGACGACACGACACGCCTATCGCTCGCCGCGAGCAGCCTTCTCGCCGGCGCGCTGTGCACTCAGGATGTTGCGAAGGCCGTAGTTGCCCTCGTGGCATTCATACGGCAGCGACGGCTGACGCTCGCGACGCAGCGGCATGGCGATCGTCCACGGCCTTGTCCACGTCGTCGGGTCGTCCATCGTTGCCGTCCAGGCGATCACATCCGGAGAGACCGGCGTGAAGCGCTCGGTGACGCGGAACGTCGCCGGATTCGCGCCGCGATAGGCGGCGGCCCCGGTGAAGTTCGTCGTGTCAACGACGAGCGTGTTCCCTTCCCAATGCCCGCGCGAATCGCCCATGTGCTCGCGGACAGACCCGCTGACATGCGGGCGTCCGTCGAGCGGAATCACGCGCGCCTCGTGGACGATCTCGTAGGTGATAGCCACATAGCCGGGCGCCTGCACGAACTCGTAGATGTTGTTGTACATGACCGGGATCATCGATCCGGGGATGCTGCGCGAGATGCAGCGGTCGAGAAGGCTGAAATCTTCGGGACCATCGAAGGTCTGCCGCACGAAGCTGCCGCGTACGGCGTTGGCGCGCTTTTGCGCGTCAGGGGTGAGCGCCGGAATCTTTCCGTCGGGTGGATCGATGATCAGCCATGGTTGACTGCGCTTGGAGAGATCGAGGTTCTGCGTCCACCACTCGTCGGGACCGCGCACGCGACCTCCGGGAAGCGCGGCGAGCATCCGCTGCTGTGCCGTAGCCCTGATCTTGGCCATCTCCTCGGCGCCGATGTCCGCGAGTGTCTTTCCTGCATACTCCGCCGGCCGCTCGAGCGGCGTCGCGTACTCGTTGTCGTTGCCGAACACGCCTTGCAGATCGGGATCGCCCCACGGCGTCCTGGGCGGCGAGTAGGGCTTGTCGGCAACGCGCGACGGCGCCTGCGCGGCTGCCACGACGAGGCACGCGGCACCTGCCACAGCCACGACCGCAGCGAAGCGGCGAATAGAGTCGAGCACGCGCATGCCACCTTCCTTCGCGGAGCTGAACCGTCGCGACGTAGCCTCGGCGCGGGCGGAAGGTCCACGCCGGAACTCATACTTATCAGCTGCGCATTCTACTACCGCGAGCTATGGACTGTCGGCCAGCTGCCGTTTCAACGCGCGGAATGCCTCGAGCATCTGCGCATAGGTGAAATTCGCGTTGCGCCCGCTCGTGTTGGGCAGGACGAACAGACGTGAGCCGCCAATCTCCTCTGATTGGAGGCCGAGCGCCACCGCCCCTTTGCGTTCGGGAAAGAGCGCGCGAAACACGGTGACGCCCACGAGCGCGACCACGGCGGGCCGATATCGCAGCACCTTGCGGCGCAGCTTCGAGCGTCCGGCGACGAACTCGTGCGGCTCCAGGGTGTCGATACCAGGCGTCGCGCGCGGCACGATGTTCGTGATCCCGTATCCCCACTCGGGCAGCCGCACATCGTCCTGATACCCGATGCGCTCCGGCACCAGACCCGACTCGTACAGCAGCTTCCAGAACCGGTTGGAGAAACCGGCGAAGTGATGGCCGGTCAGCGCGGATCGCACCCCGGGGTTGATACCGACGAACAAGACGCGAACACCCGGACGGATGCGATCGCGAAGGGGTGGAAGGGCTGCTGCTATGATTCGACCCATGGCGCGCTGGCTGCTGAAAGAGGAACCTGATCACTATTCGTTCGATCAGCTCGAGAACGACGGCAAGACCGTGTGGGCCGGAGTTAGAAATCCGCTCGCACAGAAGCACCTGCGATCGATTCGTCGCGGCGATCGCATCTTCTACTACCACACGGGCAAGGAGAAGTCGGTGGTGGCCACAGCGAAAGCGGCGAGCGACGCGTATGCGGATCCGTCGGATGCAAGCGGCAAGTCATTCGTCGTCGACGTCGTCCCCGACAAGAAGCTGACGCGACCGGTCACCCTCGCCGAGATCAAGGCGGATAAGTCGTTCGCGTCTTTTCCGCTGGTGCGGATGGCACGGCTGTCGGTGATGCCCGTCACCGACGACGAGTGGGATCGAATCGAGCGGATGAGTCGCTCGTGAGTGTTCGCTCGGCGCTGCTCGTGTTCGTGGTCGCGCTCGCGATCAGCGCAAGCCCGGGACGGGCGGAGACGGACCGTTTCCCGCCGGTCGCCATTTCGCGGCAACTCGCGGAGGCGCGGCATCTGTCGATCGGAGCCACCATCCGACTCTCAACCGATCGCGCTGGCGCCCACACGCGCGAATTCAGGGTTGTCGGCATCTACGAGCCGACACCGAATCCAGCACGACTCGGCAGTCCCGATCTCGAGGTCCGGTTCCATCTCCCCGATCTGCTGGCCCTGACCCGCGATCCGGGAACGCCGGCCGGCAGCGAGTCGATGGACGGCATCAATGTCGCGCTCGCCGATCCCGCGGACGCGCGCGCGTTCGCCCGTGACGTCAACGCGCGACTGCCCGGCATCAACGCCCGTCCTGCAGCGGAAGCGACCGGCAGCGCCGGCCGCTTCATCGTTCTGCGGCAGTTTCATCTGGCGATCGCCGCCGTCACCATCGGGGCGGCAACGGTGTTTTTGCTGGCGCTCACGATCATGCTCGTCGATGAACGCCGCGAGACGGTGGGCGTCCTGCGCCTCATCGGCCTGCCGGCGCGGCGCATCCTCATGCAGGTGCTGCTCGAAGGGATCATCGTCGCCGCCGCGGGTGCGGTGTTCGGCCTCGTGCTGTCGCTCGCCTCCGAACGCCTGATCAATCGCTTTTTCCAGTGGCGCTACGACACGGCGCTCGTCTTTGTCCGGATCACCGCGGACGTGGCGCTGACGTGCGTGGCGATCGCCGTTCCGCTGGGCGCCGCGGCGACCGTCATTGCGTCGTGGGCGCTGCTGCGGCGCAACGCGCTCCGGCTCGCGCGGCGATGAACATGGGGGCCACGACACGCCGCGCGCTGGCCATGGCGTGGCGCAGTCTGACGCGACAACCCGCTCGCGCCTCACTCGGCATTCTCGGCGTCGCCGCCGTTGGCGCGCTGCTGCTCGACATGCTGCTGCTCTCGGAGGGGCTGATCGTTTCCATGCGCGAGCTCCTCGGGCGCGCGGGTTACGACGTCCGCGTCACCGCCACCGAGGATCTGCCGCGCAACGGACCACCGCTGCACGATGTCCAGGGGACGCTGTCGACTATTGCCCACCTGCCACACATTCGTTCGACGTTGGCCGTTCGATTCGTGGACGGCGCCGTCGAGCGACCTCGAGGCGAGACGCTCGACGTATCGATCGAAGGCGTCGGCGGGGACGCGCCCCATCCGTGGAATGTTCTGCGCGGTCGCGACACCCGCGACGCCGGCGAAGTGGTGATCGATGAATCGACGGCGATGATGGCCGGCGTTGGTCCCGGCGCGGAGTTGATACTCCATGCCGACTGCGGCACAGGGACGGAAGCCTTGCCACCCGCGCGGCTGCGCATCGTGGGCGTCGCCGAGTTTCCCTTCGAGCTCACGAACGAAAACACGATCGGCGCGACACTCGACACGGTCACCTCGGCATGCGGCTCGGACAAGCCCGATCAGGCGGACCTGATTCTGGTGACGGCGGCCGATGATCCGGACGCGGCGGTCACCGCGATCAGAGCGGCTCGTCCGGATCTCGCCGCCGCGTCCAACGAGGAGGTGCTCGGCCGCATTGAGCGGACCGGGTTTACCTACTTTCGACAGATCTCGAGCGTGCTCACGACGATCACACTGTCTTTTGCATTGCTTCTGATCGCCGTCCTGCTGACGGTGTCGGTCAACCAGCGCCTCGGCGAGATCGCGGCGCTGCGCGCACTCGGCTTCTCGCGCAGCCGCGTCGCCGCCGACGTGCTGTGTGAGTCGGCGTTGATCGTGGGAATCGGCGGCATATTGTCGCTGCCCGTTGGTGCCGCGCTGGCGGTGGTTCTCGATCGCATCCTCAAGCGCATGCCGGGCATTCCGGGCGAGCTGCATTTCTTCGTGTTCCAGCCGACGGCGCTGGAGCTGCACCTCGCGCTCCTCGCCGCGACTGCGCTCGTTGCCGCGCTCTACCCGATGCACATCGTCGTGCGTTTGCCGATTGCGGCGACGCTTCGCGATCAGGTCGCCGAATGAAGATCATCCGCCGCGATCCGTTTTTCCAGGCGCGCTTCCCGTCCCGGCAAGCTCCGCGTTCACGGTGCTTGGAGTGCGTAGTGTGCCTGGAGTGCGGCGGTGCCACGCCAGCACCGACCGCACTTCAGACACACCAGGTGTGTCTACTTCGTGAAGCGGAAGTTCGCGACGTGGTTCGTGCCATCGGTCAGTCGCAACGTGAACTGACGACAGCTGTCGGCCCATCCTTTCTCGGTCTTCCACACGTACGTGTATTGGTCCGTCGCGGCATCGTAGGTGAGACCGCTCGCACCCGCTGTAAGGGTCTCGGTCACCACGTCCACCGGTGCGCCTGGATCGCAGGCGATCGGTTGTGAGACGGGATAGCCGGCGGCCAGGATGTTGAGGCCCTGATTGCCGTTCAGGCCGAACTTGACGGGAATGGCACTCCCCGCCTTCGTCAGATTGAGGACCGGGGCGTTGTCCACCGGTGCGAAGAAACCGCTGAACGCGTAGCCGCTCGGCGCCGCCACGACGTCGAGACTCGCCGTCGCAGTCTTGCCCAGGTAATTGGCCGTGACGGTATGCGGCCCCGCTACCGTGGCGCCGCACGTGGCACCCACGCACGAGCCGTCCGGTGTAATCGACAGCGTCGCAGCACCGGTCACATCACCGCGGGTGTTCCCGAAGGCATCGAACGCTTCCGCGGTGTACGGCTGGCTGCCGCCCGCCGCGATCGTCGCGGTCAGCGGAGCCATCGTGATGTGATCCAGCGCGCCGGGCGCCGTCCAGATCTTCTCCACGACCGGCGATTGCAGCGTGCCAACACTGGCTTGAACGGTGTCGGTCCCGGCCACCTCGCCCGAGTACGCGAGCGTAGCTTGACCCGCACTGTCAGTGATCACTGCAGGCAGGCTGACTCCCGCATTCGGTCCCGACGTGATCGAGAACTGCACGCTGACACCGGGCGCCGGCGCACCTGCAGCGGTGGTTGCCGTCGCCGTCAGACTGTGCAGCGTCCCGATCGCGCTCGTGGCTGTTGCCGGGCTCAAGGTCAGCGACGAAGCGGTCGGCGGTTTCGGAGCCGACGGCCCAAGCGCCACGATCTCCGGGACGGCGTTGCCGTTGATATCCGTAAACAGGTTTGCCGCCGGCTTCAGCGTGTCGCTGAAACTGAGATCGTCGCCCCGCTCCCCATATGTGGAGACATCGAACACGATCGTGACCGTCTCGTTCGGACCGAGCGTGAGGAAGCCGGTCGTCAACGTCGTGGTTCCCAACTGCTGCAGTGGATAGAACGGCGTCTGGAAATCCGAGGCGAGGACCGCGCCCGGGAAGAGCGTCGCCAGCGACAGCGCCTGACCTCCGGATGACAATTCCGCGAAGCCGTCGCGTCCAAGGAGGTACTCAGCCACGCTCTTGCCGCTGGCATTCACGACGTTGGTGAACGCGGTCGTCTCGAAGGCGTAGACGCCGGCCGCCGCCTTGCCGCCGGTCCAGTACACGCCGTCGAGCACGGCGTTGACGCGGAACGTCTTCGCCACGTTGCTCAGGTTCATGAACGTGCGGTAGGCGATGCCGCGTCCACCTCCATCCGTGCACGTCGTCGAGAAGCCGAACATCGATATACAGTCGCCCGTGGTGAAGGCATACGCGCCGGCACTCAGGCCGTTCTCAGTCAGGCGGCCGCGCGCGTGCGTGAACCCGGCCGGAATGTAGAAGATGTACGATGCGGTGATCGGCCGGCCCTCGGCGCCGCTGATGAAGTCGAATGGGCCGACCGGCGAACTCCACAGACTGCCGCGGAACAGCGTGCGCGTCGCGCTCCCGAACGCGTACCCGGGGAAACTGGTCCCGGCGATTCGGAAGCCGAGGCCCGGGTTCGGACTGAACCCCACGTATCCGGGATTTCCGTTTCCATAGAACGCGTATTTCGCAAGTGGATTCGCGGCACCTTTCGGCATGTTGTAGTTGAGACCGGAACCCGCGACCGGCTCGAGCGTGATCCAGTAGGTGCCGGCGGCCAGGATCGTGTCGTAGCTGCCAAAAGTGATCCAGCCGGCGGAGCCGCCACGACTCGGAAGCACGTACGTCTTCGAGAAGATGCTGCCGGGGCGAAGCTGTATTGGAGAGGCGATGCCGGGCAGCCCGTTGTTATCCGAGCGGATCTTCACGTCGAGGCTGCCACCGGATCCAAACGGCCCCATCCACGCCTCGATCGACGTGATCGCTGCCGCCTGGGTCAGCGTGAACTGCGCCGCCAGGAACTGGAAGTTAGACGCACATTGCGGCTGCGGCGAGCACGTGGTGCTGCCGCTGGCAAAGAGCGACGGCGCGCCGATGGACGTCGTCCCGGCCGCGCCGGTATCAACCAAGTAGGTCTGGCCGGCCGCGAGATGGGGCAACAGCAGCGCCGCTGTTACGATGATCGTGGCTACAGCCGGTTTTACGCTCGTCATGCGTTCCTCCTCACATTGAATGCGCCGCACGGGGAGCGCCATACCGGGCAGATCACCCACGTTCACGCGCACGTCCGCGAATTTGCGGTCGAACACCCGCCGCCACTTGCCAGATGCGCAAACGGCCCGCGGCAACCGTCATCGGCCTGGAGAGACTTCATCGAAGCGCGTGAGACGGGCGATCGACACATCGGCGCCGACACTGCGGTCGGCAGGCCGTGTCGCTCGAGGACTCGTCGCTGCGCACACGCGGGCGAGCATCTGGTATGTTTGGGCACGCCACCTTGCGACGTTCTGTACCAGCACGGTTGCCTCTCGGACGTGTTGCGGCACGCCAGCGAAGCGGCGACGAAGCAGGATGTGCTCGACGAACGGCAGATGACGAAACGCCGGCGGCCTGACGAGGGGCAAGAACTGTCCGAGCGGCGGCGGCTCGATGCGCTGTTCAGCGCCGCGTACGAGGAATTGCGGCGCCTCGCCGCTGCCATCAGACGCGGCGACCGCAGCGCAACGATGACGCCGACAATGCTGGTGAACGAAGCCTGGCTGAAGCTCGTGAAATCGCCAGGGTTTGAAGTAGTGTCGCCGCTGCATTTCAAGCGGATCGTGGCCAGGGCGATGCGTCAGGTGCTGATCGAGGCTGCGCGCCGGCGCAAAGCCGACAAGCGTGGAGGCGACGTCCTCGTCACGACGCTGGACGACGCCGGCGGTGCGCGTGCCACCACGAGCGACGAGCTGCTGGCGCTCGACGTGGCGCTCGAGGATTTCGCGCGCTTGCATCCACGACAGGCCGCCATGGTCGAGTGCCGGTTCTTCGGCGGCATGGACGTTCCGGAAACCGCGTCGGCACTCGGGATTTCCGAAGCGACCGTCCTGCGCGACTGGCGCGTGGCCAGGGCCTGGCTTGCGCGGGAGCTGCGCGGATCAGGAGGACCGACAGCATGAGCGCTCCAACGGACCACACGGACGGAGCCCGCTGGGAACGAATCCAGGCGCTGTTCCATGATGCGCTCGCACGTCCCATCGACGATCGTGAGGCGTTCGTCGACGCGCAGTGTGGCGCCGACGCGGCACTGCGCGACGCCGTTCTGGCGCTGCTGGACGAGGACGCGAGCGGCCCGTGGCTGCTCGATCGCGGCCTCGACGTACTGGCCGACGATGTGCTCCGTGAGGGCGCCGTGCCAGTCGGCAGGAGGTTCGGGCCGTATCGGATTCTCAAGCGGCTCGGCGAAGGCGGCATGGGGGTGGTCTTCCTCGGCGAGCGCGAGGATCTCGGCGCGTCGGCCGCGATCAAGGTGCTACGCGATGCCTGGCTCTCGCCGGCGCGCCGGGAGCGGTTCGCGCTGGAGCAGCGAACGCTGGCTCACCTCAGACACCCCTCGATCGCGCAACTGTTCGATGCCGGCACGTTGCCGGACGGCACGCCGTGGATCGTGATGGAGTACGTGGAGGGCGTGCCGCTGGCCGAGTACTGCCGTGCGCACGCATTGTCGATCGTGGAGCGTCTGCGCCTGTTCCGCGGCGTCTGCGACGCAGTGCAATACGCGCACCGCAACCTGATCGTCCATCGCGACCTGAAGCCGTCCAATATCCTGGTGCGCAGCGACGGAGCCGTAAAGCTCCTCGACTTCGGCATCGCCAAGCAGCTGCTGGCGGCAGAGGAGCCGTCAATCGATCAGACGACCACCAACTTCAGGTTGATGACGCCGGCGTATGCAGCGCCCGAGCAGGTCAAGGGCGAGGCGATCGGCATCCACACCGATGTCTACTCGCTCGGCGTCGTCTTGTACGAGCTTCTGACGGGTCAGCTCCCGTTCGACGTCGGCGGCCGCACGCCCGGAGAAGTCGAAGAGCTGATCGTCGAACGCGAGGCCGAGCGGCCGTCGGTCGCCGCAACCCGACGCGGTTCTGATGCGTCCTCTGCCGGCTCGCGGGCAGTGAGCAAGGCGTTGTGGGCCGATCTCGACGTGTTGTGTCTCACTGCGATGCACAAGGACCCGTCGCGTCGATACGCAACCGTCGACGCGCTGATCCGCGATATCGATCACTTTCTCGGCGGGACGCCGCTCGATGCGCGACCCGACACGCTCCGTTACCGCGGCGGCAAGTTCGTCCGCCGCAACTGGCGTGCGCTGACCGCCGCCGCGGCCGTGCTGATCGCCGTCGTCGGAATCGTCGCCTTCTACACGATTCGGTTGACACTCGCGCGCAATCAGGCGCTGACGGAAGCCGCTCGCACGGAACGCATTCAACGGTTCATGCTCAACCTGTTCAGCGGCGGTGACGACGCCGCCGGTCCGGCGGAACAGCTCCGTGTCGTCACGTTGCTGGACCGCGGGGTACGGGAGGCGCGCAGTCTTGATTCCGAGCCGATCGTACAAGCGGAGTTGTACGAGACGCTGGGAAATATCTATCAGAAGCTAGGACAGTTCGACCGCGCCGAGACCCTGCTGCAGACGGCGCTGCAGCGCCGCCGCATGTTGTTCGGCGCGGACGATCCCGAAGTGGCAGAGAGCCTGATCGCGATGGGGCGGCTGCGCGACGCACAGGCCGCCTACGACGAAGCGGAACGACTCATTCGCGACGCTCTCGCCAAGGATGCGACCAGACTAGGACCGACGGACGTCGCCGTCGCCCGCGCGACCGCTGCGCTCGGCCAGGTGCTGGAAAACCGTGGCGCCTATGACAAGGCCATTCCCGTCCTGGAGGAAGCGGTACGCCTGAACTCGCTTCCCGGTCGTGATCCCCTCGACCTTGCCGCGAGCCTCTCGGAGCTCGCCAACACGCAGTTCTATATCGGCCATTACGACACGTCGGAGTCATTGAACCGGCGCGTCATCGGGCTATACCGGAAGGCGTACGGCGATCAGCATCCGCTGATTGCCGACGCGTTGATCAATCTTGGCGCCATCGAGCAGGAACGTGGCCGGTTCGTGCAGGCGGAACAGCTCCACCGGCAGGCGCTCGACATCATGCGCGCGTGGTATGGGGACAATCATCCGGAGACCGCGTCGGCACTCACGATGGTGGGCCGCGCCTTGATCCAGCAGAACCGGCTGGACGAAGCTGGCGTCATCATGCGAGAGGCACTGGCGGTTCAGGAACGCGTCTATGGCCCCGTGCATCCGCGTGTCGCGTCCGCGCTCAACGAACTGGGGAACGTGCAGGTGCGGCAAGATCGGCTGGACGACGCGGAGGCGAGCTTCACGCGCCTCGTCGCCGTTTATCGCGAGGTCTATCACGACAAGCACTATTACATCGGCGTCGCGCTCTCGAATCTCGCGGGTGTGTATCAACAGCGGAAACAATATGCGAAGGCCGAGTCGCTGTTTCGTGACGTGCTTCGTCGATATGCCGACACGCTGCCCTCCGATCACCAGCTCGTCGGAATCGCGCGCATCAGGATGGGGCGGCAGATCGTGCTGCAGAAACGCTATGCCGACGCCGCGCGCGAAAGCCAGGCCGGCTACGACATTCTGATGAAGCAGGCCAGCGCTCCCGCACGCTGGCTGCAGATCGCGCGGGAGGATCTGGCCGCCGCGTACGACGGCCTCGGTCAGCCGGAGCGTGCACGACCATTCCGCGAGGCGCTCGCCAAGGCGAACGCCACACGCTAGATCAGATCGCCGCTGACGCTCCCCTGCACGGCTCGGTCGGCAACCAGCCGGTGGCGCGGCCGACGACGATCGACTCGCGGGTGCACAAAGATTCAGCGCGGCAGAACGACCGTGATCGGCGCCCCCTCTTGCGCGACCGATGTGTTGACGAGAAAACGATTCTCCGCCACAACCGCATACTGTGCCCTTGCGCCGACGCCGCCGAAAATGTTCGCTCCCCGCGGCATGCGCATCTGAAAGAGCGGCGATGGCGTACCCGGTACAAGGGTCTCTGCGTCGATCCGCACGTTGATGGGGACAGCCACCAAACGACCAGTCGCATCGACGTAGAACAACTCACTCCCGTTTGGCGCCCAGCGAGGCTGGCCGCCACCCGACGAGGAGATCTGAACGCGCCCGCCGCCATCTGGAAACCGGACGACATACACCTCGTTGCGGCCCGTTTCATTCGACTGGTAGGCCATCCACCGCCCGTCAGGCGCGATCTGAGCACATCCCTCGTCGAATGCGGTCTCGACCACTTTGAACGGCTTGCGGTCTCCTGCCGTCGGAAGCGCCCACACGTCCGCTCCGGTAGCCGGACTTGCCACCGCATACAGCACGAATCGACCATCGCGTGACCAGCTCAGAGGTGTCTTGGTAGCGGCCGTCGTGAGCAGCGTCGATGGTGGATCGGATCCGAATGCGGATCGCTGCATCAGGCGATCGAGGCCGGTGGAACTCGCGACATAAACAACGCGGCGCCCATCGGGTGACCAGACTGGAAATGATTCAGAGGCAGCATCGACGGTAAACCGGCTGGCCACTCCGCGCTCGGTGTCAATCAGCCACACATCGTCGTTGCCCTCGATCGTACGCGTGACCGCGACGTGTCTGCCGTCGGGTGACAGGTCCAGATCCGCGAGGCCGTTTTCGTCGTTCGCATAAACGGTCCGTTCGACGCGCCCTGAGCGATCGACCCACTGCAGCTGCCGGCGCTCGATTCCGCCGGTGCGAAAGGCGATGGCTCCTGACGCGGAGGTGGAAAACAACCCGTGAAAGACGCCCGTATCCGATCCGACCGGTTGAGCGATTGGACGTGGATCGTCGGAGACCTCTGCACGCATGATGTCGAAACGATAGCGGACCAGAACGCCTTGTCGAACGACGAAAAGGCCATCCGGTGCGACGAACTCGGCCGCCGAATCGGCGTCGAGCACGCGCGTGGGCGTCCCTCCGCTCAGCGACGCAACGTAGACGCCGCGGCTTTGACTGTCGCCCAGCGCAGATAGAAAAAGGAGGCGCTGACCGCCGGGGAGAAACTGCGGCCAGCGATGACTGCCTTGACCGCCTCGGAGCTCCGTCACCGGTCTCGGGGCGCCACCGGTTGCAGGAACGCTGAACAGTCCGCTCGCTCCAGAGGGCGCGAACACGATCGCACCAGCGGGACTCCAGGCGCCGCCGCGCGCGTTCCGCGCGTCGGCGAGCACCCGGATCCTGCCGTCTGCGAGATCGACGCGTTTCAATTTACCCTCGGCGAAAAAGCCGAGGGCAGCCGCATCGGGAGCCCAGAACGGATAACTCGCCTGGTCGGTTCCGGCCAGCGGTTGCGGTTCGAGCCGATCGAAGCGGCGGATCCAGAGCTTGGGAACGTCATGATCAGCAGCGACAAACGCCAGTTGTCTGGCGTCGGGGGACAGCGCAAAAGACGTCGTGTCGCCCGTGGATGGAGTCGCTACCTGGAAGCGGACGACCGAATCTCCGGCTCCCGCGGCAGAGGGTGCCGTGGGCCGGGATGCAAAGACCATCAGCAGGGACGCACTCGTCGCCGCGGCCACCATCCAAGCCGCCCAGAGCGACCATTGCCGCGCCGCCGGCGTTTGTGCCGCTGCAGTTACTGGCGTGTCATCCAAATCGAATGCTGCATCACCGATATCGCGCAGCCGCCGTCTCGGATTTCTCTCGAAACATCGCTTCAAAAGGCGGTCAACAGAGGGCGGTGTGGTGTTGGGGAGTGCCGACCAATCCGGCTCCCGTTCGAGGATGTTCACCAGCGTATCGGAGATCGTTTCGCCTCTGAATGCCGGACGGCCCGTCAGCAGCTCATACAACAGGCAACCGAATGCCCAGATGTCCGTGCGCTTGTCGACGACCTGGCCGCGCGCCTGCTCCGGGCTCATATACGCCGCCGTGCCGAGCAGCACGCCGTCGCGCGTGCCGCTCACCGTCATGGTCGGCGAGTGCGTCACGTCCTGCGTCGCACCGTCGCCAGCGGCGAGCTTGGCGAGCCCGAAGTCGAGCACCTTCACCCGCCCGTCCGGCGTGATCGCGATGTTCGACGGCTTCAAGTCGCGGTGGACGATCCCCTTCTCGTGCGCCGCGTCGAGCGCGTCGACGATCTGCCGCGCGATCGCCAGTGCCTCGGCGACCGGCAGACCGCGCGACGCGCGCGCGATGCGATCGGCGAGCGTCTCGCCCGCGACCAGTTCCATGACAATCGCCGGCGTGCCCGCCGCGTCTTCGAGGCCGTAGATCGTCGCGATGTTCGGGTGGTTGAGCGCCGCCAGCACGCGCCCCTCGCGCTCGAAGCGCGCGCGGCGGTCCGGATCGACGAGCCACACGTCCGGAAGGATTTTGATCGCGACCTCGCGACCCAGTTTTGTATCGCGCGCACGATAGACGGTTCCCATCCCGCCGGAACCGAGCACCGCGGTGATCGCATAGTGACCTATCGTGCGGCCAAGCAGCGACTCCCTCTCCCGCGTCATCCCACTCGTCGCCAATGTACGGTCCCCTATCGTGTCGCGTCCACTCGCAGTGAGGGCGACATCAGCCACACGTTCGCCGAAAAGGTGGCGATGTCGTACAGGAACTGTCCTCCGCGAATCGCGTTGCCGGGACCGGTCGACAGTACGCCAGTTGTACCCGCCCAGGCATTACGGGTTCCATGGAAATGGCGCACTGCGAAGGCATCGCCCTGAGGTCGTCCGGTCGCCGGATCGATCCGAATTGCATAGAGGCAGCGTGTCCCGTCGCGCGAGCTGACGAAGTAGAGCAGCCGGCCGTCGGGTGACCAGCCGCACGGCCGAATGTCATTTTCACCGGCGCCGATGGGGATCCATTCCGTCGCGGGGACAGTGCCGGGCTGATTCATGGGCGCGACGTAGAGGAGCGAGTCTGCGGCGCGTGATTGCCGGAAGGCAATCAGATGCCCGCCCGGATGGGGAAACGGACGATTGACGCTGCGAGCGACGACGACGTCGCGCGTGTTCCCGGTCGCCACGTCTATCAGTGTGAGACCGTCGCGGCGAACGACCGCAAGCGACCGGCTGTCTGCGGTCCAGTCGCCGATATTGCAGTCGCGACAGAGCGTCCGCGAAGGCCCGCCTTCCGACGCGACGACGTCGATGCCGCCACCCGACGGCGCCTGGTCGCTCGCGGCAGCGATCGTCTCGAAGGCGACCCACCGCCCGTCGGGCGACATCGCCGGCCCAAAGTTCGACGGTCGCACACCAAGATCGACAATCCGGTTGGTCTGCAGATCTTTGACCAGGGCAGTCGTCCGCAGTCCGGTTGACCGATAGGTGATGCGACGCGCGTCCGCGGATGCCGACGGGCGCGCATCGAACGCGACGCCAGCAGTCAGACGATGCGGTTCGCCGGTGGCGACGCCGCGGTTCACGTCGAGCGGCAGTCCCCACACGGTGTTCACGAACGACGCGCTCGAGAAGACGACGCGATCGCCGCCACCGGTCGCCGCCTGCGCGTCGTGGTTCGTGCCAAATGTCAGGCGTTCCACCGATGCGGCGCGGTGCGTTCGCTCATCGAGCGTGAGCGCGTAGAGGAAATCGAAGTTGGAAAACAACACCCGCGATCCGCTCCAGTCATCCGGCCCGATGCTGGTGATGGCACTGTTCAAGCCGGCCGTGCCCTCTCCCGCGTCCACTCCGGCGGCGTGGATCTGTGCGAACGCTCCCGTGTCAATCGGCTCACCGTGCTCGAGCGGGACCACCCACCAGTCGTACGACCCGACGTCGGGAGTCCCGGCCCGGCTCGCCGCGACCAACAGCGACTTCGAGTCTGGCGCCCAGACCGGAAATCGCGCGCCGGTCATCATCGGCGCCACCTCGCGCGGTGTGCCTCCGGCGACCGGCACGACGAACGTGCGATACGAGCCAGGCGCATTGGTGAACCCGATGTTGCCGCCGGTCCAGTACGCGATCCACTTGCCATCAGGCGAGAACCGCGGACGCCGCCCGCGCGCCGCGACGAAGCGCGGCGCTTCTTGACCGAACGTCGGTACCACATAGATGCCGCCGCCCTCGCGCTCCGATCGGAAAGCGATGTGCGTGCCGTCAGGTGAGAACGATGGCTCGCGTTCGTCGATGGGATCGTGCGTCACGCGGATTGGAGCGCCGCCTGTCGTCTGCTGGACCCAGATATCCAGCTGGTTGTCACCGGCGCGGTCCGAGGCATACGCCACCAGGGCGCCGTCACGCGAGATCGCAGGGTCGGCAGAGAACCCTTCATCAGCAGTCAGACGTGTGCTGACATTCAGCGCCGCGGCAGTCTGCGGGCGATTGACTCCGACGAGCCGATCGCCAGCGCCAATCACCGCGGCGATTCCCGCCATCGTCGCTGTTGCAGCAGCGGCAAGCCACCACCACCGCCGTGAACCGTGCAGCGCGGGCGCGGCGCGTTCATGCGCCGGAGCGGGATCGAGAACGACGTCGCCAATGTCGCGCTGCCGGCGCTTGACATCCTTCTCCAGACAGCGCGCGATGGTGTGAACGACTTCTGGCGGTGTGGTCGGAGGGAGCGCAGTCCAGTCCGGTTCGCGCTCCAGGATGCGCGCGATGGTGTCCGAGACGGTCTCCCCGAGGAATGCCGCGCGGCCGGTGAGCATCTCGTAGAGCACACAGCCGAACGCCCAGATGTCGGTGCGCTTGTCGACGGGCAACCCACGCGCCTGCTCGGGACTCATGTAGGCCGCCGTGCCGAGGAGCACGCCGTCGCGCGTGCCGGCGACCGTGACCGTCGGCGACTGAGTCAGATCGGGCGCCGACGAGTCGTCCGCCACCAGCTTGGCCAAACCGAAGTCGAGCACTTTGACGCGACCGTCCGGCGTGATGGCGATGTTCGATGGCTTCAAATCGCGGTGGACAATTCCCTTCTCGTGCGCCGCATCGAGCGCCTCGGCGATCTGCCTGGCGATCGCCAGCGCCTCGGCGACGGGCAGCCCGCGGGATGCGCGCGCGATGCGATCTGCCAGCGTATCGCCCTCGACCAGTTCCATCACGATCGCCGGCGTGCCCGCCGCGTCTTCGATGCCGTGAATCGTCGCGATGTTCGGGTGATTCAACGCCGCCAGCACCCGCGCCTCGCGCTCGAAGCGCGCCCGCCGGTCGGGATCGGCGAGCCACTCCGCGGGCAGGACCTTGATCGCGACCTCGCGGCCCAGTCGCGTGTCACGCGCGCGATACACGGCACCCATCCCACCTGCGCCAACCATGCCGGTGATCGCGTAATGTCCGACCATGCGGTCAGCCAGCATGTCATGCGACGCGTCGATCGGCTCGACCTCTCGCCGGCGCTGAGGGCTCATGGTTATTGGGAAGCCGAATTATACGCGTCGGTCACCGTCTCGCGGCATCGTGCCAATTCAGGATCACGACAATCGGCGTGAGATCTTCCGACATGGTGTTCAGAAGAAACCGATCCCCTTGCGGAGCGACGACGTACTGCTGACGCGCGTTCGCCGGCAAGACCTCACCGATCGGCGCGGTAAAGAGGACGACGGGTGCCGCCGCGTCGACCGCCTGATCCGGTGTCCCGGGACCGATGCGCACCGCATTCAGTTGCCCGTCGAGTGACATGTAGTACAGCTCTTTGCCGTCATGCCGCCATCGCGGCTGTGCGCCGCCGGTGGTCGACACCTGAATCTTGGCCTTCATCTCCGGGAAGCGCTGCACGAAGATCTCAAAACGCCCCGATTCGTCCGACTGGTAAGCGATCAACTTGCCATCAGGCGAGAGCTCCGGGTTGTCTTCGTCAGCCGCTGCCTGGAGCAACGCCGTCGGTGACGCGGACGAATCCACTCGCACCTGCCAGACATCACGGCGCGTTTCCGGCCGCCTGGTGACGAACAACAGAACGCCGTCAGCTGTCCAGTACGAGGGCCACTTCGAAAATCGATCGATGACGATCGGCTTCATCTGCTCGGAACCGTCGACGCTCCGGCGATAGAGATCGATCCCCAAGGCAAACGCCAGCTCCTTTTCGTCGGGCGACCACAGTGGATGAGAGGTCGTCGTCGATCCCGTCCATGGCGATACGACACCGCGATTCAAATCGACCAGCCAGGTGTTGGCGCTGTCGCCGCGGTTGATGAATCCGTGTGCCGCCACCCGGCGTCCACTCGGCGAAAGCGACGGGCTCAACAGGTTGGCGATCGGCGCGCCGATCGTGCCGGAAACCGTGCCATCCCGCGTGAACCACTTCAGTTGTCTGCTCACACCGGGCGAGCCCGCCCGATAGGCGATCAGTCCCGCCGCGGACGCCGTCACGGGCGCGCCGAACAATGGCCCGCTGACCGAGAGATCGTCTGCGACCACCACCGCTTGGCCAGACAACGTGCCGCGCGTCAGATCGAAGCTTTGAACGTAGAGCACATTCTGTCGGACGAAGAGCAGACGATTCGGCGGAAGGAGAACCGCGGGTGCGTCCGTGTCGACGAGACGTTTGGACTCGCTCGCGTCGAGCGCAGAGAGATACACGCCACGCGCTTCGCCCGGTCCCGGGACGAAGAAGATGAACTGCCGCCCATCAGGAAGGAATTGGGGAAACCGTGGGCTTGGAAACCGGCCGCCGTTCGATTGCTGCGTCGAGCGGACGGCCGTTGGTGTTCCACCCGTCGCCGCGATGCGCAACAGAGGCCCCTCTCCGCCGGCACCCGGCTGAAAGATGATTACACCATCCTGATTCCAACTCCCACCGCGCCCACCATCGACAGCGGCGATGTCCTGCACGGCGCCCGATTCAACGTCGACTCGCTTCAGCTTCCGCCCCGAAAAGAATCCGGCGGATCGATTGTCCGGCGCCCAGAACGGGAGCGCCGCATCCTCGGTGTTCGCCAGCGGACGAACGCCGGACACCGACAGCCGTCGCAGCCACAATCGCGATCGGCCGTTCTCGTTGGCGACGAAGATCAGCGAGCGACCGTCGGGCGACAGCGCGAACGATGCCGGATCGGAGGGGGGCGGCGTGGTGATCTCGAGCCGCAGCTCCGTCGGGGAGGACACCGCCGGCCGCACGAAGCGCGCCGCCGCGAGAGGCAGCATCGCCGCCGCAGCCACTACAGCGCCGATCAGCCACTTCGTTGCGCGACGCGGTGCCACTGGCGGCGATGATTGGATGTCGACCAGCATCGTGACGTCTGCGATATCGCGCAGCCGCCGCTTCGGATCCTTATCGAGACACCGCGCGAGCGCGCGACGAACGGGCAGAGATGTCGAGGGCAGTGCGTTCCAATCCGGCTCGTGTTCGAGAATGCGGGCGATGGTATCCGACACTGTTTCGCCGAGAAATGCCGCCTGCCCGGTGAGCATCTCGAAGAGCACGCAGCCGAACGCCCAGATGTCGGTGCGCTTGTCGACCACCTGGCCGCGCGCCTGCTCCGGGCTCATATACGCCGCCGTCCCGAGCAGGACGCCGCCGCGCGTTCCGGCCGCGGTCGTCGTCGGCGACTGCGTCAGATCGGGGGCCGCGTCGCCGGCCACCAGTTTGGCCAAGCCGAAATCGAGCACCTTCACGCGACCGTCGGGCGTGACCTTGATGTTCGACGGCTTCAAGTCGCGGTGGACGATCCCCTTCTCGTGCGCAGCATCGAGCGCGTCGGCGATCTGCCGGGCGATCGCCAGCGCCTCCGGCACGGGCATGCCGTGCCGCGAGCGCGCGATCCGATCGGCAAGCGTGTCGCCGTCGACCAGCTCCATCACGATCGCGGGGAGCGGCCGGCTAAAGCCGACCCCCACACCGCTGCCGCTGGGGCCACCTTCGGCTGGCCCTTCTTCTATCCCGTAGATCTGTGCGATGTTCGGGTGATTGAGCGCCGCGAGCACGCGCGCCTCGCGTTCGAAGCGCGCGCGCCGGTCGGGATCGGCGAGCCACGCCTCAGGCAGGATCTTGATCGCCACCTCGCGTCCCAGTCGGATGTCGCGCGCGCGATACACGGTGCCCATCCCACCGGCGCCGAGCACACCGGTGACTGCGTAGTGCCCTACCGTACGGCCTACGAGCGTCCGAGGCGAGGCACCGATCGCCGCGGGTAGCTGTTCCACGCGGAAAGAGGATAGTCTGCATTAGGGCGTGGAGGACAGGATCGTTGAGGCGCGGTCGATCAGCCGCGTATTCCAGATGCCGGCCGGACCAGTAATCGCCGTGCGCGACGTGTCGCTCGAGGTCCGCGGCGGAGACTACATCGCCGTCCGCGGTCCGTCCGGGTGCGGCAAATCGACGCTCCTCCACATGCTCGGGTGCGTGGACGCGCCGACCTCCGGCACGCTGCTCTTCGGGGGCCGTGATGTCGCCGCGCTGTCCGACGCCGCGCGCAGCCTGCTGCGCCTGCGGCAGATTGGCTTCGTGTTTCAACGGTTTTTTCTGCTGCCGATGTTGACCGCCTGGGAAAACGTGGAGCTGCCGCAGTCCGAGGCTGGAACGTCGAGAGCGGACCGCGATCGACGCACGCGCGAACTGCTCGAGTACGTGGGGCTGGCAGCGCGCGCCGATCATCGTCCGGCGCAGCTGTCTGGCGGAGAGATGCAGCGCGTGGCGATCGCGCGCGCTCTGGCGAACCGCCCGCGGCTGCTGCTGGCCGATGAACCGACCGGCGAGCTCGACGAATCGACCGGCGGGCAGATCGCAGCACTCCTCGATCGGGTGAATGCCGACGGCACGGCGCTCGTCGTCGTCACGCACAATTCGACACTGGCCGGACGCGCGCGGCGTGAGCTGATGATGCGCGACGGTCGCGTCGAACGGGAGACGGCACGATGATCGGAAGGCTGGCGTTCCGATCGTTGACCGCGCACCCGGTGCGCAGCGCCGTGCTGGCGGCGGGCTTCGGCGTCGGCGTCGGCGTCATGGCGATCCTGCTGGGCGTCGCGGCGATCGTGCTGGAACAGGCGGAATCGCCCGCGCTGGTGGGCGGCGGCGATGTGCTCATTCGGCTGGGCCCCCACGTGCCGGCGCGACTGGTGCTGTCGGGAACGCTGCAATCAGAGTCGCTGCGGCGGCGCGTTCGCGTCGCGGCTCCCTTCCACACGACCGATCTGTATCTGCATCAGGATGGAGGTACCACGCGCGTATTCGCACGCGGCGGCATTCCCAGCCTCGAACACGCGCTCGATGACCGCGAGACACGCGAGCTACCCGCTTGGACCGACTCTCCTGCCGACACTCGGTGGAAAGAGGCCTCGCCGGCCAGCGTGCTGCGCAGCATCGATCGCTTCCACGCAATTCCCGACGCGCCAGCGTGGACCAATTCGTGGGCGGAGTGGCTGTATTTCAACGGTCGGGCATCCGACGCGCGCTTCTATCTCACGTTCCTCGTCGGACCGCGAGCGACTGGTGGTCAACGCGTCGCCAGTGTCCGCCTGCAACTCGAACGACACGGCGTGATGCGGACGTACGCGTCGAGCGCGATGATCTCCGCCGACGAGGCGATGCGCGCGCCCGAGCTCACGATAGGGACGAGCTCCGTGCGACTGGAGGGGCTGCAGTATCGCGTTCATCTCGACGTACGAGGGCAAACCGACGCGCAGCGCGTGATTGGTGATCTGACGTTGACGGCATCCGCAGGCCGTCTCGTTCCGCCGCTGGAGATCCACGGCGCGCGCGGATGGCTCACCGGCTACGTGGTCCCGGTGATGTCAGGTCCGCTCGACGGCGTACTCACAGTCAGCGGCACGCGTGCTGGAGTTGAGTCGCCCCCGCAAACCACGGCGCCAAACGGAACGCGGCAAACCCGGAGAACCGAACCCGATCTCCGCGACTTTCGAGGCGGAAATCTCCGTAGTTCATATCGACGTGTGCCCGATAGAAACGATGCGACCGGCGAAGTGGTCTCGCTGGCGGGCGGCGTTGGCTACCACGATCACAACTGGGGATTCTGGCAGGGCGTATCGTGGCAGTGGGGACAGGTCCAGCACGAAGATCTGTCGTTCATCTACGGTCGCGTGTTTCCACCGCGCGAGGCGGCCGACCCGGAGCGGTTTCCCGGCTTTGTCGGCGCGCTCGGACCCGACGGCCCGCTTGGCTACGCGACGAACGTGCAGATCACCGAGACGAACGATGCGGCGGGACAGCCGCAGGCAATCGCGATCTCGGCGCGCAGCGCGTCGCTCGATCTGACGCTGCGTTTCACCGTCGGGTCATCGGTGACCTCGCCCATGGCGCAGGGGCCACTGGCGAGCAGCGTTGATTTTCTGCAGCTGCGCGGGAATTACTCGGTGAGCGGCCGCGCCGCTGAACGCGAGATCAACTTCTCCGCGCCGGGATCAGCGGAGACGTTCCGGGGCGCGCGATAAATCGCGAAGGCATGAACCACGAAGGTCGCTGCGCGACGCACACGAAGATCACGAAGAAACTTCTCCTGCTTCGTGTTCTTCGTGAGTGCCGTCCAGCCCTTCGTGGTGTAAACGCTTGTGGGTTGCCATCGAGCTGCACGAAGGCGTCTAATCGCGGACACGAAACGCGATCAGCTCCGCCGGAAAGCCGGCACCACCGATCGACACCACGATGTACTGCTTGCCCTCGAGCATGTAGGACATCGGTCCGCCGGTCTGAGGAGCCGGCATGTACAACGCCCCGAGCTCGCGACCGGTCTTCTTGTCGTAGGCGCGGAGCATGGCGCCGCGCTGACCGGACGGAGTCGGCCCAAAGCTCGATTCGCCGGCGATCACGAGCGTCTTCGTGACGAGCTGTCCCACGGTACCCGGCCGGCCGGTGCGCGGAATAGTCACGCCTTTCAGTGCCGGGTTGTTGCTGATGTTCTCCGGCGTCTCGCCGTGCGCAACCTGCCAGATGATTTCTCCCTTGTTCAGATCGACCGCGCTGATCTGCCCGTACGGCGGTTTCATGATCGGCAGCCCGCGCGGACTCAGTCCTCCCCCGGCGGCAGGGGCGGCGCCGCCGCCTTCGCGACCTTCCTCGGCCAGCGCATTCGATCCGGCCCCGCCGCCCGTCCTGGCCCCGGAAGCCGCGTTTCCCTGCACGTACTGCATGTCCGTCTTGGCGGGATCCGCCGGCACGAGTCCGAGCTGACTGAGCGACTTCGTCGACGAGACAAACAGGATCTGGTTGTCCGGATCGTAGGAGCCGCCGGGCCAGTTGGTGCCGCCGCCCGCTGCACCCAGTGCGAGCGTCGCAAGCGGCCCTTCGATCTTGCTCACGACGGGGGGAGTGAACCACGGCCCGATCTTGTATCTCGACACCAGTTGCTTGGCTTCCGCGCGCAGCTCGGGCGTGAAGTCGATCAGGTCGTCCTCGACGAATCCCTGGCGATCGTAGGCGAACAGTCTGCCGCGCGCGTCGAGCGGGAACGGCTGTGTGGGGGAATACCATTCGCCAGGCACATCACCCTTGGGAACGGGACGCTCCTCGATCGGCCAGATCGGCCTCCCGGTCACGCGATCGAAAACATAGAGGATCGCCTGCTTGGTCGGCTGCGCGAGCGCTTTCACCGGGCGGCCGTTGACGACGATGTCGGCGAGAATCGGCGGGCACGGGATGTCGTTGTCCCAGATGCCGTGGTGCACGAGCTGGTAATGCCATTTGCGCTTTCCGCTGTGCAGATCGACGGCCACGATGCTCTCCCCGAACAGGCCGGCGCCCGGTCGGTTGGCGCCGAAGTAGTCGCCGGTTGGCATTTCAACTGGCAGGTAGACGGTGTCGAGCTCGGGGTCGACGCTGATCTGCGCCCAGACCCCGGTGTTTCCTGTGTAGACGGCGGACTCCTTCTCCCAGGTGTCGTAGCCGAACTCCCCCTGCATCGGGATCGTGTGGAAGATCCAGAGCCGCTTGCCCGTCCGCACGTCGAAGGCGCGAACATATCCCTTCACGTTCGTCCGGCTCGTGGGCACACCGCCTGATTTGTGGGCCGCACCGACGATGACGACGTCCTTGGCGACGACAGGCGCGGCGTGCAGGCCGATCTCTCCACTCATCGGGTCGATGTACTGGTCGTCGTCTTCCTTCAAGTCGACCATGCCCTCCTTGCCGAAGCTCGCCACGCGCATGCCCGTTTTGGCGTCGAGTGCGATCAAGCGGTATCCGGGTGTGACATAGAGGATGCGCTGCTCGCGTCCGTCGCTCCAGTACGCCAGACCGCGCCCCGACAGTTGCCGCGGTGCGACGGCACCTCGTCGTCCCTCGTTCTCGCTGTGAATCCAGAGCAGTTCGCCGGTTGCGGCGTCGGCAGCAACCACGGCCCGCCGCGTCCCTGCGACCGTATAGATGCGACCGCCGACCATCAGCGGCGTCGCTTCGAGCAGATATTCAGGACGCGGCCCGAGGTTGTCGGTCTTCAGCCGCCAGGCGACTTCGAGCTTGGCGAAATTGTCGGCGTTGATTTGATCGAGCGGTGCGTACCGCGTGTTCCCCAGGTCCGCGCCATAGGTGGGCCATTCCCACGTGCTGCCCACCTGAGCACGCACTCCGACATACGCTCCGGCGACGACGATGAGCACAATCGCCAGCACGACTCGACGCTGCATACTGACCTCCGAGCGATCTTTGATCTTTGATCTTTGATTTTTGATTGTGAACGTGAGGCGAAATCAAAGATCAAGAATCAAAGATCAAAAATCGACCAAAATCCGATTGTGCCGCGGATTGTCAACCGACACAGTGGCTCAAGGCAAGAGAAACGGGCAGTAGCGGTTCACCGCGAGATCAACTTTCGCCGGAAGCCCGGGTGAGCAAATCGGCGCCCGCGGTTCGCTTCGGTCAAGTACGAACCACGGAGGTCGCTTCGCGACAAACACGAAGATCACGAAGAATTTCTTTGAATTCTTCGTCTTCGTGTTCTTCGTGCATGCCGTCAGGCCTTCGTGGTTGATCAACTGAATCGAATTTCGGTGTAAAGCCGGACACTACACCGGTCTACCGCCCCTTACGACACGTCGCCGAGGACGCGCCGCGCCGCGATCTGCGCCCGGCGCCGCCGATGACTCAAGGCATTCAACGTGTCCTCGAGCGGCAGCGGCTCCTGTTCGGCGTTCCATCCGCGCGCCCGTTGCGCGGCGGCCGCCTGGCGCCGCGCCAGCTCCATGCGGAAGCATTCGAAGCACAGCGTGCGCGGTCGCTCCAACGGGTCCTGGTCGTCCTGGCGGAAGCCATAGCGCGCCTCGCGTGCACGGCAGCCGGCGCACAACGGCGGCTCCGTTGCCGCGCGCCGCATCGCGGCGGCACGAACGCGCATCCACGTGTCCGAGAGCGCGAGCTGTCCGCTGACGGCATCTCTCGACTCCGCCACTGCGGCGTTGTTCACCCGAACCTGCTCGATTGCCTGCGCCATGACTGCCTCTCCCGTCGCGAAGGGCTGACGGCCCGTTCACCCACAGGCTACGAGGCGGCTGTGACAGACTAGGTCAGTGGCGCGCGACACAAGCACAGGAAAGGGAGCAAGGGGAAAAGGGGGAAGGGCGCAGGGAGACGACTCCCGAACCGCAGCGACGGGCGATATCGACGCGCTGTTCAAGCTGCCGCTCGCGGAATTCACCGCCGCCCGCAACGCCCTCTCGACCACGCTCAAGCGGGCGGGCCGCCAGGGCGACGCGGACGCCGTGAAGGCGCTGCCAAAGCCGTCGATTCCCGCCTGGGTGGTCAACCAGTTGTACTGGCACAACCGCGCCGACTTCAATCGACTGATCGAAGCAGGCGAGCGATTCCGCAACGCGCAGGCCACGCAGCTGGCGGGCAAGTCAACCGACGTCCGCGAACCGCTGAATACGCGCCGGGAGGCGCTGTCGAAGCTGGCCCACCTGGCTGCCGAACAACTGCGTGCCGGCGGCTACAGCGCTACGCCGGAGATGATGCGGCGCGTGACGACGACGCTCGAGGCTCTCTCGACCTACGGCGCGTTGCCCGATGCGCCGCGAGCTGGTCGGCTCACCGATGATGTGGCGCCACCGGGATTCGAGACGCTGGCGGCGCTGGTTCCTCGTGTCGGGCAGACGACGCGCGATTACGACGGTCCCACGCACGTCCTGCCATTTCGTCAAGAAACACGCGCGCCAAAGGCGCGGCGAGACTCCGAAGACGACGCGCGACGTCGCGAAGAAGAACGGAAGGCGGAGGTCGCGGCCGCGCGCGCTGCCGTGCAGGAGGCGGAGCGCACCTTACGCGACGCGCGCAAGACCGCCGAACAGGCGGAGGCGGCGCTCAAGCACGCGGCGACGCGCGCCAAGGAGACCGAGCGCGAGCGTCAGGAGCTGGAGAAGACATTCGAGAAAGCGGTTGCCGCGGCAGATGCCGCCAAGCAGGACGCGCGGCGCGTTGCCGGCGAGGCAGAAGAAGCGGCGCAGGCGGTCGCCGATGCGGAGCGCGCACTCGAGCAGGCGCGCCGGCGGTTGAGCGACCTAGTCTGATTCTCGGCCCACGCCCATCTCACCCGACCATCGCATCGCGCTCTCGACCTGGATGTCGAACTGATCGAGGATTCGCGCCACGGTGTAATCAATCACGTCCTCGACCGTGCGCGGGTTGTTATAGAAGGCCGGCATCGGCGGCAGGATCACGGCGCCCATCCGCGACAGCTTCAACATGTTCTCGAGGTGAATGTCACTCAACGGCGCCTCGCGTACTGACAGCACCAGCCGTCGGCGTTCTTTCAACACGACATCGGCCGCCCGGTGAATCAGGTTCTCGCCGAAGCCGTGCGCAATGGCGGCGAGCGTCTTGGCGCTGCACGGGGCGATCACCATGCCATCGGTTCTGAACGAGCCGCTCGAGATCACCGCACCCATATCGGCCGGAGCATAGGAGACGCTGGCCAGGGTCTCGACACGGTCCCGCGACCACGTTGTTTCGTGCAGCAGCGTGCGTGCGCCCCAGCGGCTAATCACCAGGTGCGTCTCGACGCCCGCTTCCCGCAGGCGCTCGAGCAGCCGCACACCGTAAATCGCTCCCGTGGCGCCGGTGATGCCGACTATCAGCCTCATTCGTCAACTCCAACTCCCAACCTCCAACTCGCGAATAACCCCGACGTGCACGAGACCAGAGGCCAGAGACCAATGTCCACAGACCAGAGACTACGTAGAAGGTATCATCGACGATAGTGTTGAAACGTCAGCGGACGGGATCGGTCATCTGTACGTCGTGCGGCGTGCTGGTCGGCGTCAACGACGACCGGTGCTACAACTGCGGGCGGCGCAATCCCGGTTTGTGGGGATATGCGCCGGCCCTGCGCTCACTCGGGCGCGATCTGGGCTTTGTGCCGTTCGTCATCGGCGCCTGCATCGTCTTGTATGCGCTGAGCATGCTCGCCTCGCGCGGCAATGTCGGGATGGGCGGCGTGTTGAACCTGTTCTCCCCGAGCACGCAGGCGCTGTTCCTGTTTGGCGCCAGTGGCGCCGTTCCCGTCTTCGGCATCGGGCGATGGTGGACGGTGTTCAGTGCCGGATGGCTGCACGCCGGCGTGCTGCACATCCTGTTCAACATGATGGCGGTGCGACAACTGGCCCCGGCAACCGCCGAACTCTACGGGCCGGCACGGATGGTCATCATCTATGTCGTCGCCGGCGCCACTGGCTTTCTTCTCAGCTCGGTGGCTGGCGCTTTCCTGCCGGCATTGCCATTTCTCAGCGGCGGTCGGTTCACCGTCGGCGCCTCCGCGTCGATCGCCGGGTTGATCGGCGCACTGTTGCATTACGGACGGCGCGGCGGCAGCGGCATGGCGCGGAGCTATGCCTCCAGCTACATCCTGATGTTGGTCGTCTACGGCCTGATGCTGCAAGGTATCGACAATTACGCGCATGCCGGCGGCTTCGGCGGCGGCTATCTGGCGGCGGTGGTGCTCGATCCGCTCAAGCCCGAACGCATCGATCACATCGTCATCGCGCTGTTCTGCCTCGGTGTCTCGATACTCGCCGTTGTCGCGTCTGTGGTGACCGGGCTGGCGTTGCTATAGCAAGGCAAAACTCTCAACGCAAAACTCAAAAGTGGGTTAAAAAGTAGGTCGTACTTGAATGATTACTTGTGAGTTCTGAGTTCTTAGTTGTGACTTCCGAGGAGCGGCCGTGAGACTCGCCTATCAGGGTGAACCGGGCGCGTACAGCGAGGCCGCGGCGCTGCACTATGGCGGGGCCCATGCGGAGACGCTGCCCTGCAAATCGTTCGACGAGGTGTTCGAAGCGGTGGTGAAGAAGCGCGCCACGCATGGCGTCGTCCCACTCGAGAATTCGATCGGCGGCACCATTCATCGCAACTACGATCTGCTGCTCGAGCACGAGCTCCCGATCACCGGCGAAGTGGAGCTCGACGTCGTTCACTGCCTGCAGGCGTTGCCGGGAACGAAGCTCGCCGATGTGAAAGTCGTGTATTCGCATCCGCAGGCGCTGGCGCAGTGCGAACGCTATCTGAAAGAGCTGGGGGTGACAGTCGAGGCCGTGTACGACACGGCCGGCGGAGCGAAGCTCGTCTCGGAGCAGAAGCTGGGTGGCGCGGCGGCGCTGGCCTCGCGGCGTGCGGCCGAAGTGTTCGGGCTCGAGGTGCTGCAGGAGGCGGTGCAGGACTACGAGTACAACATCACGCGATTCGCGATCATCGGCGGCGCACCTGCGGCGGACGCAAACAAGACGACGATCGTGTTCGCGCTGCCGAGCACACCGGGCGCGCTGTTCAAGGCGCTGAGCGTGTTCGCGCTGCGCGACATCAATCTGACCAAGTTGGAAAGCCGACCCATTCGTGGCCGACCGTGGGAATATCTGTTCTACGTCGAGGTCGAGGCTCGGCGCGACGACCTCGGCTGCGCGCGCGCGTTGACGCACCTGGCGGAATTCGCACGCTGGACGCGCGTCCTTGGAAGTTACAAAGGCGCTGAACGAAGGAGCGCTGCATGACTGTCGTCGATCGGCGAATGTTTCTGGCGGCGCTGCCCGCGCTCGCGTATGCGCCGCGCCTGATCGCACAAGCCGCGGCCCCCGCGCCATTCCGCGCGGTCGGCCTGAGCCAGCTCACGTTGACCGTGTCGGACGTGGCGCGGTCGCTCGATTTCTATCAGGGGCTGTTCGGCATGCCGGTTCAGGCCCGGCAAGGCAGCACGATCCTGTTGCGGATCGGGAGCGGCCCGAAGTTTCTCGAGCTGCGCCCTGCGGCCGCAGGCGAGCGGCCGAGCATCAGCGCCTTCGGCATCGCGCTCGAGCGCTTCGACGTGAATCGCGCGCTGCAAACGCTCGGTGGGCACGGCGTCACGCCGGCGGATGCATCAGCAGAGAAACCGGGACCGAAGCAATCACTCGTGCGCATTCGGATGGCCGAGCGCGGAGGCGCACCGGAGGGCACGCGCGAGCTGTTCGTCGCCGATCCGAGCGGCGTCGTCTTCCAGATGCATGACGTCAGCTACTGCGGCGGCGCGGGCGCGGCTGGCAACCTTTGCCGCATGGTGGAGGCGTCGAAGAAGAAGGGACTGATGGCGGTCACCGACATGAGCCACTTCACGATCGCCGCCAACGATCCGGGAACGGTGCCGTTCTATCAGGAGCTCTTTGGCTTCCAGCCGCAGGTCTATCAGGCCGCCACGCCGGCCTGGGGTGTTGGCGACGGCGTGCACTTCCTCATGTTCACCGGCAACGCCGGCGGTCCGACTCGCGCCGGCGGCCCCGGGGGCGGCGCACCCGGCGTGGGCGGCACGGCGCCAGGCGGAGGCGCGCCGCGAGTCGGCGGTCCCGGAGGCGCCGCCCGTGGCGGCGGTCCCGCGCGCGCCGGAATCGATCACGCCTGTATGGCGATGAATGACTTCGATCCCGCCACGGTCACGCAGCTGCTGGTCGACTACGGGATCAAGAAGCAGGAGAACCAGAGCCGCGAGCCGCTGGTGACGTATATCTCGCTGCGCATGCCGAACCGCGGCGGCGCGGAGGGCGGGACGCCGGAGCTGTACTTCACCGATCCCGACGGCCTCGCAATCCAGTTGCAGGACGTCAAGTACTGCGGCGGCGGCGGGTTCCTCGGCGAGGTTTGTCCGCCAATCTAGGAATCAGGAATCAGGAATCAGGTTTCAGGGCTGAGTCAGGGATCAGGGCTCTGGGGATTCAGGAGTGATCGAGCCCGTCGATGATCTCGCTGATTCGCGATTGGATGACTATCGGAATGTTCCCGATGCGGAGTTGATCGAGCGGCGCGGGATCTTTGTGGCCGAAGGGCGCCTGGTGGTGCGGCGGCTGCTGACCAGCGCGCGGATGCGGACCCGCTCCGTGATGCTGACCGAAGCCGCACGCGCCTCGCTGCGCGACGTGCTCGAGGCGCGGCCCGATGTGCCGGTCTATCTCGTCCCGCCGCCCTTCATGCAAGCGATCACCGGATTCAATATCCACCGCGGCTGCCTCGCGATTGGTGAACGTCCTCCCGAATGCTATTGGCGCACGCTGGGTCGCGCTGCCAACCGTTTCATCATCCTCGAGCGGGTGGCCGATGCGGATAACATCGGCGCGGTGTTCAGAAACGCGGCGGCGTTCGGCGTGGACGCCGTGCTGCTCGACCGATCCTGCACGGACCCGCTCTACCGCAAGGCGATTCGAACATCCATGGGCGCGGCATTATCGGTGCCGTTCGCACACATCGACCCGTGGCCTGCGGCGCTTCACACCTTGCGTGAAGATGGCGCAGTCATTGTCGGTCTGACGCCGGCAGAGCGCGCGCCGATGCTTGCCGAGACGATGGCACCGCTCAAGAGTCGACGTGTCGTGTGTCTCGCCGGCCACGAAGGTGACGGGCTCACCGAAGATGCGATGCGGGCGTGCGATCGCCTGGCTCGCATTCCGATAAGTCGTGGGGTCGATTCTCTGAACGTTGCGACGGCAACCGCGATCGCGCTGTATGAACTGACACGCGGAATTGAGACGCGGTGAGGTTCCAGGTTCCAAGTTCCCGGTTCCAAGTTCCCGTGGTTCGAAGTTCCCAGTTAATGGTTCCAGTGATTCCGAGTTTGGCGGCCGGTTCGGGCCTCGAGATCGGCTCGTCATCGAACGAGGAACACGTGGACGACAATGGGAACTCTGAACCAGGAACGATGAACCACGGGAACTCGGAACCGGGAACCGGGAACGGGGAACGTCGGCGTTACGACGTGGTCGGCATCGGCGAGTGCTCGATCGACTACGTCTACCGACTGCCGGTCCTTCCTACGTCACGCGCGCCGGCGGCGAAGATGCGCATCTCGGGTCACATGGTCCTGGCTGGCGGACAAGTGGCAACTACGCTTGCCGCCTGCGCAGCGCTCGGATTGACCGCGAGTTATGCCGGCGTCCTGGGAGACGACGAGAACGGAACGCGCGTTCGGCAGGACCTGAAGTCGCGCGGCGTCGACACCCAGGCGGCCGTCGTCCGTGCAGCGCCCAATCGGTATGCAGTCATTCTGGTCGACGAGTCGACTGGCGAGCGCGTCGTGTTATGGGAGCGCGACGCACGTCTGAACCTGTCACGAGAGGAACTGCCCGCTGATCTGATCCGTTCCGCACGCGTGTTGCATCTCGACAATGTCGACGAAGAGGCAGCAATCGAAGCCGCCCGAATCGCGCGTGATGCCGGCGTCGCCGTCACCAGCGACATCGATCATGTCACCAGTCGCACCGAGCAGTTACTCGATTTCGTCACGATTCCAATCTTCTCCGAACACGTGCCACGCGAACTGACGGGAGAAGCGGACCACCAGCGCGCGCTGCGTGCCCTGCGCCCCCGTTACGGTGGCTGGCTCGGTGTCACGCTCGGTAACCGCGGCTCGATGCTGCTCGAGGGGGAGCGTCTCCATCATGCGGCGGCGTTCGAATTGACCGCCGTCGACACGACCGGCGCGGGCGACGTCTTTCGCGGCGCGTTCATCTATGCCTGGCTGCGCGGCGATGACCCCGCCAGCATTCTCAGGTTCGCCAACGCAGCCGCGGCGATTAGCTGCACCCGCCCCGGAGCGCTGGGAGGAGTCCCGACAATCGATGAAGTCCGGGCGCTGGTCGAACCGATGCGCTGATTCGTTCGGGCTATTTCTTGAAAAGTACGAAACCGAGAGGGGGAACGACGACGGTAAGGGAGTGCTGGAAGCCGTGCGCCGGAACGTCAACGGCCATCACGCCGCCGCCGTTGCCGACATTGCCGCCGCCGTAGATGTCCGCATCACTGTTCAGGAGTTCGCGATACCAGCCGCCTTCGGGCACGCCGATCCGGTACTCGAGCCGCGACACGGGCGTGAAGTTCGCCACCATGATCGTAAAGTCATGCGGGTCGCGCGCCCGGCGGACCATCGAGATCACGCTGTTCTCGTTGTCGTTGCAATCGATCCAGCTGAAGCCCGCGCCCTCGAAATCCACCTGGTGCAGCGACGCCTCGCTCCGATACGTGTGATTCAGATCCTGAATCCAGCGGCGCAGGCCGGCGTGCTCCTTGTACTCCAGCAGATGCCAGTCGAGGCTGGCGTCGTAGTTCCACTCGCGCCACTGCCCGATCTCGGATCCCATGAACAGCAGCTTCTTGCCGGGGTGTCCGTACATGTAGCCGTAGAGCGCGCGCAGGTTGGCGTGCTTCTGCCAGAGATCGCCCGGCATCTTGTTGATCATCGATCCCTTGCCGTGCACCACTTCGTCATGCGAGAACGGCAGGACGAAATTCTCGGTGAAGGCGTACAGCATCGAGAAGGTGATCTGGCCGTGGTGCCATCGGCGATGCACGGGGTCCTGTTTGAAGTACTCCAGGATGTCGTGCATCCAGCCCATGTTCCATTTGTAGGTGAACCCGAGACCACCCAGGTAGGTGGGCCGGCTCACCGCCGGCCATGACGTCGATTCCTCGGCGGCGGTAATCGAGCCTGACGCGCGGCCGTGCGTCTCCGTATTGAGCTGCTGCAGGAACGACACCGCTTCGAGGTTCTCGCGACCGCCGAACTGATTCGGAATCCACTGCCCTTCCGGCCGCGAGTAGTCCAGATACAGCATCGATGCCACGGCGTCCACGCGCAGGCCGTCGACGTGAAACTCCTGCAGCCAGTAGAGCGCGTTGCTCATGAGGAACGTCCGCACTTCGCTGCGGCCGTAATTGAAAATCAGCGTTCCCCAATCGAGATGTTCACCCTTGCGTGGATCCTCGTGCTCGTACAACGCCGTGCCGTCGAACCGGGCGAGGCCATGCTGGTCCTTCGGAAAATGTCCGGGCACCCAGTCGAGAATGACGCCGATGCCGTGCTGATGGCAGATGTCCACGAAGTAGCGGAAGTCGTCGGGCGTACCGAAGCGACTCGTCGGAGCGAAAAAGCCGATCACCTGATAGCCCCACGACCCGGCGAACGGATGCTCCATCACCGGCATCAGCTCGATGTGCGTGAATCCCATTTCGCACACATACGGCACGAGCTGATCCGCCAATTCCCGGTACGTGAGATACCGATGATGCTGATCCGGGATGCGCCGCCACGATCCGAGGTGCACTTCGTAGACGGCCATCGGCCGCTCGTGCCATTCGCCGAACGCAGAGCGTTGGCGCATCCACTCGTGATCCCCCCACTCGTACAACCCGTCGTTCCAGATGATCGTGGCGGTGTTGGGCGGCACCTCGAAGCGGCGGCCGTAGGGATCGCACTTGTGCAGCAGATGTCCGGCTGGCGTGCGGACCTCGTACTTGTAGCAGGCGCCGTCACGGAGCTCGGGGATGAAGAGCTCCCACACACCCGCAGGGACCAGTTTGCGCATCGGGTGAACGCGGCCGTCCCATTGGTTGAAGTCACCGATGACGCTGACGCGTTGCGCGTTGGGCGCCCACACGGCGAAATGCACGCCCGTCGTGCCGCCGATCGACATTCGATGCGAGCCGAGTCGCTCCCACGCGCGATAGTGCGTGCCCTCGCCGAACAGGTGCAGATCGAAATCCGACAGCACCGGCCCGAACTGGTAAGCGTCGATCACCTCTCGGCTGCTGCTACCCTCGTGAATGCGAAGCCGATAGGCGAACTCGTGCGCCGGCAAGCCATCGAGCGCGACGGTCGTCTCGAAGAGCCCGGCCGGATGCCGTTCGAGCATCGGGATCGTGCCGGCTGGTGTCACCACCTCCACTCCGCTGGCGCCAGGCTGCAGCGTTCGAATAACGACCGCCGGCCGACCGTTGAGCGTGGTGGTATGCCGCCCGAGGATAGCGAACGGATCGTCGCTCATCCCGGCGGCGATCGCATCGAGCGCCAGATCCTCTGCCGTTTTCACCGCGCCGGCCATCATCGGAATTCTAGTCCTCTCACGTCGTTCTCGACCGAAGCCGGGACGCGGTCGCGACGGCGGCGCCCTGTCGGGCAATCACAAAAAACGGGACGACAGAATCCGCAACGAGGCCGCATCGTGGTGATATCCTCTGGAGGTCATCGTTTCGTGAGAGGTCCTTCCCAAGCGGGCACGGCCGCGACAGCCGCGGCCACGCAACGGTCTTCGGCTCGCCGAGCGCCGGATGTGCGCACGGTGGAACGGTCCAGCGCGGCGTCGAGCTCAGGTTCGCGTTGAACCCAACGTTCCCGGTGGTGCGGGACGCGCCCCGTTTCATCTCACTCTGCACACAAGGAGCCAACGTGCCGGTTTACGCGGAGTTCGTCACCAGCGAAGGCAACTTCACCGTACGTCTGTTCGAGGACGAGACGCCGCGCACGGTGGAGAATTTCATCGGGCTGGCCGAGGGCACCAAGGAATGGACCGACCCGCGTAGCAACCGCAAAGTCCGCAAGCCGTATTATGACGACGTGATCTTCCACCGCGTGATCGATGGGTTCATGATCCAGGGCGGCGATCCGCTGGGTCAGGGAATCGGCGGGCCCGGCTACACGTTTGCCGACGAATTCCATCCGCGACTGCGCCACAACAAGGCAGGAATCCTGTCCATGGCCAACCGCGGCCCTAATACCAACGGAGGCCAGTTCTTCATCACGCTCGGTCCGACGCCGCACCTCGATGACCGCCACACCGTGTTTGGAGAAGTGGTCGACGGAATGGATGTGGTGACGAAGATCGGCCGCACGCCAACCGGCGATCGCGATCGGCCGCTGACGGATGTGATTATCAAGACCATCAAGATCAAGCGTCAGCCCTGAGACTGATCGAGCAAATCCTTCCTCCTCAGCCGCGGTCGTTCATCGCGGCCTGCCGCATAAAACGGCATCTTAACGGCATGGCATACATCGTGGAGCTGGGGTAAACGCCCCCTCCGGGTAGACCCACCCATGGCAGAGGTGTCCCCGTACCAGGAATCCGGCGCGTTGTCGCAGCTCGACCCGGCGTTGTTCGCCACGGCGCCCCGGCGCGGCGCCATCCTCGTGGTCGAGGATCGCGACGATGTAAGGCAGGGACTTGCTCAACTCCTCGAGCTGCACGGTTTTCTCGTCTTCGATGCCGCCGATGGCGCGCACGCCCTCGAACACCTGCGCAGCGAACCGGACTCGATCGCGTTGATCCTCCTCGATCTGCTGCTCCCGGCCCCCCTGAGCGGCCGGGACCTGCGCGCCCAGCAACTCGCGGATCCGCGCATGGCAGACATTCCGACCGTGATCATCAGCGCGTGCGAACCGGACCTGCGCGGCCGCGCCCAACTGCGCCCGGAAGCATGGCTCGAGAAGCCATTCCGCTGCGAGACGCTGCTGGAGGTCGTGAAGAAATATGTGACGCCCGAACGCGGAGGGCTGATCGATTAGGTGTCTAGAATTCCCACACCACGCCTACCGCCGGACGCACCAGCCATCCGCTGTCGAAAGCGTGCAGCCGTACGCCGGGCACCAGGCGCAGGTGGTCCGACATTCCGACGCGTGCTTCGACGCCGGCCATCGGGCCGACGCCGTACTGCGTCACGCGCGTGCTCCGCGGCAGGATCGTCGGAATGACGGCCGCGAGGCGGGGGTCGACACCGAACGAATATTCGTAGCGCTGCTCGATGCGATGGAAGCCAATCCCACCCAGATAGACCATCGAGAATCTCGGCGACACTTCCTGCCGCGCCCACACGCTGGCCGTCAACGTCGTGTTCCGCTGCGCGGTGTGGACGCTGATGTTGATGGGCGGGAAGATCGTCGTGCCGGGAGTCGGGATCGTGTTCGCCGGCACGCCGAAGAGCGCGTACACCGTCGTGAGGATCTGCACGTCGGGTGTCCGATTACTCTCGATCTCCTCCGGTCGCGCAAACTCCAGCTCGGCGCCGAAGCGCGATCCGATTGGTCCGCCGAGGCGTAGCGCCCACGACACCGCCTCGCCGGTCGCCGGATTGTCGAATCCGTTGGAGCTGCTGAAGCGCGCGAGGTCCGCTCCGACGAAGGCTCCGACGTAGGGACCCTGAGCATACAGAGGCGCCGCGCTCAGCGACGCGAGGATGGCGACGACGGCAACGCGGACGATTGTCATGGATCGATGTTGGCGAAGCGAGGTCGGGCTGTCAACTCTGATCAACTTCCAACTCCCAACGGCCAAGTTCCAAACGACGTCGCACGATTCGACCTTCAGCTATCCAGCCTCGAGGGAGGATGACCGGTTGGAAGTTGATTTGGAGGTTGGGAGTTGACACGCGCAAATCGTTATCCGTGCCGCGTTCGGGTTACGCGAAGAACCCGCGCCGCGGCGAAGGCAAGGACTGCAGCACTCACGCTGAGCATCGCGCCAAGCTTGGCTTCGTCCTGGATCGCACCAGGCTCGAAGGCGGCGGTGGCGAAAAACAGCGCCACCGTGAATCCGATTCCCGCTGTCGTCCCCAGCACCAGGACCTCACGCCAACCAAGTCCCTCGGGACGACGGAGGCCGATGCGCTCGGCCGCCCATGTGGCGACGCCAATCCCGAGCGGCTTTCCCAGGATCAGCGAGAGCAGGACGATCCAGGTCACGGCACCGATCCTTTCCACGGCAACGCCCGCATTGGTCAGCGTGAAGAAGAAGAGGATGAACTCCACCGGTGTACTCCACCAGTGATCGAACTCTGTCAGCGGATCGTGCGTGCGGTGATTGGATTCGACATACAAGCCCGGGTCGCGCGCGGCGTGCGGCACAAACGGCAGGACAGGCACGAGCGCCAGCGCCGGATGCAGCCCGCCAACATACAGACCCGTCCACGCGACTGCTCCGCCAATCAGCACATAGGGCCAGAAGCTGCGCGTGCGGCGAACGCGCAGCCGCCACGCGATCGCGCACGCCAGCGACGTCAGCGCGACCAGCGGCAGCAGCCGCAGTGGCGCGGCGGGATACAACGCGGCCAGCAGCACGAGTCCCACCGCATCGTCCGCGATGGCGAGGAGCAGCAGGAAGGAGACCGCCGCATGTGTCGGACGGAAGATCAGCCGAATCACGAGGTAGCTGAAGGCGATGTCAGTGGCACACGGAATCGCCCAGCCGCGGAGCACATCGGTGCGGCCGATCGCGAGCGCTTGCGCGAGGTACAGGCCGGCCGGTCCCGCCATGCCGCCCACCGCCGCGACCACCGGCAGCGCGGCGCGCCTGAGGGTGTGCAGCGCCCCTCCTGGCGCCGTCGCTTCGACGATTTCCTTCATCGCCAGCCCGAAGAAGAACGCCATCGCAACGTCGTTCACGAGAAAGTGCAATGGAGCGGTCATCCGTTCGTAGGAAGACAGATCGACGTTGGCCCAGACCAGCGCGATGATCGCGCCACCAACCATCAACAGCGAGTTGTCGCGGGCGACAGTCCAGGCGCGCTGAAAGGGAGAAGAACGCGGCAAATTACACCCGGTTTCGTTACAGTATGCGAAGATCCCATCCGTCCAATACCGTCATGGAGACCGCATGAAACGCCTGCTGCTCCTCAGCTTCATCGCCGCTTCACTGCTCTTTGTCACACGTGGATCGGCCCAGGAAGAGGGTCGCCCGACCGATGTCCGCACCACCCGCCCGTTTGTGCCGGTGACCGATGAGATGTTGATGAAACCGTCGCCGTCCGACTGGCTGATGTGGCGCCGGACACAGGACGGCTCGGGCTACAGCCCGCTCTCGCAGATCAATCGCAACAACGTCAATCAACTGCGAATGACGTGGACGCGCGGCATGGGCGCCGTGGCAGGCACACAGGAGGGCACGCCGCTCGTCTACAGCGGCGTGATGTATCTCCGCGACCCGGGCGATGCGTTCGAGGCGCTCGACGCGCGGACCGGTGACGTCCTGTGGCAATACCGTCGCACCATGCCGGACAACGCGCGCAGCAAGACGAGTCGCACGATGGCGATCTGGGGCACGACGATCATCGACGAGAGCACCGACCACCAGATGTTTGCGATCGACGCGCGGACCGGTCAGCTCGCCTGGGAGACACGGATCCTCGATGCGACCAAACGCGCGCCCGCCAGCGGCGGACCGCTCATCGCCAACGGGAAGGTGGTCGTCGGGCGTCAGTGTCAGCCGGACGCGACGAGCGATTCGTGTGTGATTACCGCGCTCGATGCGAAAACGGGACGAGAACTGTGGCGGACCAGAACGATTCCGCGGCCCGGCGAGCCGGGCGACGAAACATGGGGTGATGTGCCGCTCGAGCAGCGCTGGCATGTCGGCACGTGGATGGTGCCCAGCTACGATCCGGCGCTCAACCTGATCTTCGTCGGCACGTCGGTGACCATCCCCGCGCCCAAGTTCATTCTTGGCGGCAACGACAAGCAGCACCTCTATCACAACTCCACGCTCGCTCTGGATGCCGACACCGGCCGCATCGTGTGGCACTACCAGCACGTCGTCGATCATTGGGATCTCGATCATCCGTTCGAGCGACTGCTCGTCGACACCTCTGTGGCGCCAGATTCGCGCGAGGTGCCTTGGATCAATCCGAAAGTGAAACCCGGTGAACAGCGTCGCGTCATCACCGGCATTCCAGGAAAGACCGGGCTGGTCTACACCCTCGACCGGCGAACGGGCGAATTCCTGTGGGCGCGACCGACGGTGTATCAGAACGTCATCAGCCGCATCGACGGAGCGACCGGTGCCGTCACGGTGAATCCGGAGGCGCTGTTCACCGCGATCAATCAGCAGAAGCTGATCTGCCCGGGCACCAACGGCGGCAAGAACTGGCCGGCCGGCGCCTATAACCCGCAGTCCAACACGATGTTCTATCCGCTCCAGAACATGTGCATGGAGGCGACGACGACGATCGACAAGCGCGATCCATCAAAGGTCTACGGCTTCAGCTCGAAGTACGTGATCACGCCGGGCACCGACAAGGTCGGATCGGTATGGGCGATATCGGTGGAAACGGGAAAGACGCTGTGGAAGCTCGAGCAGCGAGCCGGCATGCTATCGCTCGTCGCGACCGGCGGCGGGCTGATCTTTGTCGGCGATGTCGCCGGCCACTTCAAAGCGCTCGACGATCGGACAGGAAAAGTGCTGTGGGACGCGAACCTCGGCGCGCCGATTAGCGGCTATCCGATCACCTACGCGGTCAACGGCAAGCAGTTCGTCGCGGTGAGCACCGGTCCTTCGCTGGTCGCCGGCGCCGCTGCGCGGATGACGCCTGAACTGCACCCGAGCAACGCGAGCCAGATGTTCGTCTTCGCGCTTCCGTAGGTAGCTGGGTGGATGTTCCGACCTGGCCTGTCCGCCCAGCAACTCGGCGACCCCTGACGAAGAATTCAGAAAGTCTTCAGGCGCAGCGCGCGCGCCGATTGGCTATATAGGTGGATTAGCTACCAACTGGCTACTAAGAGGATCAGAGATGGGCAAATTCTCGTTTCTGTGTGCGCTCGGCATCGCGGCGTTGCTGACGAGCGCAGTGGTCGCGCAGCAGCCCGCACCTGCCAAGCCCGCTGCGCCAGCCAAGCCGACGACGACGGCCACTGCCGCTGCGCCACGCGCGCAAAGCGGGTCGACCTACAGGATGGTGAACAGCATTCAGGACATCATGGAAGGGATCATCGCGCCTTCCGCTGACGTGCTGTTCGATGCCGTAGCCACCGACATCACAGCGCAGGGCGTGGTCGAGAAGCGGCCGAGGACCGACGACGACTGGGAGAAGGTCGAAGCGGCGGCTATCGCGCTGGTGGAAGGGCCGAACATGATCAAGATGCCCGGTCGTCGCGTGGCGCGCCCAGGCGAACCGACGTCGTCGGAAGGTCCTGACGCACCGGAGCTCACGCCGGAACAGATCCAGGCCAAGATCAATGCCGACCGCGGAAAGTTCATCAGGTACGCCAACGAACTGCAGGATCAGGCCATCAAGGCGCTGGATCTCGTGCGAAAGAAGGACGCGGACGGTCTGTTCAATATCGGTGAGGACATCGATCAGGCGTGCGAGGCATGTCACCTCGAGTACTGGTATCCCAACGACAAAACGGCGCGCGCGCAATACGAGCAGAACAAGAAGCTGCGCGAGAAGGAGCAGCAGGAGAACAAGAAGTGAGGAGGCTGCTCGTCGCGATCGCACTCGCGGCGATCGGTGCCGCTGGCATCACTGGTCCGACTGACATTGCCGCACAGGGCGGCGGTACTGGCACGATTAGCGGCCGCGTTCGCCTCACCGGTCCCTCGCGGGCCAATCCGTTGATCCGCATGGGTCGCGATCCGATGTGCGCGAAGCTCAACTCGGGGGCGCGACCCGTTCAGCAGCTCGTCGTCCGCGGCGCGGATGGGGGTCTCGCGAACGCGTTCGTCGAACTCCAGGGAACGTTCCCGAACACGCCCGCCCCAGGCGATCCAGTCGTCATCAACCAGCGAAACTGCATATACGTACCCCGCGTCGTCGGAGCGCGCGTCGGCCAGACGCTACGCGTGACCAACACCGACGAGCTGCTCCACAATCTGCATGCGATCTCGGCCAAGGGCAACGACTTCAACGTGGGGCAGCCGCGCTCGGGCATGGTGTTCAACTATCAGCTGAAGGCGGAAGAGAACATGTTGCGCCTCAAGTGCGACGTGCATTCGTGGATGATCGCGTATGTCGCCGTGGAGACACACCCGTACTTTGCCGTGAGCAACAGCGATGGCGCTTATTCCATCGCCAACGTGCCGGCCGGGCGTTATACGATCCGCGCCTGGCACGAGGTCTATGGTTGGATGCCGCAAATGGTCGAGGTCAAGCCGAGCGCGACGACCACAGTCGATTTCGCCTATACGGGCAATGAACGGCCGGCCGCCGACGCTGCCGCGATCCATGAGCTGTTGGTGCCAGGGCGGGTCTAGAAAACAGGAGCCGCTCTACAAACGTTGGTAGGGCGGGCCTGCTCTTGGTGCCCGCGCGCCGCCCCAGGGGCCACGAGATACGATGTAGCTGGCCAACGACTCACAAACAGGAGCCGAGACATGTCACGTATGCACGCCATCGCCTCGACCACGTTTATCGCGCTTGCGTTCGCGGCGACCGCGTTCGCGCAGCAGCCGCCGGCAACAGCAGGTCGCGGCCAGGCCGCGGCGCCGCGTCCCGCGCCCGTTCGGCGACCCGCGCTCTTCTTCAAGGAAGAGTGGAAGCAGAACGAGAAGAACGACGAGCATCCGGTCACTCAGGCGTCGGTGGCCAACACCGATCTCGAGCTGAAGCTGTACGGCGCCAGCGCGAAAGAGATTCAGCTCACCGGCAGGCCGAACGACGAGAACAATCCTACGCACGTGTGGACCGGCCTCTGCACGACACCATGTGCGCTCGCCCTTCGCCACAAGAACCAGATGGCCGATCTCACCGGCCTCGCACGCATCCGGTGGAATACGAAGACCTCCGGTTTCCACAAGGTGCGGCCGATCGTCAAACTCGCCGACGGTACATGGCTGGTGGGCGATCGTGCCGACGGCACTATCACCGACTGGCTGGTCAGCGAGTTCAATCTGTCGGACGTGCGCTGGTTGAAGCTCGACATCGAGCGTGTCGTGACGACGGGGAACTACATCCCCAATCCGGATCTGAGCAAGGTCGATGAGATCGGATTTGCCAACTTGATGCCGAGCAGCGGCCACGGTCCCGGGGGCTGGTTCGACGTGGCGCAGTTCGAGGTCTACGCGAACGGCGTCCCCCGCACTGCTTCAACGACGGCAGCGCGGTAGCCGGAACGCCTCGGACCCTTACGAACCACGGAGGCACGGAGACACGGAGATCTTTTTTTGGTTTTTAGACAAGACCGACTCCCTGTCTCCGTGGTTTTGTGCGGAGTGGCTATCGGATCGACTCACTTGTGAGTCGGCTCGAACTTCAGCGCCACGCCATTGATGCAGTAACGAAGTCCCGTCGGCGGCGGACCATCGGGAAAGACGTGTCCCAGGTGACCACCGCACCGGCTGCAATGAACCTCCGTCCGGACCATCCCGAAGCTGTGATCCTCCGTCGTCTCGATGGAGCCTTCGACCGGCGAGAAGAAGCTGGGCCAGCCGGTGCCGCTCTCGAACTTCCGATCCGCCACGAACAACCGATTGCCGCACCCGGCGCAGGAGAACGTACCCGGCCGATGCTCGTGCAACAGCGCGCACGAGCCCGGCCGCTCCGTCGCGTGCTCACGCAGGACCGCGTATTGTTCCGGCGTCAGCGTGCGGCGCCACTCCTCGTCCGGCTTGGTCACGGGATACTGCTTGGTCGTCATTGGGATCATGGTAGTCCAACTCCCGACGCTTGAATTTCCAACTCCCAAACGCCCGAAATCGACGTTGGAAGTTGGGAGTTGGCGTTAGCCGTTGCGGCGCGATTGCGAGCCGATCAACGCGTGGACGCGGAGTACTCCGCGTCGCTGACTCTCTCCATCCACTTTGTCGCGCCGAAACTCATGGCCACTTGTGTCATGCCTCCCGCACCCGGTGTCGCGCCATGCCAATGCGCCACGCCCGGCGCGGTGTAGAACGTGGATCCCTTGGGCAGCTCGCGGATCTTGCCGCCACGCTCCTGTGTGCGCGCACGGCCCTCCTCGACGAAGATCACCTGCCCGCCCTCGTGGAGGTGCCAGTTCGTCCGCGCGCTCGGGTCGAAGTGATACCGCAGCGTGCGTATGTCGATGGTCGATCGGTCACTGACCGTGCCGGTGAAGTTGTTCGGGTCGATCGCCGACGGCCGCGTCGTCGGCTGCTGCGTGCCGTGCAGCCAGACGCCGAGACCGATGAGAACGAACGACGAAAGAATCACAGACCGCACCATGCGTGTACCTCCTGCGTCAACGTCCAACTTCCAACTGCCAACCTCCAAACGTTCCAGCCATCCGTGGAGTCAGGCATTCGTCGTGCCTCTGTATGGATACATCCAACTGGAGTCTCGGGAGTCGACCTTACGATTTGCGGGAGCGTTTGCTCGATTTCGCCTGTGTCACCGTTCGGGTTGTTGAATATTTGCATACTCGCGGCCGAATCGCGTCGGCACTTTCTTACCAGTTGCTGAAGGCTGGAACATCCGCAGGAGCCAACTACGAGGAGGCGGACGACGGCTCGAGTCCTCAGGACAAAGCCGCGAAACGCAAGATCGCATTGCGCGAGTTGAAGGAGACACGCTTTCGTCTCCGTGTTCTGCAACGGTGTGGATATTTGGGTGCGGAACATGACCCAATCATCAAGGAGGTCACCGAGTTGGTTCGCATTGTTGCAACCGTGATCCGCAACGAACGCCGGAAGCGAACACGAACGCAGGGCTAACGCCAGCGTTTGGTAGTTGGCAGTTGGACGTTGGGAATTACCGAGAGAGAGCCCACGCAAGGAACCGCTCCACATAATAGAGCGAGAGCTGCCCGCCCAAGCCGTTCGGCAATAGATCGAACGCGTGTTCGGACCATGGGATCTCCAGGAGCACGGATACAGCACCGGCGGCGCGCAGGCGCTCGTGCAGCTCGCGGCCGAATCGCGCCTCGACGATGTGATCGCGGGCGCCGTAGAGAAGGAGCGTCGGCGGCGCCTGCGAGGACACGTAGGTGACTGGCGACGCGTCCTGATAGCGTGAACGCATGGTGTCGGGTGTGCCACCGAGAAACGCCTCCAGTGTCGGACGAACCGGCAGCGGATCAGGCCGTGGTGGCCTCCGCCATCCTTCGACGAGATCGGTTGGGCCGTAATAGCTCACGACCGCGGCGATCCCGGGCACCGTGCTCGTGTATGCGGCGACGAGCGCGAGTTGTGCGCCGGCCGAGCGACCCACCAGCGCGATCCGTGACGCGTCGCCGCCGTACTCCCCGGCGTGCGTCGCGACCCAGGCCAGCGCCGCCTGCACGTCCTCGCGCTGAGCCGGCCACTGCCATTGCGGCGCGTGGCGGTAATCGATGGCGAACACTGTGCAGCCTCGAGACGCGAGCCAGCGGGCGAACGTCTCGTTGTCGCCGGGCGCGCCGCGCTGCCACGCGCCTCCGTAAACCTGGACGACCGCCGGATGGGTCGCGGCGTCCATCGGCCGATACACATCGAGAGAGAGGGTGTGACCCTCCGGCTGCGCGAACGCGATGCCGCGTGTCACCAGAACCGGACCGGTTGGGATACCGAGAATGAAATCACGAAGGCTGAATCTGCTCGTTCGATCGCTGTGCCCGTCGATCGGCGGGGAGACGATCTCACGCAGGGCGACGTCCAGGCCACTCCTCGCCGCAGCGAATCGAATGGCAGGCACGGACGTCAGGACAATCGCGACCAGGGAAAAGGCAATCGCGACGCGGCCGATGACACCGGCCTCGATGGTCAAAGCGAGTATCAGGACGATGAAAGACACGACACAGAGGGCCGGACTCAATTCCGGCACGGCGACGCCAAACGCCAGCAGCGGGATGTTCGGCGCCGGAATCGCAACCCACACCGATGCGAACAGGAGCGCGGCCGAGATGACCAGGAGAAGGGCTGTCACCGTGATACAAAGGATCATGCTGCAAAAGCGCCGCATCCTGCTCGTGCTCGCCTTCGCGGCCGCGGTCTGTGCCCCGCTCGCTGCGCAGACCGCCCGCACGGCGACAACCGCGAAGAATTTTCTGTGGAAAGTCGAGAGCGCAACGGGTGCGTTGTATCTTGCGGGGTCGGTGCATGCGCTGAGCGCCGATATCTATCCGCTCAATCCGGCCTTCGAGCGGGCGTTCAACGCCTCGCAGACACTGGTCGAGGAAATCGATCTTGGTGACCTGGGGCAGCTCACCTCGCCGCTGACGATTCTCGGCAAAGGCATGTATCAGGACGGTCGCACGTTCGACCAGGCGGTCTCGAAAGAGACGGCGGCGCTCGTGGCCGAACGCGTCAAGGACATGATTCCCTTCGAGATGCTTCGCCCGATGAAGCCGTGGATGGTCGATCTGACGGTGACCGCTATCGAGCTGCAGAAAGAAGGGCTCGACGCCAACCTCGGTCTCGACAAGCACTTCTTCGATGAAGCAAAGGCCGCGGGCAAGCGCGTCATCGGTCTGGAGACTGCCGAATCCCAGATCGATCGCCTCGATCAGCTGCCGGCCGCCGTGCAGGAGCAGATGCTGCGCAGCAGTCTCGAGGATCTCGATGCCGAGCGCAAGAACCTCAAATCGATCGTCGCGGCGTGGCGACGGGGCGACTCAGCCGCCCTGCAACAACTGCTGCTGGCGGGAATCGCGAACTACCCCGCCGCGTACGCATCGCTGCTCGTCGAACGGAATCGGAACTGGATGCCGCAGCTCGAGTCGTGCCTCGCGGCTAGAAACAGCTGCTTCGTCGTGGTCGGCGCCGCGCACCTCGTTGGCCCCGATGGGCTCCTGGCGATGCTGCAGAAAAGGGGCTATCGCCTGACGCAGCAGTAGATCCTTCGCTCATGTCGATTTCCGCCGCCCGTGTTCGACAAAGAGGAAACAGGCGGGCATTCGGGTGGGCAGAATTCTGTTGTTTGCCCGACCAGTGAGCTCTCCTGAACGATCCGAACGGAGGAGTACATGAGCGGAGTTCGCGTACTCGTTGGAACGCGGAAAGGAGCGTTTGTTCTGACCGCGGACGGCACTCGAAAGAAATGGGAGGTCAGCGGGCCGCACTTCGGCGGCTGGGAGGTCTACCATGTCAAGGGATCGCCGGCCGATCCCAATCGGCTGTACGCCTCGCAGTCGAGCGGATGGTTCGGCCAGGTGCTGCAGCGCTCCGACGACGGCGGCAAGACCTGGCAGGTGCCGGGAGGGGAGCGCGTCGCCGGAGGAGAGGACTTCACTGGCCGGCCGGCCCAAAGCAACAAGTTCGTCTATGACGGTGTGCCGGGAACGCATCAGTGGTACGACGGCACACCGCATCCGTGGGAGTTCAAGCGAGTGTGGCACCTCGAGCCATCGCTCAGCGATCCGGACACGGTCTATGCCGGCGTAGAAGATGCGGCGCTCTTCCGCTCAACGGATGGCGCCGAAAACTGGCACGAGCTCGCCGGCCTGCGCAGGCACGGATCCGGTTCGGCGTGGCAGCCGGGCGCCGGCGGGCTGGCGGCGCACACCATCCTGCTCGACCCGGCGAACACGGAACGGATGTTTGTCGCGATCTCGGCCGCTGGAGTGTTCCGCAGCGATGATGGGGCGCAGACATGGAAGGCGGCCAATCGCGGCTTGCGCTCGCAGTACATCCCGAATCCTGACGCAGAGGTCGGGCATTGCGTGCATCGCATCGCCATGCATCGATCGCGGCCGCAGGTCCTGTTCATGCAAAAGCACTGGGACGTGATGCGGAGCGATGATGCGGGGGAGTCGTGGCAGGAGGTCAGCGGCAACCTGCCCACCGACTTCGGATTCGTGATTGACGTGCATGCGCATGAGGCGGAGACCGTGTACGTGGTACCGATCAAGAGCGACTCCGAACACTACCCGCCGGATGGAGCGTTGCGCGTGTATCGCAGTCGAACCGGTGGCAACGAGTGGGAGCCGCTGACCAACGGCTTGCCGCAGCGTGATTGCTATGTCAACGTGCTGCGCGACGCGATGTCGATCGACGCGCTCGATCCGTGCGGCGTTTATTTCGGGACCACCGGCGGACAGGTCTACGCGTCATCCGACAGCGGCAACACATGGTCGGCCATCGTCCGCGATCTGCCGGCCGTTCTCTCGGTGGAGGTGCAGACACTGTCATGATCCGGGTTGCACTGCCGGCGCACCTTCGGACGCTGGCGCGGGTCGACGGCGAGGTGGCCGTGCACGTGCCCTCGCCGGCGACGCTCGGCGCCACGCTGGACGCGCTGGAAGCGGCGTATCCCGTGCTGCAGGGCACGATCCGCGATCACGTGACGCATCGTCGCCGCGACTTCGTGCGCTTCTTCGCCTGCGAGGAGGATCTGTCGCACGAGCCGCCGAGCGTTCCGCTGCCGGCGCCGGTCGCCAACGGCACCGAGCCGTTGCTGATCGTCGGCGCGATCGCCGGAGGGTAGCTGAACCTCTTACTGCTCGTGCGCAGCGAGGTCGATGACGCTGGCGCGGTCACGCTCGCCGACGCGCGCGCAGCGCACCTGAGGCGCGTGCTCGACGTGCGCATCGGCGACACCATTCGCGTCGGCATCGTCGATGGCGAGTACGGTCGGGGAACCGTCGCCGCGGTAGACGACCTCGCCGTCCACTTACGCTGCACATTCGAAAACGGCATTCCAGCGCGTCCTGCCGTCGATCTGCTCCTCGCGTTGCCACGACCGAAAGTGATGCGGCGATTATGGGCGCAGCTCGCGGCGCTCGGCGTCGGTCGCATCGCTCTGACCAATGCGGAGCGTGTCGAACGGAACTACTTCGACACGCACGTGCTGACGCCGGCCTGTTATCGGCCGCTGTTGATCGAGGGGCTGCAGCAGGCACGCGACACGCGGGTGCCGCTCGTGTCGATACATCGCCAGTTCAAAGTGCTCGTCGAGGACCACTTGACGGGCCTGTCCGATGCACCCGTGCGGCTCGTCGCCGATCCGCACGGCGCCGCGTCCGTCACTTCGGTCGTCGCTGAGCGATCAGGCGCGCGCGTACTGCTCGCGGTGGGACCGGAAGGCGGCTGGAACGCGTTCGAGCTGTCGTTGCTCGAGGCACACGGATTCCAGCCCGTTAGTATCGGCATCAGAACGTTGCGCAGCGATACAGCCTGTATCGCGTTGTTAGCGATCGTGCACGAGGCGATGCGAGATTCGCATTTGACCGACGTTCACCAGCCTCCGACACACTGAGGCACCGAGATCCCCAGTGCCGCACCGCCGCGGTGTCTCGCGGCAGGGTGAAAGACGCTCGAAACGAGCTACATCGCTCGAATCACATCGAAGTCGATCGGCGTCGTTCGCGATCCTCCTCCCGCGCGAACTTCAATAACGCTGCAGTTCGAAACAAGCCGTGAACGAACTTGCCGTATGGAAGCGTCACAAACAGCGCCAGCACGATCGCCAGGTGGATGATCAGCAACCCGGGCATCGCCGTGGTCCCGCGTGAAGCGAGCAGGATCAAGCCGGTCAGGCTGGTGAGGACGAGCAGCAGGATGAACGCGGCGTCGGTCGCATCCTGACCCGGATCAGTCATGTCGGGATCGCGGCGGAGACGGAGCCACCACAAGCCGATTGGCCCGATCGTCAGCCCGATGCCGCCGATCGCGCCGAGCAATACCGGAAGGCTGATGTATCGGTAGGGCGCGAACCATCCGAAGAACGTGTGATACACGGCAGCGACCGACGTTGAAGCGAAGCACAAAACGAATCCATAGAACGTCGCGTGGTGACACCAGCGGCGCCACGACGTGCGCCGCTCTTCGCCGATCGTGCAGTCGACGCCGCTGGCGTGCAGGTTGCGCAGCGACAGTGCGTCGACGATCCCGCGATGGATGCCGTGACGCACCGGCAGCGCGGCACCACGATGGACCTCGCGCCAGAAGCGCGCCACGGCAAGCGTGAGCGCCACGGTCACAAACAGTGCGACGCCACCAAACAACGTGACCATGACCAGGTGCGGCAAAACGGCGTAGAAATCGGCGTCCGTCCTTTCCGCGCCAACTCCCGCAGAATTCCAGATCGTCGATATTGCCGACAGAATGACCGTAAACGCTGCGACCAGCAGGAGCGACAGTCCGACGGCACGTCGACGATACAGCCTCGCCGCTGATGGCGGCCAGGCGTACTCCTCGAACGAGCGGCGGCGCAACTCCGCCATTGTCCGCGGCACGTTGATCGCGAACTCGTGTGGCGGTGCGTACTGACACGCGTAGAGACATTCGCCACAGTTGTGGCACAGGTTGGCGAGATACGTCAGATCTGCCTCGCCGAAGGCCAGGCGCTGCTCCATCGCCGGGAACAGGACGCAGTACTGCTCGCAGTAGCGACACGCGTTGCACACGGCCATCGTGTGCGTGGCGTGTTCAATGAGATTCGCTTCAGACATGTCGGGCTGCACTTGCACCTGCAATGCGACCGAAGACGGTTCCGATCGTCATGCCGAAGCCGGCGAGATAGCCGCGCCGCAGGATGTTGCCCGCCATGATCTCGCCCGCCGCATAGACGTTCGATATGGCGCGGTGACCGTGCATGATCACGCGGGCGTGTTCATCGACGCGTACGCCGAGGTAGGTGAACGTGATCCCCGGCCGCAGCGGGTAGCCCCAGAACGGCGGCTGGTCGATTCGTTGCGCCCAGTGCGATTTGGCCGGGACGAGCCCTCGAGTGCGACAGTCGTCGAGCCCGGTGTGATCGAAAGAGCCAGGCTGGACCGCTGCGTTGAATCTCGAAACAGTAGCTTCGAGCGCGTCGGCGGGCACACTCAGTTTGTCCGCCATCTCACGGATTGATTCGGCGACGATCGGTGGAAACACCGACGGCATGAAACGGCCGATCACCTTGGCATCGACGATCGAGTAGGCAATCTGACCAGGCTGCTGCGCGACGAGACTTCCCCACATGGCATAACGTGCCGGCCACACGTCCTCCCCTTCATCATAGAAGCGTTCGCCGCACCTGTTGACCACGATTCCCAGCGGTATGCAGTCCAGCCGCGTGACGATGCCGCCATCGAATTTGGGAGCGCGCGCATCGACGGCCACCGCATGGCATGCCCGCGGATCGCCAATCGGCTCCGCACCGGCGTCGAGCAGCAGCCGCAGCACCGTTCCGCGATTGTACGCAGTGCCGCGGACGATGAAGTTATCGGCGGCCTCGCCCCATGCCTCGCGCAGCCACTCGATATTGGCCTCGAAGCCGCCCGCCGCAACGACGACCGCTTTGGCGCGCAGCACACGCGACCGTCCGCCGATGATCGCGGTGGCAGACGTGAAGACGCCATCGGTGAGCTCGAGTCCGACGACCTCGGCGTCATAACGCACATCGACGCCGAGTCGTTCGGCGGCAGCGTAGTAAGTGTTCATCAGCGCCTTGCCGCCGCCGAGGAAGAAGGCGTTGGTTCGGCCCAGATGCAGCGTGCCGCGCAGTGACGACTGGAACCGAACGCCACGATGGGCCATCCAGTCGGCACATTCGGCGGATGCGCGGACGATGAGGCGGGCGAGCGGCTCGTCGGTCTCCCCGCTGACGCGAATCAGATCGGACAGGAACTCCTCTTCGGAGTAGCTCTCGCTGAGGCACGCTGTCGGCGCGGCATGCGCGCAGCGGAGGTTGCGCGTATGGCGACTGTTGCCACCGCGGAACGTGCGCGGAGCACATTCCAGCACGATCACGCTGCGCCCCATTTCGCGAGCCGTGAGCGCCGCACAGAGCGCGGCATTGCCGCCGCCGATGACTGCGACGTCGACATCACGGAACTCGAGTGGCTCGTGCGACATCGATTCTTTGATCTTTTGACCTTTGATCTTTGATCTTTGATTTGTTCTATGTTCCCGGGCTCAATCAACGATCGAACGCGAAAATCAAAAATCAAAGATCAAAGATCAACGATCTAAGGATTAGATATCCGCGTCCGCGCGCGATGGCCATCGCCACGGCAGTCGAGGTCCCACGAGCACGGCGACAGCAATGAGCAGGAGAGCGGCGGAGAGCGGCCGCGTCAAGAACACCGACAGCTGCCCTTCACTGATGGCGATCGCCCGCCGGAACTGCTGCTCGGCCATCGGGCCGAGAACCAGACCGAGCACCGCCGGCACGAGCGGCACGTCCCACAGACGCATTGCGCAGCCCACTACGCCCACCACATAGAGCAGCACGAGATCGAGCATCGACCGATTCAGGCTGTAGGCGCCGATGGACGAGAGCACGAGGATGCCGCCGAAGAGCAACGGCCGGGGAATCAGCATCAGCCGGGCCCAGACCGGCGCCAGCGGCAGATTGAGGACCAGCAGCATCGCGTTGCCGATGTAGAGGCTGGCGATCAGCGTCCACACGAGATCCGGTCGCGATGCGAACAACAGCGGGCCGGGCTGCAACCCGTACTGCTCGAATGCCGCGAGCAGCACCGCGGCCGTTGCCGAGGAAGGCAGGCCAAGTGTCAGCAGCGGGACGAGCACGCCGGCTGCAGCCGCGTTATTCGCCGCCTCCGGACCGGCGACCCCTTCAATCGCGCCGCGGCCGAATCGATGCGGTTCACGACTGAAGCGCTTCTCCGCCAGATAGGAGAGGAACGTCGGAATGACCGGGCCGCCGCACGGCAACACGCCGAGCGGGAAGCCGATCGCGGTACCGCGCAGCCACGGCTTCCACGAACGACGCCATTCCTCGCGTGTCATCCCGGTGAACTTCTTCAGGCGCAGCACGTGTATCTCCTCGCGCCCGAACTGCCACACCTGGTACATCGCTTCACCAACGGCGAACAGGCCGATGACCAGAATCAGCACGTCGATGCCGTCGAGCAGCTGCGGAATGCCGAAGGAGAACCGCGCCTCGCCGGTGAGCTGATCGATGCCGACCAGACCCAGGGCGAGACCGACGAACAGACTGAACAGGCCGCGCACAAGCGACGCGCCGAGCAGCACACTCACCGTTGTGAAGGCGACAACGGTCAAGGCGAAGTACTCGGCAGGACCGAAGCGCAAGGCCGCTGTTGCCAGTGGCGGCGCGAAGAACGTGAGGGCAATCGTCGCCAGCGTGCCGGCGACGAACGAGCCGATCGCCGCCGTCGTCAAGGCGGCCGCACCCCGTCCCTGACGGGCCATCTCGTATCCATCGATGGCGGTGGCGATCGACGCCGTCTCGCCCGGGGTATTGAGAAGAATGCTCGTGGTCGATCCACCATACATCGCGCCGTAATAGATGCCGCCGAACATGATGAAGGCGCTCGTGGGATCGAGACTGAAGGTGATCGGCAGCAGCACGGCGACGGTCATCGCCGGTCCGATCCCCGGAAGCACGCCGACGGCTGTCCCGAGCGTGACGCCGACCAGCGCCCACGCGAGATGCACGACCGTGACGGCACTCGCGAAACCATCACGCAGTGCATGGAACGTCGTCATCGGCTGCTAGGCGCAGAGCTCGCCTGTGTCGAGACCACGGAGTTCGATAACACGGAGGTCACCTGCCACCCCGCCACCTAGTTACAGCAAACGCGCCAGCACGCCACCGGGTAGAGTCAATTGCAGGACGCGCGCGAAGAGCAGGTATGCAGACGTGGACACGGCGAGTGCGATCAGAGCGTCACGCCATGGATGGCGGTCGTCGAACGCACGCGCCGTGAACCAGAACAGCACCGCCGTTGCGATGACGAAACCGGCGCGTTCGGCCAGCAGCAGATGCAAGACGACGCCGGCAATCAGCAACGCGATCGGTCCGCGTGCGCGCAGCGCCGATTGAGGGCGAGCGCTCGAGCGCTGGCGGCGCGCTTCGAACACCACCGCACCCGCACACACGAACAGGCCAATCAAGACGAACAGCGGATACGGTTCCGCGCCGGTGAGACCGGTCGACTCGCGATCGGTCGCATCGAGCTTCCGCAGGATGTCACGTGTGCGCTGCTCCTCCCGGTCGAGAAAGCGCGCCAGCTCGGGACCGGTCAGGTATCGATCGATCCAGCGGTATCGCTGCAACGCCTCGCGCCATTCGCGGGAACGCACCATCGTGTCAACGGTCGCTTCCAGGCGGCGCCGATCGTCGGCGCTGACGCCAGGCGGCGCCACCAACGAACGCCAGTTCTCGAACTCCACGTCCACACCCTGTTCGCGCAACGTGGGTACGTCCAGACCTGAGAGTCGCGCGCCGCTGGAAATCGCCAGCGCGCGCAGCGTTCCCGCCTCGATCTGCGGTTCGAGCTCGGCGAGCCCATTGATGCCGACCGACACCTGCCCGCCGAGCACGGCCGACAGTGATTCACCGCCCCCGGAGAATGCGATGTAGTTGACGCGGCGTGGATCGACGCCAGTGGCGTCGGCAATCAGTCCCGCCAGCATCTGATCGCTGCCTCCAGCCGATCCCCCGCCCCACGAGATCGCTTCGGGCCTCTGTTTGAGCGCCGACACCAGATCGGCGAGCGTTCGCAAGGGGGAGACGGCGGGCACGGCGATCACTTCGTACTCGCCGGTGAGGCGCGCGATGGGAACCACGTCGCGCAGCGTGACCGGCGAGCGGTGCATGACAATGCCGCCGAGCATGATCAGGCCCGACACCATCAACACGCCCCCGTTGCCACGTTCGGCGCCGAGGAATCGTGCCAGGCCGATCGTTCCCGCGGCACCAGGGATGTTCTCGACCGGGGCAATCCTGACGAGGCCGGCGCGCTGCAGCGTCTGCTGCATGACACGCGCAGTCTGATCCCAGCCGCCTCCGGGCGCCGCCGGCGCAATCAGCCGCAACTGATCGAACGCCGGCGCTGCCATCAGCGTGGCGCCGAGCGCGGCGGCGATCGCGACATAACCGCAGATCCGATGACCGTTGATCATCGAGGGAATTGTAAGCGCTGTGACGCATCCTCCTCGGGCGCGCGTCGCCGGCGCCACCACCAGAACGCCAGCCCGCTGGCCACCGACAGAGCGGCGAGAATGCCGGTCTTGCGCGTGCGCAGCGCGGGACGGATGCCGTGCTCGGCGTCATTGGCGAGCTCTATCCAGCCCTGGCCGATCAGCTGCTGACGCAGCACTGCCGCACGGCGTTCCAGCACCTTTGCCTCGCCGACCTGCCGCTCGAGGATCTCGTTAACGTGCTCCGGCTCGAAGTACACGCGCAGCTCCGTCCCATCCACGTGTGGATAGAGAGCTGCGCTCAGGACGCGCGCCGGACCGTAGAGCCGCCACAACCGCATGCCTCACGATAACTGCAATCGTGCGATGTGTGTAGGGCGGTCCTGCACGCCTGCCGTCGAGCAGGAATTCAGCCCACGCGCGCCGATTCAGTGTGGCGCGCGAGCGGCAGCGACAGCGTGGCGCGAGCGCCGCGCTGATTGCCGCGGCCTTCGATGGTCAACGAGCCGCCGTGCGCTTCCGCGATCTGGCGGCTGAGTACGAGGCCGATGCCGGACCCGCCGGGCTTCGTCGTGAAGAATGGCACGAACAAGTTTGCCGTGTTCTGGATCCCCGGTCCTTCATCGTCGATGTGGACGGCGACGCGATCTTCGACCACGTTCCACCCGGCCATCACGCGGCCGCCGGTTTCGAGCGCGGCATCGATCGCATTGCGCACCACGTTGATCAGCAGTTGCTCGAGCTGCGCGACGTCGGCGCTTACGACCACGTCGGGACCTTCTTCCAGAAGGACGGGGACGCGTCGATCGAGCGCGGTAACGCGCCGCATGACCGCGCCGAGCGCCGTCGCCTGCATGTTTGGCGCGGGAAGACGAGCCAGTTGTGCGTATGCGGACGTGAACCGACTGAGACCATCCGCGCGCGAGGCGATGATCGCCAGCCCACGCTGCATGTCATCACGCCAGTCCTCCGGCGGCGGGGTGCGGCTGACGAGCGCGCCGAGGCTGCCAGCAATCGATTTGATGGGCGCCAGCGAGTTGTTCAACTCGTGACCGATTACGCGAATCAGCCGTTGCCATGCCTGTCGTTCCTGCTCCCGCAGCGGCTGGCTGACGTCGGCGAGTACCAGCAACTCGTGTGGTTGTCCACCCTGCCAGAACTTCCGCCTGCGCACTTCCCAGCGTCCGGAGCCACCCGGGAAGCTGATGTCCTGCACGCGACCCTCGGGACGCAAAGCGCGCATCAGACCCAGATCGCCGGCCCGTTGCCCGAGCAGCGCCTGTGCTGATTGATTCAGCAGCCGTTCGCCATAGCGGTTGATCAAGACGAGCCGCTCGCTGCTGTCGAACGCGAAGATGGCGACGTCGAGCTCCGCCATGACGCCGCGCAGCAACGCCGTCGCTTCCTGTGCGTCGAGGCGCTGCGTGCGGAGCGTGTCGGCGAGCAGATTCAGCTCGTGCAGCACCGCGCCGAGCGGATCGGACGGCTCGGCGCCGCGCGCGCGGATCGAGAAATCGTCTTCTCGCAGAGCGGCAAGGACGTTCGAGATCGTGCGCAGCGGGTGCACGATCCGTTCGCGCAGCCAGTAGGTGCAGCCAAGCCACATGCCGACGATGGCGGCGGAGAGTGCCCACTTGATGGGCACGGCGAGCGGCCCGATCCACAGCAGCGCGAGCGCGGCGCCGACGGCAGGCAGACCCGAAACCACCGCAAAAACAATCAGCCGGCGGTCGATGGGGAACGTCACAGGCGGTACCGTTCGAGCCGGCGATACAGCGCGGACCGGCTGAGACCGAGCGCGCGCGCCGCGTTGCTCACGTTACCGTAGCGCGCCATCGCCTTGCGAATGAGAAACGCTTCGACCTCCTCGAGACTCATTTCCTCGATGCGCGCCGGCGACTCCGGCGCGCGCAGGCCGAGATCGGAGCCGCGAATCTCGGATTGCTGCGACATCAGTACCGCCCGCTCGACGACGTGATCGAGCTCACGGACGTTGCCGGGCCAGGCGTAGGCGAGCAGCGCCTTGGCGGCCGTGGCATCGAAACCGGCGAGGCGTTTGCGATATCGCTGCGCATGCGTTCGCAGAAAGTGATCGGCGAGCAGCGGGATATCCTCGCGCCGCTCGCGCAGCGGGGGGAGCCGGATTTCCACGGTGTTGAGACGAAACAGCAAATCCTGACGGAAGCGGCCGGCGCCCACTTCGCCGTCCAGATCGGCGTTGGTCGCCGAAATCAGCCGCACGTCGGCCTTCCTCGTTTTCGAGGATCCCAGACGCTCGAACTCGCCCGTCTCGAGCACGCGCAGCAGCTTCTGCTGCTGATTGAGCGGCACGTTGGCGATCTCGTCGAGGAACAACGTGCCGCCGTCGGCCAGTTCAAAGCGACCGACGCGATCCTGCCTGGCGTCGGTGAACGCACCCTTGACGTGGCCGAACAGCTCGCTCTCGAACACGCCTTCCGAGACGCCGCCGGCGTTGACCGTGACCATCGCGCGACTCGCGCGCGGCGACACGGCGTGCAGTGCCTGCGCGACCACGCCTTTGCCCGTTCCGTTCTCGCCGAGAATGACCACGTTGGCGTCCGACGGTCCGACGCGCGCGATGATCTGCAGCACCGGCTCCATCGTCGGCGCCTGAGCGATCAGCCTGGGCACGCCGTCGGCCTGCAGGATCCGCGTCTGCGCCTCGAGGCGCGTCGTCTGCCGAAGGGCGCGGCCGAGTTCCGTCTGGGTCCGCAGAATCGCCAGCAGCCGCTGGTTGTCCCATGGCTTCTCGATGAAGTCGCGTGCACCGCGGCGCATCGCTTCCACGGCCAGCGGCACCGATCCCCACGCCGTCATCACGACGATCGGCGTCGTGTCGTCGCTGGCGCGAATCTCCGCGACCAGATCGAGCCCTTCCTGTCCTGAGGTCGTGTCGCGCGCGTAATTCAGATCCACCAGGATCACGTCGTACTCGCGACGATCGAGATGTCGCAGCACCGCCTGCGGCGAATCCGCCGTGTCGATCTGGTACCCCTCGGACTTCAACAGCAGACGCAGCGCTTCGACGACGTCGGCCTGATCGTCAGCAATGAGAATGCGGGCAGAGGAGACGGCCACAGGTGCAGAGAGTATCAAGGCAGCTGATTATCTGTCGCGGACGCCCGCAGCGGATCTCACTCAGCTCTGAGCGCGACCACGGGGTCCACACGAACCGCGCGACGCGCCGGCGCGAGGCCCGCGCTAACGGCGACGATGGTCAGCAGCGCCACCACCGAGACGATCACGACCGGATCGCGCGGCGCCGCGCCGTAGAGAACGGTCGTGAGGAACTGCGACACGGCAGCGCCTCCGGCGAGTCCTGCTGCCCCACCAATGGCAACGCACACGGCAGTCCGTCCCAGGACGCTGCGCAACACCTGCGGACGCCGTGCGCCGACGGCGATGCGAATGCCGATGTCGCGCGTTCGTCGACTCACTGCGAAGGCGGCAATGCTATACACCCCCGTGACCGCCAGCAGGATTGCCAGCGCGCCGAAGGCGCCGAGCGCGACTCCGGCAACATTCGACGGCAGGAACGCGAGTGCCATCAGGTCCTCGGCCGGACCCTGATACAACACCGGCACGCGCGGATCGATCTCGGCGATCGCCGTTCGGATCTGCGACGTGACCTGCTCGGGCGGCAGGTCCGACCGCACCAGCACCGCGACGGTCGTATCGGCGACCTGCGCTCGCGGCCGAAACAGTGCGGGCTGCGGCGCTTCGGTGAGACTCCGATACTTGCCCTCTTCCACGACGCCGACGATCTCGACGGGCCGGCCGTTGGACCGAAACTTCCGTCCAACAGCGTTACGCGTACCGATCACGCGTTCGGCGAACGTCTCGTTGACAACAGCCACCGGCCGACTCGTGCGGTCGTCGTGCTCAGTGAAGTCGCGACCCGACAGAAGGCGCGTGCCGACGGTCGCGAAGTAGCCCGCGGTGACATAGTAGTACGACGCCTCGAACGATCGGTTCGGCGAGAAGTCGGTTTCTGCTTCGCGGAACACCCCCGACGTCGACTGATCGACGGCGAGCGGTATCGAGGTGCTGAGCGCGGTACGGGCGAAGCCCGGGATTGGCGAGACGCGGTCGAGTATTCGTGCCTCGAAGGCCCGCGTCTGATCGCGGGAGTATCCCACCAGGCCGAGATCGACCGCGACCAGGTACAGGCCGTCCGGTCGGATGCCGATTGGCGCCGATGCTGCCGCGCGAACGCTTTGAACGGCGACCGCTGAGGCAGTCAGCAGAACGGAGCACGCGGCAACCTGGAAGGCGAGCAACCACTCACGCGTATTCCACCGATGCCGCATGGACAACGTTGCCGGACGGGACGACGTGAGCATCGACGGCCGCGTCGCCCATGCGCGGTGGACCGCGGCCGCGGACGCAATTGTCGCTACGGCCACGGCCGTGAAGGAGGCAAAGACCACTACCATCGGATCCGGCTGTACGTCGACCTGAAACGGGAGATCCGCCGGTGTCCATCCGGTGAGGCGCTGGAGCGCGGCGACCGCGACGACATACCCGGCGATCGTGGCTGCCGCAGCGAGCAGAAGCGCTTCGGTTGCGACGTCACGGAGCAGATCGAAACGTCGTGCGCCAAGGGCAAGGCGAACGCCGATCTCGCGACTGCGGTCGACGACACGCGCGGCGAGTAGCCCACCCATGTTCGCGCACGCCGTGAGGAGCACGAGAATGGCGAGCACCATGATGCCGCTAATCATGAGCCGCGCGGGCGTCCTGATCGCGGTACCGAACAATCCGGCGCGGGTGAGCTCGATTGTGCTCGGCGAGTCCGACTGCGGGTACTCGCGGGCAAGATTCGTGGTGACGGCCGACAAGTCGGCAGCCGCGGCGGCCGGGAGCACCGACGGCAGGAGCCGCCCTACGATCATCGTGTTCTTGGTGAAGCGGTTATCCAGCCACGATCGTCCCTCGATATGTGACTGCATCGCCATCGGTATCCAGACATCGGGACGATAGATCACTTCGGTGCCAACGAATCCCTGTGGCGCCACGCCGATGACCGTATAGGCGCGGCCGTTGATTCGCACGGTGCGTCCCGCAACATGCGGGTCTGCGGCGAACGCTGCGCGCCAAAAGCGATGACTCAGGACGACCAGCGGGGCCGCGTCGGGTACGGCATCGTCTGCATCGGCGAAGAGCCGCCCGATGGCAGGGCGAACGCCGAGCATCGTGAAGTAGTTGCCGGTTGCCAGGTATCCCCAGATTCGGCGGTTCTGGCCATCGGTATCGACTGCCATTGGCGCAATTCGATATCCGGCGAGGTCGGCAAACGAATGATTGCGTGCCCGAAAATCGCGATAGGCCGGGAACGAGGTGGTGTACGCGCCCGTGGGTGCCACAAAGTAGACGCGCGCCGGATCACTGATCGGCAACGGTCGCAGCAGAACGCCCCGAGCTACGCTGAACACGATCGTGTTGGCACCAATCGCCAGCCCCAGCGTAACCAGGCCGAGCACCGTATACGAACGGTGGCGAATGAGCGTCCTCAATGCGTAGCGGAGGTGTCGCATAGCACGTTTCCTCGAACCGTGACCGACTATTGCTCGATGTATCCGTCGCGCAGCTTGATGATGCGCGACCCGTACGCCGCATTGGTCTGTGAGTGCGTCACCTGCACGATCGTCGTGCCTTGATCGTTCAGCTGCTTGAACAGCTCCATGATTTCCTGCGCCTGTGACGAGTGCAGGTTGCCGGTCGGTTCGTCGGCCAGAATCACCGCCGGCCTGGCGACAATCGCCCGCGCAACGCCGACCAGTTGCTGCTGCCCGCCGGATAACTGCGTCGGATACAGATCCTTCTTCGCGACGATGCCGAAGCGATCGAGGACGTCGGCGACGATGCTCTGCCGCTCGGACTTGGGAACGTCGCGATACGAGAGCGGCAGCTCGATGTTCTCGTAAACGGTGAGGTCGTCGAGCAGGTGATATGCCTGGAACACGAATCCAATCGTCCGCTTCTGCAGCGCCGATCGCTCCTTCGGCGCGAGCTTGTGAACGGGATGTCCCATCAGCGTGTATTCACCGCGCCACGCGTGATCGTGCATGCCAAGGATGTGTAGCAGCGTCGACTTGCCGGCACCCGACGGTCCCATGATCGAAACGAACTCGCCAGGCTTGATGTCGAAGGTAATGCGTCGCAGCACCCACGTGTGACCGGGCCCGACCGGAAAGGACTTCTCCACGCCACTGACATTGATGAGCGGTGCCGTTGGATCGAGTTGAGCCATCTCCTGCGAGGCATTGGCGAGCGTGGCGCGCTTGAAGAGCATGGTCACTTCCTTCTGATGAACAAATGGTGTGTCCTCGGCGCAATCTACTCGGTTCGCAGCGTGATGAGCGGGTCAGCCGAAGCCGCGCGCCGCGCTGGCACATAACACGCCAGTGCCGCAACGATGGTGATGCTCGCGACGACGGCCGCTGCCACGTTGGGGTCTCGCGGACTGATTTGGAAAAGCATCGAACGAAGCACGCCAGATACGGCCAGACCGCCAACCAGACCGGCGACGATCCCCACGGCCACCGGTCTCATCCCTTCCAACAGGACGAGCCCGACGACACTTGACGACGTCGCTCCCAGGGCCAGCCGCACACCAAGTTCGCGCCGGCGCTGCGCAACGGCATACGCGACCACGCCATAGATGCCCACCAGCGCGACGAGCAGCGCGGTGGCAGAGAAAATCGACAGCAGGATGGTCACGAACCGTGGCCGCGACACTGAATCGTCGCGCACATCAGCCATCGTCCGCATCGCGCCGACCGGCACGGCGGGATCCAGCGACCGAATCGTCCGGCGAACGACGCCAGCGAGGGCGGCAGGTTGTTGCGTCGTCCGCACGACGAGCGTCAGCGCACGAACTGGCTGCTTCGTGCCGCCCCAGAACCTGAATTGATCATGCGCAAAGTACATCTGCCGCGTCGGCTCGTCGGTCAGCGTGGTGTGCCGAACGTCGCCGACGACGCCAACAACGGTGACGATGTTTGGTTCGGCGCCGCCTCCCAGCTTGAAGCGTGCACCGATCGGATTGCCCCCGGGCCAGTAGTCGCGCGCCATCGTCTGGTTGATCACGACCACTCCGGGTGCGTCGATCCGATCGGTGGACTCGATGGTGCGACCTCGCAGTAACGGGATCTGCATGGCGTCAAAGTACCCGGCCGTCACCACCTGCCAATCCGCCCGGCGAGACGGCGTTCCTCGCGGCGTTTCACGACCTTCGATCTGGATATTGAGATCGCCACCGCCGCTGGCCAGCGGCAGGTTCGCCACCGCACCGGCGGAGGCGACGCCAGGTTGGCGTCGGAGCTCGTCCAGCACGCGCCGATAGAATTGCGCGCTGCGCTCACCGTCACGGTATGCGGCGGCTGATAGCGTCACATCGACTGCCACGACATGGTCAGTTCGATAACCTGCGTCGACGAACAACAGCCGGCGGAAGCTCGTGGTGAGAAGCGCCGCTCCCAGCAACAACGCCACCGTCAGCGCAATCTGGGCGATAACGAGCGCCTGTCGCGCGCCCGTTCGTCCACCCGACGTGTACGCGCCTGGACGGCCAGTCAGCTCCGACTGCGGGGACAGGCGAGACGAGCGAATGGCGGGTATCAGCCCGACCAGCAAAGCTGCAAGCATCGCGAGCAGCAATGCGAAAGCAAGCACTGACGCATCGAATCCCACCGCCTCGATGCGTGGGAGATCGGCGGGCTCGAGCAATGGGAGCAGGCGGATGCCGACAGCCGCTAACGCGATGCCACCGATGCCGCTCGTCAGCGCGACAAGCATCGGCTCGGCGACGCCGTGAACAAGGATCCGACGACCCGAGGCGCCCAGCGCAGCGCGGACGCCGATCTCCCGTCTTCGGAACTCTGTGCGCGACAGAAACAGATTGGCAACGTTCGTACACGCCACAACCAGCACGCAGAGGACTGCGCCGAGGAGAATCCATAGCGGACGTCTGGTGCCCACGGTCACATCCGTCTGCAGCGGAACGACGCGTGCCCCAAAATGCATGCGCGGTGGGTACTCACCCGGCATCGTCCGCGTAAAGGCGGTGACCATGGCACCGATCTCCGTTGCTGCCACCTGCGCGGTCACATCGGGGCGAAGGCGCGCGATGCCGTTCAAAAAGTGATTGCCACGCGCTTGTGCAACCTGCGGCGGAAATTTCAGCGGCACGAACAGCTGCGCCGGCTCGCGCGAGGAGAACTCGTCCGGCAAACGAAAGGTTCGAGGCATGACGCCGGCAACGAGGTAAGGCCGGTCGTCGAGCACGATCCGTCTGCCGATCACGTCTGGCGACGCGCCGAATCGGCGTCGCCACAGCGAATCGCTGATGAGCACTTTGTCATCCGCGCCCGGCACATCGTCGGAACGCTGAAACGGAGCGCCGATGACGGGCGCGACGCCGAGTGCCGGCAGGGTGCCGTAGGTCAGGTACCCGGCGGGCAGACGTTCGGCTTCGCCGTTGTCGTACGTCACTGTCAGCGTGCCGCCTCGATACACACCGAGCGCTTCGAATGCTGAGAGCCCTCGCGAGTAGTCAAAGTACTCGGCCGGCGAGATGCGTCCGCGTTCTGTCCCGTCCCATTGATTCCAGACAGCGACAATCCGCTCCGGATTGGCGTACGGCAACCTCTGGAGCAGGACGACGTTCACCACGCTGAAGACGGCGAGGATCGCACCAATACCGAGTGCCAGCGTCAGCACCGCAGCGCTCGTGAAAGCAGGCGTGCGCCGCAACGATCGCACGGCGTGACGCAGGTCCTGCCACAGTGCATCTGCCATCCTCAGCCTCCGGGACGCCGGAGATCAAGGTGTGTGCCGCGCGATTCCCCCGCAAATCGGGCGTCGACACGAGACGATTCGTCCGATCGTGGGATCACGCGTCCCACGACCGAACAGCTGACCGCAGCGCTCCTCCTGAGCGCGTCGAGCGATTGGTTGATGGTGTGGCGGCGGCTCCCAGCAACGCCGCAGCCCTTGCAAATGGTGCTCGTTCAGACCAAGAATATAGTCATGATTAAGGCCAATGTGTTCGAGGTCAAAGCCCGCTTGTCCGAATACCTCGACCGCGTCGCGAACGGTGAACGGGTCATCGTGTGTCGTCACAATAAGC
>Ga0081539_10000562_pt1 | contig 76587 bp, 60 predicted proteins | sample TabmetS4T2R2_FD_71023 | JGI IMG/M metagenome (GOLD analysis project Ga0081539, IMG submission 71023) | Tabebuia heterophylla rhizosphere microbial communities from the University of Puerto Rico - S4T2R2 | ecosystem: Host-associated > Plants > Roots > Rhizosphere ...
GCCGTGTCGCGTTGCTCGATCATCGGGTAAGCCATCTAAACTTGTCCTATCTGTGCCGACCGGATCCTCCCGGTCATAACGGACTTTTACTGACATCCGTTACACAGATTTCGTGACAGGCCCTCCGAGGGTGGAACTCGGCTACGACTCCGGCAGCGTGGACGGGCAGACCGCGGCGACGCAGGCGCAGGCATCGTGGGTGGGCGACGGTTGGTCTACGCCGCGTTCATTCATTGAGCAGACTTTCACGTCGTGCGCGGATGATCCCGGTGGGAGCCCGGCGCCGCAGCCGATCCCGGACCAGTGCTACAACGAACCGACCCTGACGATGTCTCTCAACGGCTCCACTGCCGCGCTGGTGTGGGACAGCGCCAAGGAACTGTGGCGGCCTCAGGCCGAGGACGGCTCGGTCATCACCCACGTGACCAACTCCGGCAACGGGTCCGGCACCTACAACACCGACTACTGGAAGGTCACGGCGCGGGACGGCACAGTTTACGAGTTCGGACGCAACCACCTGCCTGGCTGGTCCTCCGGCAAGCCGGCGACGAACTCGGTGGACCGGGTCCCGGTGTACTCGCCGCACGCCGGGGATCCGTGCTTCAACGCATCTGGGTTTTCCGCATCGTGGTGCGACATGGCCTACCGATGGAACCTCGACAACGTCGTCGACGCCCACGGCAACGCGATGGCCTACTACTACAAGCAGGACACCAACCACTATGGACGCAACCAGGGTGCGGTCAACGAGGACTACATCCGCGACAGCTACCTGGACCGCATCGACTACGGCTTCCGCGACGGCGGCGCCTATGGCACGGTCCCCAACCGGGTCGTGTTCGGCACGGATTCGCGGTGCGTCTCCGGCACGTGTACGCCTTTGAATGCTTCGACGAAGGCTAACTGGCCCGACGTGCCCTATGACCTGATCTGCGCCTCCGGGGCCACCTGCACGGCGTGGAGTCCGTCGTTCTTCTCCACCGTCCGCCTGACTTCGATCACCACCCAGCAGTGGTCGACCGCCACCTCCTCTTATGGGCCCGTGGACTCGTACACCCTGACGCAGACCATCCCGGCCACCGGGGACGGCAACGCCCCAACACTGTGGCTGGCCTCGATCGCCCACACGGGACACGACACCACCGCTGGCGGCTCCACCACGCCGATCACACTGCCGTCGGTGTCCTTCACCAGCATCAAGCTCCCCAACCGGGTCGATCCGGCCGGGCTGACCGCGTTCTACCGCCACCGGGTCGAGACCATCACCACCGAGGCCGGATCGGTGATCACCGCCAGCTACGAGCTGCCTCAGCCCTGCACGGCGCCGGTGTCGTTGACTCCGGCGACCAACACACGATCGTGTTACCCGGTGTACTGGACACCAGCCGGCTACACCGCGCCGTTCCTCGACTGGTTCCACAAGTACGCCGTCACCCGGGTCACTGCCACCGACCCCACCGGGGGCGCGCCCGCCACCTCGACCAACTATTCGTACGTCGGCGGCGCCGCATGGCGGTACGACGAGAACGAGCTGGTCAAGAAGAAGTACCGCACCTACGGCCAGTTCCGTGGCTACGGCAGCGTCAAAACTTTGACTGGCGACGGGGTCAACGACCCGCAGACCCTGTCGCAGACGACGTACTACCGGGGGATGTCGAAGAACAACAGCTCCACCGTCGTCAACGTGACCGACTCCGCTGGCGGTGTGCACGAGGACCTCGACCGGCTCGCTGGTAAGGAGTTGGAAACCGCCAACTATCTGGGTAACGGGGGCCCGGTCGACAACTCCACCATCACCTCCTACTGGGTGTCTGCGGCCACCGCCAGCCGCTCGCGCACCGGCCTGCCTGCCTTGACCGCCCACTGGACGGCCCCGGTGCTGTCCTACCGGCGGCAGGCGATCACCGGCAGCGGCGGCACGACCTGGCGATACATCGCCACGGACAGCAGCTACGACGCGTCGATCACCTCGCCGACTGTGGGCCTGCTCAAACACACCTACACCCACACCGTGCCACCCAACGCGGCGTACGACACCTGCGCCACGACGAGCTACGCACCGGTCAACACCGGCAAGAACCTCGTGGGCCTCGTATCTCAAGTCGAGACCGTCTCAGTGGCCTGCGGTGGTTACACCGCGGGCACGCCGGCGTCGGTGCCCGGCGGCGCCAATTCCCTGAGCGCGCCATCGAGCGTCAACCGACCAGCCCAGGTGGTCGGCGTTGAACGCACCTTCTACGACGACACCAGCTGGTCCACCACCTATCCACAGGCTGCGGCACCCACGACCGGCAACGTGACGATGAAACGCAAAGCTGCCGACCACGCCGGCGGTGCCTATACCTGGCAGACGACCGAACGGTCCACTTACGACAGTTACGGTCGGCCGGTCGACGCCTACGACGGCAACGGCAACAGGACGAGATTCGGCTACACCGACAACAGCGCCGGCCTCACCACGGGCGCGACCGTCACCAACCCACTGCTGCAGACCGTCTCGAACACCGTGAGCACCACGCGTGGGCTCCCCCTAACCACCACCGACGCCAACAATGTGGTCACCACTCAGCAGTACGACGCGCTCGGTCGGGCGACCGCGGTCTGGCTGTACTCGCGGGCGACGACGGTGTCGGCGAACTACAAGTTCAGCTACCTGGTACAAAAGAACGGTGTCACCGCGACCACCACGTCGAAACTAAACGACTCCAGTGGCTACGTCGTCTCCACCACCATCTACGACGCCCGGCTGCGCGTGCGGCAGACCCAAGCGATGACGCCCCAGTCGGGGCGGATGGTCACCGACACGTTCTACGACAGCCGCGACTGGGTCAGGTCGTCCAACGACGGCTGGTGGCACCCGGGCACCCTGCCCAACACGACGCCGGTCAGGCCAGATCGGGTGAGCCCGCCCCCGCAGTTGCCGAGCCAGCACTTCTACACCTACGACGGGCTCGGCCGGGTGGTCGTCGATGTCGCCGCGAGGAACAACGTCGAGGTCTCCCGCACCACCACCGTCTACAACGGCGACCGCGCCACGGTCATCCCACCCGAGGGCGGTATCGCCAAGACCACCGTCTCCGACCCGCTCGGGCGCACCGGTCAACTACTGGAGTACACCGCCAAGCCAACGCTCAACACGCCGGCCAACACCTTCACCGGCATCTTCTCCATTACCGGTGGCACCGCAGTCACGTCCACCTACGGCTACGACGGTCACGGCAACCAGAACAGCGTCACCGACGTCGGCGGCAACACATGGACTTCCACCTACAACCTGCTCGGCCGGGTCACCGCCAAGTCCGATCCGGACGCTGGCGACACCACTGGGATGACCTACGACGGCAATGGCAACCTCACCCAGTCGACCGACAGCCGCGGCAAGACGCTCTCGCACACCTACGACGCGCTCAACCGCCGGACCGGCAAGTACGCGGCCCCGACCGCGGCGCAGTCTGCGGCGAACCAGCTCGCTTCCTGGGTGTACGACAACGCCAACAACGCCGTCGTCGGGATGCGCTATCCGGTTGGACAGCTGACCACCTCGACCGCCTACTGGGGCGGCGAGGCGTACACCGTCCAGCAGAACAACTTCAACATCTTCGGCAAGTCCACCGGCCAGACCGTCACGATCCCCACCACAGAGGGTCTGCTCGGCGGCTCCTACACATTCAGCTACACGTACTCGACCACGACCGGGTTGCTCGGCCGGAGCATCTTCCCGGCCATGGGTGGGCTTCCCGCCGAGACGGTCAACCACGGCTACGCCACCGCCTTCGACCTGCCCAGCACCCTCGGCGGTCTTGGCGGCTACGCGCAAGGCGTCACCTATGACGCCTTTAGCCGGGTCAACCAGCAGACGATCGGCGGCGCGGTACCCAACCGTGGCTTCATCACCAACACCTACGACGACCACACCGGACGCCTCACCGACCAGCTCGTCACCAGGATGGGCACCACACCGGCTGACGTCGACAAACAGCACTACGACTACGACAAGGCCGGCAACCCCGTCCGGCAGATTTCCACCCGTCTCGGCTCGACGACCTCGTCCGAAACCCAATGCTTCCGCTACGACAACCTACAGCGGCTAAGGACGGCCTGGACCGCCACGGACAACTGCGCGGCCGAGCCGACACCGACCAGCCGCGGCATGGTCGGCAGCGGCCTCGGCAGCACCAGCGCCTACTGGACCGCCTGGGAGTTCGACCTCGCCGGCAACCGCACGAAGCAAACCAAGTACTCCACCACCGCTGGCACCGACACCAACACGACCTATTCCTACGACGGCAACGGCGCCGGACAGTCGCACACCGCCACCGGCACGTCGACCAGCGGTGGCGCGAGTGGCTCCACCAGCTACAGCTACGACAGCGCCGGACACATGAGCAGCCGCAACGCCGGCAACGGCAACCAAACACTCACCTGGAACGACGCCGGCCAACTCACCGCCGTCAACGGCAGCACCGCCGGCAACAGCACCTTCCTCTACGACGCCGACGGCAACCTGCTCATGCAAAAGGACCCCGGCACGAACACCCTCTACCTACCGGGCCAGCAGCTCACGCTCACCACCACCACCCAGGCCATCACCGGTGCCCGGTACTACGCGCTCCCCGGGGGCGGCATGGTCGTCCGGACCGGTGGCAACACCAACTACACGTTCGCCATCACCGACCTCCACGGCACACCGACCCTCTACCTCGACAACACCGCGCAGACGCCCACGTGGCGGCAGTACACCCCGCACGGCGAATCGCGGGGCGTTATCTCCGCGTGGCCGGACAACCGCGGTTTCCTCAACAAGCCAGTCAACACCGCCACCGGACTCACCAATGTCGGGGCCCGCGAGTACGACGCGGCCATCGGCCGGTTCATCTCCGTCGACCCGGTCATGGACCTCACCGACCCGCAACAATGGAACGGCTACGTCTACAGCAAGAACAACCCCACCAGCTTCAGCGATCCCACCGGGCAGATCCCCGATGACTGCAAGCAATTCAAATGCGACTACGTCCCGGGCTGCGACGAATGTAACAAAGAAAAGAAGAAGAACAATCCTTGCTGGCCGGTGGACTGCACCCCGGACGAAGACAACGACGGGATAAAGTCGGCCACGACGCTGAAGAACGGCACCAAAGTCGTCATCTACGACAACGGCATCTCGACGATCAATGGCTACATCCTGCCGTCCGGGCATCCCGATCCGTACCACCTGGCCGCGGAGGTCGATCGCCTCGTCGGCAAGCACCATATCGAGCAGGTGGATCCGCTGGCGACGATCTGGCTCATCGAGGAGGCCTGCAGTGCATCTCAGTCCGGGTTGTGCAGCGACGACTTTCATGCCACCGTCACCGACCACGCATGGCAGGCGCGCGAGCTGTACCTGGACAGTCTGAGCAAGGGTCAGAAGTGGTTCCTGGGGCCCTGGTGGGACGAACACGGCGGCACGGTCGCGAACGTGGCGGGCCTGGGCGCACTGGTCGTATGCGTCGTGGGCACCGGGGGATGGTGCCTAGCCGCCGCCATCACCGCCGCCGGGATAAGCGCCGCAGACCGGACCTATCGGTATGTCAAGACGGAGCCGGAGAAACGCGACACGCCGTGCTTCGTGGTTGGTCTGGCGTTGGACTTGGGAACCCCGTTCGTGCCCGGATCGAGAGTAGCGGGGAAGAGCCTCGGAGACACCCCGTGGGACCATTTCTTCAACACCGCTATTACCAACACGTCATACACGGGCGGCGGTCAGATCTTCGGCGCCGTCTGTGTAAGCTGATCCCTGCGCGACGGGAGAGCCAGGTGAAGATCCACGGACGCAGCGACACTCCGCTGGTGCGGCGTCCTGCCTTCAGTTGGCTCCTCCTAGCGGTGTCGCTGGTCCTGATGGTGAGCACGCTGATCCTGCTGTCCTACGCCTCCGGCAGCGACCGAAGCTTGCGGCGCGATGGAGTTCCGATAACGGCCACCGTGACGGAAGAGCGGGGCGCCGGGCGAGCTCAGCTCTGGATTTTCCAGTACGAGTACGCCGGCACCAGGTATGAAAAATCGATCCAGTGTGCGGTCTGCTACACCGTGGGCGAGCAGATAACGGTGTATGTGGACAGGAACCATCCAAGCCGGTTCGTCACAGCAGAAGGCGGAGGTAGTCGCAGTCGGTCGGAGGGCGCTGGCTGGGTCCTGGTGTTTGTCCTGCTCATTCCAATGGTGTGGAGCGTCAGGTCTCTTGTGCGCCTGCGTACGCCCTGACTAGAGTCGATCCGACTCAACCTGCTATGAAGGATCGTGAAGCGTGAGGCGCGACCTAAGGTTCTATCCCCTAGCCGTAGCGGCCGGCGTTTGCGTTTTCCTCGGCGTAACCGTCTTCGATGCCCTGTGGTTGGCCGGCCTGGGAGTGCTCCTGGCTCTCGTGGGTTGGCTGCTGTCCAGGCGAAAGTCATCCGCAGAGGACTGATCCGGCGTAGCCGGACCGTGTCTGGCCGAGATCGGCTCCCCGGGTCTTCCTGCATAACGTTTAGGTACTCAAGGACTCCGCTGCGTAATGTTGTCCATGGCGTCCGGGACAATGCTGGGGAGCGGTGCGGCGGGCGGAACACCAGACGGTCTGCTTGCGGAGCTGACCGCAGCCCGACGCCTGGCAGCCAAGCCGACGGCGCTGCGGGTTTGGCCGCCCGCCCTCGGTGGTCCTGCTGGTGCCCGGCTCGGTCGGCGGCGTGGGGGCGATGGCGAGCTGATCGCCATGGTGGCTACGCTACCTTCGTGGCGGTCGACCGTCCCCTTCCCCACGCTGGTATGCAGTTCGGCGGCAACGGCGTCCCGCCTATCTCGTGGCCGCATTGGTTCGCTGCGGCCGCAATCGTTGGTGTGGCGTTTGGTTGTTTCATCGGTTCCGTCATCGGGGGTGTTTCTGGTGTGGCGTACGGCTGCGGTCTGGGTGCCCTGGTCGGGGCGCTGACGCTCGCGATGCCGTTTCGGTTACGGAACTACCGACTGCCCGATCCGGCAGCGTTGCGCGTAGCGCGGGACGGTCTGCATGTGCATGTGGTGGCCAAGCAGGGCCGCCGCGTCCGCACCTACATTTACCTGCCGTGGCACGACCTGGGCACGCTCACGCTCACCAGCGCCGCGCAGGCCGGGGTGACCCGACCCGCGCTGCGCATCGAGCTAACGGACGTCGGGCAGGGTGTCGTCGCCGCGGGCGGGTCCGCCGACGCGCGCCGTCTGGTCGGGGGCGGTGGCACGTTGACGGTTCCGGACGTCGGCACAGCGGACCTGGTTGAGGCTGTGGCGCGGTATTCCGACGGCCGGCATCGGGTTGTCGAGCGGCACGATCCGGCGCAGGCCGTACCCAGGTTCGATGTCGTGCTGTACGGCTATGACATCGGACAGGTCGACGCGCTGGTGCGGCGCATCTGGGCAGCCATGTCGCCAGGCGGCGCGGCTTCGCGACCCGCGATACGAGACGAGTTGGCGGCAGGTCCGGCGTTGCCCAAGGGACCGCACGGCTACGAGCGGACCCAGGTCGATGACTTCCTACGGCGGATGACGTCGCAACTGGACCAGCACGACGCAGCTTGACGACGGTTCATCCCACCACCCTTCAGGGGCGCCTACTCGTGACGGTCGGCGACCGGGACCAGACCGAGGGCCTGTTCTCCGACAAGAAGGGGTATTGCGGGCAGAACGTTCAGGTCGTGGCCACCCGTCGGGCCGCTTGGCGGATGTCGGCGACCCGTGTCCCGGCGCCATGCACGACAGCCGCGCGTTCTGCGAGTTTGGAGTCGCCGCGCGGTTTGCGCCTGCGGTGTCGGCACCGCTGGCCAGCCAACGGTCCTGCCAACTGTCTCCGGGTTGTTCGTCCAGCCAGTCCAGTAGAGCTGCCAGTCCGCGGCGGCGCTGCTTCTGCGAGCCGGCGGAAGCCAGCAGGAACGGTGCCTGGGTCAGCCGGTCGAGCAGCTGGTCGCGGCTTCGTCCTGTGGCCGGCCAGCTCGCCAGCCGCGGGCGGGCCGGGAACCGGACGCCGATCGGGGTCGACGCGGCCGGCGGGGACGGACTGCGGTGCTGCTCGTGTATGTCGGTGTCCTGCTCGATGTCAGTGATCACGATGGACGGTTCCCGGACAAGACGTCCAACGACTCCGGCCGATAGCCGGGCGCTGCGACGCATTCGACCTGGTCAAGGTCGGGTTACGCCGCGTGCTCGCCGGGTGCCGCCGCGACACGCAGTGTCAGCCGACGTCGGGGAGTGATGAGCCTCCTCGCTTAAGGCTGCAGCAACGGGCTGACCGCGTCGGTGCCCGCCACCGCGCGGCCGCCGCACCGCCGGGGCCTGCCCGATCACATCCGCAACATCGCCTGCTGGGCAGACAGCTTGGAAGCGGGCCGCGGTCGACACCGCGGCGACCACCGTGGCCCGTCGGCGGCAACTCCGGGACACCACCGGTGTACGTCTTGGCCCGCCCCGGCTCGGCCGCGGTGAAGGTGTCCACGGTGACCTCGGCGGTGGCCGCGACCCGCTTGCCTCGAACCGGCCGCGGCCCCGCGGCCCTTCGAGGTTGCCGTAGCCGGGATCCCGCCCCCGGCCAGGCACGGCTGGAGAGGCAAACAGCCCTCGTCCTTGGTGTTTCCGCAGGTGGTGAGGTTTTCACTAAGAGATGATCGGCGAGTCGGCGGTGGCCCTCGGCGGGGTGGTCACCGCGATCAGGGGCTGGCTGGGCCGTGGCGCGGGCACCCGCCGCACGGTGCGGATCGAGATCGGCGGCGACGTGCTGGAGCTGTCCGAGGCGACGGCCAGCGACCAGGAGCAGCTGGTCGGGCTGTTCCTGAGCCGGCACACCGGCACGGGCGCCGGGAGTTGACGGTGGACGGTGAGCGCAAGGCGTTGATCGTCGCCAACGACGAGTACGAGCACGACGGCCTGCAGCGGCTGTGGTCGGCCGCCGCGGACGCGGACGCGCTGGCCGGTGTCCTCGGCGACCCGCAGGTCGGCGGCTTCACCGTCGAGGTGGCGCGCAACCGGCCCGCGCACGACGTCGGCGTCCAGATCGAAGACCTGTTTTCGGACAGCCGACCCGACGACGTGCTGCTGCTGCACTTCTCCTGCCACGGCCTGAAGGACGAGTCGGGGGAGCTGTACTTCGCCACCCGCAACACCCGCCCCAACCGGCTCGGCTCGACGGCGATATCGGCGGCGTTCGTGCAGCGGTGCATGCGGGCCAGCCGCTCGCGCAGCATCGTGCTGCTGCTGGACTGCTGCTACGGCGGTGCGTTCAGCCAGGGTGTCACGGTGCGGGCCGCGGGCGAGGTCAACCTGCTGGACAGCTTTCCGGTCGGCCGGCTCGGCGGTGGGCGCGGCCGTGCGGTGATCACCGCGTCCAGCTCGATCGAGTACGCCTTCGAGGGCGACCAGCTCGCCGACGCCCAGGGCGCGAGCCCGTCCGTGTTCACCGCGGCGCTGGTCGAGGGCCTGGCGACCGGCGACGCGGACCGCGACGAGGACGGCTGGGTCTCGCTCAACGAGCTGTACGACTACGTCTTCGACAAGGTGCGCGAGCGAAACCCGCACCAGACGCCCAGCCGCGACGTCGAGATGCAGGGCGAGCTGTATCTGGCCCGCAGCCGCCGCCGGCGGATCCGCCCGATGGAGGTGCCACCGGACCTGCGGGCCGCGATGGCCGACCCGAACATGTTCGCCCGGCTCGGCGCGGTCACCGAGCTGCGCGCGCGCCTGACCGGCGACAACCTTCAGGCCGCGGCCGGCGCCTTCGCCGCCCTCACCGAGATCGCCGGCACCGACATCCGGTACGTCGCCGACGCCGCGCAGGCCGCCCTGCACGAAGCGGCCATCCAGCCGGACCCGCCCGAGCTCCACTTCGGACAGGCCACAGTGGACGCGGAGCCGGAGGGCCGGGCGCTGCGCCTGCTCGGTCCGCCGGTCGCCCGTGCCTGCACACCCGACCCGTCCGACCCGTGGATCCGGGTCGCGGAGACGGCGGACGGCTTCGAGGTGTCGGTGGCGACGTCCCGGGCCGGCTCGCTGGCCGGTCACATCACCCTGCGCGGGCCGACCGGCGAAGTCACCGTCCCGGTCGAGGTCCAGGTGACGCCGGCCCCCGCCACCGCGGACCCGGAGCCCGCCCCGGCAGGCAAGACGGCCGCCGACCCCGCCCCGAAAGCCGAGCAGCCGACGGCTGTCGACGCCGCGCCGAAAGCCGAGCAGCCGACGGCCGCCGACCCCGCCCCGAAAGCCGAGCGGCCGCCGGCTGTCGACGCCCCGGCGAAGGCGGAGCCGCCGGCGGTCGAGGTGCCGCCCGCGGCTGTCGTGGCGGCGCCTGAAACGACGGCCGCCGCGCCGCCACCCACGCGGGTCGAGCCGACGCGCGTCCCGCCGCCGTTCGTGCGCAAGCTGGAGCTGATGCCTCCGCCGCCGCGGGATCGGCCGCCGGGCCGGCGGGCGTTTGTCCCGACCAGTCGCACCGGAGCGGTCGTGGTCGGCGCGGTCGTGCTCGTCGTGGCGCTCGCGACCTTCCTGATCGTCTACAACAACATGAACGGCAGCGAGGACTCAGGCGGCAGCGCCAGCGCGCCACCGAGCATCCGCACCGTCGCGTTCGCCCCCGACGGCAAGATGCTCGCCACCGGCAGCGACGACGGCTTCATCCGGCTGTGGAATCCGGCCACCGGCCGGCCCATCGGCGGCGGCGACCTGAACGCCGCGCCGGCCAGGATCACCAGCATCGCGTTCAGCCCGGACGGCAAGCTCCTAGCCAGCGCCAGCACAACCCTCAACACCATCCGGCTGTGGGACGTCGCCCGCAAGGAACCGGTCGGCGAGCCCCTGACCGGGCACACCGGGGGGTTCACCAGCCTCGCCTTCAGCCCGAAGGGCGAGATCCTCGCCAGCGGCAGCACCGATGGCACGGTGGGCATCTGGAATGTCGGCACGGGGAAGCGGATCGAGACCAGTCCCGCCCCTGCCCCGGTGTCCCCGTCGGCGAGTGCCACCTTTGTCAACAGCGTCGCTTTCAGCCCCGACGGGAAGGTGCTCGTCAGCGGCGGCACCGACGAGCTGGTGCGGCGGTGGAACCCGGCGACCGGCAAACCCCTCGGCGAGCCCTTCAAATCCGGCGACCTCGGATCGGTCGTGCAGGTGGGGTTCAGACCGGACGGCAAATGGCTCGTGGCCACCAGTAACACCTTCAGGCTGCAACTGTTCGACACCGCCGACGACAGCACGCTCATCCCGAACGCGGAGAACAGCTTCGGCATCCAAGCCTTCGCGTTCAGCCCGAACGGCAAGTACTTCGCGGGCGCCTTCGAGAGCGCCGGCATAGTGCGCGTGTGGAACCCGAATGAGTGGGGGAACGAGCTCGTCCAGCTCACCGGCCACAATGGAGGGATCAACAGCCTCGCGTTCAGCCCGGACAGCAAGCTTCTCGCCGTCGGCACCGGAAACAACACGGTGCGGCTGTGGAACACCGACACCGGCATACTCGCCCGCGAGATACCAACCACTGCCACCCCGTCGGCCTCCCCATCGTGAACGCGGGGTTGGGCTTGCACCGCGGCGCTGGCAGCGCAGGCCGGGGGTTTCGGCGAGCCCTGGCGAGCCGCCGGCCTGCGCGGTCTCCGGCGGGAGCGGCCGCCCGCCGCTGACGCGGATCCGGGAAATGTGTCTACGAAGGAACTGTCGCGGCCGGGGTGTCGGCGGTGACCGGGTGGCGCGGGCCCGGGTGGTCCGGTGGCAGCGTGCGGCGGATCACCCACCAGCTGACCGCCAGGCAGGCGGCGACCAGCGGCCAGGTCAGCGCGGCCCGGGCCACGCCCAGCGCGGCCACCTGGTCGGCGGCGTAGAGCGGGAGGAAGACGGCGAGGCGGACGGCGTACTGCAGGACCCAGATCCAGCTTGCCCGCCCATAGGCGCGCAGCAGGTCGGGGTCGCGGCGCCACCGGGTGCGCTGGCGCAGCACCGCGCCGACGATCAGGCCGAGCAGGGGCCAGCGCAGCACGATGCTGACCGTCCAGGCCAGGGCGCTGGCGGCGTTGGAGACGAGCTGGAGCAGGAAGAAGTCGGCGGCGCGGCCGGTGCGGACGGCGATCAGCGCGGCCAGGCAGACGGCCAGCAGGCCGACCAGGGCGGCGCCGGGCTTGGCGCCGCGGGTCAGCCGCCACCCGGCCACGGCCGTGCCGGCCGCGAGTGCGGCGATCACGCCGGCCCACAGTGACTGGCCGGCGGCGAGCCAGCCGGCGACGAACGCGAGCGGTGGCACGGTCGCGTCGACCGCCCCGCGCCGCCCGCCGAGCAGGTCGGCCAGCGACTCGTCTCTCACGTTAGGGAAGCCTAACTTAGCGGGGTGTCGCCGTCACGTCAGCGGCGCTTGTGCCAGCGCAGCGGGCCCGGGTGCAGCGACCACAGCAGGCGGCGCCACCAGGAGCGGCGGGCGCGCAGGTCGGCCGCGTACGCCGCCGCCTGCGCGCCGGCCCGCCGGGCCTGGGCCTCGTCGGTGGCGAACGGTGCGAAGGTCGCGTGGTTGACCAGCTCGGCGAGCTCTTCGATCGGCGGTGCGGCCTGGCGCAGCCGGTTGGCGCGCCGGCCTTCGGCGGCGACCTGGGCGTGCGCGGCGACCTCGGTGGCGTCGAGGTGGGTGCCGGCGGGCCGGCCGGCGAGGCGCAGCGCGTCGTTGACCTCCAGCCAGGCGCCGGCCACCCGCTCAGCTGGCGGCCCGTGCTCCAGCCGGCGGCGGCGCAGGCCGCGGCGCATGGTCAGGATCACCGCGGCGGTGCCGCCGATCAGCAGCACCAGCAGGGTGCTCAGCCCGCCGGCCACCACCGCGCCGGTGAGCTGGCCTTTCGTGCCTTCCGGGGCGGCGGCCGCGGCGGCGGAGGCGGTGGGGGCGGCGGTCGCGGTGGGTGCCTCGGTGGGTGGCTCGCTCGGCGGCTCGGTGGGCGGCTTGAAGTCTTCCTCGACCGGGCGGGGATCGGTGTCCGGTTTGGGCATCGGGTCGAACGGCACCCAGCCGACGCCCTCGAAGAGCACCTCCGGCCAGGCCAGCGCGTCCGCCCCGCGGACGGCGCCGGTGCCGGTGGCGGACTGGAAGCCGACCACGACCCGGGTCGGCAGGCCGATCAGGCGGCCGAGCAGGGCGTACGAGGCGGCGAACTGCTCCGAGGTGCCCTCCTGCCCGCCGCCGCCGCGCGGGCCGAACAGGAAGAAGCCCAGGTTGGGGTAGGCGTGGCCGCTGGGCGCGTCGGCGACCACCCGGTAGTGCGTGGCCAGGAACTCCTCGATCGCCACCGCCCGCTGGTAGGGGGCGCCGTTTTCGTCGGCGATCTGGTCGGCCAGGCGCTGGATCTGCTCCGGTACGCCGTCGCCGACCCGCAGCTGCCGGGCCACCGCGGCGCCGGAGGGCACGTCGGCGGCCGACAGCAGGCCGAGGTCGGGCTGCTCGCGGGTGGAGGTGACCGTGTAGGCCAGCGTGGAGTGCAGCCCTTCGGGGCGGATGAGTGTGCCGCTGCCCGGGTCGTAGGCCACCCGGGCGCCGTCGATCGCGGTGGGGGTGGCCACGGTGGGCAGCAGCCGTCCGGTGAGGTCGGCGATCTCGATCTGTTGCCGCACGGTGTCCACTGTGGAGTCGGGGGCGACGGCCGGGGAGGGCAGCACCCGCCCGGCGGTGCGGTAGGTGGCGCCGACCCGCCAGGTGATCCCGTCGTAGTCGTTGAGCACGGCCAGCCGCAGCCGCACCGGCCCGCCCGGCTGCGCGGTGAGGTCGAGCAGGTGCTGGTCGGGGTTGAGCGCCCACCCGGAGATGCGGATCAGCGGGTTTTCGTCGAGGCTGTCGACCTGCGGCGGCTGCACGTACTTGCGCGGGTCGACCGGCCGGGTGCTGACCTGGTCGGCGACGAACGGGCCGACCACCGCGGCGAGCACCACGATCGCGGCCAGGCCCGCGGCGGCGCCGGCGGCCACCCGGATCCGCACGGCGGCCCGTACCGGGGCGGCGATGTCACCGGCGGCCGGCGTGGGTGGGCGGCCGGTCACCGCCAGTCCGGCCGCCGCGGCCGCCGCGAACGCCAGCGTGGGCAGCACCGCGGCCTCGGCGTTGGGGCCCACCACGTAGAGGGCGCCGGCGTAGAGCGCGGCCGGTGGCAGGTAGCCCAGCAGCACCCGGCCGGAGCGCACCGCGACCTCGGCGGCGGCCAGCCCGGCCAGCCACGCCCCGACCACCGGCACCAGCACGGTGTCCGGCGTGGGCTCGACCGGGATCATGGCGGTGAGCAGGCGGGGGATGCCGTTGCGGGCGGCGTCGGTGACCACGTCGGCCAGCCCGCCGGGCAGGTCGGCGCGCTGCGCGGCCACCCGCAGCGCGAGGAGGGTGTAGATCGCCATGGCGGTCACCGACACCGGCGCCACCAGCCACGACGGCAGCCGCCGGGCCGCGGCGCTCACCCCGACCGAGCCGACCGCCGCGCCGACCACCAGCTGGGGCAGCAGCGGGCCGGCGTAGATCCGGGCCAGTGCCGCGCCGCTCAACCCGATCAAAATCATGAGCACGATGGGTACCGGCGCGGCCTTCGCGATTTTCTTCACCACCGCTGCACGCCTTCCCACTCGGCGGCGAACTCGGGCCCGTCTTCGGCGTCGAGCACGACCATGCCGTCGACGGCGGCCGGAGTCGGTCCGTCGGAGCCGAACATGCCGACCACCACCGCCGGGAACGTGCCGCGCAGCGCGCCGACCAGGCCGAGGTCGGCGCCGCCGCCGGGGCCGGTGAGGAAGATCAGCGTGTCGCCAGGGCGTTGCTGGCGCAGCCGGGTGGTGGCGGCGTGCAGGTCGCCGTCGCGGTGCAGGTGGGCCTCGGCGAGCCGGTCGAGGAAGCCGGCGGTGCCGCCGCCCCCGGATACCAGATGGAGGGTGACCGGCACGTCTTCGCGTACGGCGGCGGCGACCACCGAGGCGGCCGCCTCGCACGCCGACTCGAACGTCTCCTCGACGCTCTCCCGCGGGTGTGCGGCGGCGCGGTCGTCGAGGAGCACGACGAGCTGGGGCAGCGAGGTGTCGAGGTCTTCGCGGACCATCAGCTCGCCGACCTTGGCGCTGGTGCGCCAGTGCACCCGGCGCAGCTCGTCGCCGACCACGTACTCGCGCAGGGAGTCGAACGTGATGGTCCCGTGCGGTACCCGGTCGAGGCGGCCGTCGAGGCTGCGGGCGACGCCGGCCGGGATCGCGGTGAGGTGGTGGATGCGCGGGTGTACCCACACGTTGGTGGTGTCGCCGTGCGCGCGGGCCAGTGAGATCAGGCCGAGCGCGTCGCGGCGGGTGACCCGCAGCGGGCCGACCGGGATGACGCCGCGGCGCGCGGTCGGCACCGGGTAGCTGACGGTGGTGTCGTGGCCGGGGCGCAGGCGCAGCAGCGGCACGGGCACCGGCTTGGCGCCGCACCGGTCTTCGGCGATCAGGCTGGCCGAGGGCAGCCGGCCGGTGTTGCGCACGGTCAGGGTCATGGTGGCCGGGTCGCCGCGGGCCACCCGGTCGGGGTCGGCGACGCGGTGGACCGACAGCCCGGGCCGCCAGGCCGCGTGGGCGAACGCGCAGCCGGTGGCGATCGCCGCCGCGCTGCCCAGCAGGGTGAGCTCCGGGTAGCCGAACCCGAACCCGGCCGCCAGCAGCACGCCCGCGCTGGCGAGCAGGCCGGCGCCGCGCGCGGTGAGCCTCATCCCGCCGGGTGGCGCCCGGCCGGCGTGCCGTAGGTGCCGGGCGGCTGCTGGCTGGGAGCGCCGTTGGGCAGCGGGACCGGCACCTGGGCCAGCGCGTCGTTGAGCACGTCGGCCGGGCTCACGCCGCGTAGCTGGGCGTCGGAGGTGAGCAGGACCCGGTGCGCGAAGACCGGCTCGAGCAGCGTCTTGATGTCTTCGGGCAGCACGAAGCCGCGGCCTTCGATCAGCGCGTAGGCGCAGGCCGCCCGGGTCAGCGCGATCACCCCGCGGGGGCTGACGCCGACCCGCACCTGCGGGTGGTTGCGGGTGGCGGTGGCCAGCCGCACCGCGTAGGCGTAGAGCGGGTCGGCGATGTGGACCCGCTGCGCCATCGCGACCATCTGGCCGATCATGTTGGTGTCGGCGATCGGCTCCAGGGCCTCCGGCGAGCGGACCGTCGCGCCGCGGAGCACCTCGATCTCCACCGCCTCGCTCGGGTAGCCGACCGACAGCTTGACCAGGAACCGGTCGAGCTGCGCCTCCGGCAGCCGGTAGGTGCCGTCCATCTCGACCGGGTTTTGCGTGGCGACCACCAGGAACGGGCGGGGCACCGGGTGGCGCACGCCGTCGACGGTGACCGTGCGTTCCTCCATGACCTCCAGCAGCGCGGACTGGGTCTTGGGGGAGGCGCGGTTGATCTCGTCGGCGATCACCACGTTGGCGAAGACCGGGCCGGGGTGGAACTCGAAGCCCCGGGTGGCCTGGTTGAAGATGGTCACGCCGGACACGTCGGCGGGCAGCAGGTCGGGCGTGAACTGGATGCGCCGCCACTGCCCCCGGATCGTGGCCGCCATCGCCCGGGCCAGCGTGGTCTTGCCCACGCCGGGCACGTCTTCGAGCAGCACGTGCCCCTGCGCGAACAGCGCGGTCAGCGCCAGCCGCACCACCTGCGGCTTGCCGAGCACGACCGAGCCGATGTTGTCGGCCAGCCGCGCGGCGAGCTGGGCGAAGCCCTGCACGTGTTGCGGGGTGAGCCCTTCGGGGTGGCCCGCTGTCTGGGTGTGGTTGACGGTCGCGGTCATCAGCACCCCGGCAGCGGTCCGGTGGAGTTGACGCCGACACCCTCCACGTTGAACCAGGCGAACGACATGTATCGCTCGGCGCCACTCCACTTGATCTTGATCCAGATCGTGGTGTTGTCGGTCTTGCCGGGGTTGTAGACGTAGTCGTTGACCGACTGGCCGTTGGTGTAGCAGACCGCCTCGATCTGCCCGCCGTTGGTGCCCCGGCCGACCTTCGTGCTGCTCAGCGAGGTGCTGGTGAACACGCCCATCGCGTTGTCCGGGTTGTCGCACCAGGTGTGCTGGGCCGGGTCGGTGCTGGCCGTGTTGTTGACACACACCGACGTGCCGAACACCGCCGGGGTGGAGCGGCTGCCGGTGTCGGTGCCGCTGCCGGCCGCGTTGGTCACGGTGACGGTGAAGTTGTAGGCCGTGCCCGGCGTCAGCCCGCCGACGGTCAGCGCGGCGCAGCTGCCGTTGGCGGTCTTGCCGCCGACGTCGAGGCGGCACGTGGCGTTGCCGCCGCCGTCGTTGACCTGGAAGTTGACCGTCACCGCGGTGACCGTGGCCGAGCTGCTGGTGACGGTGACCGTCGGCTTGGCCACCGTGCGGCCGGTCGCGGTCGCCTCGGGGCCCTCGCCGGCCTCGTTGACCGCGCGCACCTTGACCGTGACGTTGGCGCCCTCACCCAGGCCGGTGATGTCGGTGGAGGTGCCGGTGACCTCGGTGCGGTTTCCGCCGGCCTCCACGACGTACTTGGTGATCGGGCGGCCGTTTTCCACCGGCGCGGACCACACCGCCTCGAGCGTGCCGGCCTGGCCCTTGACCGTGGTCACGTCGAGCGCCGGCGGCCGGTCGGGCACGGTGAACGGCACCACGCTGTTGCTGACCGGGGAGGCCTTCGACGCGCCGCCGCGCTCGTTGACCGAGACGACGTGGAAGGCGTACTGGTTGCCGTACTCCAGCTCGCCGGCCGGCACGACCAGCTCGGTCGAGGTCGACTCGCCGGCCGGTGCCGCCGCGCCCGCGGCCACCGCGGTCACCGTGTACTTGCGGACGTCCAGGCCCTGCCCGTTTGCGGCCGGCCACTTCACCACGACCGTGCCGTCCGGCTTGGCCTCGGCGGTCACGCTCGCCGGCGGGTCGGGCACCTCGGAGGTGGGTACGACCGGGTTGCTCTGCTTCTTCGGGCCGTTGCCCTTGGCGTTGACCGCGTAGACCGAGAAGCGGTGCTCCTGCCCGTTGACCAGGCCGGTGATCTTGACCGAGCGCTGGCCGGCGCCGACCTCGATGCTCTTGCCGTCGCCCTCCACCACGTACTTGGTGATGGCCGCGCCGTTGGGGCTGGCCGCCCGCCAGCCGACCGTCACCTCGGTGTTGCCGCCGGTGGCGATGACCTGGCGCGGCGCGCCCGGCTTGCCGACCGGCGGGTCCTTCTTCACCGGCGGCGGGGGAGGCGGCGGCGGGTCACCGCCGAGCACGTCGTTGGCGTACTTGTCGACCGTGCGCACGTCGCCCTTGTCGTCGACCACGGTCGCGTTTTGCGAGTTGGGCGCGTTGATGAACAGGTAGTTTTCCCGGACCTCGAGCTCCAGCGGCCCGTTGGCGCCCTTGATCTCGATCTTGTCGAGCAGCTGGCCGTTGGCGTCGAACACGTACACCGTGCCGGTCGAGGTGTCCGCGGCGTAGAAGCGGCCGGCCCAGGCGACCGCCGGCTCCAGCTTCGGACCCTGGCCGGGCACCGCGAAGTCACGCACATTCGTATCCGGGTCGACCACCCACACGTGGCGGGCGTCGGGCACCGTCACCGGCACCCGTGGGCCGTTGGTGCGCGGCGGCAGCGAACCCAACCCGTCCATGGTCAGCGGGGTGGCCACCTTCTGCTCGCCCTTGACCGTGGTCAGCGTCTTGGTGGTGCGGTTGAGCACCGCCACACCATCGTCCAATGTGGAGATCGTCAGGTCGTGGCTGGGGTCGGCCACGTCGACCGTGCGCACGATCGCCGGGCTGTGGCCGCCGCCGCCACCACCGCCGGAGGCGGCCGGCGCGTCGGGCAGCGGCGCCGCGGTCACCGCGGACACCGTGCCCTCGCTGGGCACGGCCACCCACAGGTTGCCACCGCCGTCGAACGCGCCACCGGTGATGCCCGGCGGGTAGTGCACCTCTTCGCCGATCGGCACCAGCGAACGCGGGTCGAGCTGTCGCACCACGCCCTGCACCGCGTCGACCACGAACGCCTTGTCGTCCTGCAACGCCACGCTCACACCCACACCGGCGACCGTCTTGGTCGTCGCGGTCACCTGCAGCGTGGCCAGGTCGAGGGAGCTGACCTGGCCGCTGTTGAGGTCGCGCAGGATCAGGTAGCGGTCGGTCTGCGACACCTGCATCTGGTGGCCCTGCCCGCGCGGGATCTGCAGCCGGGTGTCGACCCGGCCGGTCACACCGTTGACCCGGGCCATCTCGCTGCGCAGCGAGCTCCACAGCCACGAGCTGGCGTCGTAGCTGGCCACCGCGTGGTCGGCCGCGCCCAGACCCAAAATCGTCAGGCCCATCGCCGCGACCAGCCCCAGCACGGTGGCGATGGTGACGATGCCGCCGCGCTTGAGCTTCCTGGCCTTGACCGGGCTCGCGCCCGCGACCTCCGCTATGCCGTTGCCTGCGGTGACCACAGTCGGCCGCCCTCCCCACCCCGTGAACGCGGGCCGGCGTCCTCCCGCGCTGCTCGTCGTATGCGTTCCTCCCCCAAATGCCGCGTGCCATCATAGGGGGTGCGTTGGGTAGGCGGATACCCGCTGTGGATACGTCCCGCCAAGGCTGTGGATAACCCCACTGATTGTGGTATCAGCCCAGGTCGCGCCAGCTGCGAGTGATCTTCACGATTGTGGATTAGCCCGGAGTCGGCGTATTACGCTCCGTACACACCTGGCCCGACGCAGCGTACTCATCGGTGCTGTAGACCGCCAAAACCGTGAAACAGTAACCCAACCGCGGGTTCAACCCGTTGATCGTCGCGCTGGTCTCACCCGGACTGATCGTCGCCATCGCCTTGTGCTGCCGCCCCGCCTGCGCACCGGCCACGATGAACGGCACCGTCCCCTCCGTCGGGTCCTTCCAGGACACCGTGATCGCGTTACCGTCCACCCGCACCTTCAGCTCGGTCGGCGGCTCACCGGCCAACCGCGGCCCCTGGCTGGCCGCCGGCGGTGGCGTGTCACCGTCGCCCCCGCCGCCCGCGAACACCACCTGGATCGCCACGAACCCCGCGGCCAGAACGGCGGCCGCCGCCGCGATGATCGCCGCCACGGTCGCGCCCCGCACCTTCCGCGGCTTGCGGCTCACGTGGTACGTCGGCTCGGACTCTGTGTTGTAGGCCGGGGTAGGCGGTGGGTTGTAGACCGGTGGTGGCTGGACCGGTGGTGGCTGGACCGGTGGTGGCTGGACCGGTGGTGGCTGGACCGGTGGTGGCTGGACCGGTGGTGGCTGCATTTGTTGTGGGCTCGGTAGCGCGAACGCGGCCGACGAGGGAAACTGCATCGGCGGCGGAGCCGGCGGCTCCTCCGACGGGATCGTCAACTCCGCCGACGCCGGCGCCTCACCCAGATACTCCCGCGCCGCCAGCACCGTCCAGTGCTGATCACCGAACACCGCCGGCCCCAACGTGGCCACCCGCCCGAACGCCCGCCGCGCCTCGTGCCGGTTACCCAGCTCCTCCGCAACCCCACCCAGGTCGAACGAGATCGACAACATCAGCGGATGCCCATCGCCCAGGTGCAGCAGACCGGCCGCGTACGCCTCCTCCAGCACCCGCCGCGCCGCCATCGGATCGCCCGCCTCCCGATGCAGGCCAGCCAACACCTGCCCGGTCGCGATCACATCCGGATTGTCCTCACCGAGCGCCGCCTTGGCGCCCTCCAAGGTCTGGTCGAGCATCACCCGGGCACCGGCGAGATCACCGGCGTCACGCAACGCACGGGCGTTCTGCTGGGCGGTAGCAAGCGGAGACGGCTGGGACACGCCCGTCATGCTGCCTGCCGCACGGCGCGTCGCGCCACCCGGGGCGGCGTTTATGCAACGGCGGCGGTGACGTCGAGCTTGATCGGTTGGCCGGTCCGGGGTGGGTTTGTGGGAGGGCGGCGGGTGATGTCGAGCTTGATCGGTTGGCCGGTCCGGGGTGGGTTTGTGGGAGGGCGGCGGTGACGTCCAGCTCGATCGGTTGGCCGGCCCGGGGCGGGCTTATGGGAGGGCGGCGGTGACGTCCAGCTCGATCAGCTGGCCGGTGAAGCCCAGCTGAGCCACCCCCAGCAACGTGCTCGCAGTGGTGAACGCCGGCGCCAGCGGCGAAGCCTGAAACCGGTCCCATACCCGCGACAACACCGCCTGCTCACCACTGACCACGTAGATCACCGTCCGCACCACCCGCTCCGGGCCCGCGCCGACCGCGGCGAGCGCGGCCACGGTGTTCGCCGCCACCTGATCCACCTGCGCGTCGAAGTCGCCGGCACCCGCCAACACCCCGTCCGGCCCGAGCGGACACTGACCCGCCAGGTAGGCGGTCCGCCCCGCGGACACCACCGTGACGTGGTGATAACCAGGGGTAACGTGCAACACGTCCGGGTTGATACGGGTGATCGACATGGCCCCCAGTGTGGCCGCCGACAGCCCAGCCCGCCCCAGGTTTTCGAGCCAGCGCGCCCGCCGTGCAAACCCCGCCCAAGGCCGTGTACAGTGATCCCCCGTGCGGCCCTCGGGCGGCGATAGGACGGTGCGCCCGTTCCGACGCCACCGGTAGAGTGGACGCACAAGTCCGGGTGGCGGAATGGCAGACGCGCTAGCTTGAGGTGCTAGTGCCCGTATAGGGCGTGGGGGTTCAAGTCCCCCCTCGGACACGTTAACCCCCACGGAGGCGATTTCCGCCGCCGATGGGGGTTTGTTCTGTGCGTCGTTGGCGTTGGTCCGGTTTCGTCGCCTCTGATGGTTACGGTGTTGTGCCCGCAGGCGATCCGTAGTTTGCGGGCACGGATGTATGTCGCGGTGACGCGGTGATCCGCGTTTGCCGGCAGGTCGTTCACCAGCTGATGGCCCGCCCGGATGAGGAGCTCGTCCTCGCGCCGGTAAACCGCCTTCGGCCGGCCGGGTGCAGCCGGGCTGGCGCTGGTCCGCCCATGTCGACACCGGTAGCCGGGCCGATCATGGACCAGTGCCCATCAGCGCGGCGCCCGCAGACCTCGCAGACCACGAGGCCGGTGAGCAGGTACCGGCGGGCTCGCCCATCGGACGGCGTCGGTACCGCGGTGACGGCTTGCGCTTTGACGAAATCCTCCTCGCTGACCAACGCCGGATGCGCCAACCCGCTGGAGACGACCCACTGGTCTTTCGGGTTCCATCGGAACACCGACCCGCGGCTGGTCGCCTTCTCCCCAGCGACGGTCTCGTTGTGGTCGATGTGCTGCCGGTTCCAGATCTGCCGGCCGGTGTAGCGGGGGTTGGCCAGGATCGCCGCCACACCCCGCAACGTCCACCCCGCACCGCTGCGATGCCGGTTCCTGGCCCGGTCCTATGCGGCGGGGGACGGCACGCCGAGGGCGTTGAGGGTACGGGCGATCCCGGCCGTGCTGTGACCGGCCAGCCGCTGCGCGAAGATCCACCGCACGTGCGGTGTGGTCAGCGGATCCACATCCAGGCGGTGCAGGCGGCGGCCCCAGGCGGCGTGCGCGGCGTTCGGGTGCGGGCCGGCGTCGACCAGCCGGTAGCCGTACGGCGGCCGACCACCCAGATGCCGGCCTTGATCCCTCGCCTGCGCGCGCATCGCCGCGGTGGTGCGGAACCTCGAGCGAAGAATCTCCCGCCGTGACTGATGACCCAGCAACAGGATCAGCGCCCGATGCGCTGGATCGTCCACATTGATCGGACCGCCGGCCTCGGGCAGCCACACCTGAACCCCGTGCTGGTTGAACAGAGGTAGCAGTTGGATGAGCTGGTCGCCTGCGAACGCGCGCTCGTACTCACCCACCACGGCCGCGTCGAACCCGCGGCCTGGATCAGAGATCGCGTCCAGTAGGGCCGTGGCTTGGGGCCGTTGAGTCCAGGGCCGTCGGCGGGAGCAGCCGGTGTCGAAGTACTCGGCCACGATCACACCGTGTCCGCCGACCAAATCCACTGCGGACTCGTGCTGCCATGCTCGCGATGACGTCCGATCCTGAAAGTCGGCGGTCGAGATCCGGCCGTAGAACGCGAACCGGAACCAATCCGACACCGGTGCTCGGCGTCCGCCTATCCGTGCCTGGACTGGCTGCTGCTGCCGTAGCCAACCTTGCAACACGTCAGGGTGTGGGAGGCGCCGTCGGTCGGAAGCTGGCGGTCGTGGCGGCGGCGAGCACGGCGACGGCCACGCCGAATCCCACGCCGGCTGTGCGTAGGCCGACCAGTTGCGCCGCTAGGCCCTCTCCCAGGACTGGTGCGGAGATGGCGACGTAGGCGACGACGAAGAAGCTGGACGCGACCTCGGCGCGCCGGTCGGGTGGGCTTGCCGCGGTCAGCAGCGCGAGCGCGGCGCGGAAGGTGGTGCCTTGGCCGAGTCCGGCGAGGGTCGTGGCGGCGAGCAGGAGCGGAAGCGACCCGACCGCGAGGGCTCCGGCGAGCACCAGCGCGCCGAGGGCCAGGGTGCTCGATCCCACCGGCAGGGCGTGCGCGCGTAGCCGCGGGACCAGGACGGCCTGGCCGAAGGTCGACGCCACGAGCAGCCAGCAGACCAGGAGGCCGGCCGGTGCGGGGTCGGGGACGGCGAGCAGGGTGCGCAGGAACAGTGGTGTCACGGCGGTGAACAGGCCCAGGACGGCGAAACTGGCGAAACCGGCGACCGCGGCCTTGGCGAAGGTCGTCCACATCGGAGCGGGCACCGCCAGGCGCGTGATGCGCAGTTCGCGCGGGCTGCGGGCGGTGACGGGCTCGGGTATCGCCCGGATGCCCAAGCCCACTGCGGCGACCAGCAGCAGGTGGATCAGGAAGGGCAGGCGCAGCGGGGCGGGTGCGTACTGGGCCAGGAGACCGGACACGAGCGGTCCCGCGCCGAGCCCGCCCATGTTGGCCACGGCCGCGACCAGGGTCGCGCGGCCACGGTCGTCGTCGAAGTCGACGAGGGTGGCCGTCGCGGTGCCGGTGAAGATGCCCGCCGACAGCCCGGACAGCAGCCGCGCCGCGATCAGCGTCCCGACGTCGTCGGCGACGAGGAACAGGATCGCGCTCGACGCGGCGTAGGCCAGGCCGGGGAGCAGGGTGCGCCGTCGTCCGATCACGTCCGAGGCCCGGCCGATGAGCAGGAGCGCGGCCAGGACGCCGACCGCGTAGGCGGCGAAGATCACGGTCGTGGTGAGCGTCGAGAAGCCCATCGCCCGCTGGTAGAGCGGGTACAGCGGAGTGGGCAGCGTGGTGCCGGACATCGTCACGGCGAAGGCCGCCGCGACGATCCGGAAGGTCGTTCGGCGTGATGTCGCCGGTCGCGATCGACCGACTGGACCGGCTCGCATGCGACTCCTCGCTCGGCACGCCGCGGCGGCCACTGGATGGAACTTAATGGCTACGTTGTAGCCGATATTGTCAGGTGCGGCAAGGCCGGACATACTTGGCGCGTGCCACCATTCCCGAACAGCCGCAGCGCGATCTCGACCGGCCGACGCGCCCCCGGCCGCCCAGCGATGCCCCGCGAGCAGATCGTCGTGGCGGCGCTGGCGATCCTCGATGAAGAAGGCGCCGACGCGCTGTCCCTGCGCGCCCTGGCTCAGCGGCTGGAGTCGAGCACGGCGACGCTGTACCGGCACTTCGACAGCCGCGCGGACCTGCTCGCGCAGGTGGTCGACCGCATCTTCGGCGAGATCGACGTCGACCCGGGACAGGCGGCGACCTGGCAGGACGCGTGCGGCGCATTGGCCACCGCGATGTTCGAGGTGCTGCGCAGGCACCGCAACGCGGCCCCGCTGATCGGCGAGCACATCCCCGTCGGCCCCAACGCCCTGCTGCACCGCGAGCGCGCCCTGGCGCTTCTGCTCGCGGCGGGGTTCTCGCCCGCGTTGGCGGCACGGGCCTACGCCACCCTGGCTCGGCACGTCCTCGGCTTCGCGATGCAGCTGAACCGGGACGCCGCCGCCCAGCGCCGCGAGGACATCGACGTGTCCGCCCAGCTACACCGACTGGACCCGGACCGGTTCCCCGCCACGGTCGCGGTCGCCGACGCGATCCCGGTGGCCTTGGAGGACGAGTTCGAGTTCGGGTTGCGGCTGATCATCACAGGCCTGGAAGCGGCCCGGACCGCCGAAGCCCGCGACTGACCGGGCGACGTGCCGGCCGGTTCCTTGACCGCGCCGCGCATTACGGATACGATGTAGCCGAAACGTGGCTCCGGAGACACGCCGCGAGAATCCGAACCTCCTGCCGCGCGAGCTAAACAGCGCTTCCACAGCGACTAATAACGGATACGGAGTAACCGAAATGGAGTTCACGGACGCGACGTCCCGGTTCGTCGACCTGGACGGCATGCGGGTGCACGTCCGGCGAGCCGGTACCGGGCCCACGCTGGTGCTGCTGCACGGTAGCGGCGCGTCGCTGCACGTCTTCGACGCCGTCACGGAGCTGCTCGTGGACCGCTTCGATGTCGTGCGACCGGACCTGCCCGGCTTCGGGCTCACCGGACCGCGGCCGGACCGCGACTACTCGATCGGCGCGTACGTGTCGTTCCTCGACCGGCTGCTCGAACCGCTCGTCCCGGGGCCGTTCGTGCTGGCCGGGCACTCCTTCGGCGGGCAGATCGCCTGGACCTACGCGCTCGCCCACCCGGACCGGCTGCGCGGACTCGTGCTGATGAACGCGACCGGGTACCCGGACAAGGACGTCCCGCTCGCACTGCGCCTCGCCCGGTTCCCGCCGCTGCGGCCGGTCCTGCGCCGCCTCGGCTCGCGCGCCGCGACCGCCCGCAACCTCGCCGGGCTGGTCGGACCGGGCTCGACCGTCGTCGACGACGCCCTGGTCGATCGGGTGCACGCGCTGATGTCCCGGCCCGGCGCACGGGGCACGTTCATCGACTTCGCCAACACCGACCAGCCCGACCGCTCTGCCGAGATCAGCGCGCTCCGGACATCGACGCTGGTGCTGAGCAGCGACCTCGTGTCCGGGCAGCACTTCCGTCGGGATCTGCCCGATAGCCACGAGGTCGTGCTGCCGGGAGTCGGGCACCTCATGCCGGCCGAAGCCCCCGTCGAGGTGAGCCGGGCGATCACCGCCTTCACCGCCGGCCTCGCCCAGAAGGAGGCCTGATGCGGTACTTCGTCGCGCACGGCGAGACCGACCGCCTCGGTCCCGGCACACGCGCCGGCCGGCGTGGCGGCTTCGCCGTGCTCTCCGACGGCACCACCCACTACGAACTCACCGGCCCCGAGGACGGTTCGGTGTTCGTCTTCGTCCCCGGCCTCACGATCCCGCTCGACTTCTGGGACGAGGTCACCGCAGTGCTGCACGGGCGGGGTTTCCGCACGCTGGCCTACAGCGCCTACGGGCGCGGGTACTCCGACCGGGTCCGCGGCCGGTACGGGCGAGCGCTGTTCGTCCGGCAACTCGACGACCTGATCCGCCACCTCGGCCTGTCCGACGTCCACGTGGTCGGGTCCTCGATGGGCGCCCTGATCTGCCTCGCCTACGCCGCGAGCCCCGGCTCCCGCGCCGCGTCGCTGACGGTGAGCGGCCCGGCTGGGTTGTCCGCCGAACGCAACCCCATCGCGCTGCTGCCCGACCCGCTCACCCCACTGGCCGGCAAGCACCTGCTGCGCCGCAACCTCCTGGCCCACCTCGGACACAACGTCCAGTCCACTGTGGACGCCGAGCGGCTGCGAACGCTGGTGCTGGACGGCTTCCGGTTCGAGGGCTCGATGTACGCGCTGACCTCCACCCTCAAGCACTTCCCGTTCACCGACCAGGACGCGCTCTTCGACACCGCCACCGTCGGGCTGCCGCCGACTCTGCTTGTCTGGGGCGCGAACGACCGGGTCACTCCCGCCACCGCCTTCGACCGCGCCGTCGCACTGCTCAAGCCGGTGCGCGCCGAACACATCCCCGACTGCGGGCACATGGCGTCCTTCGAACGCCCACGGCAGTTCGCCGACCTGCTCACCACCTTCGTCACGGAGCTCCAGACATGACCGACACCACCGACGTGCTCATCGTGGGCGCCGGACCGACCGGCCTCACCCTCGCCTGCGACCTGGCCCGCCGCGGCGTGCCGTTCCGCCTCGTCGACGCCGCCGACGGCGGCTTCCCCGGCTCCCGCGCCAAAGGCATCCAGCCACGCACCCTCGAAGTCTTCGACGACCTGGGCGTCCTCGACGAAATCGTGGACCACTCGCGCACCTACCCGCTGCTCGGCATCCACCTCGGCCCGGTCACGCTGCCGTGGCGGATGGTGGGCCGCCACAAGGTCACCGAGGACGTGCCCTACCCGGAAACCAGGCTCGTCCCGCAGTACGACACCGACGCCTGCCTTCGCCGCCGCCTGGCGGAACTCGGCGGCCGGGTCGAGTACGGCACGCGGCTGACCTCCCTGGTCGACCACGGGGACGGGGTCGCCGCGACCGTCACGGGGCCGGACGGCGAGCGGACGATAGGAGCCCGGGTCGTCGTCGGCGCGGACGGCGGCGCGAGCGCCGTGCGCGTGCAGGCCGACATCCCCTTCGTCGGCCAGACCGACGAAAGCGACAAGATGATCGTCGCCGACGTCCTCGTCGACGGCCTGGCCCGCAACCGCTGGCACATCTGGCCCCGCAACGGCGGCCGCTTCATGGGGCTGTGCCCGCTGCCCGGCGAGAAGTTCCAACTCATGCTGCGGCTCAAGCCCGGCGAAACCCCGGACCGCGATCCCGCCGCCATCAGCCGACTGGTCCACGAAGCGTCCGGACGAGCCGGCCTGCGGGTCCGGGAGGTGTTCTGGTCCTCGGTCTTCCGGCCCAACGTCCGCCTGGTCGAGCGCTACCGTGTCGGCAACGTGTTCCTCGCCGGCGACGCGGCCCACGTGCACACCCCCGCCGGTGGGCAGGGCCTCAACACCGGCGTGCAGGACGCCTACAACCTCGGCTGGAAACTCGCCCAAGTGCTCGCCGGCGCACCCGAACCACTGCTCGGCAGCTACCAGGCCGAACGCCGCCCGGTCGCCGCCCGCGTGCTCGGCCTGTCCAGCGACCTTTACCAGAAGATCGACGGCCGCCCCCTCGCCGCGGCCACCCGCGGCGACGAGGAACGCCAACTGAAGCTGAACTACCGGGACGGCCCGCTCACCGACCAGCACCACCGCGGCGACGGGACCGTCCAAGCCGGCGACCGCGCCCCGAACGCGAAGTACCGCGACACCAACGGACACACCGGCACCCTGTTCGACCGCTTCCGCGGCCCCCACTTCACCCTGCTGGCCATCGGCCACACCGCCACCGACCCACCCCGCTGGCCCACCACCGGCGCCAAGCTGCACGTCGTCAAGATCCCACCAGGCGCCGCGCCCAGCTTGACCAAGATCTACGGCCTCACCGGCCCTGCCCAGATCCTCGTCCGCCCCGACGGCTACATCGCCCACATCGCCACCGACAACCCGGCCACCGCCCTGGCCCGCAGCGCACAAACCCTGGCACCGCCCACCATCGGCTGACGAGCCGCTCAGGTGGGTCCACAGATCAACGTCGGTGAAGCCGACGCCGGTGCCGTTCTGAATCAGTGCGGTGGATGGACCAGCTGCCGGTCACCTGGTGAACCAGCGCGATCAAGGAACAGAGCAAGAGGAATCCATGAACACCTTCCACCCCGACCTCGCACGGGCCCGCTTCATCCCCCGCATATCCACCGGTCCCCGATCAGCACGCATCATGCGCAGAATAAAGCCGCGTCCAGCCCATCCCGGACCGGACGTGACCGTCAGGCAGCTGGTAGTGCCCGGACCGGCAGGCGCGCCGCCGGTGTCGCTGCGCGTGTTCCAGCCGGCCGGGTTGGCCGCGCCCGCGCCCGCACTGCTCTGGACACACGGAGGCGGGTTCATCCTCGGCGCCCCCGAGCAGGACGACCGGACAAACATCGCCTTCGCCCGCCAACTCGGCATCACCGTCGCCGCCGTGCGCTACCGCCTGGCCCCGGACAGCCCCGCGCCGGCCGCGGTCGAGGACGCCTACGCCGCGCTGCGCGGACTGACCACCCACGCCGACGAACTACACATCGACATCGGCCGCATCGCCATCGGCGGAGCCAGCGCCGGCGGGGGAATCACCGCCGCCCTCGCACTGCTCGCTCACGACCGCGCCGAGATCCGGCCCGTGTTCCAACTACTCGTCTACCCCATGCTCGACGACCGCACGACGACACGAACCGACATCAACACCCGCGACCTGCGCCTGTGGACCGCCAAAAGCAACCGCTACGCCTGGTCGGCCTACCTCGGCGCCGCCGTCGCAGGCCCGGACGTCTCCCCGTACGCCGCCGCGGCCCGCCGCGAGGACCTGTCCGGCCTACCACCGGCCTGGATCGGCGTCGGAACCCTCGACCTATTCCACGACGAAGACGTCGACTACGCCCGCCGGCTCAACGACAGTGGCGTTCCCTGCGAACTGCACATCGTTCCCGGCGCCTTCCACGGCTTCGACAAGGTATTCCCCAGGGCCGAAATCTCCCGAACATTCTGGCACCGGCAGGCCGAGGCACTGGCCGACGCACTCGCCGGCTCACCATGAAACCCGCTGTAGCCACATGCGGGTCAGGCGACAGGTCGTAGCGGCGAGAACGCGATGGCGGGCGAGAAGCTCGCGTTCGGCCGGGATGCTTGCTGGCACCGCGTACGTGGCCGGCTCGAGCCACGCGGCGCCGAACGCCGCAGCGCACAGGAAATCTGACTCCTACGCACAGCCGGCTTCACCCCGCGCGGCGACCGTCAGCCAGGTCAGTCAGAACAGCCACGATCTACTGTCCGATGGCAATGTGGACGTCAGACGGCTGTTCGTGTGGGGTTACGGTATCGATCCGTCGGACACGCAAATCCCCGCGAGGCATCAGTCACCGACGATGCCTCGCTTCTGTTTCTGCCGCTGGACGCGCTGCCGCGGGATCCGCACCTCCTGTTCCGGGCTGTCGGCCGGCGATCGGACGATGATCGACTTCTCGTGATCGGGTTCGAGCGAGACGCGCGTGGCGCCGCATTCGATCATGATGTTGTGATGACGCACGAAGCTGATCAGGTCAGCCACAATGCGCGTCTTCTGGAGCCTTTCGATCTCCTCGCGTATGCCGGCGTCCCGGCTCGTGACGGTGGGCAACTGCGCGAAGGCCCGGCCGAGGATGACGTCTTCGCGCAGGTAGAGGTTTCTGGCCTGGCGCATACCGGCGGTGTGGGCGCTGGTGTGGCCGTGGCGGCAGCGGTAGGCCGGGTTGCCGTGGCTGAGCTGGGACTCCATGCTGCGTCCGCAGGTGCCGCAGCGCAGCAGCCCGGCGAGCAGGTACGCACGGCTGGTGCCGTCGGCTGGTCGGCACTTGGCGCTGACGTGCTGGGCGGCGATGAAGTCGGACTCGCTGACCAGTGCCTCGTGGGCCGGCTTGTCGGAGATCGCCCACTGCTGGGATGGGGTCAGCTTCCTGACACCGGTCACGCCGGGCACGAGGTCATCGGTGGGGCGACGGTTGGTCTGCTGCCGGTTCCAGACCTGGCGGCCGGTGTACCGCGGATTGGCCAGGATCGCCGCGACGGTGCGAAGGCGCCTCGCCGGGCCGGTGCGGGTTGCGTTCGCGGTCCGCGGCTGAGGGGCATGGGATGTCCATCTCGTTGAGCATCCTGGCGATACTCGCGATGCTGTCGCCCTTCAGCCGCCGCGCGAAGATCCACTTGACCCATGGTGCGGTTTCCGGGTCGGGCTCGAGGCGGTGTAGGCGTCGGCCCCAGGCCGCATGCGCAGAGTTGGGGTGCGGACCGGCGTCGATGATGCGGTACCCGTATGGTGGCCGTCCGCCCAGATGGCGGCCCTGTTCACGGGCTTGTGCCTGCATGGCTGCGGTGGTGCGGAACCGGGCTCGCTGTACGTCCTGCTTGGCTTGCGCGCCCAGCAGCATCAGCAGCGCCTGGTGCGTCGGATTGGCCAGGTCGACTGGCCCGTCGACCTCCGGCAGCCAGAGCTGCACGCCGTGCGCTCGCAGCAGGGGCGCGAGGGGGATGGCTTGGCTGCCGAAGAACGCCCGTGCGTACTCGCCGACCACGATCGCGTCGAATCCGCGGTCCGGATCGGTGATCGCGGCCAGGAGCCGGGCGGCTTCGGGCCGGTCAGCCCAGGCAACCTCGCGGGAGTAGCCGGCGTCGAAGTATTCGGCCACGATCCGACCATGCCCGGCCACAAGCTCGCCCGCGAAGTCGAACTGCCACCGCCGCGACGACACCGGGTCCTGGTTGTCCTGCGTGGACACGCGGCCGTAGAACGCGAACCGCAACCCGGCCTCGACCGTCCGGCCGTAGATGCCGACTCGCTGCGTCCTTGAGGTGGCCCACAAGCCGAGCAGGTCGGGCTCAGGAACATCGGTCATCGCATTCATCTCAGCCACCTCCACGGTGCCGGTTGCCTCATGAACGAAGACAGCTGAGTCGGCCGCATATGACGTCGAGTCCTGAATGTCACCTGAACCGGTCGCCAGCTCTTCGTCGAGCGGAGGGGTAGGAGCATGCGGTGGCGGCCCTCGACGGCAGTTGAAACCCCCACCGCCCGCTGCCGGGGAGGTCCGAGACGCCGCCGCAGACGGGCCCCGGCTCCGCTACGAGCTGATCCGCCGCAGCGCCCACAAGAACGTCCAAGCCCTCGAAGCCGACATCCACGCCTGGCTCACGCCCGACCCCCGGACTGCCGACCAGCCAGGGGGTAGCACACCGTCCGGGCCGCGTGTCCAAGATTCGACAGTAGATACGAGTCCCGCTGCCGATATTCTGGAGGGCTTTGCTCGCGGCGGCGGTGGGGAGGGGTTGTGGACGACGCTCTCGACGATCTGGTGAGGTCCTCGGCAAACTTCGGATACCTGGTCGAACACGAACCCGTGCTGGCATACGACGGGGCGAGTGCCGAGTCGTACATCTACACCGATCCGGATGCTGCGATGTTCACCACGCCACGCACCTACACGTACGACGCCGCCGGCCGGGTCGTCGCGGTCGGCGCCCCCGGCGACCAGCGCGACACCTACACGTACAGCGACCGCGACCTGCTGCTGAGCAGCTCCGGGCCGGGCGGTGCCGCCACCTACAGCTACGACGCCGACGGCCGCCTCACCCAACGCACCGACGCCGCCGGCACCGCCACGTTCGCCTACCGCCCCGACGGGAGCCTGCTCTCCGCCGCCGACCCACTCACCGGCATCACCACCGGATACGCCTACAACGAAGCCGGGCAGCTGACCCGGGAAACGTACGGAAACGGCGGCTCCCGCGAATACCGGCACGACCCACTCGGCCAAATCACCTCCGACACCGTCCGGACCGCGGACGGGACCACCCTCCACCAGATCGGGTACGGCTACGACGCCGCCGGCCGGCTCACCACCAAAACCACCGGCGGCCTCACCAACACCTACCAGCACGACCAAGCTGGCCGCCTCACCGAATGGTCCAACGGCAGCAAGTCCACAGTGTACGGATGGGACGCCGCCGGAAACCGCGTCCGAGCCGGCGACCGCACCGCCACATACGACGAACGCAACCGCCTCCTCACCGACGGCACCGACCACTACACATACAGCCCACGCGGCACCCTCGACAGCATCGTCACCGCCACCGGCCCCCGCGAGCAACGGTTCGACGCCTTCGACCGGCTCACCCGCGACGGCGCAATCGGCTACCAGTACGACACCCTCGACCGCGTCGCCACCCGCGGCCAGACCACCCTCACCTACGCCGGCCCCAGCAACGACCTCGTCACCGACGGCACCGCGACCTACAACCGCCTACCCAGCGGCCGAGTGACGAGTTCGGCCGCCGGTGGATCGGTGCGGCGCCTGGTCGCCGACCGGCACGGCGACATCGTCACCGCCACCGACGGGGCCGCCTCGACAACCCCTGGGACAACCACTTACGACCCCTTCGGCAACGTCGTCAATACCACCGGCGCCAGCGGACGCCTCGGCTACCAAGGCGCCTGGACCGACCCCGACACGGGCCAGGTCAACATGCACGCTCGCTGGTATGACCCAGGCACCGGAGCCTTCAGCAGCCGCGACAACATCGACCTCCCCACCATCCCATCCGGCCACGCCAACCGCTACGCCTACGGCGCCGGAACACCCCTCGACGCTATCGACCCCACCGGCCACGAGGTCACCTGGCTGCAACAGGTGTGGAGCTTCATCAAGCAGGTCGCCCCGTTTGTCCCACTCATTTTCGGGGCTGTCGCCACCGCCCCATGGTGGGTGCTCGTCCTCGGAGGCGTCGCAATCGCTTTGATCCTCTACGGAGGTATCTCGTTGTATTTGCAATCCCAGCAGGCAACGAACAATCCGAGTGTCACAACCATCCCCCACAACCCTGGCCCCGACGGCGAGTCCGTCCGGGTCAGACCAGGAAGGCCCGGCACGGACACGAAGACCAACGACAACGACCAAACAGATACTGGCACGGACCCCGGCCCCGATCCGAGTAACTGGCCGGGAATTAATCCCGACGGATACCCGCTCGATGGCCCGTGCGACGAGGGCTACTGCACCCTGCAACTGCCGCTGATCCGGATCAAGCAAAACCCGAACACCGGCCCCAACCCCGTCCCCGCACCCGACTACGTACCCGCCAAGATGTGGACGCCACCGGCCGGCGGCCGATGGCGACAGGGCGACCCCGTCGCCGACAGCACCTCCGCTGGCGACATGCTCAAGCTGCTCAACCGGCAGACAGTCACATACGCGCCGACCACCGCCGCACCAAGGGCCAGCACCCAGCCGCAGCCGCCCCCCAACTCGTCGGGTGCAAACGGCCCGACCACGGCTGACTTCGACCGTTTCCTGGAGGTGCTGCCAAAACGGCCGAAAGATGCGACGGGAAAAGAGACAGGTAAGACCACTGGAATCGCACTGTGGGCCGAGGGCAATGGACGCCTGACTCTGAGTATGCGATTCCAGAGTGGATGGCAGAACCCTCTTGACCAGCATTTAAAGGACGTAACTCAGGATTGGCTCGAGAAGACGCACCAATTGTTCAAGAGCTCCACAGCCGGAGACGTCGAGCAGAAGGTAGCCACCTTCATGCGCCTCCGCGGTGTGGAGTCAGCGGACCTGGTCATCAATAACTCCGATGGCCCGTGCCGCACTTCCGGTGCGTCCGGTGATACTGGGTGTTTTTGGAGGTTGGACTACGTACTCGCACCGGGGCACCTGCTGACGGTGCATTGGAAGGACGAGTTGGGGATGTGGTGGCACATACCCTTCGTCGGACCCTGACGGGCAGCGATCCCTAGCTCTGCCTTCGCTGGTCGTTGATTCCTGTGTGGGAGGGGCCATGGGGCGACCCCACAGACTGGCTGCGGGACGGGCACCACCACGGCGACCGTGGATCGATGATCCGGGTGTGCGGCCTTCCCTCGGCGCCGGTCCTCGGATCGCATCGATCGGCGTCGGTGGATAATGGGGGGATGGTGGGTCGGCGTCGGTGGTTCACGCTTGTCGGGGTCTTCGCCGGGACGGTCCTGCTGGGCTGTGCCGCGCACGACAAGCCGGCACCGACGGGCCCCGCCGCCGCGGCGCTGCCCTGGACAGGACGGCTCGTCGTCGCCACCGTGGGCACCGACAAGCGCGGGGCGATCCTGGAACTGGTGCACGACGGCGGCGGTGGTGTCCGGCTTGCCCGCCGCCTGGCGACGACGGCGGGCGGTACCGGTGCGCTGTCCGCCGACGGTGCGACGCTGCTCTACCTCGGCCCGGCCGGGCTGATGCGGCTGGACGTCGGCACGGCCGCCGCCCAGCCGGTGCAGGTGCGGGTCGGTGCCGCGGCCGTCGCTGTCACCGACGAGTGTTTCCAGTTCGCCCCGAACGGCAAGCGCTTTCTGGTCAAGGACGCCGACGGGCGGCTGCTGGCCGCCGACCCGACCGGCGATGCCGTGGTGATCGATACACCCAAGCGGGAGACGTACACCGAGATCGGGGGAACCCGCCGCATCGAGGCCGTGTCGAGCGTCGACTGCGGGCGGTGGCTGGACGATCAACGCGTCGTCTTCGACCACCTCCGGTTCATGCCGCCTTCCCTGAGTGCCGCCAACTGGTCCCAGCCCACGATGTCGCTGTCGGCCAAGGACACCGCGCTGGCGGTACCGACCGGGGCAGGGGTCCGGTTGGTGGAGTCGGTGACGCCGTGGCGGGTGGTGGGAACCTGCGGATCGTGGACGCTGACCCGGCGCGGTGGTGACGCGTACACGCCCGAGACGTTCCTGTGGAGCGCGGTACCGGAGCAGGCCCTCGCTGTCGACGGGGGCACCACCCCCGACACCGGGCTGATGCGACCCGGACCGGCGATGGATGCCTACGCGGCCGCCACGTTCCTGCCCTCGTGCAACGTGCTGGTGGTAGCCAGGGCCAAGCAGCAGGCCGACCGGCTCGCGTTCCGCCGGGTCAATCCGGCAACCGGCGCGACCGTCGAGGAAACGTTGACCCCGCGCGCGGTGGAAAGCCTGCCGCGATTCGAGCCGGACAAGCTCGCGTGGAGCCCCGCAACCCGGTCCCCGATGTTCGTGGAGATGTCCGAGCGGGACTCCGAGCGGCTGTTCGTCACCGAGGTCAGCACCGGCTTGAGCGCACCGATCGACATGCCCGAACCCGGGCAGATCGTCGCCATCCTGGGCTGGCTGCCATGACAGTGACGGGCACGTGGCAGCCGGCATCGCTGGGTGACACTGGTGATCTGTGGGCGATGAGCGCCGGCGGTGTGGGCCAGATCGGGCAGCCGGTCCGCCGCCCCTTCAGGCGCGGTTGTCATCGACCGATCATCAATCGGCGGCGGACTCTGCCGACGGCGTGACCATGATGGTGCTCCAATCACCTGGTCTGCCGCGGCTGATGTGGAGCTGCCGGCGTGTGGTCATCCGCTGCCGTTGTCACTGTCATCACGTGTCCTCTTTACTCCGAGTTACACCGTTATTTGTACAGTCCCCGGCTGATGAGCGGCGGAATGGGGCGAGTCGGCCGCAGCACAGATTTCCCGCTTGTTCGCCGCACGCATCGGACATCACCTCAAGTTCGGCAACACCGACAAGAACCTCGGCTTCGCCCGCACGGGGAATTGCACCGTCAGCTGCAGGCCTCCGCCGGGGTTGGGGCGGGTGGTGATCTCGGCTGCATGGGCGCGTGCGATTGCGGCGACGATCGACAGACCCAGGCCGGTACTGTCGGCTGACCCTGTTCGCGCCGTGTGCAGCCGACGGAATGGTTCGAAGAGTTCGCCAATGCGGCTTTCGGGTATTTCGGGTCCGGTGTTGCGGATGGTTAGGCCGGCGGTGGGTGTGACGCGGATATCGACCACGCCGCCAGGTCGGTTGTACCGGATCGCGTTGTGCACCAGGTTGGCGACCAGCCTGTGCAACAGGACCGGGTCGCCGGTGACCGTGGCCGGTTCGGTGTCCTGCCTGATCAGCACGCCGTTGGCCGGCGTTTCGCTGACCGCCTGGCGTACCAGGACATCGAGGTCCACCGGCTCCGTGGTCTCCAACCCGTTCTCTCCTTGGGCGAGGATGAGCAGGCTGTCGATCAACCGCTCGTTGCGCCGGTTGACCTCAAGTAGTTCGTCCCGTACCTGGGCAAGTCTTTCCGGGGTGGGATTGTATAGGCCGATCTCGATCGCCGCCCGTTGAATGGCCAGCGGAGTTCGCAGTTCGTGCGAGGCGTTGGCAATGAATCGGCGCTGGCTGTCCACGGATCGTTCCATGCGTTCCAGCATGCTGTCGAAGGTGTCGGCCAGTTCGGTGAGCTCGTCGCGCGGTCCGGCCAGCGCGATGCGTTCGTTCAGGTTGGACAGGGAAAGCCGTCTGGCGGTCGCGGTGATCTGGTGGACGGGGCGTAGTAGGCGGCCGGCCAGCCACCAGCCGATCAGGACCGACACGACCGTCAGTACGGCGACCGTGATGCCTGCGATGCTCCACTGGTAGGTGAGCACGGCATCGGGCAGATGTTTGAGGTCCGGGGTGTCGGGTGACGACTGGGCCCACGGTGGCGGCTCGCCCGATACCGGGCCGAGTGATGGGGGGAGTGCACTGTCCGGCGCCGGGCACGCCGGGCTGTCGAGCAGGTCGAACCGGAGGTTGGTGACCCGCTTTTCCAGGTTGTGCTTCAGCAGCAGGTTGGTGGTGACGAGCACTGCCGCCGAGGTGAGCAGGAACAGGCCACTGTAGACGGCGGTGAGTCGCACCCGCACGGTGCGGCGTTTCACAGGTGATACCCAACGCCGGGGACGGTGTGAATGCACGGCGGGTCCCCGAGCTTGGATCGCAGCCTGCTGATGATGACCCGGACCACCGTGGTGAACGGGTCGACGTTCTCATCCCAGGCCAGTTCGAGAAGTGTCTCGGCGCTGACCAGGGCGCCGTTCGCCCGCATGAGCACTTCGAGCACGGCGTACTCCTTTACCGACAACGGCACGTGGCGGCCGTCGCGGGTGGCCTGCCGGCGGGGCGTGTCGAGCACGATCCCGGCCCGCCGCAGGACCGGCGGAACGGGTGCCCGGCTGCGCCGTCCCAGCGCCTGTACCCGCGCCACGAGTTCGCTGTAGTCGAACGGTTTGGGCAGGTAGTCGTCGGCGCCGAGGCTGAGGCCGGCGACCCGCTCGGGTACCGAGGTGGCGGCGGTCAGCATCAGGATCCGGGTACGGGCGCCGCGCTGCGCCAGGTCGCGGCAGATCACGTCGCCGTGCACGCCCGGTAGGTCGCGATCGAGGATGAGGACGTCGTAGTCGTGGACGGCGAGCCGCTGCGACGCGGCGGTACCGTCGTAGGCCACGTCCACCGCCATGGCCTGCTTGCGCAGGCCTTCGGCCACCAGATCGGCGAGCATCCGCTCGTCCTCGGCTACCAGGATTCGCATGCCGCCTCTATAGCAGAGGCCCCGCTACGGTGGCGTTAACGGTTGCGTTCACGCCCCTGCAACGGCGTGACCACGATGGTGGGCGGCATGAAGAACAAGCTTCGAATCGCAGCCGGCGTGGTGGCGGTGGCTGCGCTCGTCGGCTATGCCGCGACGCTCGGGATCTTCCCTGCCAGTTCCGCTGATGCGTCCAGCCGCCCACCGGCCTGCGCCGCGCCCACATCGCCGGTTGGGCATCCGTCCACGTCGTCGTCTCCGTCCAGCGGGCCCGTCCAGGTGCCGCCGGCCGCGTTGAAGCCGACCACTATCACCACCATCGAGCAGGCGTACTACTGCATCCTCGACAATTACTACAGCGGGTCGGTATTGGACGACCGCACCCTGCTGATGCCGGCCTTCGCCGCGCTCACCCAGGAGCTGCAACGCCGCGGGCTGGATCAGCCACAGGCCGCGACGCCAGTCTTGACCGGTAGGAAGCAGGCCGACTGGGCAGCGTTTAGCCGCGCTTACCAGAAGATCGCCGCGAAGCTGCCGGAGGACTCCGAGCTCCGGCAAGCTGTAGCGGAAGCGACGTTGCAGGGCATGGTGGCGGCTCTCGGCGACAACCATGCCAACTGGAGCCGCCTGTCGCAGCAGCGCAGCCCGCTCGGTTTGAAGCTGTCCGGCTTGCGTCCCGATGGCACCGATCCGGCCATCACAGCGCCGATCTTCGTCACCGCGGTCGCCCCGGGCAGCGGCGCGGCGAGCGCTGGGATCAAGCCGGGCGACGAGGTGGTCGCGGTCAACGGGGTACCGCTGATTGTCAACGGAATCGTGTCGGAGGGTGTCGTTGCATGGCTCATGACGGCGTCGCCGGCCCAGTTCACGCTGCGACGTCCAGTCACCGGCCAGACCTTCACCACGACGGTGACACCGGTCATGTTTCCGCCACGACAACCGAAGGTCGAGACCAAGCTGCTGCCCGGTGACATCGCCGAAGTAACGATCCCAGGCTTCTATCCCGGGGTTGTCGACGAGGCGCTCAACGCGATCGCGGACCTGCGCAAAAACGCGACCCTGCGCGGGCTGATCCTCGATCTGCGGGGCAACGGCGGCGGCTCCGGGACGGAACTCGAAAGGCTGCTGGGCGCCTTCGTCCACGGCACCACCACAAGTTACTGGTGCGACGTGCGCAATCGTTGCACCGCCAATCACCCCGACGACACGGTACCGCTGCTGAACCTCCCCCTGGTCGCGCTGACCGACCGTAACTGTGCCTCGGCCTGCGACTCATTCGCCAGCACGGTCAAGGATCTCCACCTCGGCACCCTGGTCGGTACCCGCACCGCGGGCCTCGTATCGGGCCCGACCCTGCCATACCTGCTCAACGACAACAGCCAGCTGACGCTGCCCAGCCTGCGCGAGATCGGCGCGAACCGGGAAATCATCAACACCGTCGGCGTCGCCCCTGACTACGTGGCGCCGATGACCGCTACGGACCTGTCCGCAGGACGAGACCCGGGTGTGGCGAAGGCCCTGACCCTGCTGCGATAGGCCTCGGCAAGCCGGCTACATCCGCGTGCGGGCGAGGTCCGCGTACAAACACGCACGGAGACCAAGGGCTCTGTCGGCACAATGTTGCCGACAGAGCCCTTTGGTCTCGTAGGGCGCAGCGACTCGGCCGTGCGCCAGATCGCCCACCGCGCCGAGCAGGCCGTAGGGGCGCGCCGCCGCCGTCACGACTGCGACCCGGCAGCTACTTCCTCGGCGCCTTCTGCACTCACTTGTGCCTGCACGACTATCAGTTCGCCGCCTGGGTCGCGTTCTTCTCGCTGGCCGCCTCCGCCCCGGCCATGAACACCGTCGCTGACGGCCTCATTTCGCCGGTTTCGTCGCCAGCCGTAGACGAGCTGGATTGTGGAGGCATCTGGAACGGTCCGCATACCTGATGACCGGGTCGGGAGGTCAGCGTCTACCGGACTTCATGATCCGCGTCGAACTGGGCGCGGGCCTGAAAGACGCGGTCGATGTGTGTCTCTGCCCAGTTCTTGATCGCGACCATGACCGGGAACAGGTCGTGGCCGAGCGGGGTGAGCTGGTAGTCGACGCGGGCAGGCACCGACGCGGTCACGGTACGGGTGAGCAGACCATCACGTTCCAGGGTGCGCAGGGTCTGGGTGAGCATCTTCTGGCTGACGCCGGCGATGCGGCGGGCGAGCTCGCTGTGCCGCTGCGGACCGTCGGCGAGCGCCGCGATCACCAGGGCCGCCCATTTGTCGGTGAGCGTGCTCAGCAGTTCCCGGGTCGGGCAGCCCGCCAGGAACGCGTCATAGTCGCGTTTGGCCTGCTCACGTCGTTGTCCAGCGGTCGCCGTCGCCATGTGCCACCCCTCGCCGGTGCCCTAGGCACTTCCAGGTGCCTACTTACTCACAGCACCCGAAGATACCTACCGTGATGGCGATCATGACGTTCAGCGGAAGGCACGGAGATGCGCGCAGTCAGCTATACACATTTCGGCGGGCCGGAGGTTTTGCGCGTGGTGGCGGACCTACCGGTGCCGCAGCCGGGGCCCGGTCAGGTGCGAGTACAGGTCGCCGCGTCCGTCGTACACCCGGTTGACCTCATGATTCGCGCCGGCCGATTCCCGGCGCCACTGCCAACCAAGCTGCCGTACGTACCCGGCTGGGACGTGGCCGGCACGGTCGACGCCGTGGGTCCGTCCGTCGCAGATCTCACTGTGAATGACGACGTCATCGGCTTCTCACCCTGGCTGCGCACCACCGTCGGCGCCCACGCCGAGTATGTAATCCTCGACGCCGCATGGCTGACCGCCGCGCCCGTCGGCGTTCCCGCCACCGAGGCCGCGACCCTGCCGACCAACGGCCTCGCCGCCGCCCAAGCTCTCGACCTGCTCGCGCTCCCAGCCGGCTCGTCCCTGCTCGTCACCGGCGCCGCGGGGCAGGTCGGCGGGTTCACCCTGGCGCTGGCCCGAGCCGCCGGCCTGCACGCCACCGGAATAGTGGGGGCGAGCGACCGCGAGTTCGTCGAGTCGCAGGGCGCGGCGTTCGTGCCCCGCTCGGAGAACCCGATCCCGGTAGCGGCGGCCAGCTTCGACGCGGTTTGTCGACCTCGCAGTGATCGGCCCGTCACTGATGGAACTGGTCAAGGACGGCGGCGGTTACCTGGCCGCCTCACCCCCGCTGCGCCCGGAGCCGACGAGGGGAATCCGAACGTTCGCACTGAACGTGCTGCCCGACCGCACCCGGTTAGCCGAACTGGTCAAACTCGTAGAAAGCGGCGACATCCCACTACGGGTCGCCGGTGTGTACACCTTCACCGACGCGGCAGCGGCCCACACCCGGCTGGCCCAAGGCGGAGTGCGGGGAGGCGTAGTGATCGTTCCCTGATCTACCGCACGCCGCACTGGATCGCCGCCCCACCACGCACGCTCGCGCCGCAGACAAGGCGCGGCGCCAGCAGCCACAAGCCTTGCCGTCGTTAGCTTCGTTTCAGAGGGACAACCATGCTCATCAACATCGCCAACATGCTCACCGGACTGATCGGCGTAGCCGTCGTCCTCATGGGCGCGAACGCCTTCCGGGCGCCGCAGGCCGCAGCCGGCTTCGGCATCCCCGACACCCCAACCGGGGACCGCACCTTCCAGGCCTGGCTGACCGTCAAGGCCGTACGCGACATCGCCATCGGACTTTCCACCCTCATCCTGTTGGCCGGAGCGACACCCCACCTCCTCGGCTGGTTCATCCTGGCCGCCGCCGTCATACCCGTCGGCGACGCCCTGATCGTGCTGCGCAGCAACGGACCCAAGGCGACCGCCTACGGCATCCACGGTCCCACCGCCGCGGTGATGCTGGCGATCAGCGTGCTGCTGTTCGTCGGGTAATCGATTGATGGCCGACACTCGTAAAGCCACGGAAGGAAACATGCTCAGCTTCGAAATCACCCCGATAGGTACCGTCCGGAACGCGAGGACGGACGTCCAACAGACCGACAACTGGGCTGCCGTCCGCAGCACGATCACCATCGACGAGCGCTTCGGCGATGCGTGCCTCCAAGGCTTGGACGGCTTCTCCCACGTGGAGGTCCTCTTCATCTTCGACCGGTTCCCGGACCACGGCGACTACCGCGAGCCCCGTCCCAACCGCGGCCGTCCCGACCTCCCGCCCGTTGGCGTGTTCGCCGGTCGCGGCCCTCGCAGACCGAACCGTATCGGGGTGACGTCCTGTGCCATCGAATCCGTGCACGGCCGCGAACTGACGGTGGTGGGCCTCGACGCGGTCTCCGGCACCCCGGTTATCGACCTGAAGCCAGTGATGACGGAATTCCTACCGCAGAACGCCAAGCAGCCGGAATGGGTCAGCCGCCTGATGTCGAAGTACTTCCAGCCGTAAGCCGGGGTCTGGGGCGAAGCTCAACGCCGTGTCGGATAGGGGCCTTCGTCGGGATGGCGGTAATGCCGAAGGTCTTGACAGTGGAGTCGGCTACCAAGCAGCGCACCGAACATCGTACCCACAACGCAGCGCGCCGACCTGGGTCAACGGCTCCAGACGGGGCCCGGAGCCGGCGGTGCGGTCATGCAAGAGGCTCCCGAGCCGTTCGCGGATGCCGTGGCAAGCTTGCTGACCTGACCCCGCTGCCCGATGGAACGTCGCTATGGCCGCTGACCGCGCGCCCAGCGACCGAGGAGCCATGTTAGTGCGTGAGCAAAGCCGTTCATGACGACTGTTGGCCGCACCGTGCCGGGCCGGAGAGGCTGCTCCGCAGCGTTATCCGGCAAGGGCAACGGCGGTGCCGGTAACCGCGATGCCGGTTCGCGGTTGTGCTGGGATCCCGATCTTCAGGACGCTTGGACGACCCATGTCCTGGCCCTGGTGCACGGTGATGGTCACGGGCGGCGTCACCAGCCGTAGTTCGCGTAGATAGCCGCCGAAAGCCGCAGCTGCGGCGCCAGTCGCGGGGTCCTCTACGACGCCGCCTGGTGGGAAGGGGTTACGCGCGTGGAATACGTGCGGAGATTCGCGGCAAACCAGGTCGATGGTGGTCCAGTCGTGCCGGGCCATCAACCTAGCCAGCGCGTTCATGTCGTAGTCCAGGTTGGCGAGCCGCTGACGGCTGGCGGTGGCCACGATGGGATGCCACGCGCCGGCGAAGGCGACGCGCGGCGGCATCGTCGCATCGAGGTCGCCCGGCGCCCAGCCCAGTGCCTCGAGCAATGCCGTAAGGTCGCCGGCCGCGATGGGTCTGGTCTGCGGCTCGACGCTGACCAGTGTGGCGGTGGTCGTGCCGTCCGACCGCACGGTGGTGGAAACCTCGACCAGGCCGGCGCGGGTGTCGAGATGCAGGACGCCCGGACCGTGCCGCTTGGCGTAGGCGGCTGCCGACGCGATAGTCGCGTGACCGCAGAATGGCACCTCCGCCTTCGGACTGAAGAAGCGCACCTCGAAGCGCCCATTGCCGCGAGGCACGAGGAACGCCGTTTCGGAGTATCCGATGTCAGCCGCCACACGCAGCATCTCGGCGTCGCCAACACCAGTGGCATCGAGTACGACACCGGCCGGATTGCCGCCCGCCGGATCGGCGGTGAACGCGGCGTAACGCAGGATCTCCATGATCTCGACTATATGGCGGAACACCAGCAAGGTCGCATGCCCAATCCCCGCCTCGTGGCCCGGAAGCCACCACCATTCGCCGACCATCCTCACATGCCGCAGTTCGTGCGCTACGGCGCGTAGCAGGCGAGTGGGTCAACGCGCGCAGCCCTTTCGCCGGCCGGAGCTTCGGTAGAGCTAGGCCCCGGCCGGCGGAGGGTGATCCACTAACGGATGGTCCGCGCGGTCAGCGCGGGTAGTAACCGATCGTGCTGTGGATCCAGGGCACGATCACGTCGATCCGGGCGGTGGTCTCGTTCAGCACGTGTGGGCAGCTCGGGCCGCTGTTGACGATCGCCACCAGGAGCGGATGGCCGGGCAGGCGCTCGGAGAAGAACGGGCCACCTGAGTCGTACGGGCAGGGGGTGGTGTCCCGCTGTGGTGCGTAGCCGGTCATGCCGAGCGTCGCGGCGTTTACGGTCGTGACCTGGAGTTGGCCGGTGTGCAGTCGGGTCGACGGAGTGGGGTTCTGGCTGGTGATCGAGCCGTAGCCGGTGAGCCGCAGCACGTCGCCGACCTCGGGTGTGGTGCGGCTCAGCCGCAGTGGCCGGATGTCGGTGATCCGCTTGTCGATCTTCGCCAGCGCCACGTCGTTGGTGGGGGACTGCCGCACCGCGATCACGGTGGCGACGTGACCGCCGGTGCCCTCCAGGTCTGTGCGGCCGACCGTCGCGGTGGTGAGGTCGGCTACCGGCCGCTCCACCCGTACGCCGTTGGCGTCGCGGAAGCAGTGCCCGGCGGTCAGGACCCAGTCGGGAGCGATCAGCGAGCCGGAGCAGGCGCTGTTGCGGCGGCCGCCGTCGGCTGTGGGGATGCCGGTCATGGTCAGCTTGACCGAGAACCGGTACTTGCCGATCGGCACTTCCTCACCGTTGGCGATGGCGTTGGCCGGTGCGGCGTGCGCGACGAGGGCCAGTGCGACCGCGCCGAGTACTGCCGTGAGCCTTCTAGTCCACATGGTCACGATTTAACCCCGGCCGGCAGCCCGCCGCTGTCCCAGCGCATGGCCGGGCTTCCGGCATAATCGACCTGTCGACCGCCGCGGTGGCAGAAACACCACGGCGCGGTGATCCTTCACCAGGATCCGAGCACTATCCACAGTAGATTCCACCGAACGACACAACCAACTGGTATCGGGCTGGCGCCGGCCAGGACCAACCCGGCCTGAGACAGCCGACTCTTCCTGACCGCCACACCACGCGGCCGGAAAGCCGACAGACGACTGTCAAGGACGCCCACCGCCCGTAGGCCCGGGGCGGCGACATGATCGCCCGTCCGCAAACACGGCCAAATCGATCCGCACACACTTATGCCGATGCGCGTGCGTTGCCGGCTCGCCAGCGTGCCCTGGTTGGCCGGTGACGGCTCACTGACCGAATGTGCGGCGACAAACGAGGTCGGGGCCGCGCTGCTCCGCGTGGCCCCGGGTGATTGCGGTGTAGACGGATTTTCGTCGTGAACGTCAGATGACCGCGCAGGTAGCCCGTGCGTGCACCGCTTGCGGCGTATCGGTGGCGTTGAAGGCGATGACCTGCCAGCCGTTGTCGACCGGCCGGGAGGCGGCGATCGCGACGTCGGTGGCGCTGTCGAAGGCGTCGATGTTGAGGAAGCCGCCACCGGTCACGACGGTGCCGGTCGGGCATGCCGCGAACGCCGTTCCTTGGGTGCCTGGCTGCAGTGAGGCTACCGCCACCCTGGTCTGAGTGGTTGTGGGCGCGCAGGTGGCCCGGGCGTGCACCGTTTGCGGTGTGTTGGTGGGGTTGAAGGCGACGACCTGCCAGCCGTTGCTGACGGACCAGGAGGCGGCGATCGCGACGTCGGTCGCGCTGTCGAAGGCGTCGATGTTGAGGAAGCCGCCACCGGTCACGACCGTGCCGGTCGGGCATTCCGCGAAGGCTGCTGCCTGGGTGCCCGGCTGCAGAGTGACTATCCCGGTCGAAAAACTCTGACTGGATGAGCTCGCTTGGGCCGCAGAGGCGCCAACGGTCAGCATCAAGCCGAGGCCAGCGGCCACAGCCAGCACTTGTCGGACGTTCTTGGGGGAGATGGCCCTCATGCATTTTCCTCCGTGTAGGGGCCGAATTTTCATCCCACCGTAGACGTCGGTCCTTTCAAACTTCTTTCAGCGCGAGGCGATCGCGGCCATCTCGGGAAGTGGGTCGATCTCCGGCCGGAACACGATCTTGTCGATGCCGTCAGGACCGTTGACCATATGCACGCTCATGCCGCGAGTCGCGCGTCGGTTGTCGGACACTCATCGCCTTCGGACCTCACAGCCGCAGTCGGCAGCCAGATTCTGGGTTTCGCGCTCGTGGTCGCCGACTTGGTGAACATGGTGGGACGGTCGGGCGACGGCGCCCGACCGGCCTATGCACGAGGATGTGCCTGTGCGTCACGAGCATCATGTCTTCCACAACCCGCCGCGGGCCACATCGGCTGATGTCCGGGCGGCGCTCGATCGCGGCGATCTTCCCGGCGTCTTGGACGCCATGGTCGGCTCCGCGTTTTACGACGGCGGGGACTGGAAGGAGCTGCAAGAGTTGCACCTTCAGCTACTCGATCACGAAGACCGCCAAGTCAGCGCCCTCGCGGCGACCTGTCTGGGGCATCTGGCGAGGGTCTATGGCCAGATGGACGAAGAGCGGGTGGTCACCGCGTTGCGCCGCGCTCGGTCCGTCCCACACATCAGCGGTACCGCAGTCAATGCGTTGGAGGACATCGAAGTCTTCCTCCATCCCCGACGTGCGCGATGGCGCGGACGCATGTGGAGAGCGGTCCGTCCTTGGACACATTCCGCGTAACGATGAGTTGCGCTGCGCGACCGACCGTCAGGTGAGGTGGTGACACGCCGGAATCCTTGTGCTGCAACGCAAAGACGCAGAATCCCGGTATGAAGGTGGCCCTTCGACAGATCAACTTCATAAGGGTCCTGCGTCGACGATGAGTGTTACATACGCCGCGGTGCTGCCTGCACGCGCCGCCCCCCGTGTCGCGCGCCGAGTTCGCCATTTGCTGGCGTGCGATGCCGCTTTGGCTAATACAACCGACCGGCCAGGCGCCGTATCGTGCGGCCATGGGTAAGCCTCTGTTGTGCCGGCTGGGCTGGCATGAGTGGGTGGTTCGGCGTACCGGTGACAACAAGCGGTATCGGCAGTGCGTGCGTTGCCATAAGGACGACGACGGCAGCTACGACGGCATGAGCTTCAGCATTGGTGGCTAGCGGTCAGATCCCAGATCGCTGGAGTCGGGACAGGGCATCGGCTGCGGGACACCTGGTCCCGATGTGATGGCGCCTGCACTCGGTGCGGCCTCCCGGTGTGTCACGCAACCAGTCGCGGCTCAGCATCGATGCCGCCTGCGGGCAAACCCCTTGACTCGCTCTCATGCCGCCGATAGCTCGCCGCGTGGGCCGTATGTGGTGCTTCGGGTGGAGGTCATCTATGGGCGGGAGTCAGTCCCACCAGAAGGACCAGGTCGTCGCGTTGATCAGGCGCTTGGCGTAGTCGACGAGGTTGGTCGCGGCGCCCTGCCAGATGTTGTCCGGGCAGAACGCGAAGTGCTCGGCCGCGACGCGGATGGCCTCCGCATGGCTGGTTGGGGGCGCCGCAACGCTGAGGTACAGCTCGGCGAAGCCTACGCCGACGAGGCGGACGCCGAACCGGTCCTCCCAGGAGCGCAGGACAGCCGACAGGTGAGCGGTGTCGGCGACGTAGTTGACAGCGCCCTGCCAACCTGCGGCTGTGATGGCGTCGCTGGCACGAGTAGCGGCAGCCAAACCCAACCGCAGACCAGCCCTATCCGCGAGCAGTTCGATCGCACATCGCTGCGCAAGCTCTCCCGGATCGTGCTGAAGAGGCAGCGGCGTCGCCAAACCGGGCCAGCGCCGCTCATACGGGGCGGTGACGGCGCGTCGCTCAGCCGGGGAGAGCACGTCATCGTCGTCGATGCTCGTGTAGTCCGCCCACCAGCCGGCCAGCAACGCTCCCGGGTCACCATCGGCGGCGCTGGACATGTCTCCAGGCCATAGCTCACCGTCATCCCACGGACGGCGGGAGTCGCCGCGCAGGCTGTCCAGCAGCAGCGGCCACAAACCGGTTCGCTCGTGCGCGGCGTGCAGCGCCGCCCACAGCTCGCTGCCGGCTGGGCCGTCGCTGACCCACAGGGCCGGATCCTCGTCGTCACCTTCATCACCGTGCACCAAACGGCCAGAGGGAAGCGCCACGCGCGCGACGCCGGCGCGCGCCTCGGCGCTGCCGAGGAGAATCGGCAACCCACGGGACAACAGCTCAGACGATGACCGCGACACCGACGCAGCATAGGCGCCACGGTCAAGATCCCAATCCTGATCTAGCTGCAAGGCCCTGTAGTTAAGGTCCTGGGCTGGGCTGTCAAGGGTGTGTTGGTTCCGGGCATGGCAACGGGACTCGTCGATGATCTGGTTTCGACCAAGAAATCGGATCTTGAGGAGTCCCGTTGGAGGGTCAGTCTGTCATCACTCGGAGGATCGCGGTTGCGGCGGGGGTGTTCGCGCCGGGGCATCTGGGTGAGCTGACGCGGATTGTGCCGTTCGAGATGGTCGACGCGGCGTTGGCCGAGACCGATACGGTGCGGCGGCGTACTCGGCTGTTGCCGGCTCGGGTGGTGGTGTATCTGCTGCTGGCGGGGTGCCTGTTCGCGGAGGTGGGGTACCGGCAGGTGTGGCACAGGCTGACTGCTGGCCTGGCCGGGTTGGTGGTGGCTGACCCGTCCGAGAATGTGATGTGGCAGGCCCGGGCCCGGCTGGGCGTGGCGCCGTTACGGGCTCTGTTCGACCTGCTACGCGGCCCGGCGGTCACCGCCCGGACCACGGGGGTGTTCTGGTGCCGGCTGCTGGTCTGCGCGGTTGACGGCACCACCATCGATATCCCGGACGGGGCCGGTAACCTGTCGGTGTATGCCAAGCACCGCTGTAACCATGGTGGTTCGGGGTATCCGCTGGTGCGGTTGGTGGCCCTGGTCGCGTGTGGTTCCCGCACCGTCATCGACGCGGTGTTCGGGCCGACCAGTCTCGGGGAGGGCGGCTACACCCGTCGGCTGGCCCGCAGCCTGCGCCCGGGGATGATCGTACTTTTGGATCGTGGCTTCGATGACGCCAAGCTGCTGCAGGATCTTGCCGCCACGAAGGCGCATCTGCTGGTCCGGTTGAAAAGCAACCGCAACCTGCCGGTACTACGCCACTACCCGGACGGCTCCTGGCTGTCGCAGATCGGCAAGATCCGAGTCCGGGTCATCGACGCCGAGATCACCATCGCCACCACCGCCGGCCGCCAAACGGGCCGCTACCGGCTGGCCACCACCCTGCTGGACCACCACCGCTACCCGGCATCCGGGCTGGTCACCCTCTACCACCAGCGATGGGAAATCGAAACGGTCTACCTCGAACTGAAATCCAGCATCCTGACCAGCCGCGTGCTCCGCGCCCGCACCCCAGCCGGCATCGCCCAAGAGATCTACGCCCTGCTGGTCACATACCAAATCCTACGCATCGCGATCCTCGACGCGATCGTCGCCGACGGCCACGACATCGACCCCGACCGCGGCAGCTTCACCATCGCCCTGCACACCGCCCGCGACCAGGTCATCCTCGCCGCCGGCGTCATCGCCGACACCGTCATCGACCTGATCGGCGTCATCGGCCAACGGGTCCTGGACAACCTCATGCCCGACCGGCGCCTACGCACCTGTCCCCGAATCGTCAAACGAGCGATCTCCAAATACCAAGCCCGAGGCCCCAACATCAACCGCCGCAGCTACCAAGCCACCCTCAACATCAACATCCTCGCCACCGACGAACCTTGACACACCTCCAAAACCCCTTAACTACAGGGCCTTGGATCTAGCTGCGAAGCGCCCGGCGAGGTTCCGATACGCCGTCACGCTTGGTGTAGGGCTCGTGGAAGCCTCCGACGCACGCTCATGCCGAGATGAGCAGCTGCCACCTTGCAGGTCCAGCCTCACCGCCACCGTGGTGTGTCAACCACGATGATCAAGAGATTGTCGAGACCGATTGAAGAGCGCCCACGCCCAGACTGCACGAGGTTATCTGTGGTCAGCTCGGCGCCACGGGTAGGCGCGGCGAGTGCCACAACCGCCAACACAGGGGAGATCTGCAAAGTTGAAGAACATTACAGCGCGAGCCCGGAGCGTTCGCATCATGGTCCGCGGGGCGCTTGCCATCCTGCTCGCTTTGGTCGCTGGAGTCGTCGTATTGCCCGCCGCGCCCGCGGCTGCCGTCTCCGGCTACTGGGTCATCGTGACGGCGAAGGTCTCCGAGCTCATCGAGGGTAGCGGCCATCAGGTCGAACAGTTGTGGCACCCCGCCAACAAGTCCCTGCCCTACAACGCACACTGGAATTTCGTCCCCCTCGGAGGTGACGACACGGGCTATTGGATGATCACGAGCTTCTACGATCGATGCATGGCCACGCTCAACGCATCGACGGCCTCGGGCGCAAGGATCATCACGGCCACCTGCGGGAGTGGCCGGAACGACCAGTGGACGCCCGTCTTGGTCAGGCACGACAATGCATCGAACCTCGACTTCTACAACCTCGTCAACCGCAAGAGCCATCTGTGCGCCAACATCCAGGGTGGCGTCACCGACGACTACGCCGATCTGATTCAGTATCCGTGCAACTCAACGTCGTGGAATATGCAGTTCAACTGGTTCCCGTCGTCGCAGTGGCCAGTACGCTGACGACGCGACGAAGTTTGCGGCCCAACGCCTGCCACGAGAGGCAATTGCCAGGTGGTGGTTGACGAACGCCCAGTCCGTCGTGGACTTGGCGCGGAGGTGGACGGTGGGTGGGGCCGGGTCAGTGAGGCGGGTCCCACCCACGCTGGCCGCGTTTCAGGCGTCCGGGCCGGGTTCAGCGGGGCCGGACCGTCCACAAGGGTTCGGCCGTCGACTTCCTGGACCGCGTTGCACCGTCCCGACCCGACACCAGCTAGGACAGGGCAAACCTCGCGGCTTGTGACACCGTCGCGATGCCCCAGGCCTCACTGAGAACGGCGGCGACAAGCCCGGCTCAGATGAACGCGCACTATGTCAGCCGCCTGGAGCGCGTATCCGGCGTTATCCGAGCGCCGACTACCGCCCTGCCCTTCGTGCGGGACGCCGGCGGCTGCACGCCCGCGCCGAGCAACGCCGCTCGCGGATCATCAACGAGTGTCGGCGTCCAGTTTGGTTATCAGGTCGCGCAGGGTCCGATCCGCCGGCATCGCACGGCGGATCGCGACCGGTCCGGTTCGGCGTCCTGTGCGGGGTCGTACTGTCGCTACGCTGACTACGTGATCCGTACATGCACATCCGTCTGGTTGGCATGACGCGAATCGTCCGTCGGCGACTGACCGACCGATGCGCGCAACGAGGCGGGTTGCGATGATCTTGGAGTTCCGGCTGCTCGGACCGCTGCATGTGGTGGCCGGGTCCGCCATCCTCGACCTGGCCGGTCAGCGCCAGCGGCGCATCCTGGCGTTGTTGCTCCTACATCCGCGCCAGGTCGTCACGGTCGCCGACATGGTCGCGGCGGCCTGGGACGAGGACCCACCGGCCACCGCCCGTCGCCAGGTCCACACCGCACTGTGGCGGCTGCGTCGCGTCCTGGCCCAGCACGGCGGCGCGAGCCTCCTACTCAGCGAACCAGGCGGCTACCGCCTTGACGTCGAGCCGCTGCGGGTGGACCTGTACCGGTTCGAGAGCCTCGTCACCGAAGGTCGCCGACTCGGCGCGGCGGGACAGGTCGCCGACGCGGTGGCGAAGTTGCGTGCCGCGGTCGCACTCTGGCGAGGTCCGGCGCTGGCCGGGCTCCACAGCACTGTACTGGAGCTCGAAGGCGCCCGCCTGGAGGAACTGCGACTTACAGCGATCGAAGACAAGATCGATTACGAGCTGGTGGTCAACGACAACCCCGACCTCGTCGCCGAGCTGTCCCTGCTGGCCGTGGAGCACCCGTTGCGGGAACGCCTCGCCGGCGCGCTCATGCTCGCCCTGTACCGCAACAGCCGGCAGGCCGAGGCGCTCCAGGTGTTCCGGCGGACCCGCCGGAGGCTCGTCGACGAGTTGGGTATCGAGCCCGGCGCAGAACTGCGCGAGCTGGAGCGGGCGATCCTGGCCGACGATCTGCGGCTCGCGCCGCCGCCCGCTGCGGCACCGCCGATCGCGCCGGTACCGGTGCCGCGCCAGCTTCCACCCGCGATCCCCGACCTGGCCGGCCGGGACGAACTGGTTGGGCGGCTGGTCGGGCTGCTGACCCCGGCCCGCGAGGCGCAGACGATGCGGATCATCGTGGTCACCGGACCCGGGGGCGTCGGCAAGACCGCCCTCGCCGTCCACCTCGCTCATCAGCTCAGCGACAGGTTCCCCGATGGCCAGCTTTTCGCCCACCTGCGCGGCGCCGAGCCGTCGCCGACCGGCGCCGGACGGTTGCTGGGCCGGTTCCTGCGGGAACTCGGGATGCCCGGCGCTGCCGTCCCGGCCACGCTCGAAGACCGCCAGAGCGCGTTCCGCAGCATGGTCGCCGGGCGCCGCATGCTCGTCCTGCTCGATGACGCGGCCGCTGAGGAGCAGGTGCGTGCGTTGCTGCCGGGCACGGCCGGTCACCTCGTCGTGGTCACCACACGGCGCCGCCTTACCGGCCTCGCTGGCGCGCGGCATGTCGAGGTCGGCGTCCTCGACGAAGCCGCATCGGTCGAGCTGCTGAGTGCGACGGCCGATCCCGAGGTCGTGGCAGCGTCCGCAGACGCGACTCGGGCGCTGATCGAGTGCTGCGGCGGGCTGCCGCTCGCGCTGCGGATCGCCGCGGCGCGGCTGGCCGCACGTCCTCATTGGAAGGTCGGCGACTTGCTCGAACGGCTCGAGGACGAGCACCGTCGGCTCGACGAATTCGTGCACGGCGATCTGTCGGTGCGTTCGAGCATCGCCATCACGTACGAGGCGTTGCCCGATCCGGCGCGCCGGCTCTTTCGGCTGTTGAGCCTGCCGACGTGGTCGACGCTGCCTCGATGGGCCGCCGCGCCACTGCTCGACCTCGACTCGGCCACCGCCGGGGAGCTGCTGGAGGTGCTGGTCGAGGCGCGTGCTGTCGAGGTCGTCCCGGGCAGCGAGCGCACGTATCGGCTACATGACCTGGTGCGGGTGTACGCGCGGGAGCGGCTCGCCGCCGAGGAGCCGCCCCAACTACAGCTGGAGGCGTTGCGGCGGCTGCTGGGCTGTCAGCTGTATCTCACCGAGCGAGCGCACCGGCTGGACTACGGCGGCGACTACACCGTCCTGCACGGCCCGGCACCGCGCTGGACCCCCGACCCGCGGACCGTCGCCGACCTGCTCGTCCAGCCATTGGCATGGATGGAGCAGGAGCGCGGCCGCATCGTGGACAGTGTCGGGCAGGCCGCCAAAGCAGGGCTGCACGAGTACGCCTGGGACCTTGTGATGAGCTCGGTGTTCCTGTTCGAACGCGGCGTGCACTACGACGACTGGCGGGAGACGGCCGAGGTGGCTCTGCTCGCCGCTCAACGGCACGGAGACACCCGCGGCGAGGCGGCGATGCTCTACACGCTGGGCGCGCTCGCGGTTCATCAGGTGCAGCCCGAGCAGGCGCTGCGGCACCTTACCGCAGCCGAGCGGCTGTTCGCGCAGATGCGCTTCCCGCACGGGCGCGGCCTGGCACTGCGCCATCTCGGGTTCATTGACCGGGTGCAGGGCCGGCACGACAGCGCCGCTGCCAAGCTCCGCGAGTCGTTGCAGTTGCTGCGCTCGGTCGGCGACCGGAGCGGTGAGGCGCACGTCCTCAGCATGTTGGCACGCGTCCACCTTGAGCACGGGGAGCCGGAGCCGGCGCACGGACTGCTGGATGAGGCGCTCGCCATCTCCCGCACCACTGGCAACCGGCGGGGCACCGCGCAGATGATGCACGCCATCGGCGACCTGCAGTTGGTCCGTAATGAGTACGAGGACGCGCAGCGGCAGTTCGCGGCCGTGCTCACGGTCGTCCAGCAGACCGGTGACTCCACCGGTGAGGCGTACGCCCGGCTCGGTCTCGGCCTCGCAGTGCTGGGCCAGGTCCGGCTAGCGGGGGACGAGATGGAGGAGTTGCTGCGCCAGGGCCGGTTCGCCGAGGCGGACGGGGCCGACGTGGCGCGGCGCCGGCGGCTGCGTGAGGCGGCGGAGCAACTGCGTGGCGGCATCGAGCATGCCCGGCGGACAGGCGATCGGATGATCGAGGCGCGGCTGCTGCTGGCGACCGCGGAGGCGCACGCCGCGGCGCGACGCCCGACGGCTGCCACCGCCGACCTCGCCCAGGCATTGGGCATCTTCGGCGAGCTGGGCGCGAAGCGCTGGCAGGCACAGGCGTACCAGCAGCTGGGCAACATGCACTTGGCCGCAGGCGACGACGCCGCGGCCGCGGCCGCCCACGCAGCCGCGGCCACCGTCCTGGCGTCACTATCGGCATCGATCAACGGCTAGCGATCAAAGATCGCTAGCAGTGGCGTAGTTTCGGCCGGCCAGCGATGTAGATGTGGCCGAAGGCGGCAAGATCACGTACCCGGATCTGCCGCTGCGGGCCGCGTCGGCGAGCTGGTGTCGGAGGCTGCCGATCGGTTGTCGGGAACGTGCCGAGCGCCGTGTGCGAAAGTCGGCGTCGCGTCTGACGGGCAAGTGATCTCGCCCGGGTGGGACGGCGTGGAGTCATTGGCTGGCTCGGACGAGCACGTCGGTGCCCGCCAACACGAACGCGATCAGGGAGATTGCCGTGCAGGCCCAGCCGGCGTTCAGCAGCCGGTGCTTTCGCAGGACGTTGCGGGAAAGCATGACGGCGTTGTACGACAGGGCCACGACTTCGGCGTCACTGCCGCATTGCCGTAGTCGCTCGGCGGCTGTCTCGACGGGAAGGTGTGCGAGCTCGGCGAAGTACCACAGACCTTCTGGGCGATACGAGTCCGGGACGGCGGGGTCCATCCGCAGGCGCTGGAAGTCCTCGACGACACGCCGTCGGTGCCGCGACCAGAGGCTGCGCGCTGCGCTGCTGGTCGCCCCGATGAGCGCAGCGACCGCGGTGAACAGCAGTATCCAGGTCTCCGGGCCGAAGAGTTTGACCAGTGATTGAACCTCGGTGATCTTCCCGAGTGTGGTGCCGAACAACAGGCTCATGAAGATCCCGTTCGCGGTCAGGATAAGCTGCGCCTTGGCCTCGGCGATCTTGAACCAGCCGATCGCGAGGTCATACACATTGCGGACATAATCGATAGCGCCCTCGGCCGGCGAATCGATGGTTGATGCCTGTCGGTCACTGGTCATGGCACCATGTTGGACGGGCGTCACAATCCGGCGAGTCTGGCGCACGGACCCGTGCGAGATCCAGCCGCGTTCAACCTGCCGCGTGTCGGGTGCGGACCGCTTCAACTGAGCCGGTGTGACTGCCAGCTTGCCGTCATGGCGGGTCAGTGCGGCTAAAGCCAAGATCAGACATCCTCATCTGCCGCTGGCCGGTGGTCGTGGTGGGCGGCATGCGGGTGTGTTCAAGCGTTGGTGGTGGGTTGGCGTGGCCGGGCACGATGTGTCTGTGTTGTTGCTGGTGCCTGCTGATGTCCTTCGTCCCCGTCGGGTTGACGAGCACTTCGCTGTCGAAGCGCGGGCCGCTCTCGGAAACCGCTAGGGCGGCGCAGAGCTCCGCGCGAAGGTTGCGGTGGCTGGGGTTGTTGCGACGGACGGTCCCTGCGCTGGTGGGGAGGGACTGTGTGGCGGCTGGGAGCGCGGGGTGACGCCGGCTTGGGCGCGGCGGGTCAGTCGTCTTGGTGTTGCCTGTTTTGCCGTAGGGCCTCTTCGAGTTGGTCTTCGAGGATGATGATGCGGCAGGCCGCTTCCAAAGCCGTGCCCTGGTCGCATAACTGGCGAGCTCGAGCGGCAAGTCGGAGTTGGTAACGGGAGTAGCGGCGGTGGCCGCCGGCGGAGCGCTGCGGGTTGATCAGTTTCGCGTCGCCGAGCCGGCGTAGGAAGTCCTGCGACACGCCGATGATCTCTGCGGCGCGGCCCATCGTGTAGGCCGGGTAGTCCTCGTCGTCAAACATGTCGTCGGGTTGAGCCACTGCACCTCCACGTCGAGGGCCCCGGCGCAGATCGCGCCGGGGCCCAGGGTTACGGGTCTTAACACCATCTACCGACACATGTGTCGGCTTGCCTTGTCCGCACCGCCGGTGTATCACCGGTGCGGTGCGAGGATCGCGTAAGCGTGACCGAAGACCACCTCTCAGACTCGAGGAAACTACGGTGTCCGCCCAGGCCGTATAGCGGCCGGTGGCGGGCGATCCAACGGTGTACAGCCCTCCCTTTTCCTCTGCGTCTGTTTGTTCCTGTTCACATGTACCTGTACAGCCTTACCGAGCTGAGCCCGAACGTGCCTCGGGTCTGCTCCTTCGCCCTCTGGCGGGGCGGTTTCGTCCGCGTCTGTTGTGGACCTCACCTTCAGCCTCAGAGAGATTAACCGGCTGCGGCGAGCATGTCTAGTACCGGCGGCAGAGATTTCTTCGCCGGCCGCATGTAGATCGGGACGACCTGGACCCGGCACCGGCGTGCCGGCCGGTCTGTTGGTTTGCCGGCAGATCTGTCGGTACGTCCCGGCCGCCTGTCCCGCTTGGCCGTGTCACGGAAGGCTCTGCAACGCTGCGGTCCACGCTGTCCGCGTTTGCGGTGGTGGTAATGGCGCGGACGATCCGAAGCGTGCACGGTGCGGCGGCGTGGTCGCAGCCGAGCGGACCAGCGCTCACCCCAGCGGTGTCACCGTCGAGTAGGCCCCGTGCCTGACGTGTGGAGCGGTGCCACGTCGGCTGGCGGCCCCGCCGGCCCGGACACCCCTGGCGGGCCGTTGGCGCCGACCGACGAAACAACGCGGAGCCCTCACCGTCCGGGGCCGGTGAATGAGCCCGCCGTCGCCTCCAGGCCGGTCAGCGGTGTCACGCCTGGCTGATGCAGATCGTGGTCAACCGCGGAGACAGCTTGGGGCATCGGTGTAGAAGACGAAGATGATCGCGGGTGGCAGCGGCGCCGCAGCCGGCGATGGCACTGACGACCGCCAAGGAGATGAGCGTCGCAATCTTGGATCCGCAATTTCGGCGCTGGGATGATCGCACCCGATCCACCCGTTCGCTCTGTGCACGTGAGTTGATCAATGAGGGTGCCCGGCACCTTACACGTAACACGGCCGGTTACGACCGCGTTGACGGCCTTGTCGCGATCCGCCTGGCGGCCTGACGGCCGCCAGGACGGGCGGCCACGAACACCACCCGCTGCGACATCATGTGCGCCTTGGGAAGCCGCACTGGGGTGAGTCCTGACGCCAGGTGATCCGCCAGGCCGATCTTGGCCGGGCGGTGAGGAGCTCGGCCAAAGGTGGACTCGGGACCCCACCCAGTCGATCAACGATGGGTCAGGGCTTGCGACCCAGGCCGGCCCCGATGATCTTCCCGGCGAAACTCATCGGGTCAGGTACGACATCGCTCGGGTCCGGACGCCAGAGCGGGTTGTAGACGACACCTGGTTCCTGCAGCTGCATGCCGGCGAAGAAGCCGCGAACCTCGTCGAAGGTCCGGAACCGTCCGCTGCCCAGGTCGCTGAGCATCACCCGTTCGATATCGGCGGTTTCCTCGCCACCGTCGATGAAGTGGGTGATGAATACGAAGCTGCCGGAAGGAACCGCGTCCCGGTAACGTGCAACCAGCTCGCCGGGGCGTTGTGCGTCGTCGAGGTGGTGGAGTACGGCGACCATCAGCAGCCCGACCGGTCGGTCGAAGTCGATCAGAGCACGCAGATCACGGTTGTTCAGCACCTCGTCGGGCTCGCAGAAATCGGCCGTGATCACCGTGGTGTTCCCGTTCTCCGCCAGCAAGGCTCGACCATGGACCAGCACCATCGGGTCATTGTCGACGTAGACCACCTTGGCCTGCGGATTCTCGCCCTGCGCGACCTCGTGGGTGTTCTGCACCGTCGGCAGGCCGGCACCCAGGTCGATGAACTGATCGATGCCCTGGCTGACCATGTACCGGACAGCCCGACCCAGGACAGCCCGGTTGTAGAGCGGCACGTTGGCCCCACCGGGAGTCAGCTCCATGAGCTTGTCCGCGATGGCCCGATCGACGGCGAAGTTGTCCTTACCACCCAGAAGGGCGTCGTAGACCCGTGCCACGCTCGGCACGTTGGAATCCACACCGGGCGGCACCTTCCGCATCGGACTTTGAGCGTCGTCGGCCTGCTCGGCAATTGGATCCACTGTGTTCTCCAGGGTCAGCAGAGTGCTGGGAAAGCACAGCGTACTCGGTACTCGGCTTGCTCGAGGCCACCCAGCCGATCTACCAAGATCGCCGCGAAGTGGAACGCCGGCGGCGAGCAGGCTCCACTCGTGGGCTCCGCGGCGAGTGGCCCGCTCCAGGTCGTCGGCGGGCCTGTTGCCTTGCCGCAAGATCCCTTCACTCATTTGCCGCCGATAAGCGCGGTGCCAGTTTGCGCTACGCCGACCTGTCCCGCGACGCCCACGGCCCGCGCCCGCGATGCCCGCCGCGCGGCTTGCTCACGGGGCAAGCTGGCTTAGCCCGGGGCTTGCTGGCCGAGCCACGCCAGGACTGCGAGCACCCGGCGGTGGTCCTCGTCGGTGTCGGCGAGGCCCAGCTTGGCCATGATGCTGCTGACGTGGGTCTCCACGGTGCGGTCGGTGAGCCACAGCCGCCGGGCGATGCCCTTGTTGGTGCGGCCCTCGGCCATCAGGGTCAGCACCTCGCGTTCGCGGGAGGTCAGGGCGGCGAGCGGGTCGTTGTGGCGGCGTGTGATGAGGGCGGCGACCGCCTCGGGGTCGAGCGCGGAGCCGCCGGCGGCGACCCGGCGGATGGCGTCGAGGAAGTCGTCGACGTCGAAGACGCGGTCCTTGAGCAGGTAGCCGAAATGCCCGCGGGTCACCAGCTCGACCGAGTGGCGCGTTTCCAGGTGCTGGGACAGTAGGACGATACCCAGGTCCGGGTGGGTGTCGCGGAGTTCGCGGGCGGCACGGGCGCCGTCGTCGGTGTGGTCGGGCGGCATGCGGATGTCGATGATGGCCAGGTCCGGCTGTTGTTTGTGGACGGTGGCGACGAGCGCTGGCGCGTCCGGCGCCTTGCCGACGATCTCGTGGCCGGCGTCGGACAGGAGCCGGGCGAGGCCCTCGCGAAACAGTGCGGAGTCCTCGCCGATCACGATGCGCATGGCAGCACCGCCTCTACCATCGTGCCGGCGCCGAGCGGGCTGTGTACGCGGAGCGTGCCGCCGAGCGCGGCCACCCGGTCGGCGATGCTGGAGCGCTGGGACAGCCTCGCGCCACCGCGGCCGTCGTCGCTGACGCTGATCAGCAACTGGCCGTCGGACCGGCAGACGCTCAGCACGATGCGCTCGGCGGTGGCGTGCTTGACCGCGTTGGTGAGGGCCTCGCTGACCACGTAGTACGCCGTCGTGGCGACGTCGTCGGGCAGCTGGTCGGTGCGGACGTCCAGGTCGATCTTGATGGGCACGGTGCGGACCAGCTCGGTCAGCGCCGGGCCGAGGCCGTCGTCGAGGCGGCCGGGGCGCAGCCCGTGCGCGATCCGGCGGAGCTCGGCCAGCGCCGTGCCGAGCTCGGCGACGCCCTGGTCGAGCACCGCGTTGACGTCCACCGAGCCGTCGTCGAGATGCCGCTGCGCGAGCCGGAACGCCATGCCCAGTGAGGCGAGCCGCTGCTGGGCGCCGTCGTGCAGGTCGCGTTCGAGCTTGCGCCGCTCGGAGTAGCCGGCCTGCACCAGCCGGGCCCGGCTCGACTCCACCTCGCGTAGCGCCTGGGCCACCTCCAGCCGTAGCCGCACCACCTCGACGAGGGTCGCCGCCGCGCCGCCGACCTGGCGGAGCAGCTCCGGGCGTACCGCGCCGGAACCGGGCCGGATCACGCCGATCTCGCGACCGCCCAGCTCGACCGGCACCGCGCCGTCGGTGTCGACGCGGGCGCCGTCGCTGTCGACGTACCCCTCGGTGCCGGGGACCTGGAAGCCAACCCGCAGCCCGGGGTCGCGCAGCGCGGTGCGGAGCATGCTCTCCAGCTGCTCTGGGCGGGCGTCGCCGCTGCGGGCGTCCCGGCTCAGCGCGTCGATCGCCGCCAGCGCCGCCCGGCGGATCGGGTAGAGGCGGCGGTCGACTCCGCGCTGCAGCCGGGTCCGAAGTGGAGACAGGGCCACCGCGCATACCGCCGTGGCGATGGCGGCGGCCACAGTGGACTCCCGGCCGAGCAGCACGCCGCCGATGACGGAGGTGACCGCGTAGATGCCCACGAGCGTCGCGCTGACGAGGCCGTAAGTGACCGTGGCGGCGAGCGCCTTGTCGACGTCGTAGAGGTCGTGGCGCAGCATCGCGACCGCGGTCGCTACCGGGATGCCGATGAGCCCGGCGAGGCCGATCGCGGCGCTGACCCACAGCGGCCGGCCCCACAGCAGGATCTCCAGCAGGCACGCCACGGGGTAGATCGGGATCGCCGTGCCGGCCAGCGCCAGCCACTTTATCTGCGCCCGGCGTACCTGGTCGGCGCGGCGGAACCGGACGACCAGCGACGCCGCGCAGACCAGCACCAGGGCCAGCTCCAGGACGAACACGACGAGGCCCACCGCCTGCAGGGGCAGCGGTAGCGGTGACCACGGTCGGGGGATGTCCTGCAACGGCGCCCGGAACGGCATGGTGTCGAAGGCGGTGCCGGCGTGGTCTATGGCGGCAAAGGTGATAAGCGTGGGCGGGATCCACCGCCACCGCGGGCCGGGCACCTTGCCGTCCGGGAAGTACAGCAGAAGCAGCGCGACCGCCACGAAGATCCACACCGCGCTCTGGTCGGCGAGCGCCGCCAGCCAGTCGAGGGACGGCAGCTCGTCCGGGTGCCGCTCGGCCAGATACCACCAGGCGACGTCGCGGCCGGCGTTGAGCGCCCCGGTGAGGCCGAGCAGGCCCAGCAGCGGCCCGACGATGTTGTGGGGGCGGCGGCGGGCGATGACCAGCCCGAGGACCGCTGAGGCGGGCGCCACGCTCAGGGCGATGCCCAGGTTGATCAAGGCGCCGGCGACCGGTGCCCGCGCGGCAAGGACCACGGTGGCCGCCAGCACGACCCCCGTGACCAGGCAGGTCGCCAAGGCGACGCGTCGGGGCCCACTCATGCCCGCACTCTACGGCCGGGTGGGCGGGATGGGACCCGTGCTGGTACGGAGGTCGGGACCGGCGGCTGTACCGATGACCCCGCCGCCCGCGGACCCCAGCCTGGATGGCGTCGCCCAGCGATCCGTATCGGAGGGAAGTTGATATGTCCACCCACGCTGCCACGGCCATCTCCGCACCCGTTCGTCCCGCCGCCGCGCGGGCCGCGATCGTCTCCACCTTCCTGGCCCTCGGCGCCGCCGTGATCGCCGTCCTCGTGCTGTGGCAGCCCTGGGGCGAGCGGGACGCCCTGGGTTACGCCGACCTCGCCCCGCACCGCGACGCGGCATGGCTCGGCGCCCTGGCCGACGGCCTGGCGTTCGCCGTGGTCGGCGCCGCGCTCGGCCTCGCCGTCTGCCTGCTCGCCCCCGCCCGCGGCGCGGCGTGGGCGAACATCGGCGCGGTCATGACCACGCTCGGCGGCGCCGCGTTCTGTGCGGGCATGGTGTCGTTTGGATCCTTCGCCTGGTACGCCACCGACACCGCCGCCATCCCCGCCGGCCCCGGCGAGGCCCTGATGAGCTACGTCGAGGACAGCCCGGGGCACATGCTCGGCGTGCAGATGGTCGGGTTCCTGCTGTTCACGCTCGGCTCGCTCGCGCTGATGGTGGCGCTGTGGCGGTCCCGCGCGGTGCCACGGTGGCTGCCGATCGGGTACCTGGTACTGACGGTCGGTACCTTCGCGCTCGGCGGCGTCGCGCTCAACATCGTCCAGGCTATCCAGATGCTGAGCCTGGTCGTGGTCGCGTACTACACGGTACGCACCGCCTGACTCACCCAAGCTGGCCCCGGGCGACGCCGGGGCCAGCGGCGTCATTTCTCGTACGCGGTTCAGCAGTTGCCGCGGCTGCAGACGAACGTGATGGCCAGCGGTCCTGGCCCGACCGCATGGCGGGGTTGCCTGTCGTTGACCCGTGTGCCTTCACTCCCGTTGCGCCCGCCCATCGGGCTCGGCAGGCAGTCACTCATGTGCCGGCGATGTCGACCGTTGACCCCTCTACTATCCGGCGTAGTAGGTTTGCGCCATGACCAACGGTGCCGAAGCGACCACCGCGACCTGGCGTGCGGCGGGTGAGTCGCACGACCTCGACCTCGCCGCCAGCTGCCTCGCCGAGGATGTACAGATCATCTCGCCGCTGACGGCAAAGTTCCGGTTCCGGGGCCGGGACCAGGCCCGCGACATGCTCGCCGCGGCCTTCGACGTCATCGACACGATTCGCTACCACACCGAGCTCGGCGACCAGTCCGCCCGGGCTCTGTTCTTCCACGGGCGCTGCCGGCAGCAGGAGTTCGAGGAGGCTCAGCTGCTGCGCTTCGACGCCGACGGCCGCATCCTGGAGGTCACCCTCTTCGGTCGCCCGCTGCCCGGCCTTACCGCGGTCATGGCCGCCATCGGACCGGTCATGCTCAAACGGCAGCGACGCCCCGCTCTCGCCCGGCTCGTCGGCGCTGCCACGGCACCCCTCGCCCTGATGACCCGTGCCGGCGAGAGCAGACTCGTGCCGCTCGCCGACCCCAACCGCGCCAACGCAGGCCTCCGAGCCGTCCAGTAGACCGCACCGCGGCGTCCGTGTCGCGCGGTCGGCCGACTCGACCGTTCGGCAGAGCTGCTTGAGCCCATCCGGGCGGCGTATCCGCATCTCGCAGCCCCAATCGCTGCCGAGGCGCACGGCTTTTCGCTGGACGAGACCCGCCATCCCGAGGCAATCGAACGACCGCATCGACCGTGGTCATCGACGATGATGCTCGTGGTCGACTGACCGCGCTGGCCCGTTCCCGCACCACCCCCACCAGCAGGTGCTGCGGGCTCGTATCGTTCTGGCCGCGGCAGCCGGCACACCCAACGCGGTTGATCACGTTGGTGTCGTACAGGGCGGCGAGCTGCTCGGGGGTGAACGCCTCGGCCGGACCGGTCACGATGTGTCCGGCGTTGTGTACCAGCACGTCGATCTGGCCGGCCCCGGACAGCACCTGCTTGGCCGCGGTCCGCACCGACGGCTCGTCGGTGACGTCGAGCTCGACGGTGCGCAGGTCGACGTCTCGTTCGGCGGAGTACTTCTTCGCCTCCTCGACCGCCGGGGCGTTGGCGGTGGCGGTGTTGCGCATATCCGGCGTAGACCGTGTACCCGGCATCGGCCAGCGCGTGCGCGGTGAGCGACCCGAAGCCACTCGACGCCCCGCTGATCAAGACCGTCTTGCCCATTGCGTGCTCATTTCGGCATGTGGTTGCCGTCGGACCGCACGGTTCGACGGCTTTGGAGTGTGGGGGATCGGAACTAGCGGCGTGGCGGCCTCACGGCGTGGGCAGCGGCGTTCCGGTGAGGTGGGCGCAGTAGTCCAGCAGGGCCTGCTGGACACGCGTGTCATGTGTGACCGTCGCGGGCGATCTATGACGCTTGTGGTAGAAGTACCGACCGGTGACGGTCGCGGCCGGGTCGTCGGAGACGGCGAGCCAGGCCTGGGTGAGGTGGGCTTGGCCCATGTCGTCCGGCGCGCCGGGTCCGCCCATGCGTGTGGGCACCCAGCCCGGTTCGAGAGCGTTCGACAGCACCGAGGGCCAGTGGCGGGCGACGGCGAAGGCGAGCAGCACGTCGAAGAGTTTGCTGTCGCTGTACGCCTGAGCGCCCTGCCAGCGGCGGTTTTCCCACTGTGGATCGGACAGGTCTGCCGAGCCGCCCTGGTGCATGCCGGAGGAGAGGTAGACCAGCCGGCGCGGCGGCGTGATCAGTGCGGTCAACAAGTACGGCGCGAGCACGTTCACCGCGAACAACTGGCTCAGCCCGTCGGCGGTGACCACTCGGCGTGGCTCGCGGTATCCGATGCCCGCGTTGTGGATGACGGCGTCGAACGGCCCGGTGTCGTTGGCCTGCTTGGCCACCGATCGCATCTGTTCCATCGTGGACAGATCGCCGACGAGTACGCCATCGGCGCCCGGCAGGGTCGCGCGGGCGTCGGCGGCCCGGCCGGCACTGCGCGCGTGCAGAACGACGTCGTGGCCTTGCTGGACGAGCAGTTCGGCGGTCATGAGCCCGAGGCCCTGGCTGGATCCGGTGACGAGGACTCGCGCCATCAGACGATCCCTCCGAGGCGATCCATCTCGGGCTCCTTGGTGAGGTCCGTGAAGCTTGCGCAGCTGCGTCTTCACCTTGCGCCCGGTGGTCGGCCGGTGTCCAAGACCTCTTGGTACCGCATGATGCTCTGGGGGGTGTCCGGGACGAGCAGGGCTGCGCCGGATGCCGTGTTGACGATGGAACCGCCGTGCTGGGCCATATACGCCGCCTGGTGCTTGACGCAGAAGAACGTGCCGGTCAGGTTGACGTCGACCGTGCGCTGCCAGTCGTGGACGTCCGTATCGCCGGCCACGGTGTAGCGGCCCGGGATGCCGGCGCTGTTGTAGGCGCCGTCCAGCCGGCCGAACTCGCGCACGGTCGCTTCCACCACCGCGGCTACCTGGTCCTCATTGGACACGTCGACCTGGCTGGCCGCCGCGTCGCCGCCGGTGGCCCGGATTCGCTCGGCTGCTACTTTGGCGTTCGCCTCGTTGAGGTCGGCGACCATCACGGCGCCGCCGCGGGCGGGGATGAGTTCGGCCGACGCCCGACCCAGCCCGTCCGCGCCGCCGACGACCACAAACGCCCACCGCCTGGCGATCCCGATCTGCGACGTGGCGCTTGTCGGCTATCCCCAGCGCATGGCTACCCTGAGCGTTTCGGTCCGCAGCGCCGATGGCACCCCGGTCAGCCTCAACATCCCATCACCCGGCCCGCCATCAGCGGCCGGCCAACAGACCCGGTCGGTGAACCGGCGGTTAGCCGCGAGCACCTGCTGATAGCCGCCATGGTGCGCACGCGATTGGCAGCGATTCGAACAGCAGCACTGTGCGGGTGCTGGCGGCGCGGTTCGCGTACCTGGGCTAAGAATGGAAACTGCTCCTGATCGATGAACACGTCGCCTCCGAAGGCAGGCCGGACCTGACACACCGACGCGCTGAGGCAGGCCCGGGCGGTCGGCGCGCGTCCATTGTGCAGGTGGTCGGGGCAGCGCCGGGGAGCGCGCTCATGCCGCCGTCCGCTGCTCCGCGCTACGTGAAGAGGGTGCCCACCTCCGGGTCGTCCCGGGGCTACCGTGAGCCCGACCGCCACCATGCGACCAAGCGCTCGGCGATGCTGCCAGTCTCGACCTGGCCGCCAGGTTGCTGGCGACCTGGGTGCCCTCGCTGTGGCCGAGCAGGTAGATGCGAGCGGGGTCGACGTTGGGCAGGGTGGCGGCGAAGCGGATGACCGATGCCGCGTCGCGAAGGATCTGCTCGTACGGCTTGGGTGGATTGAGCTGCGCGGGGTCGTCCGTCAGGACCGGCCCGACGCCGGTCACGCCGCGCTTGTTGAAGCGCAGGACGGCATACCCTTCCCGGCTGGCGGCCTGGGCGACAGGCACGAAGACGGAACCCTCGCCCTCGGGCAGCGTCTGGTCCATGTCGTTGTGACCGCTGCCGTGCAGCAGCACCACCAGCGGCAGCCTCCTGCCCGCTCCACGCGGGTAGGTCAGCTCGCCCTTCGACGTCCAGCCCTTCTCCATCGCGATCGAGACGGGCTCACGGACGATGCCGGACCAGCCGGCCGCATCCCCGCGCCACTGTGCGACGGGAGCCTGGGCGTGCGCGAGCGGAGCACCGGCGGCGAGGATCGCGGCGGCCATCGCGGCTACCCCGATCGTGCGTCCCAAGGAGTTCCTCTTCATTGGTATTCCCTCCACATTGGATGGTGGTTTCTCAGCGGCGGTGCCGGTAGTGGTGCACGACGAGCGCGGCGACGCAGGCGAGCGCGGCGAGGCCGAAACCGATGCCCACCAGTGGATCCAGACTCATGCTCAACGAGGCCGTGTTGGCGGCCGCGGTGACGATGAGCACCAGCCACAGCACCGGGCGCAGCAGCCCTTGACCGGCCGGACGCTCGCCCGGAGGGATGGATTCAGACATGGCCACTCCTCGCGTTGTGGTTTCGGCGGTACACACGACGCTAGAGAGGCACCCCGCCGGGGACGATCCCGGCAGCGGGCCAAGCGGGGTATAGCAGGCTGTACTTCTCGGGTCGTGACCTCGCGTGGGCGGCGCCGGTGGCCTAGGGTCACTGGCCGGGAGGTGGGATGACGATCGACGACTCGGCCGGGGCCGGACGCTCGTACCCCGTCCGGCGCTACCTGCGGGATCGGGCTCGCATCTCGGTCGACGCCCTGGAGCACCTGGTGGGCGGGCTGGGCACGGCACTGCTGGCGCTGGCCGCGCTGATCTACCTGGTCGTGGTCGCCCTGACCTGCGTCGCCGGTGTGGGCGTACTGCTGGTGCCGTCGGCCCTGCGCGTGGTGCGTGCGGCCGCCGACCGGGAGCGGGCGCGGCTGTCCCGGTGGGGCCCGGAGATCATCGGTCCGGCGCCGGTGCCGGACGAGCTGCGGCTAGCCGTGCGGGACGCGGGAGTGCGGCGTGAGCTCGGTTGGCTGGCGGTGCATGCCACGGGCGGGTTCGCCTTGGGCCTGTTGGGCATCGGGCTGCCGCTGTACGCGGTGCAGTTCCTCACGTTCCCCCTGTGGTTCTGGCTACTGCCGCCGCAGGCGGGCGGCCCAGGGTTCGTGTACTGGCGGATCGACGGACTGGCCGACGCGCTCGCGGTGGGGCTGATGGGTGTGGGGTGGCTGGCCGTCGTCATCGGCCTCGGGCCGGGGATGGCGCGGCTACAGGCCTGGCCCGGACGCCGCCTGCTGGCACCGTCCGCCGGCACCGACCTGTCGCTGCGGGTGGCGCAGCTGACCGCCACGCGCGCCGCGGCGCTGGACGCCCACGCCGTCGAGCTGCGCCGGATCGAGCGGTCGCTGCACGACGGCACCCAGAATCGGCTGGTGGCGGTCAACGTGCTGCTCGGCGCCGCCCGGCGGGCCCTGACCCGAGACCCGGTCGCCGCCGCAGACGTCCTGGCGCGGGCGCAGGACGCCACCGAGCAGGCGCTGGCCGAGCTGCGGACCGTCGTACGCGGCATCCTCCCGCCGGTGCTGGCCGACCGCGGGCTCGCCGGTGCCCTCAACGGCCTGGCCGGCAGCTGCGGCGTGCCCTGCCGGGTCGACGTCGACGTACCTGTCCGGTGTGCCGCCTCGGTCGAGGCCACCGCCTACTTCGTGGTGGCCGAAGCACTGTCCAATGTGGCCAAACACAGCGGCGCCGCACGTGCCACCGTCACGGTGCGCCGGGAGGGCGGCCGCCTGTTGCTGCGGGTCGACGACGACGGCCACGGCGGCGCCGAGGAGAGCGACGGCTCCGGCCTCACCGGCATCCGCCGGCGGGTCGAGGCATACGACGGGCGCTTTTCGCTGACCAGCCCACCCGGTGGGCCGACGACGATGCAGGTGGAGCTGCCATGCGGATCGTGATCGCCGAAGACGATCCTTTGCTGCGCGAGGGTCTGGCCCTGCTGCTGCGCGCCGAGTCGCTCGACGTCGTCGCCACCACCGACTCGCCCGGCGCGTTCCTCGCGGCCGTGGACGCGCACGCCCCGGACGTCGCGATCGTCGATGTCCGGATGCCGCCGACCCACACCGACGAGGGGATCGTGGCCGCGGTCGAGGCCCGGCGACGCCAGCCCGGACTGGCCGTGCTGGTCCTTTCGGCGTACGTCGAGCAGACCTTCGCGACCGAGCTGCTCGCCGGCGGCGCGGCGCGGCTGGGCTACCTGTTGAAGGAGCGCGTGGGCCGGGTGGACGAGTTTCTCACCGCCCTGCGCCGTGTCGTCGACGGTGGCACGGCCGTAGACCCCGAGGTCGTCGGCCAACTGCTTTCCCGTAGCCGCCCGGACAGTACCCTGAGCCGGCTGAGCCCGCGGGAGCGGGACGTGCTCGCGCTGATGGCCGAGGGCCTCGGCAACATCGCCATCGCCGAGCGTCTCTTCGTCACCGAGGGGGCCGTGCACAAGCACATCCGGAGCATCTTCGCCAAGCTCGCCCTCGCGCCGGACGACCGCGCCGACCGCCGGGTCACCGCGGTGCTGCGCTACCTGGAGGAGACTTCTCAGAAGTAGTGCAGGCTGTACCACGGCTGGCCCGTAGGCTGCATAGCCGCACGTCAATCGTCGCCATAGCGTTTCCGTGTGCCGTCAACGAGCGATCACACGGAAGGCGAGCAGATGTCCGTCTACTTTGAACAACCCGCGGCCGTGCGGGTCGAGGGACTCACCCGCACCTACGGCAGCGGCGGTCAGTCGGTGACGGCGCTCGCCGGTGTCGACGCCACGTTCACCCGCGGCACCTTCACCGCGGTGATGGGACCGTCCGGGTCCGGCAAGAGCACCTTGCTGCAGACCGCCGCCGGGCTGGACCGGCCCACCTCCGGGCGGGTCTGGATCGGGGACACCGAGCTGTCCCGGCTCTCCGAGACGAAGCTGACCAAGCTGCGCCGCAGCCGCATCGGGTTCGTCTTCCAGGCGTTCAACCTGATCGCCGCGCTCACCGTCGAGGAGAACATCGTGCTGCCGCTGCGCCTGTCCGGCGCCCGCCCCGACCACCACTGGCTGACCCAGGTCGTCGAGCGGGTCGGGCTCGACGCGCGACTGCGACACCGGCCGGCGCAGCTTTCCGGCGGGCAGCAGCAGCGGGTGGCGATCGCCCGGGCTCTCGCGATGCGGCCCGAGGTCATCTTCTCCGACGAACCGACCGGGGCCCTCGACACCGAGACGGCGGCCGAGGTGCTCGCCCTGCTGCGGGCCATGGTGGACGAACACGGGCAGACCGTGGTCATGGTGACCCACGACCCGGTGGCCGCCTCGTACGCCGACCGGGTATTGGTGCTGGCGGACGGCCGGATCGTGGCGGACATGCCGCAACCGGGCGCCGACCGCATCGCCGAGCACCTGGCCTCGCTGGGCCGTCGCCAGCGCGCCGGACGGGTGGGCTGAACCATGACCAGGCTCGCCGCACAGATGCTCCGCCGCCGCGCGGGCAGCGCCGCCGCCACACTGATCGCCCTCGCGGCCGGCGTCATGATCCTCATGGGCATGGGCACGCTCGTCGAATCCGGCCTTCGCTTCCAACCCACACCCCAGCGGTACGCGGCCGCCGACCTCGTCGTCGCGCGACCGGACATCACCTTCGTCGGCAAGGACATCGGTGGCGAGACCACCAGGACCACCGTGGCACTGCCCGAGGGGGGCACCGTGCCGGAGAGCCTGGTGGGCCGGATCCGCCAGCTCCCGGGAGTCGCCTCGGCGGTCGGGGACACCTCGGTGCCGGTGGTGCCGCTGGCGGCGGGTGCACCGCCGGCCACCGGCCATGGCTGGAGCAGCGCCACTTTGGCGCCGTATCGGCTCCTTGCCGGTGAGGCGCCCCAGACAGACGACGAGATCGTGGTCGACGCGAGCCTCGGGGTGCGCCCCGGCCAACAGACCGACGTGCTCGTCGGCGGCACCACGCGCCGGTACCACGTCAGTGGTGTCGCCGAGCGGGGCGCGACCGCCGCCGGCCAACCCGGCGCGGTGTTCTTCACCGACGCCCACGCCGCCGCGGTCGCCGCGCGTCCCGGTCGCGTCGACGCGATCGCTGTCTTCGCGGCACCTGGCGCCGACCGGGCCGCGCTCCTGGCGTCCGTGGAGCAGCTCGCCGAGTCCGAGGGAGCCACGGCCTACACCGGCGCCGGCCGAGGGCTGGCCGAGCGGTCCGAGAACGTGACCGCCCGGGACCTGCTGGTCACGGTCGGCGCAAGCTTCGGCGGCTACGTCGTCATGCTGATCATGTTCGTGGTCGCCGGCACCGTCGGCCTGTCCGTCCGGCACCGCCGCCGGGATCTCGCGTTACTTCGCGCCATCGCCGCGACTCCCGGCCAGGTACGCCTAATGATCATGGCGGAAGCGGCGCTGGTGAGTGGCGCCGGCGCGGTCCTGGGCGTGCCGGCCGGCGTGGTCGCCAGCCGCTGGGTGCAGCACGAGCTCGTCGCCCGAGGGTTCGTCCCGGACACGTTCCCGATGGCCGGTGGCGTGCTCTCCGCCGTGGCGGCGGTCGTCGCCACCACGCTCGTCGCGGTGCTGTCAGCGCTGATCGCCGCCCGGCGGGTGACCGCCATCCGGCCCACCGAGGCCCTCGGCGAAATCGCCGTCGAACCGGCCCGCGGCGGCAGGATCCGGCTGATCGTCGGTCTGGTCACGCTCGCCGGCGCGACGTCGTCCAGCGCGTTCACCGCCGGTACCACCGGGCAGGCGGCGCTGGCCGGCGCGATCGGCATGCTGTACCTCTTCGTCATCGCGGTCGCACTGCTGGCGCCGTGGATCAACCGGGGCGCGGCCCGGCTGCTCGCCCCGCCGCTGCGCCGGGTCTGGGGCGCCAGCGGATACCTCGCGGCGGCCAACCTGCGGGCCAACGCCAAGGGCATGGCCACCGTGCTGACCGCGCTGGTGCTCGCGGTCGGGTTCGGCGGCTCGGTGTGGTTCCTCCAGGACAACCTGGAACGGCAGACGGCCGCCCAGAGCCGCGACGGCATGCTGGCCCAGCGCACGCTGGTCTCGCCGGCCGGGCTCCCCGCGACCGCGACCGACCAGATCCGGCGCATCCCCGGCGTGGAAGCGGCGACCGGCCTGCGCCGTACCTCCGTCGTGGTGAAGATCTTCGACGGCGCGGAATCGGTCGGCGCCCAGGCGATCGACCCGGAAAATGCCGCCGCCACGATGGACCTCGACGTGACCGAGGGCAGCCTGGCCGACCTGCGGGCCGACAGCGTCGCGGTCTCCACGATCCGCGCCTCGTCGCAGGGTTGGCAGCTGGGCGAAGAAGTCGAGCTGTGGCTCGGCGACGGCACCCCTGCCAAGCTGCGGGTCGCCGCGATCTACCAGCGTGGGCTCGCCTTCGGAGACGTCACCCTGGCCCAGGAGACGGTCGCCGGCCACACCGCACGCAACCTCGACGACGAGATCCTGATCCGCACCGCACCGCGCGCCGGCGTCGACGCCGCACTGGCCGAGCTCTCCGCCCGCTACCCGACCAGCACCGTCGTACGCGGCAGTGACCTCACCGGCCAACTCGCCCGCGACCTCGCCATCAGCGCCTGGCTGAACAAGCTGCTCATCGGCGTCATGGTCGGATACTCCGCCCTGGCCGCCGCGAACACCATGGTCATGGCCGCACTGGCCCGGCGCCGCGAACTGGCCGTGCTCCGGCTCGCCGGTGTCACCCGCCGCCAGGTCAAGAACATGGTCCACGCCGAACAGACCGGCCTGCTCGGCGTCGCCATCATCATCGGCGGGGCGATCGCCGCGATGACCCTGGCCGCCGCGGTCAACGCCCTGACCAGCAACCCGATCCCGTACGTGCCGCCACTCGGCTGGGTGGCCGTGCTCGGCGGCGCGACGCTGCTCGCGCTCACCACGACAGTGCTCCCGGTCGGCCGGCTGCTCCGCGTCCCGCCGATCGAAAACATCGGGCTCCGGGAATAGCGGCCCCGCACACCACGAACGCGCCCCGCGAGCTGGCCATCACCACCGACGTGGCCTGAGCGAAGCGCTCAGGCCGCCAGACCCCGGCGGTACGCGTAGACCACCGCCTGTACGCGGTCGCGCAGGTCGAGCTTGGTGAGGATGCGGGAGACGTACGTCTTGACCGTCTCCTGGCTGATCACCAGCTCGGCCGCGATCTCGCTGTTGGACAGGCCGTGCGCGATGAGGCGGAGCACCTCCAGCTCGCGCGGGGCCAGCGGTACGTCGTCCGGTGTGCCCTCGGCGGGCCGGATCCGCGCGGCGTACTTCCCGACGAGCTGCCGGGTCACCTCGGGGGCCAGCAGCGCCGCGCCGCTGGCGACCGTGCGGATGCCGTGCAGCAGCTGGGCCGGCGGAGCGTCCTTGAGCAGGAATCCGCTGGCTCCCGCGCGCAGAGCCTCGTACACGTACTCGTCGAGGTTGAAGGTCGTGACCACGAGGACCTTGACGGGATTCGCCACGCCGGCGCCGGCGAGCTGGTGGGTGGCCTTGATGCCGTCGAGCACCGGCATCCGCACGTCCATGACCACCACGTCCGGACGCAGCCGGCGGGCGAGGTCGACCGCGGCCTTCCCGTCGCCGCACTCGGCGACCACCTCGAGGTCGGGCTGCGCGTCGATGATCGTGGCGAACCCGGTGCGGATCAGCGCCTGGTCGTCGCAGACCAGCACCCGGATCGGCGCGGTCACGAGGGCCTCCCGGCCGGGATGCGGGCCCGCACGACGAAGCCGCCACCCGGAAGGCGGCCCGCATCGAACTCGCCGCCGAGCACGCCGACCCGCTCCCGCAGCCCGGTCAGGCCCCGGCCGCTGCCGCCGGGTGAGGCACCGCTCGCGCCCGAACCGTCGGTGGTGACGTTTACGGTGATCTCCTTCGCGTCGTGGTGGACGTGGACCACGGTGCGGCTGCCGTGGGCGTACTTCAAGGCGTTCGTCAAAGCCTCCTGCACCACCCGGTAGGCCGCGGCTTCCGCGGAGCCAACTGTCTCATGTGGACTGCCCTCCTGCGCGAACTCCACCGGCTGGCCCGCCCGGCGTGTCTGCTCGACGAGGGTACTCAGCTCGCCGACGGACGGCGCCGGCGGCTCGGTGCCGTGATCGGGGTTGAGCAGGTCGAGCAGGTGCCGCAGGTCGGAGATGGCCCGCCGGCCGGTGTCGGTGACCGCGGTCAGGGTCTGGTCGAGGCGCTCCGGCGCGGCGGTCAGGTAGCGCGCCGCCTCGGCCTGGACGACCATCGCCGTGACATGGTGGGTCACGACGTCGTGCAGCTCACGGGCGATGCGGGTGCGCTCCGCGGTGCGGGTGGCCTCGGCGACGTGGCGGCGGCGTTCGGCCTCGCTCGCCCGAAGCAGCCGCAGCCACGATCCGACGCCCCAGGCGAGGGCCAGTATCAGGTAGAACGTGGCGTACCCGGTCACCGTCTCGCCGGAGCCACGCTGGGCGAGCGCGATTGCCAGCGCCAGGTAGCTCACGGAGGCCAGCACCGCGACGGCCCGCCGGTGCAGTCGCAGGTGAGCACCCGCGCTCATCAGCGCGATCGGCAGCGCGGTGGCCGCGGCGGTGTGGTAGCCGCGGAGCTGGTCGACGGCGAAACCGATCGACACCAGGGCGAGACAGACGGCGGGCCACCGCCGGCGCACGGCGAGCGGGAGCGCCTCGAGGGCGATCACCCCGACCGTCAGCGCGTCGAACGGGCGGTCCGGCAGGGTGTCGAGCCGGGTCCCGTTGCCCTTCAAGCCCGGCACCACCGTTGCGGCGATCAGCAGCAGGGCGAGCGGAAAACCCCGGACCGTGACGTCAGACCGCCGCCACAGGTCCGGGAACCGCCGGACGTCGATCATTGGGCGAGCGTAGCGGTAGCGCGGGCCTGACCGGCGCGGCGGCGGCGCGGCACGATGTGACCGCGGCGCCGGGCCAGCCACACGAACGCGATCGTCAGCAGCACGCCAGCGCTCACGGTGTACAGGCTCGCTTCCGGCCCGAACTCGCCGCCGCTGAGCACGGCCGGCCCGGAAAGCGTGGCCTCCAGCAACCCCTTCGACTCGTCGCCACCCGAGACCGTGGCACCGAAGATGCCGCCGAGCGCGAAGTTCCAGCCGAAGTGCAGCCCGATCGGCACCCACAGGTTACGAGTGGCGGCATAGGCTGCCGCGAGCATGAAACCGGCCTCGACCGCGATAGCGATCGCACCCCAGAGGCTGGCGTGCGGGTTGAACAGATGCGACAGCCCAAACAGCACACCGGTCAGCGTCAGCGCGATCCACGTGCCGGCACGCTCCTCCACGATCCGAAAAAGAATGCCCCGGAAAATCAACTCCTCGGTCACGGCGGCGGCCGCCATGAAGCCAAGCAGCCCGATCGCGCCGCTCAAAGAGCCAAAACCTTCGACATGGTACCCACCCAGAAAGGCGATGTTGAGAACGACCGCCCCGCACATCGCCAAACCCAGCGCCACACCCCGGCCGATCGCCGCCCCCGCCCCGCTCCGCGCCACCTCCGTCACCGCGCGGCGCTCCGTCCGCCGCACCACCCAGGCGTAGGTGAGCACCGCCAGCACCACCGTCACTGCGCCAAACGCCAGCGTGAGCCAGGGATTGTCCTTCACCGCGGCGACGGCCTGACCACCGGCGAAAGCGACGACGGCGACAGCGAGAAACTGCTTCAAAAAGCGCATCGGAACTCCTCTGTAAGTCCGCGACCGAAGCGCCGCGGCTACGAAGAACGCTATTGATTTGGATGTCCCGAAACGTCACCGCGCGGTGGACAGTCGCGTGTAGCTCGCGCGGGGGACAAGCTCACGGCCGGCGCCGTCACGCTGACCACTTCACGGCAGGGGTCGAAGGGCATCAGCACAGTGGTCAGCGCACCCGACTCATGCTCCGGTGGGGTCGCTACCGCGATGATCGGCTGGCCATGTCGATCGCCTGGTTGAGCATGTTCGGCGCGAGGGTGTCGCCGGCCGCCAGGTAGATCGCGAATTCCCGGTGGTCATACGGCCACGTCGCGCCAACAACGCACGGATCTGCCGATGTCCGCACATGTGATCGAGGCGGCGGGACGTTCGGACTGTCGTTGACAGCGCATCCGCTCGGCACACTGTTGCCGAGCCCTGAGATCGTAGAGGGCTGTGGAACCTACTCGCGACTGGTTCGATTACACCGGGTTCGTCTTCAACGCCCTCGCCTCGCTCGGCACGATCCTTGCCTTGCTGTATGCGGTACGTGCTGATCGGAAGTCCGATAGGGCTATCAAGCTCTCGATCGAGCAGGGCCGGCGGGCGTTTGAACTTGAGATTCTGCGGGAGCTATTTGGGATCGCGGAGCGGCTACGGAATCTTGATAGGGCCAATGGGCCAGAAATTTACAGGGCTGTCTCTGTAAGGGTGTTATTGCTGCCAAGTGATGAGTTTACCAGGACGCGCGAAGTTCTGAGAGGGTCGGTTGACGACCTTGCCGCCAGGCGGAGGGACCTTCTGAAGGAGACTATCGCCGCAGTCGAGCGCCGTATGAGCGGAGAGAGCGGATCAGACGCCCGTATGGGTCGGGCACGTTATCCAGGGAGGCGATTTCGGTCGGCCGCGCGTCGTTGTTTGCGCTCTTGGCGTTGGTTCCGTCTGGTGCTTTAAGCGCCGCGTTGTGGGGGATGCCGCAAGGGACGGCGTGGTCGTTGGGTCCGGCGCTGGAGCCGGACGTGCCGTCACGTCCATGGTGGCTGGGTGAAACCGTTTGCTCGGCCCGAGCGACTTCCATAGCTTGGAGTTGTGGATACGGTGCCGGTTCTGCTGCTCGATCTTGATGGCGTCCTGAATCCGTTCGCTGCCCCGACCTGTCCTGACGGACACCAGGAGCGGGTGCTCTTCGAGGGCGAGGAGCCGGTCCGTTTCTGCGTCGCGCATGGGGATTGGATCCGTGAGCTGGCGGCCGCCGGCGACCTGTGGTGGGCCACGGGCTGGGGCGCGAACGCGAACGAGCTTTACCTGCCGCTGCTCGGGGTCGAGCCGCTACCGGTCGTCCAGTTTCCGCCGGTACCGTTCGAGCCCGAACTGAAGGTTCCGGCGGTCGAGGCGTTGGTCGGTGACCGTCCGGCGGCCCGGTTTGATGACAACCACACGGCGGCGGGGCGACGTTGGGCTGCCGCGCGTGCCGCGCCAACGCTTCTTGTATCGATCGACCCGGTGATCGGATGGACTCACACGGACGTTGATCGCGTGCTTGATTGGGCGAAAGACCTACAGCGATGAGCTGAGGACGCTCGTCGCCTGCTGGGATGCTGTGTCGATGCGAGAGGTCACCGTGCTCGGCGGTTGTGGTGCGTTTCCGGAACCGGGGCGGGCGTGCAGCGGTTTTCTTGTGGACTGGGAGGGTTTCCGGCTCGTGCTCGATCTGGGTTATGCCACGCTGCCGCGGCTGCTGGCGTACTGCCCGGACGGCGCGGTCGACGGGGTGGTGATCACTCACGAGCATCCCGACCACTGTGTCGACCTGCATGGGCTGTTCCGGTTGCGCCTTTACGGCGGGACGGTCGAACCGAGGATCCCGCTGTACTGCCCGCCGGGGGTGTTGGACCGCCTCAACGGGCTGGAGCCGGATGTCAGCCTGCATACCGTCTTCGACGTCCACGAGCTGCCCGGCGACTATCGGGTGGGGCCGTTCGCGCTGCGCGGCTTTTCGCTGCCGCACTTTGTGCCGTCTGTCGGCGTGAGGTTGCAGGCGGGCGGCACCGTGCTGGCGTACACGGGAGACACCGGTCCGGATGACGCGCTGGCCGAGTTGGGGCGCGGCGCCGACCTGTACATCGTTGAGGCCACCGATCGCGACGGCGAGGCCGGGCGTCCCCGCCGGAACCTGCTCACCGCGCGGGAGGCTGGGCAGTGGGCCGCCGAGGCCGGCGCTCGCCGGCTGATGCTTACCCATTTCTGGCCGGGCAACGACCGTGCCGTGGCCGTCGCCGCGGCCCGCGAGAGCTTCCCCGGCGAGGTACTCACCGCCGAGGAGGATCTCACCGTGCCGCTCGGCTGAACGGGCGGATACGATTTCGCCGACCGGCATGCTGAGGTCGCCGTCGGTGGTGAAGAACGGTTTGCCGTCGTGGTCGGGTCCGCGTACGCCGTGGCGTGGCAGCCTCGGCCGTCTCGTGGTTCCGCCGGCCGGCGAGGTGTCCGGGAGCGCGCTTTCGCATCGAGTGCTTGGCGTTCGCGTTGATTCCGCATTGGTGGGTTGGGACCGGCCTCGCTGAATCGTCCCTAAGAGCCTGTTGAAGAACGTGTCTGGGCGGCCGGTGGGATAGGTCATCGATGGGTGGGGTCGGTGTGTCGTGGTGACATGAGGAAGGGCCTTCGGTACGAGGACTGGTGACGAAACCACAC
>Ga0081539_10000563_pt1 | contig 76531 bp, 73 predicted proteins | sample TabmetS4T2R2_FD_71023 | JGI IMG/M metagenome (GOLD analysis project Ga0081539, IMG submission 71023) | Tabebuia heterophylla rhizosphere microbial communities from the University of Puerto Rico - S4T2R2 | ecosystem: Host-associated > Plants > Roots > Rhizosphere ...
CGCCGCTTCAACCGGCGGGACGTGCCCCTTCCCATTTCCGAACCTGCCCTCGGGGTCTGGGGGGCGAGGTCGCCCCCCAGCGGGGAGAGCCCGAGAGGGGCAGAGCCCCTCTCGGTCCCGCGGCCGGGCCTTCAGCCGAACGCTCCGACCTCGTGGCTGATCGCCGTGGAGCATTCGCGGACCAGGGCGAAGAGTCGGTGCATCGGCTGGAAGATCTCCGCGTGTTCCACGGCGTAGCTCGCGCCTTCGCGGGGTGCGGGCGGTTCGTGGAAGTCGAGGTCGGTCGCCGGGTCCGGCGCGGCGGGGAAGACCTCGGCGAGCATCTCGAGCACCGGGGGCACGTCGAGCTGGAGGATGCGCGCGACCAGCGCCTCGCGGGTCACGCCGTGGCGTGGGCTGAATTCCGGCAGGGCCGCGGCGAGCAGCCAGACGCGCTGGATCAGCGCCAGGCGGATGGCGTGCAGCAGCAGCAGCCGGTCCGGCATGTGCGGCAGGTCCGGCCAGGCGGCGCGCAGCGCGAGGTGGTCGGCCTGCATGCGGCGGAACATGCGCCGCACCGGCGCCGAGAGGTCGAGCCGCTCGAGCGAGGCGGCGACGGCGCTCAGCGCCTCGCGCCGTCCGGCGCGCCGCGTCACCCCGGCGCGGTCCAGCCAGGGCCCGGGGTCGATGGTGCCGACCACCGCGCGCAGCACGCCGAGATCGGAGCAGGAGGCGGCGCGCACCGCCATCGCGAGCGCGCGGGCGAAGCGCGGCGAGCGGTGGCGGATATCGGCGAAGGCGTCGGGGTTCGCCGCCGCCGCGGCGCCGAGCCCGTGCATGGTGTTCGCGAGCCAGCCCAGCTGGTGGAGGATGGCGTTGTTGGGAATCGCGCGCAGCTGCGAGGGATGGCTGATGCGCGCCGGCCCGCCCATGGCGTCGCTCTGCCGCGCGGCGGGGCGCGATCCGGTGCGGTCCAGCAGCCCGGGGCCGAAGGTGCCGAGCAGCGCGGCGTAGCCCGGATCCTCCACCAGCACCTGCATCTCGCGGCGCAGCGTGGCGAAGAAATCGGCGCCCCAATCGGCCTCGGCGTAGATCGGGTCGGGCTCGTGCTCGGTGGGCGCGAAGGCGTGCTCGGCGATGCGGGCGATGGTGGCGCCGGCGAGATGCTCGGTGCCGAACAGCAGGTAGCCGTCGCCGCCCTGGAAGGCGGTCTCCTCGCGCAGCTTGATGCCGGCCTTGGCGAAGGCCCCGCGCACCTGCGGCGGCGAGAGATAGGCGAAGCGGTCGGCCAGGCTGTCGGGGTGGCCGCCGCGGCCGATGCTCTCGCCATGGGTGTCGAAGATCACCACCTCGATATCGGCGAGGCCGTGCCGGCGCATCTGCTCGGCGAGCCGCAGCTTGAAGCGCTCGGCGAGGTAGGAGGCGGCAAGCTGCCCGACATACCGCCCGGAATCCGAATAGCCGAATTGCAGGCAGAGCCGCCCCTGCTCGCGCAGATAGGTGCGGAAATGCGGGCTGCGCAGCGCCTCCTCCAGCACGCGGTCGCCGCGCTCCAGCGCCTCCGCCGTCTCGAACAGCGGCGAGAGCTCGACGCGATGCGCGATGCCGAAGCGCCGCGCGAGCCACAGCGCGGCGAGCAGCGTGTAGCCGGTCTCGGTCTCGGCGATCAGGAAGCGGACCGGCTGGCTGCCATCCACGTGCTTCACGATCTGCGCCACCGTCATCATCAGCCGCGCCGCGGAGGCCTGCTCGGCGATCAGCGCGCCGCAATCCACCGGCACCGGCTTCACCCCGGCGAGGGCGGCGTTGATCTGCCCGAGCAGGCCGCGGCGGCCCGCCATGTCGTCGGGTGCCGCGGTTATGCCGAGGCGCTGGCGCAGCGCGTTGTGCACCTGCGCCGCGTTCAGCCGCACATGGGTGTGCGCGAGCGAGAGGCCGTGCGCGGCGAGCCCGGTGCGCGCGACCGCCAGCGCCAGCTTGCCCGCCTCGTCCGGCGCCGCGGCGATGGCGGCGGGGAACAGCGCGACCAGCGGCGCCGGGTCGGTCAGCGCGGTCTCGCGCCCCTGCACCAGCAGGCGGGCGAATTCCTGCACCGAGGGGGCGTCGGGCCGGGCCGGCGCGGCGGCGATCTGCTCGGAGACGATCTCGAGCGCGGCGCGCGCGCGATCGAGGATCGGCCGCGCGCAGTCGCCGAGCGGCGCGACCTGCCCGATCAGCCGCTGCAGCTGCAGCCGCTTCATGGTGAGGCGCAGCCGCAGCGTGTCCTGCCAGCCGATATCGGTGCGCCCGTCGGTGTCGTAGCCGACCCAGGAGGCGAGCAGCACCGGCCGCGGGTCGAGCTGCAGCCAGCGCTCGCCCCACAACCCGCGGCCGGCGGTGAGCAATGCGGTGGTCAGCCGGTCGAGCGCATCGCGGCCGCGATTCATGGCGGCGGCGGCCTGGTCGAATTCCTCGGCGAGGCTGGGCGCCTTGGGCCGGTGGGGAAGGTCCTCGGACAGCGTCGCGCCATCGGCCGCGGCGGCCACCGCGGCGGCGGTCTCGGGCGGCAGCGAGAAGGTCGGGTGGGCGGTGAAGACGGCGGCGAAGCGCGGCCGTTCGATCAGCGAACGGTAGTTCGCGAACGGGATCGGGCTGTCCTCGGGGTCGGGCCGCACCAGCCGGGCCGCGAGGGCCCGCATGGCGGCATCGGCATCGCCGGCGCCGACATACGCGGCGAGCCGCGCCGCCCGCTCCGCCGCGGCGGCGGCGGTCAGGCGGCGGAGCAGCGCGGCGAGCACCTCGGCATCCAGCCGCGCCTCGTCCATCCGCCGGCTGATCTCGAGCGCGACCAGCAGCACGGGATTGCCGAAGGGATCGTCCGCCGCGCTCTCGCGTGCCGCGCGCAGGCGGGCAAGCAGGTCGTCCAGCAGGTCGGGAGGCGCGACGGTGTCCGGCATGAACGGATGCTGCACCCGCGAAGGGGTGTCGCGCCAGCGGAAGAAGTGGTTCGGGGCGACGGTGGGCGGCTTCATGCGGGGTCGAAGAAGACTGGGGGGCGGAGTTCACTCCGCCCCCCAACCATCCGGGGAATCGTCTGCTCGGCCCGTGGACGGCGGGAGCACATCTTGGCAAGCTCGCCATGGCCGCTCGGCACGCGCCCCGCGGCCCCCAGCCGGGGAGCCACACCATGCTCGATCTCGACCGCTTCATCGCCGAGTGCCGCGCGGCGCTGCCCGAGGGCCAGAAGGCCGTGCGCGAGGTCGTTTCCCGCGCCGTCTCCGACCCCGCCGGCGTGCTCGCCGCGGTCGGCGCGCCGGAACGCGCCGGGCTGTACCGCATGCATCACGCGCCGGACCTCACCATCCTCAACGTGGTCTGGGGTCCGATGATGACGGTGATGCCGCACGACCACCGGATGTACGCGGTCATCGGCGTCTATACCGGCCGCGAGGACAACATCTTCTGGCGCCGCATCGCCGAGGAGCCCGGCCGCGTCGAAGCCGCCGGCGCCAAGGCGCTCTCGGCCGGCGACTGCACCGTGCTGGGGCGGGACATCGTGCACTCCGTCACCAACCCGATCCCCCGCCTGACCGGCGCCATCCATGTCTATGGCGGCGACTTCTTCGCCGCCGAGCGCAGCGAATGGGACCCCGAGACGCTGCTGGAACGCCGCTACGACGTCGAGCGCGCCATCCGGCAGTTCGAGCAGTCCAATGCCGCGCTCGCCGCCATGGCGCGATAGGTCTTCCTTCCCGCCCATCCCTTTCGTGTAGCCTGGAGGCCTAGTGACCCGAAGCCGAGGTTCGCCGCCGGTGCGGCGAACCTCGGCTTCGGGCCGCTAGCCTTTGTTTTCAGTGGCCTGCCGATCCGCTCCGTTCGCCGCGAAGTGCGGCGAACTTCGCGGGCAGGACACCAGGCGTCGCGGCCCGGGCGGTCCCGGGCCGCCGGGAGGGAACCATGCTGGGACAGATGCAGGACTGGCCGTTGCTGGTCCACCGGATCCTCGACCATGCCGCTCTGCAGCATCCGCAGCGCGAGGTGGTGAGCCGCTCGATCGAGGGCCCGATCCATCGCAGCAATTACGCCGAGCTGCGCGGCCGCGCGCTCAAGGTGGCGCAGCGCCTCGCGCGCGACGGGATAGGGCAGGGCGACCGCGTCGCGACGCTCGCCTGGAACACCTGGCGCCACCTCGAGGCCTGGTACGGCATCGCCGGGCTCGGGGCGATCTATCACACCGTCAACCCCCGGCTCTTCCCCGAGCAGATCGCCTGGATCCTGAATCACGCCGAATCCCGCGTGATGATGACCGACCTCACCTTCGTCCCGATGCTCGAGAAATGCGCGGAGAAGCTGCCGCATATCGAGCGCTACGTCGTGCTCACCGATGCCGCGCACATGCCCGAGACCGCCTTGCGCAACGCCATCGCCTATGAGGACTGGATCGCCGAGGCGGATGGCGACTTCGCCTGGGCGGCGCTCGACGAGAACGCGGCCTGCGGCCTCTGCTACACCTCCGGCACCACGGGCGATCCCAAGGGCGTGCTCTACTCGCACCGCTCCAACCTGCTGCACGCGATGGTCGCCGTGCAGCCGGACAGCTTCGCCCTCTCCTCCCATGACCGGGTGATGCCGGTGGTGCCGATGTTCCACGCCAATGGCTGGATCCTGCCCTTCGGCGCGCCGCTGACCGGCGCGGCCATCGTGATGCCGGGGGCGAAGCTCGACGGGCCTTCGGTGCACGAGCTGCTGGAATCCGAGCGCGTCACCTTCTCCGCCGCGGTGCCGACGGTGTGGATGATGCTGCTCCAGCACCTGGAGCAGACCGGCGGGCGGCTCAGCACCATGCAGCGCGTGGCGATCGGCGGCTCGGCCTGCCCGGGCGCGCTGATCCGCGCCTTCGAGGGCAAGTACGGGGTCACCGTGCGGCATGCCTGGGGCATGACCGAGATGTCGCCGATCGGCACGCTGTGCGGCCTCAAGCCGGAGACCGACGGGCTGGCGCCGGAGGAGACCCAGCATGTGAAGGAGAAGCAGGGCACCGCGATGTTCACGGTGGAGATGAAGATCACCGACGATGCCGGCAACCGACTGCCCTGGGACGGCAAGACCTTCGGGCGGCTGAAGGTGAAGGGCCCCAGCGTCGTCAAGGCGTACTACAAGGTGGATCCGCGCGGGATGCTGGACGAGGAGGGCTTCTTCGACACCGGCGACGTCGCGACCATCGACGCGAACGGCTATGTCGAGATCACCGACCGCTCGAAGGACGTGATCAAGTCCGGCGGCGAGTGGATCTCCTCCATCGCGCTCGAGAATTACGCCGTCGCGCATCCGGCGGTGGCGGAGGCGGCAGTGGTGGCGATCCCGCATCCGAAGTGGGACGAGCGGCCGCTGCTCGTCATCGTGCCGAAGCCGGGTGCGACGCCGCCGAGCTGCGAGGAGATGCGCGGCTTCCTGGCCGACAAGGTGGCCAAGTGGTGGCTGCCGGACGACGTCGTGGTTGTGGATGAACTGCCGCACACGGCGACCGGCAAGCTGCTGAAGACGAAGCTGCGGGAGATGTTCCGGGACCATAAGGTCGCGTGAAAAGATTGGGGGGCGGAGTTCACGTCGCGGCAGTGCCGCGACCCCCCCAAACCCCCCACCTCCTTTTTTTGGCTACTGGGAAGCGTGGCGAGCTCCGTTCTCAGCCCGACAACGCTGCGGCGCCTGATAATGAGAGTGCGGGAGCCACTCAGCGCCAAGTATCCAAAAAAAGGAGGGATGGGGTCTGGGGAAGGGAGTTCACTCCCTTCCCCAGCCAACTCAATGCGCCGCCCCGCCGCGCAGCGCCTGTCCGATCGCCGCGATCATCGCCTCTTGCGCGTAGGGCTTGCGCAGCACCGCGACTGCCTTGGCGTCGCGCCCCGCCAGGGAGTCGTTCCCCCCGTACCCCGTCGCGAACAGGATCGGCACGCCGCGCGCGGCGAGCATGTCGGCCACCGGGAACACGCGTTCGCCGTCCAGGTTCACGTCCAGCACTGCGGCGGCGAGGTCGGGTTCGATGGCGGCGAGCCGCACCGCCTCGGTCAGGGTGCGTGCCGGGCCCACCACCTGGCAGCCCAGCCGGGCGAGCATGGCCTCGAGCTCGAGCGCCACCAGCAGCTCGTCCTCCACCACCAGCACGCGCGGCCGGCCTGGCGGCGTGGCGACCGGGGGTATGGAGGGGGCCGCGCTGCTGCCGGCCGGCATGGTGGCGCCCGCCGCGTCCGGCATGGCGCGTTCGCGGCCGAGGGTCAGCACGGCGTGCAGCCCTTCCGGCCGCCAGTCCAGCCGCAGGTCGCCGCGCAGCTGGTGCCGCGCCAGCGAGCTCAGCAGGCGGGAGCCGAAGCCTTCATTGGCCGGCGGGCCGGGGATCGGCGGTCCGCCCGTCTCGCGCCAGTCGAGATGCAGCTTCCAGTCCGGCGCGGCGAACACCCAGGACAGTCGCACCCGGCCTTCGGGGCGCGACAGGGCCCCGTGCTTCACGGCGTTGGTGGCGAGCTCGTGCAGCGCCATGGCGAGCGGCTGCACCCCGGCCGGGGCCAGCCGGACGCGCGGTCCTTTCAGCTCCACCTGGTTCGCGTGGGTGGCGACCTCGCCCTCGGCCAGCGCGCGGAGATCGGCGCCGCCCCATTCCTCGGTCGCCAGCAGCGAATGGGCGCGCGCCATGGCGGCGATGCGCCCTTCCACCGCCGCGGCGAAGCGTTCGGCGTTGTCGCGCGGGCTGAGGCGGACGAGGGAAAGCGCCACCGCCAGCGCGTTCTTGGCGCGGTGATCCACCTCGCGCTTCAGCAATTCCTGGCCCATCTGCGCGGCGCGGCGGGCGGTGGCGTCGCGCAGCACGCCGGTGAAGAAGCGCTCGCCCCCCACCATGAAGGCGCCGACCGAGAGGTCGATCGGGAATTCGTGGCCGTCCGCCGCCTTGGCGGTCAGCTCGCGGCCGGGCACGCCGATGGCGCGCACGCCGCGGCCGGAATCATGGCCGGCCATGTAGGCGCCGTGGCGTGCCGCCATCGCCTGGGGCATCAGCATGCCGAGGTCGCGCCCGACCATCTCCTCCGGGGTGCCATAGCCGAACATGGCGACCGAGGCCGGGTTGGCGAAGACGATGCGACCGTCCGAGCCGGCGACGATGATGCCGTCCACCGCGGTGTCCACCACCGAGTGCAGCCGCGCGGCGCTCTCGCGCAGCCCGGCGCGGTCGGTTGCATCGCGCAGCATGACGCCGACCTGGCGCACGCCCTCCGCCTCGAACGGGCTGAACACCGCATCCAGGGGGATCGGCCGGCCATCGGCACGATGCCCGATCAGTTCCTGCACCCCGGCGGGCGGGGCCGCCCCGGCGACCCAGGGAATGCCCGGGCCGCTCACCAGGTGGCCGATCCGGCGCTCGGCCAGCAGCGCGGGTTCGTGATAGCCCAGCAGGGCCAGCGCGGCGCGGTTGGCCGCCATCACGCTGCCCTCCTCGTCCACCACGACCCAGGCGTCGCCGCTGTGCTCGAAGAGCGCCCGGAACCAGTCCTGGCCGACCTTCATCAGAGCGCCCTCCGGCCCCGTCCCCCCAGGCAGGGCGGGATCATCGGACCCGGCGGCCGACGGTCCTTTGGACCTGAACCACATAGCGCACGAACTCCGAGGCAGCGCTCAGATCTAGTGCGATTGCCCTTGTAGAAATGTTTACACGCGGAGGTAGAAGAGAGGCCAGGGCGAAATGATTCGCCCTGGCCCCTTTCCTCCGGCCTGCCGGGGGCTGGCGCCCTCAACGCTGGAGCGACTGCACGACCTCCTGGGTCACCTTCTTGGCGTCGCCGAACAGCATCATGGTGTTGGGGCGGAAGAACAGCTCGTTCTCCACCCCGGCATAGCCGCTCGACATGCCGCGCTTGACGAAGAACACGGTCTTGGCGCGCTCGACGTCGAGGATCGGCATGCCGTAGATCGGCGAGGCCTTGTCGGTCTTGGCCGCGGGGTTGGTCACGTCGTTGGCGCCGATGACATAGGCGACGTCGGCCTCGGCGAATTCCGGGTTGATCTCCTCGAGCTCGAAGACCTCGTCATAGGGCACGTTGGCCTCAGCCAGGAGGACGTTCATGTGGCCGGGCATGCGGCCGGCGACCGGGTGGATGGCATACTTCACCTCCGCCCCCTCCTTCTTCAGGAGGTCGCCCATCTCGCGCAGCACCTGCTGGGCCTGGGCCACCGCCATGCCGTAGCCGGGCACGACGATGATCTTCTGCGCGTTCTTCATGATGTAGGCGGCATCCTCCGGGCTGCCGGCCTTCACCGGGGCGCGGTCCGCGGCGCCGGCGCCGGCCGCTACCGCGCCGGAATCGGTGCCGAAGCCGCCCAGCAGCACGTTGATGATGCTGCGGTTCATCCCCTTGCACATGATGTAGGAGAGGATGGCGCCCGAGGCGCCGACCAGCGCGCCGGTCACGATCAGCAGCAGGTTCTGCAAGGTGAAGCCGATGCCTGCCGCCGCCCAGCCCGAGTAGCTGTTCAGCATCGAGACCACGACCGGCATGTCGGCGCCGCCGATCGGGATGATGAGCAGGAAGCCGAGCGCGAAGGACAGCAGCGCGATCAGCCAGAACAGCACGCCGTTGCCGGTGGCGATGAAGATGACAACAAACACCAGCAGCAGGATCCCGAGGCCGAGGTTCAGCCAGTGCTGGCCCTTGAACAGGATCGGCGCGCCGGACATCAGCGCCTGCAACTTGGCGAAGGCGATGACGGAGCCCGAGAAGGTGACCGCGCCGATGGCGAGGCCGAGCGACATCTCGATCAGCGAGCCGGCATGGATGTGGCCAGGCGTGCCGATCCCGAAGCTTTCCGGGGCGTAGAAGGCGGCGGCGGCGACGAACACCGCGGCCATGCCGACCAGCGAGTGGAAGGCGGCGACCAGCTGCGGCAGCGCCGTCATCTGGATGCGCGTCGCGATGAAGGCGCCGATCGAGCCGCCGATCGCGAGTGCCACCAGGATCAGGCCGATGCCGCCGCCCCACATGCCCGGCCTGAGCAGGGTCGCGACGATCGCGATCCCCATGCCGATCATGCCATAGAGATTGCCCTGCCGGCTGGTCTCGGGATGCGAGAGGCCGCGCAGCGCCAGGATGAACAGGACCGAGGCGACGAGATAGGCGAGCGTCGAAACCGTGGCGCTCATCGCCTCAGCCCTTCCTGCTGCGGAACATGGAGAGCATCCGGCGGGTCACGATGAAGCCGCCGAAGATGTTCACCGAGGCCAGCGTGGCGGCGAGGAAGCCGAACACCGTCGCCGCCCAGCTATGCCCGAGCCCGACGGCGAGGATCGCGCCCACCACGATGACCGAGGAGATGGCGTTGGTGACGCCCATCAGCGGCGAGTGCAGCGCCGGGGTCACGTTCCACACCACGTAGTAGCCGACGAAGCAGGCCATCAGGAAGATGGTCAGCAGGTAGAGGAAGGGCTCGGCCGCGGTGGCGACGGGGGCGACGCTCTCGGCGGCGCGGCGGGCGGCTTCGGCCAATTCCAGCGCGCGGTTGGCGGTGGCCGTCGCCTGGTTGGCGAGGTCGGTCGGATTCATCCTGTGCGGTTCCCTCAGGCGGCCTTGGCGGGGGCGAGCAGCGGGTGGATCACGGCGCCGCCGCGGGTCAGCAGCACGCCCTTGACGATCTCGTCCTCGGCGGGCAGGCGCGGCGCCTTGGCGTCCTTGTCCCAGAAGGTGGTGAGGAAGGTCAGCAGGTTGCGCGCATAGAGCGAGGAGGCCGCCGCGGGGATGCGCCCGGGCCAGTTGGTGAAGCCCAGGATGCGCACGCCATTGCCGGTGACGGTCTCCTCCCCCGGCTTGGTCAGCGCGCAATTCCCGCCGGCATCGGCGGCGATGTCGACGATGACGCTGCCGGGCTTCATGGTGGCGACCATCTCGGCGGTGACCAGGGTCGGCGCCCGGCGGCCCTGCACCAGCGCGGTGCAGACGACGATGTCCATCTTGCCGATCGCCGCGGCCACCACCTCGGCCTGCTTGGCGAGGAACTCGGCGCTCATCGGCTTGGCATAGCCGCCGGCGGTCTGGGCGGCGCGGCTCTCCTCGTCCTCGTAGCCGACGAAGCTGGCGCCGAGGGACTTGATCTCCTCCTTGGCCGCCGGGCGGACATCCGTCGCGGAAACCCGCCCGCCGAGGCGGCGGGCGGTGGCGATCGCCTGCAGCCCGGCAACGCCGGCGCCCATGACGAAGACATTGGCGGCCGGGATGGTGCCCGCCGCGGTCATCAGCATGGGGAAGGCGCGGTCGAAGGCGTCGGCCGCCTCCACCACCGCGCGGTAGCCGGCGAGGTTGGCCTGGGAGGACAGCACGTCCATCGACTGCGCGCGGGTGATGCGCGGCAGCAGCTCCATGGCGGCGGCCTCGAGGCCCTTGGCCGCATAGGCCGCCGCGCGCTCCGGGCTGGCCGCACCGTCGAGGGCGCCGATCAGCAGCGCGCCGTCCGGGATCAGGGCGAGCTCGTCGAGCTCGCCGCCACTTAGCCCCTCGGCCTTGCCGGCGAGGGGGGCGCGCACCTTGAGCACGATCTTGGCGCCGTCCAGCACCGCCGCCGGGTCGGGCGCGATCTCCGCCCCCGCCTCGGCATAGGCGGCGTCGGTGACGCCGGATTTGAGGCCCGCCCCGGATTCGACGGCCACCTCCAGCCCGAGCCCGATCAGCTTGCGCACCGTTTCCGGCGTTGCCGCGACCCGGGTCTCGCCGGCGCGGCGCTCCTTCAGCACAGCGAGGCGCATGCATATCCCCCATCAAACGCGCCGCAACATGCAGAGGCGGAAGGGGCCGCGCAAGCCGGCCACAGGGAGGAGGCGGGCGGAGAAGCCGGCCCTCCCCGTTACCATTCTGCGAAGCACATCCTTCTACCCGCGCCGCGCCTCGTAGAGCACCGGCCAGTCCTCCAGCGGCACGCCGCGGCAATCCTCGATCGCGGCGAGGTGCAGCAGGCGGAAGGCGGTGCCGTCCCACACCCAGCGCCCGGCCTCGCCGCAATCCCCGATGCCGCGGCCGAGGGCGAGGCTCGAGAGGGTGGCGGTGGCGCGGTCGAAGCGGAAATTGACTACGCCGTTCGCATCCTGGCTGCGGCCCGGCCGCGGCAGCTCGGCCGGCCGCGGCGCGCCGCCGGCCGCGTCGGTCAGCATCAGCCGGTGCTGGGTGTTGTAGGCGCCCCGGAAGCAGGGGAGGGCCCAGAGCAGCGTGTCGGCGGCAAGCCGGAACACCTCCGGCGCGGCGCGGCGAGCGTCGTCGTCGCAATCGCGCAGGCCGGCGGCGCCGAGCAGCGCCTGGCCCGGCCGGCGGGGCAGGTTGCCCTGGGGCGGCAGGGTGGCGGCGCGGAGGGTAGGCATCGCGGCCGGACCACCGGCCGGCGCGGCGGGGCCGCGCGCGGCGAGCGCGGTGGTGGTGCCGGTCCGGCCCTGCCGGTCATCCACCCAGCGCAGCACGGCCGCACTGCCGCGGAGCGCGATGGCGCCGAGCACCTGCTGGCCGGCCTGCACCACCGCGCGGCCGCCATCGCGGAGCGCGTCCACGGCCTCGGGCGGGAGCTCGGCGCGCTGGAAGCCGTCCGCGGCCGCCGCCGGGGCTCCGGCCTGGGCGATGACCTTGCCGTCCACCAGCACCGTCCAGGGGCCCGGCGGGATGTCGCGGTTCTCGCGCACCAGCCGGATCGCCGGCCGGTCGCCCGCCGCGCCCCCACGCGCCAGGCGGAAGAACATCACCGGCGCATCGTCGCCCGCCGCCTGCGGGCTGAGCACGGCACAACGGCGGAGATTGTCGCAGGCGGCATACCAGGATTCGAAGGTGAAGGACTCCGGCGCCTGAGCGAGGGCAGGGGACGCCGAGAAGAGCAGCAAAGCAATCAAGCGACGCATGTCAGCACCCTTGCTCCAAGAAGAAGAAGAAGAAGAAGAAGAAGAAGAAGAAGAAGAAGAAGAAGAAGAAGAAGAAAGATCGGGGGCGGAGAGAACTCCGCCCCCGAACCCCCACCTCCTTTTTTTGGCTACTTGGTGCTTGCGGCTCCCGCACTCTCAGGAGCCGCAGCGTTGTCGGGCTGAGAACGGAGCTATCCACGCTTCCCAAGTCACCAAAAAAAGGAGGCGGGGGGCCTGGGGGGCGGAGTTCACTCCGCCCCCCAGCGGCTGCTCACTGCGGCTCCAGCCCGGCCTCCCGCGCCCGCAGGGTCAGCTGCTCGATCTGCCGGCGCAGGAAGTCGCGCAGCGCCTCCGGCGTGCTGCCGCGCGGCGCGTAGCCGAGCCGCGCCAGCCGCTGGCCGAGCTCGGCGTCGCCCAGCACCTTGTTCAGCGCCGCGTTCGCCCGCGCGATGACCGGTGCCGGCGTCGCCGCGGGCGCCCCCAGCCCGAACCACACATCGAATTCGAACTCCGGCAGCACGCCTTTCACGGGGGGAATCTCCGGCGCCAGCGCGAAGGGTGCGGGCGTGGTCACCGCCAGGGCGCGCACCTTGCCCTCGCGCATCTGCGGCATGCCGGCGGCGAAATCGGTGAAGGTGCTGTCGATCCGCCCGGCGATCACGTCGGTCAGCGCCTCCGGCCCGCCGCGATAGGGCACGCCGGTCATCTCCACCCCCGCCAGCCGCGCCACGGTGGCCGAGGCGATCAGCGCGCTCGCATTGCCGTAGCTGAAGGTGAGCTCGCCCGGCCGCCGCCGCGCCTCGGCGATCAGCCCGGCGAGGTCGCGCGCCGGCGAGGCCGCGGGCACCACCAGCACATAGGCGGTTTCCGCCAGGAACCCGATCGGCGCGAAATCGCGCAGCGGATCGTAGGAGAGCCGCCGGATCAGATAGGTGTTCAGCGCCGCATTGGTGACGCTGAGCACCACCCAGGTGTAGCCGTCCGGCGCCGCGCGGGCGACGGAGTCCGTGCCGATCACGCCATTGCCGCCCGGGCGGTTGTCCACGATCACCGGCTGGCCGAGCTCGCGCGACAGCGGCTCGGCGAGGTGGCGCATCAGCGTGTCGGTCACGCTGCCCGCAGGGAAGGCGACCACCAGGCGGATCGGCCGGTCCGGCCAGGCCGGCTGCGCAAGCGCCGGCGCGGCGAGCAGCGTGGGAAGGGCGAGCGCGGCGCGCCGGGTGATTCGGGTCATGGCTGGTACCCCGGGACGCCGGCGAGGAGGATGGGCGGCAGCCGGCGCCAGGCGCGCTGCCCGAGCGCGGGGGCGGCGCGCGGCGCCCGAAGGGCGCGCGTGCCGCCGCTCATCGCCTGCGCCCCAGGAAGCGGTGGATCTCGGTGTTGTCGGCGGTGGGGCCGAGCGCGGCGACCGCCTCGGCCCACAGCCGCCGGCACAGCGCCAGCGCCTCGGCCGGCACGCCGGTCTCGTCGGCGATCGCACCCGCGGTCTCGAGATCCTTGCGCATCAGCCCGAGCTGGAACCCGCCGGCATAGCGGCCGGTGAGGATCTCCTGCTTCACCTTGGTCTCGGTCGCCACGTTGCGCCCGGACGAGGCGTTCAGCACCTCGGCCAGCACCGCGAGATCGAGCCCCAGCGCCTCGCCCATCCGCAGCGCCTCCGCCGTCGCCAGCAGCCCCGCGGCATAGACGTAGTTGTTGAGCGCCTTCATCGCGTGCGCGCTGCCCACCGGCCCGGTGCGGATGATCGCCTCGCCCATCGCGCGCAGCAGCTTCTCCGCCTTGGCGAAGGCGTCATCCCCACCGCCCGCCATGATGGCGAGCGTGCCGCCCCTCGCCTTGACCACGCTCCCCGAGACCGGCGCATCCATCAGCATCGCACCGCGCTGCGCCGCCAGCGCGGCAAGCCGCCGCGTCTCCGCCGGCACCGAAGACCCCATGTCGATCACCAGCGCGCCGGGCCGCAGCGCGGCAAGCAGCCCGCCCTGCTCCAGCACGGCCGAGACCGCCACGCTGGTCGGCAGCATCAGCACGATCGTGTCGCAAGCCTCGCCGAGTGCCGCCGGCGATTCGAGGAACTCCACGGCGCCCGCCGGCGCGCCCTCCGCCAGCGCGGCACGCGCCGCCACGGCGCTGTCGCAGGCGAGCAGGCGAAAGCCCCGGCCGAGCAGGCAACGCGCCATGGGCTGGCCCATCATGCCCAGACCGATGAATCCGACGGGCCATTCCACGACGCTCCCTCCCCCTTGCCGGGTCCATCGTCGCGGCGGGCGCTCGGCTTGGCAATCCGTGGACGGAGAAAGAGCTGGGGGGCGGAGTGAACTCCGCCCCCCAGACCCCCCACCTCCTTTTTTTGGCGACTTGGGAAGCGTGGGGAGCGGCGTTCTTCAGGCGAGGAGGTCGTGACGCCTGAGAGTGCGGAGACAATGGAATTTGGAAGCGTGAGAAGCGCATTTGCACGAAATGAGCGTCGCAGCGCCTGGGAGCGTGGAAGGAATGAATTGGGGAATACCGAGGAGCCCCGTTCTCCACCCGACAACGCTCGGCCGCGCCAGAACGCGCTCGCCACAGGCACCAAGTATCCAAAAAAGGAGGGAGGGGGTTCGGGGGAGGGAGTTCATCTCCCTCCCCCGATCTTCTCTCCTACCGCACCGCCCCCGCCGGCACCGTCGTCAGCGCATGCGTGTCGCGCGCCCCGATCGTTGCCCCGATCACTGCCGCCGCCGCGCCGAGGATCAGCGCTGCGAAGGCCCAGAAGGACGCCGCCGCGGTGGCGCTCGCCGCGGCGTCCGCCGCCTCGCGGGCGCGGCGTTCGGCCTCGGCTGCGGTCTGTTCGGCCTGGCGCTCATAGGCGGTGACGCGCTGCTGTGCCTCGTCCTGGCTGATGCCCGCCTCGGCGGCGATCAGCGCGCTCAGGCGCTCGCGTTCGCCGGGGGAGAAGCTGCCCTGGGCGACCCGGCGGCCGATGATCGTGGTCATTTCTGCGCCGCGCTGTTCGGTGGTCATGCGTTGCGGGTCGGCGGGCGCGCCCAGCGTGGAGCGGGCGCGTTCCACCAGCTGGCGCGGATCCACCTGCTGTGCCGCCTGGCCGGCCACCTGGCCCAGGGCCTGGCCGGCGCCCCCGATCGCCGACCCTGCGGCGCGGGTGGCGACCGAGGCGCTGCCTGCGGCGAGGCTGCCCATCACCATCGCCGAGACGAGCACGGCGATGCTCCACACGCCGAGCCCGTGCAGCGCGCTGTCGCGGCGGTCGACATTGCCCGAGAGCCGGGCGGCGACATAGCCGCCGAGCGCGAGCGCGATCAGGGTGGAGACCAGCGTCCACACCCCCGCCCCGATGAGGTAGCCCTGGGCCGAGGGGGTGTCCCGGTCCACCGGGTCCACCGTGGCGGCGCCGATCGCGACACCCAGCATGTTGAGCATGATGCCGACGGCGATGGCGACAAGGCCGCCGACGAGCACGGCGGAAAACGAGATGCGGCTGGCGAGCTTGGGTGCGCCTTCGGCCCATACCGTGGTGCCGGCGCCCCTGCTGATGGCGGTTTCGGACATGGCGGCGTGTTCCTTCCCGGGAGATGCCATGCGCGAAACACCCGGTCGTTTCGCGGGTTGCTGCCATGGCCGCGCCGGTCTCCGCGATTCCGAAGATTTCCCTGCCCGGGTCCGGTCGCGGAAACGGGGTCGCCGGGCTGCGCTTCCGGCGGCCCGCCGGATGCTCGCGGGCGCGGCCGCTCAGGCGAAGCGCAGGTCGAGCCAGGCGAGATGCCCGCCCTTGCCGGCGCCGAGATCGAGGAACACCGCGCGTCCGCCGGAAGCGTTCTCCTGGACGAAGGGGCGCCCATCGCCCGAGCGCCGGTCATGGCCGCAATAGACGGTCAGCCCGGCGGGAATCCGCGCCACCCAGTGATAGACGCGCTCGGGGAAGCCGTCCGGCCGGCGGCGGCCGGTGACCTCGCCGAACAGGGCGCGCGAGAGCACGCCCTCGGGCTTGCGCGCGCCGGCATCCTCGGGCGGCGCACGGTGCAGCATGGCGTCGTGGAAGCCGCCATGGACGAAGAACCAGTCCTCGAGCCGCAGCCAGGCCGGGGCGCGCGCGATCTCGGCGATGGCGCGCCGGGCGAGGGCCTCGCCATCCGGCGCCGCCTCGAGCTGGATGAGGGTGCGGCCGAGACCTTCGGGTTCCCGCAGCACCGCCGCGCCGAGGAGGGTGCGGCGCAGCTTGTGGTCGTGGTTGCCGAGCAGGAAGAGCCCGCTGCCGGCATCGCGCAGGCCGAAGGCGAGGCGGAGTGCCGCAGGGCTGTCCGGCCCGTGATCGGTGAGGTCGCCGAGCTGGAGGACGAAGAGCCGCTCCTGCTCGGCGCCGGCGATGGCGGCGGCGAAGGCGGCGGCCTCGCCATGGATGTCGGCGACCACGCGCAGCCCGGCGAAGCCGGCGCGGCGCAGCCCTTCGCGGGTGAAGGGCGGCATCACGGGGCGGGGCGGCGCCGGGCGGGCATCGGTCTCTCTCCTGCGCGCCGGCGTCGGCCGGCACGCAGGATGGAACGACCGGCAGCGCCGCGCGTCACCTCCCCTTGGGAAGGCGCGCCGCCCTTACCGCGCGGCGGCGAGCGCCCGCAGCATCGCCTCCGGCAGCGACTGCTTGAGGGCGAGCCGCACCAGGGTCTGGTTCAGCAGGATATAGGCGATCTCGCCGAAGGTGACCGGGCCGACGAAGCCGCCGGTGCGCTGGCCTTCGAGATTGGCGTAGAGGAAGTTCAGCACGCAGTTGCAGGCGAGCATGCGCTCGGCCTCGGCATCCTCGCCGGCGCCGGAGGCATAGGCGCCGGCATAGTCGGCGATGGGCTGCGCGACCCGGTAGCTCTGGCCGGCGACGACCGGGGCGTAGAAGGTCACCTTGCCGGTCTCGGGATCGATGTCCTGCACCGAGACATTGACCTTGGCGCCGGCATAGTCGGCGACCAGCGGCAGGCGGGTGTCCACGCCATGCTCGAGCAGGTAGCGGCCGATATTGCCCGGCACGCCATCCACCGTGCACTCGGTGGCGCTGAAGCCAGTCCCGGGGAAGACCAGGGCCGGGCCGTCGCCGTCGGTGAACAGGTTGACGATGTCGAGCTCCGGCACATGCGCCTCGGGCACTGCGACATGCAGCACGGCGGCGGCGTTCTCGTGCCACTGGCCGGTGGCGCCGTCGAACACCTTGGGCGTGCGGCGGCCGAGCTCGGAGAGATGCACGCCGGTGACCCAGCCCATGATCGGCTGGTCGTAGAGGCCGGGCCAGCCCGGACCCTCGAGCGCGTAGATGCGATGGGCGTCGCTGAAGGCCGGCAGCAGCACGTAGCTGAAGCCGGAGCTGAAGCGGTCCTCGCCGATGCGGGCGAGCTCGGCGGGGGAGAGCACCACGCTCTTGGCGTTGGTGGCCTCGGCGATCAGCGTGCAGAACAGGTTCTCGTGGTCCACCGCGCCGCCGCTCTCGGTCATGAAATAGACCGTGGTGCCGCCGATCCACTTGCCGCGCGGCAGCGACGCGAGCGCCTCCTCGGAGCCGGCGAAGACGGCGGTGGCGCCGCCCTCGATCAGCGCCGCCGCCTCGGCCGGGTTCAGGAACAGATTCTGCATGGCTCAGTTCCTCAGATCAGGGCCAGGTCGCGCTGGGCGAAGGCGTTGGTGGAGAAGTAGTGGCGCAGCTCCTCGACGGCCTTCGGCAGGACAGCGGGCTGCTGCTTCACCTGCTGGCGCAGGCGGCCGACCATCAGCTTGGTCGCGAGCGCAGTGAAGGCGGGGTCCTTCGCGCCGGAGAGGAGCTCCCCCCAACGCGGATCGCTCGGTGCGGGGACCGACATGACACGGGCACCTCCTGGCAGTGCGGCGCCAGGCTTAGACCCGCGGAAGTTAACAAAGCGCGACCGTGACGCCCCGCGACAGGCCGGCTCGATCAGGCGCGAAGGGGCGCCGGCCGCATGTCCTTGACCGGGGCGAAGGCGCTCAATCCCAGCCAATCGGCGAGGCGCCGGCGCAGCTCCGCCGGGCCCTGCACCTCCAGCGCTCCCGATGCCATGGCCGATCGCAGCGCGATGTCGCCCATCCACACCGCGGTCATGGTGCGCAAATCGGTGGCGATGAACAGGTCGACCTCGAAGCCGGGGTCGGTCAGGCACAGATCGGTCTCGCTTCCCTCGCACACCAGCCACCAATGCCGCCTCTTGCGCGGTGGCAGGTCGGTGTACTCGAAGGCGACGACGACGCGCCGGGGCGGGAGGTTCGTCGGCCTGACGCAGCGCTGCATGTCCCACATCAGCAATCCGACATCGAGCTCCTCGGGGCCGAGGCGGCTGCGCACCCAGCGCGCACCCCACTCGCCCATCGTGTTGATGAGCGGTGCGAGCTCGCGCCCCGCATCGGTGAGGTGATACTCGAAGCCGCGACCCGGGCCTGCCGCGCGCCGTTCGATCACGCCTTCCTGCTCGAGGAATTTGAGGCGCTGCGAGAGCAGCGACGACGACATCAACGGCACGCCGCGGCGCAGGTCGTTGAACCGCGTGCTGCCGCATGTCAGCTCGCGCAAGACCAGCGGCGTCCAGCGTTCCGCGAGGATCTCCGCGGCCTTGGCGACGGGGCAGAACTGCCCGTAGCCCTTCATGCGACGATCATACGCGCTTGGAACACGGCAAGCCAGTGCAGATCCTGAACTTGAGACCGGAGCACTGGCCTGGGAGATTCCCCGCGCTACCCAGCGTGGCTCAAGAACAAGGCATGGCAGGGAGAAAACCCATGAGCGATCCCGCGACCATCCAGGCCCGAGACATCGGCGGCAGCGGGCCCGGTTTCGAACCCCTCGTCGCCGATCTTCGCGGTCTTGTCGTCGCGCCCGACGCGCCCGACTACGACGCGGCCCGCGCGATCTGGAACGGCATGATCGATCGGCGCCCCGCCATGATCCTGCGCTGCGCCGAGACCGCCGACGTCATCCGGGCGGTGCGCCACGCGCGCGAGCAGGATCTGCTCGTGGCGGTCCGTGGCGGTGGCCACAATGTCGCCGGCACCGCGGCGTGCGACGGCGGCATGGTGATCGACCTCTCGACCATGAAGTCGATCGAGATCGACCGGCAGGCGCGCATCCTCCGTGCGGATCCGGGGCTGCTCTGGGGCGAGGTGGACGCCGCGACGCAAGCCTGCGGCCTCGCCACGCCGGGCGGCATCGTGACCCATACCGGCATTGCCGGGCTGACCTTGGGGGGCGGCCTCGGCTGGCTCATGCGCAAGCACGGGCTCACCTGCGACAACCTCCTCGCATGCGACGTGGTGACCGCCGAAGGGAAGCTCCTGCGCGCAAGCCCAGAAGAGCACGCCGACCTCTTCTGGTCCCTGCAAGGGGGCGGCGGCAATTTCGGCATCGTGACCCGCTTAGAGTATCGCCTGCACCCCGTGGGACCCGAGGTCCTGGCGGGCATGGTGCTCTATCCTGCCGAGCAGGCCGGCGCGGTGCTGCGGTCCTACCGGGACTGCGTGGCGGACGCGCCCGAGGCGCTCACCACCGTCATCATCCTGACCAAGGCGCCGCCGGCGCCCTTCCTGCCCGTGCAGCTGCACGGCCGACCGGTCGTGATTCTCATGGCCTGCTACGCGGGCGACCTCGCCGAGGGCGAGGCCGCGCTCGCCCCGCTGCGCAGCCTCGCCGAGCCGCTGATCGACCTGATCGCGCCGAAGCCCTATGTCGAGCATCAGGCCACGCTCGATCCCGGCGTGCCCCACGGTCTGCGCTACTACTGGAAGTCGCACTACCTGCCGGCGCTCGGCGACGCGGCGATCGATGCGCTCGTCGAGCACGCCTGGTCGGCGCCGTCGCCGCAATCCTACACCATCATGTTCCACCTTGGCGGTGCGATCCGCCATCGCTCGCCGGCGGACTCCGCGTTCGAGGATCGCAGCGCCGAGCACGCCCTCAACATCGACGCGGTCTGGTCGGACCCCGCGACCGACGCGGCACAGATCGCGTGGGTGCGCCGCATGTTCGAGGCCACCCAGCCCTTCGCGCGCGGCGTGTACGTCAACTTCCTGGGGCAGGAAGGCGAGGAGCGGGTGCGCGCCGCCTACGGCCCGGAGAAGTACGAGCGCCTGGCGCGGATCAAGGCGAAGTACGACCCCGACAACTTCCTGCGCCTGAACCAGAACATCAAGCCTCACCCGGGCGGGTGCTGAAAAAGGCTGGGGGGCGGAGATGAACTCCGCCCCCCAGACCCCCCACCTCCTTTTTTTGGATACGGGGAAACGTGCCGAGCTCCGTTCTCAACGAGACAACGGCTCGGCGCCTGAGAGTGCGGGAGGAACCAGAGCCAATAAGCCAAAAAAAGGAGGTGGGGGTGTGGGGGCGGAGTTCTCTCCGCCCCCACTTCCGCGCTTCAGCGCAGCGCGGCGTTGATCCGCTCGAGCGCCGCGGAGCCCGGGCAGAGCTCGGCGTCGCCGAGCGCGTTCAGCGGCCGCGCCACCGTGCTGAGGTTGTCGTGCAGGTCGGCCGGGTCGGGATCGATGTAGATCAGCCCGGTGACGATCTCGCCCGCCGCCTTGCGCTGCTCGAGATAGTTCATGGCACCCACCTTGTCGGTGGGATCGTGCTCGGGGTGCAGCTTGCGCAGCCGCAGCACGGAGCCGTCGTGCTGCGTGATCTCGCGGAGCTCGCCGGGCGCGTACTCCGTGGTGATCGGCTCGCGGCCGAGCATCACGTCGAGCCGGTTCACCGCCTCGTTGTGCTCGCGCACGTAGTCGAAGGACTTGGTGCTGCCGGGATGGTTGTTGAAGGCGACGCAGGGGCTGATGCAGTCGATGAAGGCGGCGCCGGGATGGGTCAGCGCGGCCTTGATCAGCGGCACCAGCTGCGCCTTGTCGCCGGAGAAGGAGCGCGCGACGAAGCTCGCGCCGAGCTGCAGCGCGAGGCCGACCATGTCGATCGCCTCGTCGTTGTTGACCGCGCCCTTCTTGGCCTTGGAGCCCTTGTCCGAGGTCGCCGAGAACTGCCCCTTGGTCAGGCCGTACACGCCGTTGTTCTCGACGATGTAGGTCATGCTCACGCCGCGGCGGATGGAGTGCGCGAATTGGCCGAGCCCGATCGAGGCGGAATCGCCGTCGCCGGAGACGCCGAGATAGATCAGCTCGCGGTTGGCCAGGTTGGCGCCGGTGAGCACCGAGGGCATGCGGCCATGCACCGAGTTGAAGCCGTGGCTCGCGCCGAGGAAGTAGGTCGGCGTCTTGGAGGAGCAGCCGATGCCGGAGAGCTTGGCGATGCGGTGCGGCGGGAGATCGAGCTCGAAGCAGGCCTGGATGATGGCGGCGCTGATCGAATCGTGCCCGCAGCCGGCGCATAGGGTGGAGATCGCGCCCTCGTAGTCGCGCCGCGTGAAGCCGAGCGCGTTGGTCGGCAGCTTCGGGTGGTGCAGTTTCGGCTTGGGCAGGTAGCTCATGGCGTGGCCTTGCGCAGCGGCACAACGGTGGCGCCGAGCGCCTTGTCGGCGATCGCGGCGCGGATGAAGCGCGCGGTGATCGGCGTGCCGTCGAAGTGGAGGATGGGGACGAGCTTGCCGGGATCGAGGTTGAGCTCGTTGACGATCAGCGTGCGCAGCTGCGCATCCCGGTTCTGCTCGACGACGAAGACGCGATCGTGGCGGGCGATGAAGTCGGCGACGTCGTCATGGAAGGGGAAGGCGCGGATGCGCAGCGCATCGAGCTCGATGCCGTCGGCTTCCAGCGCCTCCAGGGCTTCCTGCATGGCGGCGCTGGTCGAGCCGTAGAAGATCACGCCCTCGCGGGTCGGCGCGGCGGCGCGGGTTTCCACCGGCCGCGGCACCGCATGGCGCGCGGTGTCGAACTTCTTGAGCAGGCGCTGCATGTTGTCGACATAGGCGGGGCCGCGTTCGGTGTAGTGGGCGAAGCGGTCGCGCGAGGTGCCGCGGGTGAAGTAGGCGCCCTTGGAGGGATGCGTGCCGGGATAGGTGCGGTAGGGCACGCCGTCGCCATCCACGTCGAGATAGCGGCCGAAGGTCCTGCCGGCCTCGAGCTCTGCCGCGGTCATGATCTTGCCGCGGTCCATGCGGCGCGAATCGTCCCAGGCGAAGGGCTCGCACAGCCAGTCGTTCATGCCGATGTCGAGATCGAGCATGACGAAGACCGGCGTCTGGAAGCGGTCGGCGAGGTCCATCGCGGTGGCGCCGAAGCCGAAGCATTCATGCGGATCTTCGGGGAACAGCAGGATGTGCTTGGTGTCGCCATGGCTGGCGTAGGCCGCGGAGAGCACGTCGGATTGCTGCGTGCGCGTCGGCATGCCGGTGGAGGGGCCGGCGCGCTGCACGTCGAAGATCACCGCGGGGATCTCGGCGAAATAGGCGAGGCCCACGAATTCCTGCATCAGCGAGATGCCGGGGCCGGAGGTCGCGGTGAAGGCGCGCGCGCCGTTCCAGGCGGCGCCGATGACGATGCCGATGGAGGCGAGCTCGTCCTCCGCCTGCACGATGGCGAAGCGGTTGCCGCCGGTCTCGGGGTCCTTGCGCAGCCTGTTGCAGTGGCTTTCGAAGGCCTCGGCCAGCGAGGTCGAGGGCGTGATCGGATACCACGCGCAGACGGTCGCGCCGCCATAGAGCGCGCCCAGCGCAGCGGCGTTGTTGCCGCTGGTGAAGATGCGGCTGGCCACCTTGTCGCTGTGGCGCAGCCGCAGCCCGATCGGGCAGGCGAGGTTCTCCGTCGCCCAGCGCCGCCCCATCTCCAGCGCCTCGTAATTCGGCTGGATCAGCTTGTCCTTGCCCTTGAACTGCTCGGCGATCAGCCCGCGCACCGCCACGGGGTCGAGGTCCAGCAGCGCGGACAGCGCGCCGACATAGATGATGTTCTTGAACAGCTGCCGCTGCCGCGCATCGGTATAGGCGGCGTTGGTGATCTCGGTCAGCGGCACGCCGATGGTGGTGACGTCGCTGCGGAATTTCGAGGGCGGCAGCGGCTTGGTCGAATCGTAGAACAGGTAGCCGCCCGGCTCGATCTCCGCGATGTCCTGGTCCCAGGTCTGCGGGTTCATCGCCACCATCATGTCGACGCCGCCGCGGCGCCCGAGATGGCCGTCCTCGCTCACCCGCACCTCGAACCAGGTCGGCAGGCCCTGGATGTTCGAGGGGAAGATGTTGCGCGACGCGATGGGAATGCCCATGCGCAGGATCGCGCGCGCGAACAGCGTGTTGGCGCTGGCCGAGCCCGATCCGTTGACGTTGGCGAACTTGACGACGAAGTCGTTGATGCGGGTCAGCGACTGCAGCATGCGTGGGCCTTCGGTTGCGCCGTCTCGTAGAGGAATTTCTGCATGTCCCATGCGCCTGTCGGGCAGCGCTCCGCGCACATGCCGCAATGCAGGCACACATCCTCGTCCTTCACCATAACCCGCCCGGTCTTCAGCCCGTCCGCGACGTAGAGGTCCTGGAACAGGTTGGGCGCGGGCGCCTTGAGCCGCGTGCGCAGCTCCGCCTCCTCGCCGTTCTCGGTGAAGGTGATGCAGTCGGTCGGGCAGATGTCAACGCAGGCATCGCATTCGATGCAGAGCGGCGGCGCGAACACCGTCTGCACGTCGCAATTGAGGCAGCGCTGCGCTTCCTTGTACGCGAGCTCCCGGTCGTAGCCGAGCTCCACCTCGGCGCGGATGTCGCGCAGCGAGATGGCGGGATCGCGGTGCGGCACCTTGTAGCGGAGGTCCAGCGAGATGTCGTTGTCGTAGGACCACTCGTGGATGCCCATCTTCTGGCTGGCGAGGCTGGTCTGCGGCGCCGGGCGGTTCGCGACCGCCTCGCCGCGGCACAGCAGGTCGATCGAGACCGCCGCCTCATGCCCATGCGCCACCGCCCAGATGATGTTCTTCGGCCCGAACGCCGCGTCGCCGCCGAAGAACACGTTGGGGATGGTGGATTGCAGCGTGGTGGCGTCGAGCTTCGGCAGCCCCCAGCGGTCGAATTCCAGCCCGATGTCGCGCTCGATCCAGGGGAAGGCGTTCTCCTGCCCGATCGCCACCAGCACGTCGTCGCATTCCAGCACGATATCCGGCTCGCCGGTCGGCCGCAGCTGGCGGCGCCCCTTCTCGTCGTACTGCGCGGCGACCTTCTCGAACACCATGCCGGTGAGGCGTCCGTTGTCGTGCAGCACTTCCTTGGGCACCAGGTAGTTGAGGATCGGGATGCCTTCATGCATCGCGTCCTCCTTTTCCCACGGGCTCGCCTTCATCTCCTCGAAGCCCGAGCGGACCACCACCTTGACGTCCTCGCCGCCGAGGCGGCGGGCGGAGCGGCAGCAATCCATCGCCGTGTTGCCGCCGCCCAGCACCAGCACGCGCTTGCCGATCGTCTCGATATGCCCGAAGGAGACCGAGGACAGCCAGTCGATGCCGATATGGATGTTGGCCGCCGCTTCCTTGCGGCCGGGCACGTCGAGCTCGCGCCCGCGCGGCGCGCCGCAGCCGACGAACACCGCGTCATAGCCTTCGCCGAGCAGCGCCTTCAGGCTGTCCACCCGCTCGCTCATATGCAGCACGACGCCGCCGCGCTCGGTGATGTAGCCGCATTCCTCGTCGATGATCTCTTCCGGCAGGCGGAAGCGCGGGATCTGCGTGCGGATGAAGCCGCCGGCCTTCGCCTCGCCGTCATAGACGTGGATCTCGTAGCCGAGCGGGGCGAGGTCCCGCGCCACGGTCAGCGAGGCCGGCCCGGCGCCCACGCAGGCGATGCGGCGGCCGTTGCGCGTCTCCGGTATCGGCGTCAGCCGCGCGCGGATGTCCTGCTTGTTGTCGGCGGCGACGCGCTTGAGCCGGCAGATCGCCACCGGCTCCTCCTCCACGCGGCCGCGCCGGCAGGCCGGCTCGCAGGGCCGGTCGCAGGTGCGCCCCAGAATCCCCGGGAACACGTTGGAATGCCAGTTGACCATGTAGGCGTCGCCGTAGCGCCCCGCCGCGATCAGCCGGATGTATTCCGGCACCGGCGTATGGGCCGGACAGGCCCACTGGCAATCGACGACCTTATGGAAATACTCGGGCGACGCGATATCCGTCGGCTTCACGCGAACACACTCCCTGTCGGGGGAGCGGTTCGATTCCCGGCTGCGGAGTCCTCAGGACCCTCCGCGACTTCCATGGACAAACTCCCCTTGCCTCTGACGGGCGAAGGGGAGTCTGCCCCAAGCCAGAATACGAAGCAATGCGGGGACTCGTGCTGCGGCGCAACAGAATTGCGCGGCGCAGTTGCAGAGCGTTACACCGCGCCCCACACCTCCCGCGCGACCTCCACGCACAGGGCGAGCTTCGCCCATTGCTGCTCCACGCTCAGCAGGTTGCCTTCCTCGGTGGAGGCGAAACCGCATTGTGGGCTGATCGCCAGCTGATCCAGCGGCACGTGGCGCGCCGCCTCGTCGATCCGCCGCTTCAGCACGTCCTTCGATTCCAGCTCGCCATGCTTGCTGGTGACCAGGCCGAGCACCACGGTCTTGCCGCGCGGCACGAAGCGCAGCGGCGCGAAGGTGCCGGCACGTTCCGTATCGTACTCCATGAAATAGGCGTTCACCCGGATGCTGTTGAACAGCACCTCCGCAACCGGGTCATAGCCGCCAGACGCGATATGCATGGACCGGAAATTGCCCCGGCACAGATGCATGGAGACGAACATGTCCTCCGGCTTGCCGGCGATCGCCGCGTTGATCAGCTCGGCATACTTCTCCAGCAGCCCCTCCACCTTCTCGCCGCGCGCCACCAGCCCCGCGATCTGCTCGGGATCGCAGAGATAGGCGATGTTCACCTCGTCGAGCTGCAGGTAGCGGCAGCCGGCGGCGGCGAAATCCTTCACCGCCGCGGCATAGGCGGCGCCGAGATCGGCGAAGAAGCCCTCCATGTCGGGATAGGTGTGGGTGTCCACCGCCTTCCGCCCGCCGCGGAAATGCAGCACGGAAGGCGAGGGGATGGTCTGCTTCGGCACCGCGCCCTCGGCATGGGCGGCGACGAACCTGAAATCCTCGACGAAGGGATGGTGCTCGTAGCGGATCGGCCCCGTCACCTTCAGCCCATAGGCCTTGGTCTGGCCACCCTTGAACTGGATGCCCTGCTCGGCCTCGTACATCTCCACGCCGGAAAGCCGAGCCAGGAAATCGAAATGCCAGAAGGCGCGGCGATACTCGCCATCCGTCGCCGCCTTCAGCCCGATCCGCTGCTGCGCCGCGATCGCATCCTGGATGCAGCGATCCTCCACCGCGCGCAGCGCGGCGGCATCGAGCGTCCCTGCCGCGCGCGCCGCGCGCGCCTCGCGCAGCTCCGGCGGGCGCAGCAGGCTGCCGACATGATCGGCACGGAAGGGTGGCTTGTCGCTCATGATCGATCTCCTTCCTTCGTGTCAGACGTCGAGGAAGACGGTCTCGCCCTCGCCCTGCAGGCGGACGTCGAGCCGCCATGCCCCCTCACCTTGCGGCTGCGCGATCAGCGTGAAGCGACGCTCCAGCGGCACCAGGTTGAGAACCGGGTCCTCCGCATTCAGCGCCTCGCCGGCGAAGTACAGCCGCGTCACCAGCTGCTTCATCAGCCCGCGCGCGAAGATCGAGAGCACCACATGCGGCGCCTGGATGCGGTTGCCGCGGCCCGGCACCGCCCCCGGCTTCAGCGTGACGAAGCGGAACGCCCCCTTCGGATCGGTGGCGCAGCGCCCGAAGCCGTGGAACCCTTCGAAGCTGCCATCCGGCCCGGCCTGCCAGATCTCCACCATCGCGTCGCTCACCGGCGTGCCGTCCCCATCGGTGATGCGCCCCGTCAGCATGATGCGCTCGCCCGCGATGCCGGCATTCGGCCCATCCGCGCGCAGCAGATCCGCCCATTCCGGAAACTCGATCAGGTGCCAGTACGGCCCCGCCGTCTGGCTCGTGGTCGCAGCGTTCATGATCTCACGCAGCCTCGAAGGGCGTGGCCTCGCGACCCCGCAACACGATGTCGAAGCGATAGCCCAACGCGAACTCCGGCTGGGTGACATCCAGGTCGAACTGCGCGATCAGCCGCTCCCGCGCCGCCGCATCCGGCGTCGCGTTGAAGATCGGATCCAGCGGCAGCAGCGGATCGCCCGGGAAGTACATCTGCGTGATCAGCCGCTGCGCCGCCCCCGCGCCATGCAGGCCGAAATGAATGTGCACCGGCCGCCACGCATTGTGGTGATTGCGCCAGGGATAGGCGCCAGGCCGGATTGTGGTGAACCGGTACTTCCCCTCCGCATCGGTGAACACGCGCCCCTGCCCGCGGAAATTCGGATCCAGCGGCGCATCATGCTGGTCGCGCGCATGGTTGTAGCGCCCCGCCGCATTGGCCTGCCACACCTCCACCATCGCACCCGCCACCGGCCGCCCATCCTCGTCCAGCACACGGCCCGCGACGATGATCCGCTCGCCGACCGCCTCCTTGCCGTCCACGCGGGTGAGGTCCTCATGCGGCGCATACCACGCCGGCACGAAACGCGGCGCCGTCGTCTCGGATAGCGTGTGCGGAACGCGCAGCGGCACCTGCTTGGGGTGACGCTTGTGCGTGCTGCCATAAGCCGGCGCGTCATAAGGCGGCTGCGTTCCAACGGCCGCATACCGATAAGGAATTGGGTCAGGCATCAAACACCTCCGTGACTGAGGTTGGACACCGGGGAGGGAGATGAACGTCGCGGCAGTGCCGCGACCCCCGGACCCCTCCCTCCTTTTTTTGGATACGGGGAAAGTCCCTAGGCATGCGCAAGCCCCAGATGACGGTCCAGCACCTCGGGGGAGCAAGACAACGCCGCACTCGCGCCCTGATGCACCACACGGCCACGCTCCAGGATCACCGCAACATCCGTGATGGGCAGCACCTGATGCGCATGCTGCTCGACGATGATCGCCGCCAGCCCCTCCGCACGCGTGATCTCGCGGATCGCCGCCAGCAACGCCTGCGCCACCACCGGCGCCAACCCCTCGAGCGGCTCGTCCAGCAGCAGCAGACGCGGGTTGAGCATCAGCGCCCGCGCGATCGCCAGCATCTGCTGCTCGCCGCCCGAAAGCTCCGAGCCCAAATTCCGCCGCCGCTCGGCGAGCCGCGGGAACAGCGCATGCACGCGCGCCAGCGTCCACCGCCCCGGCCGCGCCACCGCCGTCAGGTTCTCCTCCACCGTCAGCGAGCGGAAGATGTTGCGCTCCTGCGGCACCCAGCCCAGCCCGAGCCGCGCCCGCCGCTCGCTCGGCGCCCGCGCGATCTCCTGCCCCGCGAGGCGGATGCTTCCCCCGCGCCACCGCGCCGCGCCGATCAGCGCCGCGATCAGCGTCGTCTTGCCCACGCCGTTGCGGCCCAGCAGCGCCATCGCCTCGCCCTCGCCCAGCCGCAGCGAGACATCATGCAGCACCACCGCGTCGCCCCAACCGGCCGAAAGCCCCTCCAGCGCCAGCAACTCACCCATGCGCCGGCTCCCCGAGATACACCTCGCGCACCCGCGCATCGCCGCGCACCGCATCCGGCGCGCCTTCCGCCAGCACCGCACCCTGCGCCAGCACCACCACGCGCTCGGCGAAGCGGAACACCAGGTCCATGTCGTGCTCGATCAGCAGCACCGCCACGTCCCGCGGCAGCGCCGCCACCGTGTCCAGCACCTCCCGGCTCTCGCCTGGCGGCACCCCCGCCGCCGGCTCGTCCAGCAGCAGCACCCGCGGCTTCAGCGCCAGCGCCATGGCGATCTCCAGCAGCCGCTGCCGCCCGTAAGGCAGCAGCCGCGCCGGCGCTCGCATCTCGCGCGGCTGGAAGCGCAGCCCCGCCAGCAGCGCCTCCGCCTCTTCCGCCAGCGCGCGATGTGCCCACACCGGCCGCCACCACCGCGCCGCCAGCCCCTCGCGCTCTAGCATCGCCAGCATCACCGCCTCATGCGGCGACAGCTCGAGGAAGAGCTGGTTGATCTGAAAGGTCCGCGCCAACCCGCGCTTCACCCGCGCATGCATGGCCAGCGCGGTGATGTCATCGCCGTTCAGCATCACGCGTCCCGCCGTCGCGCTCAGCGCGCCCGACAGCAAATTGACCAGCGTCGTCTTGCCCGCGCCGTTGGGCCCGATCAGCGCCAGCCGCGCCCCCTGCGGCACCGACAGCGAGACGTCGTTCACCGCCAGGAACCCGCCGAAGCGGCGCGTCAGCCCGCGCGTTTCCAGCGCCGGGATCATGGCAGCCGCACCGCGCGCCGCAGCAGCCCCATCAGCCCGCCGCGCCCGATCAGCGGCAGCGCCACCAGCGCGACGCCGATCCAGAACTGCCAGAATTGCGGCGACATCTCCGACAGCAGGTGATGCGCCAGGGTGAACGCCACCGCCCCCAGGATCGCCCCATACAGCGAGCCCAAGCCCCCCAGCACCAGCATCAGCAGCCCCTCCGCCGAGCGCTGGAAGCCGAGCGCATCGAGCGAGACGAATTGCGTGGTCTGCGCGAGCAGCGCGCCGGCCACCCCCGCATAGGCCGCCGCCAGCACATAGGCCGCGATCAGCCGCCGCTTCACCGGCACGCCCAGCGCCGGCGCCCGCCGTGCATTGCCCTTGATCGCGCGCAGGCCGAGCCCGAAGGGCGCGCTCATGATCAGCCGCGCCAGCAGGAACAGCAGGAACAGCACCGCCAGGCTGTAGAGATAGGCGGTGCGCCCGAACAGGTCGAAGCGCCACAGGCCGAGCACCGGCCACATCTCCACGCCCTGCAGCCCATCCGCCCCACCGGTGATCGCATGCGCCTTGTTCGCCGCCTCGTACAGCATCAGCCCGAGGCCGAGCGTCACCATCAGCCCCGCGAGATCGCCGCCGCGCAGCACCAGCGGCGCGGTGACCACCCCGAGCAGCGCCGCCAGCAGCGCCGCCAGCACCAGCCCCGAGAGCGGCTCCCCCCACCCCTGCTGCGCCAGGATTCCCGCGCTGTAGGCGCCCAGCCCGAAGAACGCCGCATGCCCCAGCGTCACCACCCCGGCGAAGCCGACCAGGATGTCGAGCGAGAGCGCGAACAGCGCCGCGATCGCGATGCCCGACAGCAGCGGCAGATAGTCCGGGAAGGCGAAATACGCCGCCACCCAGGCGAGCCAGGCCAGCGCCTCGAGCCCGATGCGCAGCAGCGCGCCGCGGCCAGGCAGCTTCGCCGGTTGCGCGATGCGGTCCGCGTGCAGCCCCGCGCCGCTCATCGTGCCGCCGCCTTCGCCAGCAGCCCCTGCGGCCGCGCCAGCAGCAGCAGCACCATCGCCGTGTAGATCGCGAAGGCGCCGAGCTGCGGCACCCAGTACTTGCCCGCCACATCCACCACGCCGAGCAGCAGTGCCGCCAGGAACGGCCCGAGGATCGTATTCGCCCCGCCCACCGCCACCACGATCAGCACATGCACCAGCCATTTCAGCGGGAAGGCCGGATCCAGCCCCAGCACCTCGACCCCCAGCGCGCCGCCCAGGCCCGCCAGCCCCGATCCCAGCGCGAAGGTCACCGCGAAGATGCGGTTCACCGGAATGCCGAGCCCGCGCGCCACCACCCCGTCATCCACCGCCGCGCGCAGCCGCGCCCCGAAGCGCGTGCGCACGAGGCCGAGATGCAGCGCCGCCGCGATCGCGCCGCAGACCAGGATCAGGAACAGCCGATACCGCCCGATGCCGATCCCCGCCCATTCCACCCGCCCCGACAGCCACGCGGGCAGCTGGATGAGCTGCTGCCGCGCCCCCATCAGCCAGTCCACCGTGGCGCTCGCCACGAAGACCAGCCCGATCGAGAACAGCACCTGGTCGAGATGGTCCCGCCCATAGAGCCGCACATAGAGCGTGCGCTCCAGCGCCACCCCCACCGCCGCCGCGAACACTGCCGCGGCGAGCAGCGCGGGCACGAACGGCACGCCGTAGCGGTTCAGCAGCACGGCGCAGACATAGCCCCCCGCCATGCCGAAGGCGCCATGGGCGAGGTTGACGAAATTCATCAGCCCCAGCGTTACCGAAAGCCCGCAGGCCAGCACGAACAGCAGCATGCCGCTCGCGACGCCATCGATGAGGACCGTCACCATGCCGCGTCAGGTGCCGGGATCGCGGACCTGCGGCACGCGGTCGAACTCCACGTTCCACAGCTGGCCGTCGCGCCGCTCGACGCGGCGGATATGGATGTCCTGCACGATGTCGCGCGTGTTGGCGTCGATCGTGATCTGGCCGCGCGGGCTCATCCAGGACTGGCCCTTCATCGCCGCCAGCAGCCGCTCGCCATCCAGGTTGCCTTCGGCCTTCTTCAGCCCCTCGGCGATCAGCCGCATGCCGTCGAAGCCGCCCACCGCCATGAAATTCGGCCGCGCATTCGACGCGACCTGGCCATAGGCCTCGCGGAAGGCGCGGTTCTCCGCGCTGTCATGCGCCGCGGAGTAATGGTGGCTGGTGACGACGCCGAGCGCCGCGTCGCCCATGTCGTTGAGGATGTCGTCATCCACCACGTCGCCGGTGCCGATCAGGCGGATGCCGGCCTCGCGCAGCCCGCGCTCGGCGAATTGCTTCATCAGCGCGGCACCCTCGCCGGAGGGCACGAAGATGAACAGCGCCTCCGGCCGCGCATCGCGCACGCGCTGCAGGAAGGGCGCGTAGTCCGGGTTGCGCAGCGGCGTGCGCAGCTCGAGCGGCACCTGGCCGCCCTGTGCGGTGAAGCGCTCCTTGAAGGCGCGCTCGGCATCCAGCCCCGGCGCGTAGTCGGTCACCAGCGTCGCCGCGCTCTTCACCCCGTTTTTCGCCGCCCATTCGGCGATCGGCATGGTCGCCTGCGGCAGGGTGAAGGAGGTGCGCAGGATGAACGGGCTGCGCTGCACGATCACGCTGGTCGCCGCCGCCATCACCACCATCGGCACCTTGGCCTCGGTCGCCACCGGCGCCGCCGCGAAGGCGAGCGGCGTCAGGCCGAAGCCCGCCAGGAATCGCACGCGCTCGCGCACCACGAGCTCCTGCGCCAGCCGGCGCGTCACGTCCGGCGCCACGCCGGTGTCGTCGCGCAGCACGATCTCCAGCTTCTTGCCGCCATGGCTCTCGCCGCTCATGCGCAGGAAGGTGCGCACCGCCGCCTCGATCTGGCGCCCGGTGGAGGCGAAGGGGCCGGACATCGGCAGGATCAGCCCGACCTTGGCGGCCTCGCCCTGAGCCAGGGCGGGCGCGGCCAGCGCCGCGCCGGAGGCGGCAAGCAGGGCACGGCGGGTCACCATCATTCTCGTTCTCCCTCCCATCTCAGGCGGCGTCCTCGGCCCGGCGGGGGCGCGGGGCGTCGGTGACCAAGGCGGCGAAGCCGGGCGGGCCGGCATCGCCGGCCTCCACGATCAGCCGCAGATTGCGCTTGGCGTTCTCGACATGCTCGCGGGCCAGCGCCTCGGCGCGGCTGCCCTGGCCGGCCTCCATCGCCTGCACCATGCGGTGGTGCTCCTGATGCGCCCATTGCAGCAGGCGGTGGCGGGTGGCGGCGGAATGCGGGCTGGCGACGAGGGCGGAAGCCGCGGCGAAGGGCAGCGCGTCCACCGTGGCGATCGCGCGCGTCAGGGCGGCGTTGTCGGCGGCTTCGGCGATCAGCGCGTGGAAGCGCGTGTTCATCTCGACATAGCCGGCCAGCGCCGCCTCATCGAGGGCAGCGCCGCCGAGCGCTCGGTCCCCCGCCTCCAGGCAGGCGGCGAAGTCGCGCGCCAGCCCGCGCGAGACGCCGTGCTCGGCGATCAGCCGACAGGCCATGCCTTCGAGCTGGCCGCGCAGATCGATGGCGTCGTCGATCTCGCGCACGGTGAAGGACCGCACCGCGAAGCCGCCGCCGGCGACCGGCACCACCAGCCCTTCCTTCTCGAGCTCGGCGAGCGCCAGGCGCACCGGCGTGCGCGACACCCCGAGCTGCTCGGCGATGGTGATTTCCGCCAGCCGTTCGCCGGCGCGCAGCGCGCCGGCGAAGATGCGTTCGCGCAGCGCGAGCAGCACCCGGGTCGGGCGCCCGCTCACGCTTGGTCTCCCCGGCATGTCATTGCATGCAGACGCCCCCTCATGGAATGCAGTGAGAGGGTATTCGGCCCCGCCGGTCAAGCCCCTTGCGTGCCCTCCTGGACCGGCGGGCGGCGAAGCGGGCGAACGGCGTCTCCGCCGGCCTGGCCCGCCTCGCATCTCTCGTCTGGCGGCGGCGCCCAGTGTCGAGCGCCCGCCGGGACGGCTCAGCGGTTGAAGCCGGGGCGGTCCGGCGAGGCGCCGGGTCCGCCGCGCGGGCCGGGCGGGTTCTCCCAATTGGTTCCCGGCCCGCCGCGAGGCCCAGGCGGGTTCCCGTCCCGGTCCCGGGGCCCGCAGGCCGTGGCCGTGAGGAGCATCGCCCCGGCAATCGCCAGAAGCAGACGCGCAGCTCTCGTCTCCATGCTCATTTTCTCCTTGTCCTCCGATGCGCCGGTGCCTTGGCGACCATCGTGGCGCTGCGACGGTCCGCGCGGGGAACGGTTCGTGCCGCTCCCCTCCAGCGGTCCCGAACGCACGGGCCTGCGGGTCGTTCGCGCGGCGCGTCCTCGAAAAAGACTGGGGGGCGGAGATGAACTCCGCCCCCCAGACCCCCCACCTCCTTTTTTTGGCTACTGGGAAGCGTGGCGAGCTCCGTTCTCAGCCCGACAACGGTGTGGCGCCTGAGAGTGCGGGATGGGGCAGCGCCAATAAGCCAAAAAAAGGAGGTGGGGGTTCGGGGGCGGAGTTCTCTCCGCCCCCGATCCTTTTTTCTTCTTCTTCCTCTTCTTCTCCCGCCGCCGCAGCGCAAAAAGGCCCGCGGGCAGATACCCGCGGGCCTCCATGCGTTCTGCGGTGCGATTCCGGGGGGGGGCCCGGCGCTCTGTTCAGGCCTCTCCCACGCAGTCCAGCATCGCCGCCTGCAGGGCGTCGGTGGGTGCCTTGCCGCCCCACAGCACGAATTGGAAGGCGGGGAAGAAGCGTTCGCACTCGGTCATGGCGATATCCACCATGTCCTCGAGGCTCTCCGCCGAGGCCCCTGGCGCCCCGCGCAGCAGCACGGAGTGGCGGAACACCGGGATGCCGTCGTCCATCTCGATCCCGAAATGCCCGATCCACAGCCGCTCATTGGCGAGTGCCAGCAGCTCGTAGAGCTTCTCGCGCTTGGCCGGCGGCACCTTGAGGTCGAAGGCGCAGGTGAACGCCATGGCGCTGATCTCGGGCGACCAGGAGAAATGCAGACCGTAATCGCACCATTTCCCCGGCGCCTCGGCCGCCATCTCGCTCTCCGAGCGGCGCTCGAAGGCCCACTCATTGGCGGCGATGATCTGTTCCATGATGTCCAGGGGATTGGCGGAATGGTCGCGGTCCACGCCTAGTGAGGCGGACATGGCGGCACCTCCTTCCGTAGGGTGGCCGGGGTACCGCCCCAGATCATGGGGCGATTCGCCCGGCCCACCGCGAGGATTAGACTACGCAGTTGCAAAAGAGGGCTGCAACCCCCCTCAAAGTTACAGGCTGATCCTCATGCGCCAGGTGAGGATTCCATGCCATCGCCAGGCTCAAGCCCGGGCGAGGGCCGTTCCATGGCCGCCAGCCGCGCTTCCAGCGCCGCCACCCGGGCGGCAAGGGCCTCGGATTCCTCGCGGGCGCGGCGCGCCACCTCCATGGCGGCGTCCAATTCCTCGCGCTTCACCAGGTCCATGCGGCGGACCCAGGCCTCGGTCTGGCTGCGCGCCAGCGCCTCCATCTCGTTGCGCAGGCCGGCGAGCACCGAGAAGGCGCCGCCCGCCATGCCGGCGAGATCGTCCATGAAAGTTTTGTTCTGCCGCCCGTTCTCGCCGCCTTGCATCGCCGCCTCCGTGCCGAAACCGCCGCCGGCTTGCCGCCCCTGTCGGGCCCGGCCTATACCGCGGCCCGCCGAACCACAAGGGCGCGCCGCGCCGGCGGCTGGAATCCATCGATGCATATCGTCACCGGCGGCGCCGGTTTCATCGGCTCCAACCTGGTCGCCGCGCTGTGCGCGCGGGGCGCCGAGGTGCTGGTGGTGGACCGGCTGCGCAGCGGCGAGAAATGGCGGAATCTCGCGCATCACCCGATCGCCGGCCTGCTGCCGCCGGAGCGGCTCGATGCCTTCCTCGCCGATGCGCCGCCGGTGCGCGCCGTTCTGCATATGGGTGCGATCAGCGACACCACGGTGCGCGACGGCGACCTGGTGGCCGCCACCAACCTCGCCTTGCCGCTGAAGCTGTGGGAGTGGTGCGCGCAACGGCGGGTGCCGTTCCTCTACGCCTCCTCCGCCGCGACCTATGGCGACGGCGCCATGGGCTTCGACGACGACGCCTCGCCCGGGGCCCTGGCGCGCCTCAGGCCGCTCAACCTCTATGGCTGGTCCAAGCTCGCCTTCGACCGCCGGGTCGCCGCCATGCTCGCCCGCCGCGCCAAGGCGCCGCCGCAATGGGCAGGCTTGCGCTTCTTCAACGTCTACGGCCCGAACGAGCACCACAAGGGCCGCATGGCCTCCGTGGTGCTGCACAAGTACCGCCAGATCGCCGCCGGCGAGCCCGCCACCCTCTTCGCCTCCGACCGCGAGGGCATCGCCGATGGCGAGCAGCAGCGCGACTTCGTCCATGTCGAGGACTGCGTCGCCGCCATCCTCTGGCTGCTCGACAACCCGCGCGTCTCCGGCCTGTTCAACATCGGCAGCGGCATCGCGCGCAGCTTCCTCGACCTCACCCTCGCGGTCCATGCCGCGCTCGGCCGCAACGCCGATATCCGCTTCGTCCCGATGCCGGACGACCTCAAGGGCAAGTACCAGTATTTCACCCAAGCGCGCATGGACCGGCTGCGCGAGGCCGGCTTCGATCGCCCGCCCACCGCGCTGGAGGATGGCGTGCGCAGCTACGTGCAGGATTTCCTGATGCAGCCGGATCCCTACCGCTGATGCTGTTCGCCATTCCCTTCCCGGCGATCGACCCGACGCTGATCCAGATCGGCCCCTTCGCCATCCGCTGGTATGCGCTCGCCTATATCGTCGGCATCGTGCTCGGCTGGCGGCTCGCGCGCCGGCTCGTGGTGCGCCCGCCGCAGGTGGCGACGCCGGAGCAGATCGACGACTTCATCACCTGGGTGACCCTCGGCATCGTGCTCGGCGGGCGGCTCGGCTATGTGCTGTTCTACCGCCCCGGCTACTACGTCACCGCGCCCTGGGAAGCGCTCTATCTCTGGCATGGCGGCATGTCCTTCCATGGCGGCGCGCTCGGCGTGATCCTCGCCTGTTATCTCTTCGCGCGGCACAACAGGCTCGACTGGGTCGCCTTCGCCGATCGCGTGGTCTGCGTGGTGCCGATCGGCCTCTTCCTCGGCCGCTGCGCCAATTTCATCAATGGCGAGCTGTGGGGCCGCGTCGCCGACGTCCCCTGGGCCATGGTGTTCCCCGGCGGCGGGCCGGAGCCGCGGCATCCCTCGCAGCTCTACCAGGCGGCGCTCGAGGGCGCCGTGCTGTTCGCCGTGCTGATGTGGCTGTGCGGCAAGGAGGCGGTGCGCGCGCGCGCCGGCATGCTCTCCGGCGCCTTCCTCGCCGGCTACGGGATCGCGCGCATCATCGGCGAGTTCTTCCGCCAGCCCGATGCGCATCTCGGCTTCCTGTGGGCCGGCGCGACGATGGGGCAGCTGCTGTCCTTCCCCATGGTGCTGGTGGGCGCCTGGCTGATCTGGCGCGCCAAGCCGGTGCGGCCTCCCGTGCATGGAACGGCTTGACCGCTTCATGGCGCGCGCCGTCGCGGCGTATTACGCGACGCGCGATCCCTTCGGCGCCGCCGGCGACTTCATCACCGCGCCGGAGATCTCCCAGGCCTTCGGCGAGTGCCTCGGCCTGTGGGCGGCGGTCACCTGGGAGCTGATGGGCCGTCCCGATCCGGTGGTTCTCGCCGAGCTCGGCCCCGGCCGCGGCACGCTGATGTCCGACGCGTTGCGTGCCATGCGCGAGGTGGCGCCGCGATTCCACGCCGCGGCGCGCGTGCATCTGGTGGAATCCTCCCCGCGTCTCGCGGCGATGCAGCGGGAGCGCCTCGGCGTGGCAGTCACGGCCTGGCACGACGACCCCGCCGCCCTGCCCGACGGCCCCGCCATCCTGCTCGCCAACGAGCTCATCGACGCCCTGCCGATCCGCCAATTCCTCCGCCGCAGCGGCGCCTGGCTCGAACGCTTCGTGGCGAACGGCCGCTTCGTCGAAGCCCCGCCCGATCCCGCACCCTTGCCGCCCGACGCGCCCGAGGACGCCGTGTTCGAGCTCAGCGAGCCCGCCCGCGCCCTCGCCGCGCAACTCGCCCGCCGCATCGCGGCGCAAGGCGGCGCCGCGCTGATCCTCGACTACGGCCCGGCGCAACCCGGCTTCGGTGACAGCCTCCAGGCGATGCGCGGCCACGCCGCCGCCGACCCGCTCGCGGCACCCGGCAGCGTGGACCTCACGGCCCACGTGGATTTCGCCGCCCTCGCCGCCGCCGCGCGCGACGCCGGCGCCGCTACCCACGGCCCGATCCCGCAAGGCCTGTTCCTGCAGCGCCTCGGCCTCGTCAGCCGCGCCGCCATCCTCGCCCGCCTGCATCCCGCACGCGCCGGCGAACAGCTCTCCGCCGCGCAACGCCTGGTCGCGCCGGAAGGCATGGGACAACTGTTCAAGGCGCTCTGCCTGTGCCATCCGGGACTTCCAACACCGCCCGGCTTCGAATCGGCATGAGCGTCGCGCCCCGTTTGCGTCCAACGAGGGAGAAGAACGCGCCCCGTTTGCGTCGAGCCTCGCGCGGCGACGGCGCCGGCCTCAAGGACGCTGCGCGCCGGCTTCGCCGGTCGCCTTCGGCGATCCTTGACCCCGGCACCGCCGCCGCGCGCCGCAATCGCATGGCCGGGACGGAGAAACCGCGCTTCCAGCCGAACCGAGAAACAGGTTTGGGCCGGGCGCCTGTTGGGTTGCGTGACGCGCCTCGCGATCGACTGGCCGGGACGGAGAAACCGCGCTTCCAGCCGAACCGAGAAACCGGTTGGGAGAGCTCCTTTGCCTGAACCGATCCTCGCCTCGAGCCTCGCGGCGTCAGGGCTCGCCCACGGCTTCTTCACGCGCCAGGGCGGCGTCTCGACCGGGCCCTTCGCCGCGCTGAATTGCTCGCTCGGCGGCAAGGACGACCCCGACGCGGTGCGCCGCAACCGCGCCCTCGCCATGGACGCGCTCGGCCTGCCCCCCGCCGCCCTGTTCGGCCTGCACCAGGTCCACGGCCCCCGCGTGATCGTCCTGGAGGAAGGCTGGCCCGACACCGCCCGCCCCCAGGCCGACGCCCTGGTCACCACCAGCGCCGGCCTCGCCCTCGGCATCGTCACCGGCGACTGCGCCCCCGTGCTCCTCGCCGACACCGAGGCCGGCATCATCGGCGCCGCCCATGCCGGCTGGCGCGGCGCCGTCGCCGGCGTGCTCGAAGCCACCATCGCCGCCATGCAGAGCCTCGGCGCCCGCAAGATCCGCGCCGCCATCGGCCCCTGCATCCGCCAGCCCTCCTACGAAGTCGGCCCCGACCTGCGCGACGCCGTGCTCGCCCGCGACTCCGCCGATTCCCGCTTCTTCGCCTCGGGCCGCCGCGAATCCCGCTGGCAATTCGACCTCGCCGGCTACTGCGCCGCCCGCCTCGCCGCCGCCGGCGCGTCAGTCGAAACCCTGCCGCACGACACCCTGGCCGACGACACCCGCTTCTTCAGCCACCGCCGCAACACCCTCGCCGGCGGCGGCCCCATCGGCCACCAGCTCTCGGCGATCGCGATGGCGTGAGATACTCGGGGTGCGGGCCAGGAGGGGCGCTGCCCCTCCTGGACCTCCCCGCCGGGGGGCAGCCGTGCCCCCCGGACCCCGCGTGAGATGAACAGGTCCGGAAATGGGAAGGGGCACAACCCGTGCGCGGCTTCAACCGGCGGGACGTGCCCCTTCCCATTTCCGAACCTGCCCTCGGGGTCTGGGGGGCGAGGTCGCCCCCCAGCGGGGAGAGCCCGAGAGGGGCAGAGCCCCTCTCGGTCCCGCACGACGAGTACCTCAATGCCGTTCGTAGATGAGCCGGGCGCGGAGTGTGCCGGGGAGGTCGCGCAGTTCGGCGAGGATCGTGTCGGCTTCCTCGCGCGCGTCCACGCTGTCCACCACCACGTACCCGACCTCCGCCGCCGTCTGGTAGTACTGCGCGGAGATGTTCAGCCCGCGCCGCCCGAAGACGTCGTTGATGCGCGAGAGCATGCCGGGCTGGTCGCGGTGCAGATGCGCCCAGCGTGCGCCGGTCGGCCGTGCCGGCAGCAGCACCTGCGGGAAGTTCACCGCGCCCTCGGTTGCCGCGCTGTCGGAATAGTCGATCAGCTTGCGCGCCACTTCCTGCCCGATGCGCGACTGCGCCTCCGCCGTCGAGCCGCCGATATGCGGCGTCAGGATCACGTTCGGCAGGCCCTGCAGCGGTGTGGTGAAGCGCTCGCCGTTGCGGCTCGGCTCGACGGGGAACACGTCGATCGCCGCCCCCAGCAGATGCCCCTCGCGCAGCACCGCGGCCAGCGCCTCGAGATCCACCACGCGGCCGCGCGCGTTGTTGATCAGCACCGCGCCGCGCTTCATCGCGCGCAGCTCGGCCATGCCGAACATGCTGGTGGTCGCGGGCGTCTCCGGCACGTGGATCGTCACCGCATCCGCTTCCGCCAGCAACGCGTGCAGGCTCGGCGCCTGGGTTGCGTTGCCGTGCGGCAGCTTGCCGGTGTGGTCGTAATAGATCACCCGCATGCCGAAGGCTTCCGCCAGCACCGAGAGCTGGCTGCCGATATTGCCGTAGCCGACGATGCCGAGCGTCTTGCCGCGCACCTCCCAGGAATTCGCCGCCGACTTCTCCCACCCGCCCTCATGCGCGGCGCTGGATTTCGGGAAGATCCCGCGCAGCAGCATGACGATCTCGCCGAGTGTGAGCTCGGCGACGCTGCGGGTGTTGGAGAAGGGCGCGTTGAACACCGGGATCGCCTGTCGGCGCGCCGTGTCCAGCTCCACCTGGTTGGTGCCGATGCAGAAGCACCCCACGGCGATCAGCCGGTCCGCCGCCTCCAGCACCGGGGCGGTGAGCTGCGTGCGCGAACGGATGCCGAGCAGGTGCACGCCCTTCAGCGCCTCGGCCAGTGTCGCGCCTTCCAGCGCCTTGGTCTCCCGCCGGATGGTGTGGTAGCCGGCGGCGCCGAACAGCTCCACCGCACTGTCGGAGATGCCCTCCAGCAGCAGGATGCGGATGCGGTCCTTGGGGAGCGAGATGCGGTCGTTCATGGCGGCGCCATCGCGAAGCGGGGGGCGCGGTTCCTGCACCCCGCGGCGCCGGCGGGCAAGCCCGCCCGCCGCATGGCCGCTCAGCGCCCCAGGCCGGCCGCCCGCACCCCGCGCCAGATCGGCCCCACCAGCAGGTTGCACAGCACCGTCCGCACCAGGTGGAAGCCGAGCACCAGCGGCACCGCGAGATCCAGCGCCTTGGCGGTGATGGTCATTTCCGGCATGCCCCCCGGCGCCATGCCGAGCACCACCGCGGCCGGCGGCAGCCCCGAGACCCAGCCGAGGCACAGTCCCATCGCCGCCAGCAGCAGGATGATCGTGAGCGCCGAGGCGATGCCGGCCAGGAACAGCCGCCGCGGCCCCTTGCCGAGCTGCTCGGGCGTCAGCCGCAGCCCGAGGCTCGCCCCCATCGCGACCTGGGCGATGTCCACCAGCCAGCGCGGCACGCCGGAGGGCAGCTGGCCGGTGGCGGAGAGCAGCATGGCGAGCAGCAGGGGCGCCAGCATGGCGGCGTTGACCAGGCCGAGCCGCGCCGAAACCAGCCCGGCGAGGCCGCCGCCCGCCAGCAGCAGCGCCAGCCCCGGAAAGTTGGCCGCTACCTGCCCCGCCTGGAAGGCCGCGGTGTCGGCATGCGGGGCGACGATCGCCAGGACCGGCGGGAAGGTCAGCACGACGGCCGCCATGCGCAGAGTCTGCGCGATGGTCACCGGCGCCACCTGCGCGCCGGCGCGCTGCGCCAGCACGGCCATCACCATGATGCCGCCGGGCACCGCGCTGAAATAGGCGGTCTTGGCATCGGTCCGCGCGATGGCGCGGAACAGCGGCGCCGCCGCCGCGCCGGCGAGGATGGAGAGGGTGCCGGCAACGAACATCGCCGGCAGCGCCCCCGCCACCGCCTGCATGACCGGCCCGGTGAAGGCCTGCCCGAGGGCGAGGCCGAGCACCACCAGCGCGAGCGGCCGCGCCAGCTGCGGCACCGCGGCGGCGCGGCGGCTGGCGAGCCAGGCGGTGGCCAGCATGGCGCCGATCATCCAGGCCAGCGGCAGCGCCGCCAGATGCAGCAGGAATCCGCCCAGACCCGCCAGCAGGGCGGTGCGCAGATGGTCCGTCCAGAGGGCGGGGCGATAGGTCTGGCTCACGGGGTTCGGTGCGACCTTGCCGCGTTGTTCACGACCCCTCAACCATCTCTGCCGCATGGTGCGGACGGAGTTACGCCATGACCCCTGACCTCGCCCTCCGCCCCGTGACCGGCCTCGAGACGCCTCGCGCGCCCCAGCGCAGCGAGGCGCGCCACGCTGCCGAGCCGGCGCCGGCGCCGGCGCCGGCGACGCCGAACCCGCGGCTGCGCCTGGATGGTTCGCTCGGGCTCGTGGTGATCGAATTCCGCAACCAGGGCGACACCGTCGCGACCCTGCCGACGCCGCGCGAGATCGAAGCCTACCGCGCCGCGGTGGTGACCAACGCCCCGCTGCCGGTCGGCACGCCGCCGCTTGAGCCGGCTGGGGGCGCTGAGGCCTGAGTGCGGGACCGAGTGGGGGCTCTGCCCCCTCTCGGGCTCTCCCCTGCTGGGGGGCGACCTCGCCCCCCAGACCCCGAGGGCAGGTTCGGAAATGGGAAGGGGCACGACCGGCACGCCGTTTCAGCGTGCGGGACGTGCCCCTTCCCATTTCCGAACCTGAACACTCCCGCGGGGTCGGGGGGGCACGATTGCCCCCCGGCGGGGAGGTCCAGGAGGGGCAGAGCCCCTCCTGGCCCGCACTAGGTCATCACGCCCGCCCGCAGAGCCCGGCGGTGACCTGTTCGTTGACTTCGATCAGGAAGGGCAGGTCCGGCGCTGCCGAGCCCATCTCCCGCTGCACTGCGCGGCCGAGCGAGAGCAGTCCCGCGCGCAGCGATTCCGGCAGTTGGTTCGCCGGGTGCACCAGCGCCGCCTCCACCGCGAGCCAGAGGCGGCGGTTGTCGGCGACCGCGCGCGCGCGGGCGAGGGTGTCCTGCTCGAGCGCGGCGCGCAGCGCGCCGGTCACCCGGCGGAACACGTCGGCCTCGCGCTCGCGCGGGTCGAGGGCGGTCTGGCTCGCGCCATAGGCGCGGGCGGCCTGGGTCAGCATCAGCCGGCGGGCTCCTCTTCGCTGGGCACGCTGGCGCTGCGGGGCACCCCGAGCACCGCTTCCTCGTGACGCATCACCCGGCGCACCAGCTTGAGCGCGCGGTAGCATTCGTCGCCCTCGGCGGCGGCGAGCGCGCCGTCGAGCAGCTCGCGCGCAAGCGTCGAGGTGGTCGCGTTCTGGAAATCGGCGATCAGCGTGCGGGCGAGCTCGAGCCCGCGTTCGCGCTCGTCCTCCTCGCCGATATAGGCGCTCTGCAGCGCGAAGTAGATGCGCCGCGCCGGGGTGTCGGCCGCTTCCGGCGTCATCAGCTGCTTGCCGAACAGGAAGCGCGCCTTGGCGGTGAGCTCGATCCGCGTGCGGTTGCGGAAGCGGATAGGCGCGCCGTTCACGACCATCATGTCGCCCTGGCGGAGCTCGAGCACGAGAGTGGACATTCTGTTCTCCAGCAACAAGGCAGGCGGCACGCGCGGGGCGCGTGCCGCCCGCTTGCCTATCAGCGGAACAGGCTCAGCAGGGTCTGCGGCGCCTGGTTGGCGATCGACAGCGCCTGGGTACCAAGCTGCTGGCGGATCTGCAGGCTCTGCAGCTGCGCGCTCTCCTTCGCGAGGTCGGCGTCGATCAGCGCGCCGATGCCGGACTCCAGCGCGTCGATCTTGTCCTTGTTGTAGCTGACCTGGGCGTCGATGTAGTTGCCGTCGCTGCCGAACTGGTTCAGCGCGTCGTTGATCGCCGCCTGCACCGTCTCGAAGTCGCCGCCGGCGCCGAGCGCGGTCTGCGCCGCCGCCGCCGAGGTCGGCGCCGCCGCCACCACCAGCGTGCCCGCACCGTCCACCGCGGTCAGGGTGTAGGTGGTGCCGGTCTCGTTGCGGGTGGTCGCGATGTCGCCGCCGCCATTGGCCGTGTTGGTGTCGAGCAGCGTGCGGCCGTTGTAGGTGGCGTCGCTGATGAAGTTCTGCACCTGCGTGCGCAGCGCCGTGTACTGCGCCTCGTACTGCGCGCGCTGGTCGGTGTTCAGCGTGTCGTCGGCGAGGCGGACCAGGGTGGAGCGCACCTTGGCCATGGTCTCGGACACCTTGTTGAGGGACGACAGCGCGGTGTCGAGAATCCCCTTGGTGCCACCGAGCTGCTCGTTCGCGGCGGTGAGGCCGGCGACGTCGGCGCGCACGGTCTGCGCCACCGCGAAGGCGGCGCCGTCGTCGCGCGCATCGGCGACGCGATAGCCGGTGGAGACGCGCTTCTGGGTGACGTTCAGCGCGTCGTTGGTGCGGTTCAGCGAGGCGAGTGCGACCGCGGCGCCGATGTTGGTGTTGACGGAATTGAGGGCCATCTGGGGTCTTCCCCTGGAAAGCGCTCCGTCCGGGTGCCGGGACGGAGCATGGTTGCGCGCCGCATCTTGCGGTGGTGACTGATTGTGCGCCGGCCGGACTTAACGCCGGCTGAATGCTGACGGAGCGCTTGCATCCGCGCTCCGAAAAAGGCTGGGGGGCGGAGATGAACTCCGCCCCCCAGACCCCCCACCTCCTTCATTTGACTCATGGGAAGCGTGGAAAACTCCGTTCTCAGCCCGACAACGCTGCGGCGCCTGAGAGTGCGGGAGCCACTCAGCGCCAAGAGTCAAAAAAAGGAGGTGGGGGTTCGGGGGCGGAGTTCACTCCGCCCCCGACCTTTCTTCTTCCGATGGTCTCAGCGCAGAAACTGCGTGAGGCTCAGCGCGCTTGCCAGCGAGATCGCCTGGTAGCTTGCCTGCAGCTGGGTCTGCGTCGCCTGGAGGCGGCTGATGGTCTCCGCCATGTCCACCTCCTCGATGTCCGAGAGCTGGCCTTTCAGCACGATGGTGACTTCCTCGTGCCGCTCCTGCATGGCGCCGAGCCGCGCCTCGGTCACCCCGAGCACGCCCTGCTCGACGCCGAGCGCGTCCACTGCGCTGCGGAGCCCCGCGCGCACCGTGCCGACGAGGTCGGTGAAATCCGCGCCGAGCGCCGCCTGCGCGGGATCCAGCGCGGCGAGGGTGGCGAGGCCGCGCAGCAGGTCGCGCGCCCAGGAGCCGGTGGTCTCGCCGCTGCTGACCGCTTCGGCGTTGCGGTTGGCGAACAGCCCGTAGGCGACGCGCTCGCCATCCGCCGCCGGCACGCTCCGCCGCGCCTCGCCGAGCCCCTGCGCGGGGTCGGAGAGGAAGGCCGAGAACGGCGTGGTGCCCGCCGCATCGCTGCTCGCCGCCGCCATGGTGGCGCCGGCGACCGCGGCGGCGTTGCCGCCGCCCAATCCCGCCACCGCCGCGGCGATGTCGCTCGCCATGCCGCTCGCCGCAATGTTCCCGGGATCCGGGATCGGCGGGTTGGCGCCGTCGCTGCCGCCGAACACGTACTCGCCGGCGTATTGCGCATCGAGCAGGCTCGCGACCTCCGCCATCGCCTGCCGCGCCGAGGTCGCCACCGCCGCGATCCGCTCGGCCTGGCTGCCGTCCAGCTTCACCGCCTCGGCGTAGAATTGCTCGGCGATGGCGGCGAGCCGCCCGAGCGCCTCCTGCGCGACGCCGCTGCGCCCGAGGCTGCGCCCGATCGCCTCGGCATAGGTGTCGCGCCGCGCGATCTCGCCGCGCAGATCCATCGCGCGCATCGCCTCCGGCGCGATGTCGCCGTAATAGGGTCCCTTGCGGCCGTCCGAGACCTGCCGCGTCAGCGTCTCCAGCCGCGTGCGCAGCAGCGCCGCCCCTGCATCCAGCCGGCCGACCAGTCCGATGCTCATGGCTCAGCGCACCATCGCCAACAGGGAATCCCACATCTGCTGCAGCGTGCCGATGACCTTGGCATTCGCCGCATAGGCGTTCTGCAGCGTCACCATCGCCGCCATCTCGGCATCCACGTCGACGCCGGAGCGTTCGGCGAAGCGCGCCTCGAGCCCCTGCAGCAGCGCCGTCGCACTCTCCAGCGCCGCGCTGGCGAAGGCGCGGTCGGCGGTCTGCGTCGCGGTCACCGCGGCGCCATAGCCCTCGAGCGTCGCCGGCGCCGCGAAGGGCGAGGCGAGGCTGCCATCCGGCCCGAGCCCGCCGGTCGCGATCGCCGGCCAGGCGTTCCCGGCCGAGGCCTCGGTCCCGAAGCTCCAGTTCAGCACGCGGTCGAGCAGCGTCGCGAATCCGCTCGGCCCGCCGGCGGGATTGGGCGTGAAGGCGGTCGGCCCGCCGGCCGCGGCGCTCACCGCATGGGTGCCGTCGCGCAGCAGCCGCGGCGCCGCGGCGACTGCGGGATTGACCGCGATGGTCCCGGCGAACCCCAGCTGCGCGCTGCCGGCATAGGGCCGCGCCGGATCCGGCACGCTGCCGTCCGGCGCGGTGAACAGCCGGAGCCCCTGCGCGTCGAAGCGCGCGGCGAGGGTGGCGGCGGCGAGGTCCGCCTCCGCCTGGTAGCGCGGCAGCGTCGCGTCGCGCAGCGCGATGTACTCGCCGAGCCGCCCGCCGCTCACCGCGCCGGTGATGTCGCGCCCGTTCAGCAGGATGTCGGGGATGCCGCCGCCCGCGCCATGGAAGCTCGACGCCCCGATCACCGTGGCGCTGGTCGAGAGCTGGTCGCGGTCGCGGTCGAGCGGCAGCACGATGCCGCCGCGCGCGATCAGCGTGATGCCGCCGTCGCTGCTCTTGAGCGCCTTCACCTCGAGCGATTCGGAAAGCCCGGCGATCGCCTGGTCGCGGCGGTCCTCGAGGGCGGCGGTGCTCTCGCCGCGGGCGAGCGCGTCGCGGATCTGCTGGGTGAGGTCGGCGACGTCGCGCAGCGCCGTGTTGATCTTCCCCACTTCGGCGAGGATGCCGTCCTGCGCCTGCTGGCGCGCCGCGCCGATCGCGTCCGCCACCGTGTTGAGCCGCGCCGCGAGGTCCTGCGCCGCCACCAGCGCCTGCGCCTGGCGCCCGGCCTCGGCGGGATCGGCGGCGAGGTCGGTGAAGGCGTTGCGCAGCCCGGCGACGAGGTCGCCGATGCCCTCGCCCTGCTCGGTGCCGCCATGCGCGGCCTCGACCTGCAGCAGCAGGTTCTCCCGCACGCCCGCCGCCGCCGCCGCGCTGCGCCGCGCATCGAGCTCGGCGATCAGCGCCTCGTCCACCTCGCGCGCCGCACCCAGGCTGCGCACGCCCATCGGCTGGCCGCCGACGGTGAGCTCCTTGCCCGCGACGGTCTTGCGCGTATAGCCCGCGGTGTCGGCATTGGCGACGTTCTGGCCGGCATTGGCCAGCGCGCGCTGCGTGTGCCGCAGGCCCGACTGGGCGATCGCCAGGGCGGCGTCGAGGCTCATGGCGGCTCACCCGCTTCCGTTGCGCGCCGCCTCAGCGGCGCATGTTGATGGTGTCCTGCAGCAGCTCGTCGGAGGTGGTCACCACGCGCGTGTTCGCCGAATAGGCGCGCTGCGCGACGATCAGCTTGGAGAACTCGCTCGCGATGTCGACGTTGGAGCGCTCGATCGCCGCGGTCGCCAGCCGCCCCGCACCGTTGTTGGCGGGGTCGGAGACGCGCGCCTCGCCGCTCTCGACGGTGCGCATATAGGCCTGGCCGTCCAGCCGCTGCAGCCTGTCGGCGTCGTTGAAGGTGGTGATCGGCACCCGCGCGATCACCCGCGACTGGCCGTTGTCGTAATTCACCGAGACGTCGCCGTTCTCCTTGATCGAGACCGAGGAGTAGGCGCCGAGCGGCACGCCGTTCTGCGTCAGGTTGCGCACCGTGTACTCGTCGCCGGCATATTGCGTGACGCCCGCGGCCTCGCCGATGGCGCCGAGATCGAGGGTGATGCTCTGCGCGCCCTGGCCGAAATCGGCGGCGAAGGCGAGCTGCGCCGGGTCGCCCGCGGCGGTGCCGGAGGGCACGATGCTGCCGGTCGCGTTGGCGAATTCGCCGATCGTGCCGTCCGGCGCCGGCGTCGCCGCCGCCTGCCCGAAATTCACGTCCACCGTGCCGAGCGAGCCGCTCGCGGCGCTGATGTCGAGCGTCCAGGAATTGGTGCCGGCCGGCGTCCAGGTCAGGGTCAGCGGCTGCAGCGTGCCGAGGCTGTCATAGACGTTCACCTGGCTGCTCACCGGATCGGTGCCGCCGGCCGGCAGGTTGGCCGCGAGATCGACGCTGCTGGTGCCGATCGGGTTGAACACCAGCTGGCTGATGCGGATCGGGCTCATCTGGGTGCGGTCCAGCGTGCCGGTGGCGCCGGTCTGCCAGCCCTGCAGGAAGTAGCCGGCGCTGTTCACCATGAAGCCGTCGCGGTTGAGCGCGAAGTCGCCGGCGCGGGTGTAGAATTGCCGCTCGTCGAACTGCACCGCGTCGTTCTCGTTGCCGGTCGCCATCGCCACCGAGAAGAAGCCCTGGCCGGAGATGGCGAGGCCGAGCGGGTTCTCGGTCTGCTCGATGGTGCCCTGGATGGTGTTGGTGTAGTCGGGCCGCGCCACCACGGTGCCCGGGCGGTTGATCTGCTGGGAGGTGTCGGTGATGTAGGACACGAAGCTCGTGTCCACGCGCTTGAAGCCGACGGTCTGGCTGTTGGCGACGTTCTCCGAGACATTGCCGAGGGCGCGCGACTGGGCGGTGAGGCCGCTGATCGCCGTGGACATGGCGCCGAGCAGGGACATGCGGGTCTCCGCGAAAGGGGCGCGGGCGTCGCGCCGTGATAGGTGGGCCCGGCGCTCCGCAACCGGCGTGCCAGGCGCGGAGGGGGGAGGGGAGGGCGAAGCCTGCCCGCCGGGCGGCAGATCCTGCCGGGCGGCGGCGCCTTCTGCCGGGCCGGACGCGACACGCGCTGGCCCCGGCCTTGCAGCGGGGGCGGGCAGCGGGGGCGCCGGCATGCCGGGGCACCGCCGACCGGCCGGGCTTCCGGCCGCCATGGGGTTTCCAGGATGGACCTGCCGATCGCCGCCGCCGCGCCGCCGCCCGCCCGCCAGCCGCCCGCCCCGCGCGGCGGCCGCGCCGGCGGCTTCGGCGCCGCGCTGGAGAGTGCCGGCGCGAAGCCCGCCCCCCGCCCGGACAAGGCGGCGGACGCCCCCGCGGAGCAGCCGGCGGAGCCGGCGGCGCCGGGCAGCGAGGCCGGGCATGAGGCCGCGCCTTCGGACTCGCCGGCGCCGGCCGGCGCGCCCGGCACCACCGCCCCGTCGCCGCCGGCCGCCGACGCCGCCGCGCCGGCCGCGACGCCCTCCGCCACGCCGAGCGCGCCGCCAACGGCCGCCGCTTCCGCCACCGGCGCGGCTGCGCCAGGGACCGCCACGGGCAACGCGGCCGCGCCGGGAGCCACCGCCGCCGGCGGCGCCATCGCGCCCGGGACCGCGGTGGGCGGTGCCGCCACAGCAGGGATCACCGCCGGCCATGCGACCGCGCCCGGGGCCGCCGCCGGCAAATCCGCCTCCGCATCCATGACGGCCACGCCGGAAGCCGGCGCCCCGGGTAGCGCCGGGCGACCGGCCGGCACCGCCGGGGCCGCCGGCAAGCCCGCCGGCGCCAAGACCGAGCCGACCCCGGCCGAGGACAGGCCCGCCGCCGCGCCGCCTCCGGCCGCGGCGGACGCCGCCACGCCCGCCGCCCCCACCCCGACGCTCGGGACCCACACCGAGGCGGCGCCGGCGAGCCCGGCCCCCGCCGCGCCGGTCCCCGCCACCCCGGCCGCCAGCAGCGAAGCCGCGCCGCCCCAGGCGCCGCCGCCCGCGGCGGAGCCCGCCCCCGCCCAGCCCCCCGCCCCGCCCGAGGCCGCGCGCCCCGTCCGCCACGCCCCCTTCGCCCCGCCGAGCCACCAGGTCGCGCCGGTCGCCATCGCCCTCGCCCTCGGCGGCGGCCGCGGCGCCCTCGCCATCGCGCTCGAGCCCGGCGAGCTCGGCCGCGTCGAGATTACCGTCGAGCGCAGCGGCGACGCCGCCGACATCCGCATCGTCGCCGAGCGCCCGGAAACCCTCCTGCTGCTCCAGCGCGACCAGCGCGAGCTCGATCGCGCGCTGCAGCAGGCCGGGCTCGGCGAGGCCGGGCGCTCGCTCAGCTTCGCCCTCGCCGGCGAGGGCAGTGGCGGCCAGCAGCCGCACCCCAGCCCGCAGCGCCGCCGCGGCGGCGCGCACCCGTCCGAAGCCACCCCCGCCGCCGCGCCGCCGCCGCGCGCGATGCTCGGTCTGCTCGACCTCGCCGTCTGATCCCAGGAGATCCACCGATGACCAGCATCGCCGCCGCCACCGCCACCGCCGCCACCAGCCGCACCACCGGCTCGGGCAGCGCCTCCATCGCCTCCGACTTCAACACCTTCCTCACCCTGCTGACGACGCAGCTGCAGAACCAGAGCCCGACCGATCCGCTCGACACCAACGAGATGACCGCGCAGCTCGTGCAATTCGCCTCGGTCGAGCAGCAGGTGAACATGAACCAGAACCTGCGCACCCTGATCGGGCTGGAGCAGACCGCGCAGCTCACCGCCGCCGCCCCGCTCATCGGCCGCAGGGTCGAGGTGGAAGCCGACCGCCTGGCCCTGCAGGACGGCAGCGCCACGCTGCGCCTGCCGGCCGCCGGCACCAGCGCCCAGGCGCGCATCACCATCCTGGACGGCACCGGCAGCGTGCTGCGCGACACCACCGTGCCGCTCGGCAACGCCACGCAGGACTGGCGCTGGGACGGGCGCGACACCGCCGGCCGCCAGGTCGCGGACGGCGCCTACCGCGTGCAGGTCACCGGCGTGGACGCCAACGGCGCGGCGCAGACGCTCGGCTTCACGATGCTGGGCAAGGCGACCGGCGCGGAACGGCGGGACGGCAACCTGCAGCTGCTGATCGGCGGCGTCAGCGTCGGGTTCGATAAGTTGCGCTCGCTGCCGTAGTGCGGGCCAGGAGGGGCGCTGCCCCTCCTGGACCTCCCCGCCGGGGGGCAATCGTGCCCCCCGGACCCCGCGTGAGTGTTCAGGTTCGGAAAGGGGAAGGGGCAGGTCCCGCGCGTGGAAGCGGCGCGCGGGTTGCGCCCCTTCCCCTTTCCGAACCTGCCCTCGGGGTCTGGGGGGCGAGGTCGCTCCCCAGCGGGGAGAGCCCGAGAGGGGCAGCGCCCCTCTCGGCCCCGCACGCCGTCACCCAGCGCACGCGCATTAGGCTCACGGAAAGGAGAGGAGCGTAAACAGGGAGGGTCGGTTCCGAGAACCGACATCACCGCCGCGTGATCTAGGCCAGGACGGCCAGGGAAAATCCTCCGATCCCGGAGCCAATACCTTGGCCAGCGTCGTCCTCCCCCTCGGTCCCAACAGCCGCAGCATCGCCGCCTTCGACACGCTGACCGGCAGCAGCGCCGCCGATTCCGTCACCGTGACCGGCAGCCTTTCCGGCGCCTTCGCCGATCTCGGCGCCGGCGCCGATCTCCTGGAACTCGCCGATGGCGGCAACCGCCTCGCCGTCGCCGGGCTCGAGACCCTGCTCGGCGGCAGCGGCGCCGATCTCGTCGCGGTGCGCGGCGGCATGACCGGCCGGGTCTCGCTCGGCGGCGGCAACGACCGCCTCGATCTCGGCGACGGCCCGAGCGACATCCTCGCCGCCGCCGATATCGAGACCATCACCGGCGGCACCGGCAGCCAGTTCGTCCGCTTCACCGGCACCGTGCAGGGCGCGACGGTCTCCCTCGGCGGCGGCAATGACCGCGTGGTGCTGGGCGACGGCGCCGATGACCTCGTCGTCAGCGCGGTCGAGACCGTGCTCGGCGGCGGCGGCAACGACACCGTCGAGGTGGTGGGCTTCGCCTCCGGCCTGATCGATCTCGGCGCCAATTACGACCGGCTGGTGCTCGACCCCACGAGCGGCAGCAACCTCACCGTGCTCAACGCCGAGATCGTCATCGCCGGCCGCGGCCGCGACCTCATCACGCTCGGCGCCGCGAACGGCAGCCGCATCGATCTCGGCGCCGGCAGCGACGTGCTGACCCTGCTCGACGGCGGCAACCGCGTCACTGTCTTCAATGCCGAGACCATCCTCGGCGGCAATGGCGACGACGAGGTGACGCTCGCCAGCGGCATCAGCGGCGGCGACATCCGGCTCGGCGCCGGCAACGACGTGCTGATCCTCGACGACGCCACCAACAGCCTGATCGCCGGCGGCTTCGAGACGCTGCTCGGCGGCGCCGGCGACGACGCCGTCACCGTCCTCGGCGGCACGCGCGGCTTCATCGAGCTCGGCGACGGCGACGACACCCTGACCCTCGAGCCCGGCTGCGAGCTCACCATCGCCGGCGCCGAGCACCTCATCGGCAGCGCCGGGGCGAACGACATCACCCTGCTCGACCCGGTGGCCGACAACCGCCTCATCAGCTTCGCCGGCAGCGACAACGCGCTGCGCCTCGCCGATGGCGGCAACACCGTCACCCTGCGCGGCGTCGAGACCGTCGTCGGCGGCAGCGGCAACGACATCGTGACGCTCGGCCCGAACACCACCGCCACCGTCGATCTCGGCGCCGGCGCCGACCGCGTCGTGCTCGGCGGCGGCAGCAACCATGTCGTGCTCGCCGGCGTCAGCTCCGTCTGGGCCGGCGGCGGCAGCGACGAGGTGCGCTTCGTCTCCCGCCTCGACGGCGCCTTCGTCAATCTCAGCAGCGGCCAGGACCTGCTCGCCCTCGCCGATACCGGCAACCGCGTCACCGTGGTCGGCGCCGAGACCATCCTCGGCGGCGCCGGCGACGACAGCATCACCCTGCTGCGCCCGACCCCCGGCGTCATCGTCGAAGGCGGCGCCGGCAACGACACGCTGGTGCTGCCCGCCGGCGGCGCCTGGCTGCGGGTGGGCGGCTTCGAGACCATCCTCGGCGGCAGCGGGCCCGACAGCCTGGTCTTCCGCGGCGCCATGCACGGCACCGTGGACCTCGCCGAGGGCGCCAACCGGGTGGTGCTCGCCCATGCCGACAACGAGGTCAGCCTCGCCAATGTCGGCTGGGTGATGGGCGGCAATGGCGACGACAGCATCACCTTCGCCACCACCCTCGCCGACGGCTTCGTCCATCTCGGCGCCGGCGCCGACCTGGTGCGCCTCGCCGATGGCGGCAACAGCGCCAACATCGTCTATGCCGAGACCATCCTCGGCGGCAGCGGCGCCGACATCGTCACCGTCACCGGCAGCATGACCGGCCGCATCGATCTCGGCGCCGGCATCGACCGCCTCGTGCTCGACCGCGGCTACCACACCCTCGAGGTCGCCAATGTCGAGAGCATCACCGGCGGCTGGGTGGACGACGACATCACCCTGCTGACGCCGATGGCGCCCGGCGCCGTCGTCTCCCTCGGCGCCGGCAATGACAGCCTGACGCTCGCCGACGGCGGCAACACCCTCGCCGTCGGCGGCGCGGAGCGCATCCTGGGCGGCGCCGGCGCCGACATCGTCACGGTGACCACGGCGATGACCGGCAGCATCGACCTCGGCGACGGCATGGACCGGCTGGTGCTCGCCGGCGGCATGAACACCGTCACCCTCGCCAATGTCGAGACGGTGATCGGCGGCATGGGCTGCGACATCGTCACCCTCACCGCTTCCGCGTCGCTGATGAATGTCGATCTCGGCGCCGGCTTCGACGCGCTCTACCTCGCCGATGGCGGCAACCGCGTGCTCGCGAGCCATGTCGAGCTGATCCGCGCCGGCGCCGGCGCCGACGTGATCGCGCTCACCGGCATCACCGGCGCCTTCGTGCAGGGCGGCGGCGGCACCGACAGCATCACCGGCAGCGCGGTGGCCGACACCATCCAGGGCGGCACCGGCGCGGACTGGCTCGCCGGCGGCGGCGGCCGCGACATCTTCGCCTATACCGCCGCCGGCGACAGCAGCGTGGCGGCCCCCGACACCATCGCCGATTTCGACGCGGCGATCGGCGAGCGCCTGCTGTTCGCCGGCCTCGAGAGCGGCGACTTCGCCTGGCGCGGCGCGGCGGAGTTCACCGCGAGCCGCAGCACCGAAGCGCGCTTCGACGACGCGACACAGATGCTGAGCGTGGATCTCGATGGCGACGGCGGCGCCGACATGGCGATCCGCATGCTGAACGTCACGGCGTCCGAGCTGGGGGCCGCGAATTTCCTCTGGGTGTGAGAGAAGAAAGATTGGGGGGCGGAGATGAACTCCGCCCCCCCAAACCCCCCACCTCCTTTTTTTGGCTACTTGGCGCTGAGCGGCGGCGGCGCGCTCCGCCCGCGCAGCGTTGTCTCGTTGACAACGGCGCGCGCCGCGATTCCCAATCGTCGGTTCCGCACCCTCACGTGCCCGGCCGCCTGCGCAGCGTTGTTCTCGGTGGAATCGGCGCGCGTCACCTTGCTCCGATCGCCGGAAGCCGCACTCTCTTCTGCCGACCGCCTGGCGGAAGGAACCGCCGTTGCCACGCGTCCCAAGTCGAATTCTCAGCTGGCCGGGGCGTTGATCGCCAGTTGCGCGGCGAAAGCCCGCCGGTAGGCTGGCCGTGCCTCGCCGCGGGCGACATAGGCGGCCAGGTTCGGATACTCGTCCAAGAGGCCTGACATCCGCAGGCGGAGCAGCACCGACACCATCAGCAGGTCGCCCGCGCTGAACGCTCCGTCGAGCCAGTCGGCATCGTCCAGGCGAGCGGACAATTGCCTCAACCGGACGCGGATCCGGTCCATGACCAGCGGCAGGCGCTCCCGGGCCCAAGGCTTGTCGCCCTCGACGAACCTGGCAGTCGAGAGATCGAGGATCGGCGGCTCCACCGTGCTGAGCGCGGCGAACATCCATGTGATCGCCCGCGCCCGGGCATCAGCACCCTTCGGCAGCAGGCCGGCATGCTGCTGCGCGATGTGAAGGACGATCGCTCCTGTCTCGAATATGGCGAGATTGCCCTCTTCATAGGTCGGGATCTGACCGAAGGGATGCAGCGCCAGATGCGCGGGTTGCTTCATCGCCGCGAACGAGACGAGGCGAACGTCGTAAGCCTGGCCCACTTCCTCAAGCGCCCAGCGAACGCGCGTATCGCGCGCCAGTCCTTTGCCGCCATCGGGTGACCGTTCGAAGGCGGTGATGGTGGGGGTCATCGCGTCCCTCTCCTAGCTCGAGCCAACCGCTCTGGCGTCAGATGATGACGACGAATGCGCTGGTCGAAAATCGCCATCGTTCGGAGGCGTTCACGATGGCGAGGTTGGAGGTGCCTGAGGTCGACGGGCTCAATGTCCTGGCCGACGGCGGCTGCTCCAACGCCCAGGCGGCCGCGCAATGCGAGCGCGACAATGTCGAGGTCGCGGCGCCGATCAGGCGCGGGACCATGAGCACCGAATTCTTCCGACCAGTTCGCGTCCGATGAGCGTACCGACGCGATCCGATGCCCCGCGGGCGAGGCGCCGAGACCATCCGGCAAGCATACGCGCAACCCTGCGATCCGCTATCGGAGCTCCGCCTGCAAGGCTGTCGGCAGAAGAGCCGATGCACACCCTGCGCCCAACGGAGCAGCCAACATCCTCCACGCGGTGAATGCCTTCGGCGCCGAGCGACCGACGCCAGCGGGGTGAGATGCGCGTCGCAGTGTGCGTGTCTTGGCACAGCCTGGGGGAAGAAGTGCATTTCCTCCCCCCAGCTCCTTACACAGGCCCCGTTGGATACCCCGCCCCGGTCACCGGGTCGCTCGCCGGGTCCGGCACCGCGGCGATCTCCTTCACGGCCTTGTCGCGATCGTTCGGGCTCTCGCGATGCATGTCCGGCGCCTGGCCCGGCGGGTAGGCGCCGACCACCAGCAGCCCGCCGGAATCGCCCAGGTTGCGGTGTCCGGTTCCGGCCGGCAGCACCACCACGTCGCCGGCCTCGAGCTCCAGTTCCACGCCTGGCTCGCCGCCCAGCCGCACCCGCACGCGCCCTTCGACGATGGCGAGCGCCTCGTGCGCGTTCGCATGGTAGTGGTGGTACGGGTAGATGCCGTTGCGCCAGGCCGGTTCCCAGCCGTTGCGCTGGAACAGCGCCTCGGCGGCTTCCGGCCGGCCTGCCGGCACGGCGCGGCGGTGCAGCAGCACGGGCAGCCGCGGATTGTTCGGCACCGCGCCGGCGTCGCTCAGGAACAGCGTCTCGAAACCGGGCTTGCGATCGGCCTGCATGGTCCCCTCCTGGCGATGGCCCGCGAGGATAACGCGGCAGGGACGCGGCCGATGCTCCTCTTTCACGCCCGGAAGAGAGCATGCACTTCCACGAATGCAGCGCTTCGGGCACTGGTCTTCTCCGCCCCGCTTCCATAGGCTGGCCAGCGGCTTTCGGGAAGGGAACCGCACATGGCTGGCATCGCAAGGTTGCGCGACTTCATCCGCGGCATGACGGCGCTCGCCGATGCCGGGGCCGCCGAGGCGCGCTGGCTCGGGGAGGGGGCCGAGCTGCTCCGCGCTCTGATCGCCATCGACGACTGGCTGCCCGAGGCGTTCGCCGTCCCGGGCCCGAGCTATCGCCAATACCTGCTGCATTGCGACCCGCTCGAGCGCTTCTCGGTGGTGTCCTTCGTCTGGGGGCCGGGCCAGCGCACGCCGGTGCACAACCACACGGTCTGGGGCCTGGTCGGCATGCTGCGCGGCGAGGAGATCTCGACCGAGATGGTGCCGGGCGGCCCGGATGCGCCGATGCGGCCTGGCCGCGTCGACCGTCTGCGTCCCGGCGAGGTGGTGGCGGTCAGCCCCAACCTCTACGACATCCATTGTGTCGAGAACGCGTGGGCGGACGGCACCAGCATCAGCATCCACGTATATGGCGGCAATATCGGCGCGATCGCCCGCAGCGTCTTCGACCCTGCGACGGGCCGGGCCAAGCGCTTCATCTCCGGCTACACCGCTGCCGTCGTCCCCAATCTCTGGGACCGCAGCGCCGAGCTTGCCGTCGCCTGATCGCCCTCGGAAGCGTGGCGAGCTCCGTTCTCAGCCCGACAACGCTGCGGCGCCTGAGAGTGCGGGAGCCACAAGCGCCAAGAGTCAAAAAAAGGAGGTGGGGGTGTGGGGGCGGAGTTCTCTCCGCCCCCACTCCTTCTTCTCCAGCTTCCACCAGTTCCGGCGAACCCCGTTCTAGCGCCCGGTCTGTCCCAAGCGCGTGCGCGCCGGCTGCTCTGCCAGCTCCTCGAAGCCGCCGTTCAACTGCAGCAGGCCCGCTGCCCGGCCGCTCCCCACCACGTTCACCCGCAGGTCGCCGGAGTTCCCCGCCATCAGGATGTGTCCGGTGGTGTCCGGCCGGTTGTAGATGAAGCCGGAGACCGGATAGATCCGGCCGAAGGTCTGGTTGTCGTATCCCACCTGCACGCGCACCGCCGACCAGTCGTTGTTCGGCGAGACGTCCACCACTGTGACGCCGTGCATCACCTGGCCGCGGCGGATGCCGGGGCCGCCCCAATTGGCGTGCTCGATGCTGACCTCGCGCGGCCCGAGCACGCGCTCCACCACGGCGACATGGCCGGCGCGCATGCCGCCGGAGCCCGGGAAGGCCATCACGGCGCCGGCTTCCGGGCGCTGGCCGCGGGCGTAGCGGCCGGCGGCGTTGTACCACCAGGTGCCGCCATTGCCGCTGATCTCCATCCCGGTGATCTGGCGGGCATAGGGCACGCAGGAGATGCCGCCCCAGCTCACATAGGTCGCGCGGCGCAGCCCGCGATGGAAGCCGCGCGCGCTCGCCTGTCGCAGCTGGGCTGGCTTGGCGGCCTGGCCGGGGGGCTGGGCGTGGGCCGTTCGGCCGGACCGTCGTTCCTGCGTTCGGGCCTCTGCATCGGTGGTCGCTACCACCGAACCGCCGACCAGGATCGCGACAGCGAGCACTGCCCCCATGGACCGCATGGACTCTTTTGCCCCCAAAGTTTTCAGCCCCTGATCGCGGCACCGTGATGCAACCGCGATAGAACCTGGGTAAGGCCAGGCCAGTGAATCAGGCAACAACGCGGGACGTTACCGCGCGAAATGAAGCGTGATTTGCGGAAGCAGCCTGTGGATCGCGCGCGAAAAGCGGACCTTCGTCCTACAAATCGGGCAGAGACAAGGAAGGGCCACACTGTGGCGGCCCGAAAAACACAGCGGCCGGCCCCTCCCGGGAACCGGCCGCCGCGCCGCGACTCCGCCCGCTTTCAGCGGCAGGCGGTGATCATGATCTCCACCAGGTGTCGCGGATCCGCCATGTTCGCCTGCACGCAGGCACGCGCCGGCGCGCCGCCCGCCGGCAGCCAGGCCGTCCACACCTTGTTCATCGCGTCGCGGTCGCGGATGTCCTTCAGCCAGATCTGCGCCGTCAGCAGCCGCGTCTTGTCGGTGCCATGCGATTCCAGCGCGGCATCCGCCTTGGCCAGGACCTGCTGCGTCTGCCCGGTCACGTCCAGCGACAGATCATCCGCCGTGAGCCCCGCGAGATAGACGAAATTGTGGTACTCGACCGAGGTCGACAGAATCGGGTTGGTGCCCTGCCGGGTGATCTTGCTCATGGCCGCTCCTTGTGCCGTGCCGATGCGGGGAGACGGGTCGCGCTTCTAGGGGAGCGTCACCGAGCCGGCAAGCCAGGCTCAGCCGCGCCCCTCGCCATGATCGCCCGCGCCGAGCACCGCACAGCCGCAGAACGGACAACGCCCCGCCGCGGCCAGGACGCGCGCCAGCGCCTCCGACGGCGGCTCCGCCACCCCCAGGCGCCGGAACTCGGCCCGCACCTGCTCGTGCAGCCCCTGGGCCCGGCAGGCCGCCCGCAGCGCCCCCGCCTCCGGCTCCGGCAGCACCTCGCGGCGGAAGGCAGCCGCGGCAGAAGGCGCGAGCACGGCAGCGCAGACCAAGGCACGACGGGGTAGCGGCATCAGCCAGACCGATAGGGCAGGGGGGAAAGCGGATCAACCGAATCCCGGAAGGCCCAGCGCTGGACAGCCGGGAGGCGGAGAACCGCCTCCCCGCACCCCTCCACCCTTTTTTTGGGACTTTGGGTCAGCGATTGCGGCGGAGGTCGCGCGACAACACGTCGAGCACCGCCATCCGGCAGGCGACGCCCATCTCCACCTGCTCGCCGATCACGCTGCGCACCGGATCGTCGGCCACCGCACTGTCGATCTCCACCCCGCGATTCATCGGGCCGGGATGCATCACGATCGCATCCGGCCTGGCACGCGCAAGCTTCTGCGCATCCAGCCCATAGAAGCGGAAGAACTCCCGCGACGAAGGCACCAGCCCGGAGGCCATGCGCTCCTTCTGCAGCCTCAGCATCATCACCACATCCGCATCCGCCAGCCCCGCCTCCATGTCGTGGAACACCTCCACGCCCATGCGATGCGCCTCCGCCGGGATCAGCGTCGGCGGGCCGACGATCCGCACGCGGGAATTCATCGTCGTCAGCAGATGGATGTTGCTGCGCGCCACCCGCGAATGCAGCACGTCCCCGCAGATCGCGACCGTCAGCCCCTCCAGCCGCCCCTTGCGCCGGCGGATGGTGAGCGCATCGAGCAGCGCCTGCGTCGGATGCTCATGCGTGCCGTCCCCGGCATTGATCACCGCCGCATCCACCTTCTGCGACAACAGCGAAGGCGCGCCGGATTGCCCGTGCCGCACCACCAGCAGGTCGCAATGCATCGCGTTCAGCGTGGAAGCCGTGTCGAGCAGCGTCTCGCCCTTGTTCACGCTGCTGGTCGAGACCGACATGTTGATCACGTCCGCGCCCAGCCGCTTGCCCGCCAGCTCGAAGCTCGTGCGCGTCCGCGTCGAATCCTCGAAGAACAGGTTGATGAGGGTGCGGCCCTTCAGCAGGTCGCGCTGCGTCTTCCCCGACCGGTTCAGCAGCACATAAGACTCGGCGAGGTCGAGCAGGTCGGCGATGTAGGGCGGCTCGAGCCCCTCGATGGCGAGCAGGTGCTTGTGCGGATAGGCGAGCATGGCGAGTCGTCCGAGGCGCAGGGCGCGGCACCCTAGTGCGGTTCCTCGACCGGCGGAACCGATCGGCGGACCGGCGCAGATCCCGGGGCGCGCGCGTCTCTGCGCCCGAACATCTCATTTCGAGAGTCATGTGCCAATAAAGTGAATATTCGTGACGTGACTTGCTCGCCTGGGCATGAAAATCTCGTTTCGACCCGCAGCCGATCCAGGCCTTCGCCGCGGCAGCGGAGGGTGCAGGCGCCGCCCCTGGCGGCCCGGGTCGCACTGCCCACAGGGACCGCTCCCTCGAGGCGCCCGGGTCGCCACTTGGCCCGCGCCGGTTCTGGCTTGGCCTGATCGAACGCGAAGCCCACCGAAGCGAGGGCTTCCTGGCTCCCTTCATCGCAACGGGCGCCGCGGCGCGCCGTGCTGCAGGGCGCAGCCCTCGAAGCTCCTCGAAGCAGGTCCTCGGTCGCCCGATACCGGCGGTCCCTGCCCATCCGTTCAGGAAGGAGCATGCAGATGCCCGACCTCTCCGACCGCCCCGTAAGCCCCGCAGAGACATCCCTATCGCTCCGGCGTCGCGGCCTGCTCTCGACGGCAGGCCTGTTGGCCGGCGCCGCCGCCATCGATGCGCCGGGCATGCCCCCGGTGCGCCCGGCGGTGGCCCAGCCCGGCGCCGGCGCCGCCGCGCCGGCGCGGCAGGTCCCCGTCTCCGAGGGCACCGCGCTCGATCAGGCCTTCCGCCAGCGAACGCTCGATGTGCGGGTGAGCCTCGCATGGGCGAATGCCGAGCGGCCCGCCCCGCCGCACCCGAACAACGGGGATGAGGAGCGCTACGCCAACAAGATCGGATCCGACACGCGCGGCCTGCCGCATGACCGGCGTGGCGAGGTGGACCTCGCTGCCTGGCGAGCCGCCATCGCGGCGTATGAATCCGGCGATCCCGCGGAGTTCGAGAAGATTCCGCTCGGCGGCGCCCGCAAGCACGTCGGACGGCTGGGCGCGCTCGCGGTCACCCTGACCGGCACCAACGCGACGCAGCTCGCGACCCCGCCCGCCCCCGCCCTGGCCAGCGCCGCCCGCGCCGCCGAGGCCGTCGAGCTGTACTGGCAGTCGCTGCTGCGCGACGTTCCTTTCTCCGCCTATCAGGGCGACACCAGCCATCCCGACATCCTGGCAGCGATCGACGAGCTGAACCGGCTCGCCGACTTCAACGGTCCCAAGGCGGAGGGGCGCGTCACGCCGCAGACGCTGTTCCGCGGGGCCGCGCTCTACCTGGACCGCGACGACCCGAGCGGCCGCACCGGCCGTTGGGTGACGCCGCCCGGCGTGCTCGACGGGCCGATGATCTCGCAATTCCTGTACCGCGACGCGCCCTGGAGCTCGCAGACCATTCCCGCGCGCATCCGCACCACCACGCCGGCGAGCGAGTTCCTGACCGACTACGACGAATGGCTCAGGGTGCAGAACGGCGCCGCGCCCAGCGGCCGCTACCGCTTCGACGCGACGCGCCGCTTCATCGCGAACGGGCGCGATCTCGGCACCTACGCCATCACCCCACCCGCCGTCGCCCAGGCGGCCGTGCTGCAACTGGGCTTGCCCGCCTCCGAGGCCGACCCGAGCCATGGCGGCCTGTTCCCCGCGGCGCGGCCGGCGCTCGCCAGCGGCAACCCCTATCTCCGCTCGCGCACCCAGATGCCCGATGGCGGCAGCTTCAATGTCGTCTATGTGCAATCGCTGATCGCGCTCGGCACCTCGCGCGCCGTCCGGTATTCCAACTGGCAGAAGACCTGGGTCCATCGCACCTTGCGGCCCGAGGCCTATGGCGGCCTGGTGCATCACCGTCTCGCCAACGGCGTGCAGGATTACCCCCTCCACGACGCGATTCTCGGCGCCCAGGCGGTGCAGCGCAGCCGCGCCAGGCACGGGACGCATCTGCTTGCGCACATCTACCCGGACGGCGCGCCGATGCATTCCTCCTACCCCGGAAACGCCGCCGCGGTCGCCGGGGTCGGCGCGACCCTGCTCAAGGCCTTCTTCGACGAGAGCCGGGAATTCCCGAACCCGGTCCAGCCCGATCCGAACGACCCGACGCGGCTCGTGCCCTACACCGGGCCGCCGCTGACCATCGGCGGCGAGCTCAACAAGCTCGCGGTCAACTACGTGATGGGGCGCAATTGGGCGGGCATCCACTGGCGGTCCGACGGCGCCGCCTCCCTGGCACTGGCCGAGGAGCTCGCGATCAGCTTCCTCCGCGACGAGCGGGCCACCTACCGCGAGATGTTCGACGGCTTCGCCTTCACGCGCTTCGACGGGACGCGCGTGACGATCTGAACACGAGAGCGCTTTCATCCGCTGTGGCTGGGGGGCGGAGATGAACTCCGCCCCCCAGACCCCCCACCTCCTTTTTTTGACTAATGGGAAGCGTGGCGAGCGCCGTTCTCCACCCGACAACGCGGCGTCGCCTGAGAGTGCGGGAGGAGCCAGCACCAATAAGCCAAAAAAAGGAGGTGGGGGTGTGGGGGCGGAGTTCTCTCCGCCCCCACTTACGCCGCCCGGATCTCCGCCAGGAACCCGTCCACCTGCCCGCGCAGCACTTCAGACTGGCGCGCCAGCTCTGAGGAAGCCGAACGCAGCTCCGCCGCCGCCCCGCCGGTGCGCTCGGCCCCCTCCCGCACGCCCGCGGCGTTGTCGGAGGCCTCCTGCGTCCCCGCCGCGGCTTCCGCCACCGCGCGGCCGATCTCCTGCGTCGCCTGCGCCTGCTGCTCGGCGGCGCCGGCCACCTGGCCCATCGCGGTATCGACCTCGGCGATGATCCCCGCGATGGCGGCGATCGCCTCCACCGTGCGGCCGGTCTCCTGCTGCATGGCGCCGATCTGCGCCGCGATCTCGTCGGTCGCCTTGGCGGTCTGCGCCGCGAGCTGCTTCACCTCGGAGGCCACCACCGCGAAGCCCTTGCCCGCCTCGCCGGCGCGCGCCGCCTCGATCGTCGCGTTCAGCGCCAGCAGGTTGGTCTGGCCGGCGATGTCGTTGATGAGGCGCACCACGTCGCCGATGCGCGAGGCCGCCTCGGCCAGGCTGCGCACCGTGCGGTCGGTCTGCTCGGTGGTGCTGGAGGCGCGGCGGGCCATCTCCGCGCTCGCCCGCACCTGGCGCGTCACCTCGCCGATCGAGGAGGCGAGCTCCTCGGCCGAGGAGGCCACCGTCTGCACGTTGAGGCTCGCCTGCTCGGCGGCCGAGGCGACCGCGCCGGCGCGCCCGGCGCCATCCTCGGCGGTGCGCGCCATGTCGGCGGCGGTGGCGTCGAGCTCGGTCGCCGCCGCGGCGACGCCGCGCAGCACCTCCGCGGTCTGCGCCTCGAAGCCCTGCAGCAGCCGGTGCAGCGTCTCGCCGCGGGCGATGCGCGCCTGCTGCGCCTCGGCCTCCGCCGCGGCCATGCGGTCGCGCTCGAGCGAGGCGGTGCGCAGCACCTCGATGGCGCCGGCCATGGCGCCGATCTCGTCGCCGCGCTCGCGGTAAGGCACGGCAAGCGTGAGCTCGCCCTCGGCGATGCGGCTCACCGCGCCGGTCAGCTTGCCCACCGGCGCCACCACCCGGCGCAGGATCACGATGACGGCGCCGGCGATCAGCGCCGCCAGCAGCACTACCCCGATGGCGTCCAGCGCCAAGGCGCGCCAGGCGGCATCGGCGCCGGCCGCGGCCTGGGCGATCGCCTCGTCCAGCGCGGCGTCGCGCATCGGCAGGATGCTGGCGAGCGCCGGGACGGACCACCCGCGCAGCGTCGCCAGATCCTCCGGCCAGGCGGCATCCGCCCCGCCGAGCCGCGCCTGGAGGATGCGCAGATAATTGCGGTAGCGCGGCTCGGACTGCGCCAGGAAGCCGCGGCGCAGCGCCTCGTGGGCGGCGGCGGTGCGCGCGCCGCCGGCCGGGGCCAGGCGCTCGGCGGCGGCGAAGGCGGCTTCGATCCGGCCGGTCATCACCTGCGCGTCGCGCAGCGCATCCGCCGAGGGCTGCGCCGCGCCGAGCCAGCCATTGATCGCCAGGCTGCGGCGGCCGCCGATGTCGCGCGCCTCCATGATGTGGCTGGCGATCTCCAGCATCGGCCCCAGCTCGGGCCGCAGGGTGCGGATCCGCGCCTCGGCCTCGCGGCTCAGGCGCAGCAGCATGTCCAAGCCTTCCGAGCGCAACGCCGTGGCGGCGGTGGCGAAGGCGGCATCGGGGCTGGCGGGACTGGCGCGAAGGATCGCCTCCAGGCGCTGGCGCAACGCCGCCAGGCGGCCGGCCACCGCCTCCGCCGGCGCGGGGTCCAGCCCGGCGGCGCGGGCGGCCGCACGGGTGGCGGCAAGCAGCGCATCGCTCTGCTGCGCAATGGGGCCGAGCCGGGCGGGATTGGGCTGGCGCAAGGCGTTGGCCGCATTCAGCTCGCCGACCTCGGTGGCGACCGCGGTCTGCGTGCGCATGGCGCCGCTCAGCAGCTCGGCCATCGCCTGGGCCTCGCTCGCCCGCTTCGCCTCGCGCCACGAGCCGACGCCGAGCCAGACGCCGCCGATCAGGGCCGGCGAGGCGACCAGGGCGAAGCCGAGCAGGAAGACCTTGGTGATGCGCATGCGGGCGGCGGGCTCCGGAACGGGATATGAGCCCCCGCCACTAGGGGAGGCAGGCTTAACACCGCGCTTACGCCGGCGGCGGCGGGTGCGAAGAAAGCTTAGGGGGCGGAGTGAACTCCGCCCCCCAGTCTTCTTCGACCCTAAGCCGGCCGCGTCGCGTCCAGCGCGGCTTGCAGCATCCACGCCGCCGCGGCGCGGTCCACTGCCGCGGCCCGCTTGGCGCGCGACAGGTCTGCCTCGCCCACCAGCATGCGGTTCACCGCCGCCGAGGAGAGCCGTTCGTCCCACAGCGCCGTCGGCAGCCCGGTCGCCGCGGCCAACGCGTGCGCCCAGTCCCGCGCCGCCTGTGCCGCCGGCCCGAAGGACCCGTCCATCGAGAGCGGCAGCCCCACCACCAGCCCGCCGGCGCCTTCCTTGGCCGCGATGGCGCCGATCGCCTCGGCCGCCTGGCGCAGCTTGCCGCGCTTGAGGCTGCCGTAAGGCGTTGCCAGCATCAGCGAGACGTCGGACAGCGCCACCCCGATCGTGACGCTGCCGGGATCGAGCCCGATCAGCCGCGCCCCCTGGGGCAGCGCCGCCCGGAGCTCCCTCAGGTTGATGACCGCCATGCCGGCCGTTATGGTCCGCGGCCCCGCTCCCTGGAAGTCTCTGGACATGTCGCTCGACATCGCCACGGTCCGGCGCGTCGCCGCCCTCGCCCGCATCCGCCTCGAGGAGGAGGAGGTCGTGCGGCTGCAAGGCGAGCTGAACGGCATCCTGGGCTGGATCGAGCAGCTCCAGGCGGTCCCGACCGAGGGGGTGGAGCCGATGGCCGGCGGCACGCCGCACGGCACCGGCACGCCTGCCATGCCGATGCGCGACGATGTCGTCACGGATGGCGGCATGCGCGACAAGATTCTCGCCAACGCGCCCGACCGCGAGGGCGACTATTTCGGCGTGCCGAAGGTGGTGGAGTGATGCACCCGACCGAATTCACCCTGCGCGGCGCCGCCGAGGCGCTGGCCGAAGGCGCCATCGGCGCCGAGGAGCTGACGCGCGCCCATCTCGAGGCGATCGAGCGCCTCAACCCCCGCCTCAACGCCTTCGTCACGGTCACGGCGGAGCAGGCCCTCGAGGCCGCGCGCCAGTCCGATGCCCGCCGCGCCCGCGGCGAGGCCGGCCCGCTCGAGGGCATCCCGCTCGCCATCAAGGACCTGTTCTGCACCGAGGGCGTGCGCACCACCGCGGCGAGCCGCATCCTCGGCAATTTCGTCCCGCCCTACGAAAGCACCGTCACCGCCAATCTCCGGCGCGACGGCGCGGTGTTCCTCGGCAAGGCGAACATGGACGAGTTCGCCATGGGCTCCTCCAACCTCACTTCCGCCTATGGCGGCGTGGAGAACCCCTGGAGCCGGCGCAACGACCCCGAGGCGCGGCTGGTCCCTGGCGGCTCCTCCGGCGGCTCGGCGGCCGCGGTCGCCGCGCGCCTGGCGCTGGGCGCCACCGGCACCGACACCGGCGGCTCGATCCGCCAGCCCGCGGCCTTCTGCGGCATCGCCGGCATCAAGCCGACCTATGGCCGCTGCTCGCGCTGGGGCATCGTCGCCTTCGCGAGCTCGCTCGACCAGGCTGGCCCCTTCGGCCGCACGGTCGAGGATTGCGCGCTGCTGCTGCGCTCCATGGCCGGCCACGACCCCAAGGATTCCACCAGCGCGGATCGTGCCGTGCCCGACTTCACCGCCGCCTGCGCGCGCGGCGTCAAGGGCCTGCGCATCGGCGTGCCCAAGGAATACCGCCTCGACGGCATGGAGATCGAGGCGCTGTGGCAGCAGGGCCTCGCCTGGCTGCGCGAGGCCGGCGCCGAGCTTGTCGACATCAGCCTGCCGCACACCAAATACGCGCTGCCCACCTACTACATCGTCGCCCCCGCCGAGGCTTCCTCCAACCTCGCGCGCTATGACGGCGTGCGCTTCGGCCTGCGGGTCGAGGAGAAGGGCGGCGACCTTCGCGACCTCTACGAGCGCAGCCGCGCCGCCGGCTTCGGCGCGGAAGTGCGCCGCCGGATCATGATCGGCACCTATGTGCTGAGCGCCGGCTACTACGACGCCTACTACCTCAAGGCCCAGAAGGTGCGCGCCCTGATCGCGCGCGACTTCGACCAGGCCTGGGCGAAGGTGGACTCCATCGTCACCCCCGCCACGCCCTCCGCCGCCTTCGCCGAGGGCGAGAAGACCGACGATCCCGTCACCATGTACCTCAACGACGTGTTCACCGTGACCGCCAACCTCGCCGGCCTGCCCGGCCTCTCCGTCCCGTCCGGCCTCGACGCACAGGGCCTGCCGCTCGGCCTGCAGGTCATCGGCCGCCCCTTCGACGAGGAAACCGTCTTCGCCGTCGGCGCCGCGCTGGAGCGCGCCGCGGACTTCAAGGCGCTGCCGCGAGTGAGGGCTGCCGCATGACGCCTGACGAGAGACGCGAGCGGATAACTTCCCTCACAAACCTGATCGAGAACTTTAGACGGAAGAACCTTAGCAAGGACCCCCGCTGCCTAGCTGCGATGGAAGAACTGAATCTACTCAGATTCCACCTCGAGCCGCGGAAGTCGGTCGCCGAAATCCGTCGGGCGGCGGAGATGCGGCAGTACGTGACCTACGGCCAAGTTGCCCAGGCCAGTGGCCTCAAATGGCAAGAGGCCCGACGAACTATCGATTCCCACCTTGATGCCCTGTGCGGTTGGGCCCATTCCAAGGGATGGCCCCTGATCACGGCGGTGGTCGTTGAGAAGCCGAATCTGGCAACGGGCTTGCTCGACGGGATTGCCTTGCAGGGATTTCTCAAGACGGCACGCCGGCTTGGCTACGCGATCGGCTCAGATGAAACCGGTTTCCTGCGGGTAGAGCAGGAGAAGGTCTTTGAGTGGGCCGAAATGTATCGTGGTCGCGAACTCTTCCCGGCTGATCGCGAGGTCGCATGAGCTACACGCTGGAAGGCGCCACCGGTCCCTGGGAGCTGGTCATCGGCCTGGAAGTCCACGCCCAGGTCATCAGCAACGCCAAGCTCTTCTCCGGCGCCGCCACCGAATTCGGCGCCGCGCCGAACACCCAGGTGAGCTTCGTCGATGCCGCCTTCCCCGGCATGCTGCCGGTGATCAACCGCGAATGCGTGGCGCAGGCGGTGCGCACCGGCCTCGGCCTCAACGCCGAGATCCACCTGTGGTCCCGCTTCGACCGCAAGAACTACTTCTACGCCGATCTCCCCGCCGGCTATCAGATCAGCCAGTACGCCCACCCGATCATCGGCAAGGGCGTGGTGGAGATCGAGCTCGCCGACGGCACCACCAAGGAGATCGGCATCACCCGCCTGCATCTCGAGCAGGATGCCGGCAAGTCGCTGCACGACCAGCACGCGACGAAGAGCTACATCGACCTCAACCGTGCCGGCGTCGCGCTGATGGAGATCGTCTCCGAGCCCGACCTGCGCTCGCCCGAGGAAGCCGGCGCCTATCTCACCAAGCTGCGCCAGATCCTGCGCTATCTCGGCACCTGCGACGGCAACATGGAGGAAGGCTCCATGCGCGCCGACGTCAACGTCTCCGTCCGCCGCGCCGGCGAGCCCTACCGCACGCGCTGCGAGGTGAAGAACGTCAACTCCATCCGCTTCGTCATGCAGGCGATCGAGGCCGAGGCGCGCCGCCAGATCGGGATCTGGGAAGAAGGCGGCACGGTCGAGCAGGAAACCCGCCTGTTCGACACCGGCCGCGGCGCGACGCGCTCCATGCGCTCCAAGGAGGATGCGCATGACTACCGCTACTTCCCCGACCCCGACCTGCCGCCGCTGGTGCTCGAGAAGGACTGGGTCGAGGCCCTGAAGGCCGCGCTTCCCGAGCTGCCGGACGTCCGCCGCGCTCGCTACATGCGCGACTACGGCCTCTCCGCCTACGACGCGCACGTGCTCGTCCTCGAGAAGGAGACCGCCGCCTATTACGAGACCGTCGCCCGCGGCCGCGACCCGAAGACCGCCGCGAACTGGGTGATGGGCGACCTGTTCGCCGCCATCAACCGCACCCGCCGCAGCATCGCCGACCCGCCCGTGAGCGCCGAGGATCTCGGCGACCTGCTCGACCTGATGCAGGACGGCACCCTCTCCGGCAAGCTCGCCAAGGAGGTGTTCGAGGCGATGGTGGAAACCGGCGCCAAGGCCGGCACCATCGTTCGCGAGCGTGGCCTCAAGCAGGTGACCGATGCCGGCGCCATCGAGACGGTGGTGGACCAGGTGCTCGCCGCCAACGCCGACAAGGTCGCCGAATTCCGCGCCGGCAAGGACAAGCTGTTCGGCTTCTTCGTCGGCCAGACCATGAAGGCCATGCAGGGCAAGGGAAACCCGGCCCTGGTCAACGAAGTTCTGAAGGGCAAGCTCGGGAGCTGAGCCGGGGCGGCAACCGTCGCCATGGCCGCGGCGTTGCGCGGCCATGGAGGAGACAAGGCACGGTGCGGCCGGGCTGCCCTTCGGCCCGCTGCCGCGGCGCACGCTGCATCTCTGCGTCGACATGCAGAACGTGTTCGCCGCCCCCACCCCCTGGCACACCCCCTGGATGCAGCGCGTGCTGCCCAAGGTGCGCCGGATCGCCGAGGCGCACCCGGCGCGCACCATCTTCACCCGCTTCATCACCGCCGACACGCCGGAGGACGCCGCCGGCAGCTGGCGCCGCTACTACAAGCGCTGGGCCAGCATGACACGCACCAGGCTCGCCCCCGGCATGCTGGAGCTGGTGCCGCCGCTCGCCGCCCTCGCGCCCCCGGCCCGCATCATCAACAAGCGCAGCTACTCGCCCTGGCTCACGCCCCTGCTGGAAACCATGCTGCGCGAGGACCGCACGGAGGCGGTCGTCGTCACCGGCGCCGAGACCGATCTCTGCGTGCTCGCCACCGTGCTCGGCGCGGTCGACCGCGGCTACCGCGTGGTGCTGGCGACCGACGCGGTGTGCAGCGCCTCCGACGAAAGCCACGACGCGCTGCTCGACCTCTACGCCCGCCGCTTCAGCCAGCAGGTCGAGACCGCCCCCACCGCCACCATCCTCGCCCATTGGCCCTGACCCGCAACTTCCGCCGCCCGAGGATGTTGTTGCGCGGGAGGTGGCATCGTGCTCGGCCGAAGCTATGCCTTGCTGCGCAGCGCAGTGGAGGGCTTCATCGAGGACAGCGCGCCGAGCCGCGGCGCCGCGATCGCCTACTACACGCTGTTCTCCCTGGCGCCCCTGCTGGTGATCGCCACCGCCGTCGCCGGCGCGGCGTTCGGCGAGGTCGCGGTCGAGGGCGCCGTCGCCGCCGAGCTCCAGGACCTGCTCGGCGACAAGGCGGCGGCAGCGATCCAGGACCTGGTGCGCGCCGCCCATTTCGAGGGCGGCGGGATGCTCGCCGGCATCATCAGCGTCGTCACCCTCCTCCTCACCGCGAGCGGCGCATTCGGCGAGCTGCAATCCGCGCTCAACGTCATCTGGAAGGCCGAGCCGCAGGGCGGCACCATCTCGCGCCTCGTTCGCGCCCGCGCCGCGAGCATCGGCCTGGTCGCGGCCACCGGCTTCCTGCTCCTCGTCTCGCTGCTCGCCAGCGCCGCGATCGCCGCCCTCGGCCGCTGGATCGGCGGCGCCGTCACCGGACTCGAGCTCGTGCTCTCGGCGCTCAACTTCACGGTCTCCTTCCTGCTGATCGCGGCGCTGTTCGCGGCGATCTACAAGGTGCTCCCGGACCGCCCGATCGCCTGGCGCGACGTCGGGGTGGGCGCGCTGGTGACGGCACTGCTCTTCGTCATCGGCAAGTCGCTGATCGGCTGGTACCTCGGCGGCGGCGGCCTCGCCAGCAGCTACGGCGCCGCCGGCGCGCTGATGGTGGTGCTGCTGTGGGTGTACTACTCGGCACAGGTGTTCCTGCTCGGCGCGGAATTCACGCGCGCCTACGCGGAAGGGCATGGGAAGAAACTGGAACCGAGCGCGGCTCCGGCGCATGCATGAATTAGCTGGGGAAGGGAGTGAACTCCCTTCCCCAGACCCCATCCCTCCTTTTTTTGGCTACGGGGAAGGGTGGCGAGCGCCGTTCTCAGCCCGACAACGCTGCGTCGCCTGAGAGTGCGGAAGCCACAGGCGCCAAGTATCCAAAAAAAGGAGGTTGGGGGTCCGGGGGAAGGAGTTCACTCCTTCCCCCGGTTCCTACCTCGCCGCCGCCCGTGCCGCCGCCAGTGCCTGCCCGCTCTCCGCCAGTTCCGGCCGTTCCGCCTGCCACGCCTCCGCCGCGGCGACGGCCTCGCGGTGCCGCCCCAGCCGCCCGAGGAGCTCGATCTCCAGCGCGCGCGCCTGCACGTTCTCCCCATCCAGCCGCCGCCCTGCCGCGATCTCGCGCGCGGCCTCCTCGTAGCGCTCCAGGCAGCTCAGCAGCCGCGCCTCGAAGAGATGCGTCCACACCGTGCGCCCGTGCAGCGCCACCGCGCGCCGCAGCATCGCCAGCGCCGGCTCGCAGCGTTCCAGCGCGTGCAGCGCCAGCGCGCTGCCATACCAGCCCTGCGCGTAGTCCGGCCGCGTGCGCGTCAGCGCCTGGAAGATGCCGAGCGCCTCTTCCGGCAGGCCCGAGCGCAGCAGCGACTGCCCGGTCAGGTAGGCCACGCTGTCCGCCGCCGTCCGCTCGCCGCGCAGCGCCGCCAGCCGCCGCCGCACCTCCTCCTGGTCGTCCACGGTCTCGGCGATGTGCCAGGCATAGACCTGCGGCTGCAGCACGCGCCACGCCTCCGGCGCCGCCGCCGCGAGCATCGCCTCCACCTCGCCCGGCGCGAAGCCGCCGAGATCGGCCACCTCGCCATGGCCGGAGACGCGCAGCCGGATGGAAAGCTTGTCCTCCAGCAGCAGGATCTCGCCCGAGATCTCGCGCTGCGGCAGGTCGAGCATGTCGCGCACCATGCCGGCGACGGCGCGCAGCGAGAGCCCGGCGACCGGCACGCTGATGTCGGGTTGCGCGCCGGCGATCTCCGTGCTCGGCCGCATCGCGCTTTCCGCCCGCGCCGGGCGCGCCGCGCGCTCGAGGTGATCGCCCAGACGCCGCGCCACCACCTCCGGCGTCAGCCCTGCCTCCACCAGCCGCGCCGGCACCTCGATGCGCGCGATCTCGAGGGCGTCACGCCGCACCTCGTGCGCGAGCAGCACGAGGAAGGCGAGGCCGAACACCAGCGGCACCGTGCTCAGCACGATCTGCCGGATCAGGTTCCAGCGCCGCAGCGCGGGGCTTTCGAGCTCGATCGTGCCGTCGCCGGTCAGGACGTAGCGGCTCTCGGGCGGCGGTTGCGGCGGCGCGGCCGGCTTCCTCTCGGCGTCCTCCATCGGCGGGATCGTTTCACCTCCGCCGCGCCAGTTCAACCGGAACCAGCGGCGGGTTGACCGCCCCGCGCACCGGGCGGACCCTCGGCCGCATCGCAAGGAAGGACCAAGCCCGCCCATGCCGGACGCCGCGACCCTGGCGCGCATCAGCGCCGCCGTGGAGGCCAATTTCGAGCAGCAGGTCCAGTTCCTGCGCGAGCTCGTGCAGTTCCCCTCGCTGCGCGGGCGGGAGGCGCCGCTGCAGGACTGGTTCGCCCGCCAGATGGCCGCCCGCGGCTACGCGGTGGACCGCTACACCCTGGCCGATGTCCCGCTCGCCGCCCACCCCAAGGCGGCGCCGATGGTGGAGGTGGACCCCGCCGGCTCGGTGCAGGTGGTCGCCGCGCATCGCGCGCCGAACCCCACCGGCCGCAGCCTGATCCTGCAAGGCCATATCGACGTGGTGCCGGAAGGCCCGACGGAAATGTGGACCCACCCGCCCTATGCCGCGGTCATCCGCGACGGCTGGATGTATGGCCGCGGCGCGCATGACATGAAGGCCGGCGTCGCCTGCATGGTCTTCGCCATGGATGCGCTGCGCGCCGCCGGCCTGGCGCCGGCGGCGGATGTCTACCTCCAGACCGTCACCGAGGAGGAGAGCACCGGCAACGGCGCGCTCTCCACGCTGCTGCGCGGCTACCGCGCCGATGCCTGCCTGATCCCCGAGCCCACCGGCCACACCATCACGCGCACCCATACCGGCACGCTGTGGTTCCGCATCCGCGTGCGCGGCGTGCCGGTGCATGTCGCGGTGGCGCAGGACGGCTCCAACGCCATCCTCTCCGCCTACCACCTGATCGGCGCGCTGCAGGAGCACACCAAGGCGTTGAACGCGGCGGCGCGGCAGGACCGCTGGTACGGGGGCGTCAAGGACCCGATCAAGTTCAACCCCGGCATCATCCGCGGCGGCGACTGGGCGAGCTCCACGCCGGCCTGGTGCGAGGTGGATTGCCGCATCGGCCTGCTGCCCAGCATGGAGGTCGCCGAGGCCAAGGCGGGCGTCGAACGCACCATCCGGGAAGCGGCGCGCACCGACAATTTCCTCGCCAACAACCCGCCGGAGATTGTGTGGCACGGCTTCGAGGCCGATGGCTACGTGCTCGAGCCCGGCAGCGAGGCGGAAGCCGTGCTCGCCGCCGCGCATGAGGCCGTGCACGGCAGGACAATGTAGGAACGCCGCACCACGGCGGTGAACGACACGCGCTACTACGGCCGCTACTTCGCGACGCCGGCGCTGTGCTACGGGCCGAAAGGCGAAGGCGCGCACGCCTTCGACGAACGCACCTCGCTCGCGGACCTCAAGACCTGCACCCAGACGATGGCGCGGTTCATCGCGTCCTGGTGCGGGGTGACGGAGCGGGGCGCGGGCTGAGGGCGGGATTGCGGTAGCCGGGAGGGCTCCGCCCTCCCGGACCCTCCCGCTGGGGGGCGACCTCGCCCCCCAGACCCCGAGAGGAGAGGTCCGGGAAATGGGGAGGGGCACCGAGCGCCCATGGAAGCGGCGCGCACGTTGTGCCCCTCCCCATTCCCCGGACCTGTTCACCTTGCGCGGGGTCCGGGGGGGCCGATGCCCCCCCGGCGGGGGTCCAGGGGGCGGAGCCCCCTGGCTCTCGCAATTCCCCGCCCACAACCCTTGCCCCGCCCGTCACTCCGCTCCGAGACTGCATCCCGGGCCGATGGGCCCGCACAGGGAGTGCGAGACCGATGAAGCGATATCTCCTCGGCGCCGCTTTGGCGTTCGCTGCGATGCCGGCGCTCGCGCAGCCGGCGGCCGACACGGTGGGCGTCATCCGCCAGCGCGGCCAGCTCATCTGCGGCGTGGCGATCAATTCGCCGGGCTTCGCGATGCCGGATTCCCGCGGCGAGATCCGCGGCCTCGATGCCGACACCTGCCGTGCGGTCGCCGCGGCGGTGCTCGGCGACGCGTCGCGCGTGCGCTTCGCGCCCAACACCACGCAGCAGCGCTTCACCATGCTGCAATCGGGCGAGATCGACCTCCTGGTGCGCAACACGACCTGGACGCTGGGGCGCGAGGCCTCGCTCGGCCTCGCCTTCGCCGGCGTCAATTTCTACGACGGCCAGGGCTTCATGGTGCGGCGGAACTCCGGCGTCACCTCCGCGCGCCAGCTCGACGGCGCCACCATCTGCGTCGCCCCCGGCACCACGACGGAGCTCAACCTCGCCGATTATTTCCGCACCCAGCGGATGCGCTTCACCCCGGTCATCATCGAGAATGTCGAGGAGATCCGCAGCGCCTTCGTCAGCGGCCGCTGCGACGCCTACACCACCGACGCCTCCTCGCTCGCTTCCTTCCGCGCCACGCGCACCACCGACCGCGAGGATTTCGTGCTGCTGCCGGAGATCATCTCGAAGGAGCCGCTCGGCCCGGTGGTGCGCAAGGGCGACTGGAAGTGGTTCGACCTGGTGCGCTGGTCGCTCTTCGCCCAGGTCGCCGCCGAGGAGCTCGGCATCACCAGCGAGAACGTGGACCAGCAATTGGGCAGCACGAACCCGGACGTGCAACGCCTGCTCGGCCGCACCGGAGAGCTCGGCCGTGCGCTCGGCGTCGACAATGACTGGGCGGTGCGGATCATCCGCCAGGTCGGCAATTACGGCGAGATGTACGAGCGCAACATCACGCCGATCGGGATTCCGCGCGGGGTGAACGACCTCTGGACGCGCGGCGGGCTGCAATACGCGCCGCCGGTGCGCTGAAGGCCCGAAGTAAGGCTGGGGGGCGGAGTGAACTCCGCCCCCCAGACCCCCCACCTCCTTTTTTTGATTACGGGGAAGCGTGGATAGCTCCGTTCTCAGCCCGACAACGGCTCGGCACCTGAGAGTGCGGGAGGGGCCAGCGCCAAGAGTCAAAAAAAGGAGGTGGGGGTTCGGGGGGTCGCGGCACTGCCGCGACGTGAACTCCGCCCCCGATCTTGGAGGCGGCGCGCCTCACTGCACGCAGGGCCGCGGAGCCGTTCAGCCGCCGCCCAGGAAGCGCACCAGGGCGGCGCGGAGCTCGGCCTCGCGCACGCCGTTGTCGCCCATCCAGAGGCCCGGGAACATCTCCTCCGGGTCGGCCAGGAAGCGCTCGAGCCGCGCCGCATCCCACCGCCCCGCCGCCTCGCGCAGCGCGGGCGAGTAGTCGAAGCCGGCATCGCCCGCGATCCGCCGCCCGACCAGCCCGGCGAGGTTCGGCCCCGCCCCCGCCGGCGCGCCGGGCTGGAGGCTGTGGCAGGACGCGCAGCGGGCCTGGAACACGGCCTCGCCCGGCTCCGCCGCCAGCCCCGGCGCGGCGCACAGCAGGGCGAGCGCGACCCCGCGAAAACCGGCTTGCCTGCGCTGCCCTGTTCTCGCTACGTTCATGCCATCAACTCCGGAACTTTGTCCGAAACGGGCGCGCTCCGGCAGTAAGGAAGTAAGATGGTAAGATGGTAAGGACGTCAGGCGCCGCCCCTCACAGCCCGTATTCGATACGGATGATGCGGTCGGTCCCGCTTTCCCCGCCCCAGGCGGCGCCCGCCACGCCGTCGAGCTGGCGCACATTCGCCCCCGACCGGTCGGAGGGGAAGGCGAGGAAGCTTTCGCTCGCCGGGTCGAAGCGCAGCACGGCGTTGGCGCCGAAATCGGTCAGCCACACCTTGTCGGACGGGTCCACCCAGACCGCATAGGCGCGCGGCCGCTCGCCCGGCAGCTTCCACGCCGCCCAGCCGCCGGTCCGCGGGTCGTGCACCGAGACCTGGCCGCTGTTCCACTCGCTGATCCAGAGCCGCCCGCTGCTGTCGGACCACACCCGCCGCGCCCCCTGGCCCGGGGTCGGCGGATCCAGCACGCGCACCCGGCCGGTCTCCGGATCCTCGATCTGTGCGAGATAGCTGCCGGCGAGGGAGACGAACCACACGCCGCCCTGCGGCGTGCGGGTGATGCCATAGGGCCCCGCGCCACGCGGTGCTTCCCACAGCTGCATGCGCTCGCTGCGGGGGTCGAAGCGGCCATAGACGCCGCGCTGCCCGGTGAACCACAGCAGGCCCTGCGCATCGAACACCGCGGTGTTGAGGTTGGCGTTGGCGAAGCGCTCCGGCAGCTTCCACAGCTGCACGCGATGGTCGCCCGCATCCACCCGGGCGATCGCGTTCTGCCCGCCCTCGGTCACCCAGGCGGCGCCATCCGGCCCGCGGACCACCCCATGCGGCGCCGCCCCCGCCCCGAGCGGCACCACGCGGATGCCGCCGTCGCGCGGGTCGAGCCGGTTCAGCGTCCCGTTGCGCTGGCCGCAGAACCACATGGTCCCGTCGCCCGCGGCGGTGATGTCGCGCGAGCCGACCCGGCCGCTGCCCTCGGCACGCGCGTTGAACCAGGTCACCCGGTACCCCGGCGGCGGCTGCCCGGCGGCGCCGAGCGGGCGCGCGGCGAAGGCGGCGGCGCCGAGCGCTAGGACATGACGACGCCTCATGGCGCGGCCCTCCGGCGAGATCACAAGCCGAGCATGTCGGGTGACTCTTGTGGCGGGCAAGGGACAGCGGCGGCAACGATCCAGCCTGCGCGCCATTTGAACCCGGCGAACGACAGGGACGTGCCGCATGCTGTCCTGGGACCTGGTGACCATGATCGGGCTCGGCTTCGTCGCCCAGCTGGTGGACGGCGCGCTGGGCATGGCCTACGGGCTGCTTGCCACCGCCGCCCTGCTCGCCACCGGGGCACCGCCAGCGCTCGCCAGCGCCAGCGTCCACGCCGCCGAGGTGGTGACCACCGGCCTCGCCGGCGGCTCCCACGCGCTCCACCGCAACATCGACTGGCAGGTGTTCCGCCGCCTCACCCCCGCCGGCGTGGTCGGCGGCATCCTCGGCGCCTATGTGCTGACCGAGCTGCCGAGCGGCATCCTGAAGATCGTCGTCAACCTGTACCTGCTGGCGATCACCGCCCTCATCCTGTGGCGGCTGTTCACCGGCAACACCTCCCGGCACCTGCGCGCCCTCGGGATCGCGCCGGTCGGCGCCGCCGGCGGCTTCCTCGACGCGATCGGCGGCGGCGGCTGGGGCTCCATCGTCACCTCCACCCTGGTCGCCCGCGGCGAGGCACCCCGCCTCGCCATCGGCACTACGAGCCTCGCCGAATTCGTGGTGACCATCGCCATCTCCGGCACCTTCATCGCGGTGCTCGACTTCAGCGCCTATGGGAGAGTGGTGCTCGGCCTGGTCCTCGGCGGCGCCCTCGCCGCGCCGCTCGCCGGCTACCTCAGCCGGATCCTGCCCCACAACACCCTGATGGCCGCCGTCGCCATCGTGGTCGGCACCCTCGCCCTCATCGGCCTCGCCCGCCTCGCCGTGTAGCCGTGCGCGTTACTGAGGGTGCGGGACCGAGAGGGGGCTCTGCCCCCTCTCGGGCTCTCCCCCGCTGGGGGGCGACCTCGCCCCCCAGACCCCGAGGGCAGGTTCGGAAAGGGGAAGGGGCGCAACCGGCGCGCCGCTTCCACGCGCGGGACCTGCCCCTTCCCCTTTCCGAACCTGAACACTCACGCGGGGTCCGGGGGGCA